>Ga0302326_10034464_pt1 | contig 10029 bp, 12 predicted proteins | sample Palsa_T0_3_FD_202264 | JGI IMG/M metagenome (GOLD analysis project Ga0302326, IMG submission 202264) | Peat permafrost microbial communities from Stordalen Mire near Abisko, Sweden - Palsa_T0_3 | ecosystem: Environmental > Terrestrial > Soil > Palsa > Peat permafrost | place: Sweden: Abisko...
TCAAGCAACGTATCGAGGCCGGCCCCAGCTGATCTTCGCCGGTTGACTCGGAGCGAGATAGTTGGCCGATGATGGATAGGTCCCGGGCAGCTCATGCGACGGGGCTTGGTTCCCGCGGGATCGTCATGGTCACGCTCGGGTTGCGTCGATGGCCCACGCCGCCACGCTCGTGCCGACCTATGAATCGCGACTCCGAGCTTTGATCAATTGCGGCAGCGGGCCGTGAGCCGTCGGGCTGCTCCTGGGTCGCCGCTCGGGCAGGGTCCCGGACACTCCCACACCCTCGTAAAGCCGACAGCCTCACGAATCAGCAGCCACCTCGGCGGTCCGGATGAGCGCCGACCGCACTTCTCCTTCGAGCTGCCGAGTGAGCGGAGCAGCAGCCAGGCTGAAGCGCCTCAGTTGGCGACAATGCAGAAGCCGCTCGCGGCGTCTTCGGCCACTGTTCAGGATGTTGCCGGATGTCAGCCGGCGTCAACGACGCAGAACCGGTTGCCCTCAGGATCGACCAGGATGACGTAGTCAGCGTCCGCCGGGCGGTTGGGCTCGTGGGGCCGGGTGGCCCCCAAGGCAAGCAGCCGCTCAACGTCGCGGGCCTGGTCATCGCTGTACAGGTCGAGGTGCATCCGTGGACCGTCCTGCACCTGAGAGGGCTTCGCGCTCAGAGAGAGGTTCGGTCCCTCGCCAACCTGTGGGCGCAGGACCGTCCAGTCGGCTTCGGGCGCCGCGCGGGGCACGTAGTCCAGGGCTGCGGTCCAGAACGCGAGTTGGGCATCGAGATCATGGACCCGGAAGACAACCGAACCGACGCGCATGTGCGCACGGTAGCGGCGGCTGCCCCATGAGTGCGTCGGCGACGATGCAGAAGCCAGCCTGCGGCTGCGCTGTCTTTCGCTTGGACCAGATCATTAGCTGCGGGGCTGCTAGCGCTCGGACTGAGGCATGCCTGCTTCCCGCGTAAGGCAGGGCGACGGTTGGGACTGGAGGCGCGCGCCAAAGCGGAAGCGGGTCTGCTCGTCCAACGGTGTGTTGCGGCAACAGCTACCTGGACCGTTCGGCCCTGGTGACTGCAGATGGGGGGCAGCGGGCGCGCCCCGAGGCGTGCTTCAGATCGGGTCGGCGCGTCAGTGTCGCCTGCCGGTCGGTGGTGTGGCGAGGGCTCGGGCCACCAGTCTTGACTGTTGCCGGGTGTGGGCGCATCCCGAGCGTGGGGGTTGTCGATCGCTACCGGTCCGCCTCCGAGCAAAACGACATCGACGCGCTCATGCAGACGCTGTCAGACGATGCGGAGCTCATCTCGCCGCTCTCGGGCCACATGGTGTTCCGCGGCCGCGATGACCTGCGGGTCCTGCTCAACGCGGTGTACGGAACCGTCACGGGACTGCGCTGAAGCCGAGAGCTCAACGACGGGGATGCGCGAGTCGTGATCGGCGAGTGCCGGATCGGATCCCTGAAGCTGGGGGACGTGATGATCCTCGAACTGGCCGCAGACGGGCGCATCCGCCGTATCCGTCCACATCTGCGGCCTTGGCTGGCGCTCACCGTGTTCGCTCTCATGCTCGGTCCCAAGCTGGCTCGACACCCAGGCGTCCTCGTCCGCGCACTACGGGCCACCTGACCTAGACACGACGAGCAGAGCCGACCAGACGGTCCCGGCCCGGCGGTGACCCGGCCACCGCCGTCCAACAAATCGAAGCCTCGCTGTCGCTGCAACCCCGTCCCCAACGAGAAGCAGAAGCCGCAGGCGCACGACCGGCTGGGCGACGAAGCGAAAGCGGGGCGAAAGCTGATCCGACTCCCGCTTCACGCGCTGCCGCACATGCGCGAGACTCCGGCGCCGGCCTCTTTACGAAGGACCCACGCATGACCGACACGCCGAAGAATCCACAGGTCCTCAAGTACATCGAGGGGATGCGCGCATGGCGGGCCGAGCTTGAGGCCTTGCGGCCCGTGCTGCTTGGGGCCGGGCTGGATGAGGAGTTGAAGTGGTACAAGCCGTGCTACTCGCACGGGGGATCGAACATCGCGATCTTCCAGCCGTTCAAGGAGCTGTGCGCGTTGCTGTTCTTCAAGGGTGCGCTGCTTGAGGACCCCGACGGCGCACTTAGAGAGCAGGGCGAGAACACCCGCTCCGCACTGCGCTTGGAGTTCCGCTCGGTCGCAGACGTTACGTCCGCGACGAGGACCGTCGAAGCGCTTGTGCAGGACGCCATCCGCGTCGAGGAGGCAGGGCTGTCGGTCCCCAAGCGCGCTGCTACGGACGACGGGCCGTACCCCGAGGAACTTGAGATGCTGCTCGACGCGGACGCCGCTCTGCGCGGCGCGTGGGAACACCTCACCCCCGGCCGTCGGCGAGGCTGGCTGCTGCACTTCAACGGCGCCAAGCAGTCCAAGACCCGGCTCGCGCGTATCGAGCGCGCCACACCGCGGATCTTGGAAGGCTTCGGGATGCACGACTAGAGGTCATGAGCAACTCTCCCTCGGCGGTAGAGACCAGAAGTCATCGGCGGTCTTGACCGCACTGCTGCAACCACGAAAACTGCAGTCGTATGGATGTCGCGCGTGGTCAGCCCTCCAGCTTCCGTTTCGGACATGCCGACGACGAGAGCAGGAGCCAGCGCGAGGCTGCCGAGCCGGCGACAAGGCAGAAGCGTCGGCTTCAGGATCCTTGGACGTCTTCGGGTGCGCGCTGGTCAGCCGATCTTGGCGTGGCGATCACGAGTCCCGCGTCGAGCCGTACTTCGGTCGCGATCAGGTCGCCCTCGGGATCGTTGACGTGGGCGCGGTAGCGGTCGTGGTCGCGATCGCCGAAGCTCATGTCGGCCGCGATCACCGCGGCGGCCGAAAGTCGCGGCGTGAGCAGCTCGAGGATCGTCAGATACAGGTCGTTGGCGCCGTCGAGGAACAGCAGATCGACTGGTCGATCGATGTCGGCGAGCGTCTGACGCGCGTCGCCCACTCTGACCTCGACGTATCGGCTCAGGCCAGCGCCCGCGAGCGCTAACTCGGCCCGCTTGGCCTTGTCGGGGATCAGCTCGGTGGTGATCAGCCGGCCGGCGCCGAGATCTGCCAGTGCGCTGGCGAGATAGATCGTCGAGATCCCCAGCGACGCGCCGAACTCCACGATCAAGGACGGGCGCGTGGTCAGCGCCAGAGCGTGGAGCACCGCTCCGACCTCTGAGGAGATCGCCAGCGGCGCGTCGGCGGCGAGCGCAGCACGGTCACCGGGCGACAGCATCGACCCCAGCTGCGCCTCGCGAGCGCCGACACGCTCGCGGTAGAGCCGGTCCTCGCGGTCGCCGACGGCGCGCAACTCTTGCAGGGCCTGTTGGACCTGAGCGGAAGCGAGTACGGACACGGTCGCTGATCCTGTCAGCTGCGCCTCGTGCCCGGAACAGGAGTGCCAGGCCCGCGACGCGTTCCAGCGGCGCAAGTGGTTCGACCATGTCGGCCTCCGGGGCGTCGGTCGCGTCGCCGATTTCGTCGAGACCAACACCTAGGACACTATCGCCAGATTCGTCCTCATAATTGACCTACCGCGGGCTCCGCACCGACCGCTCGCGCAACAAAGGAGATGCGATGCCCACCTATCAGGTCAGCGCCCTCTGCGGACGGTTGAGCCTCTCCGACAGGGAACGGATCGCGGCTGCGATCGCGTCGGTCCACCAAGAGACGACCGGCGCAGTGCAGACCTTCGTGCAGGTGCTTTTCGAGGAGGTCGAACCGTCGGCGGCTTATGTCGGCGGCAAGCCGGCCATCGAGGATCATCTGTTCGTCGACGCGACGATCCGCGCTGGACGGTCTGCTGAGGCGACCGATCGACTGGTCGCGCTACTGGTCCAGGCATTGTCTACCGCCGCGGCCATCCCGCGCTGCGCGATCTGGGTGTATGTCCACGAGCTACCGCCTCGACTCATGGTCGAATATGGACGACCGCTCCCGCTGCCCGGCGAGGAATCGACATGGCTAAAAGAAGCTCAAACATGACGACTCTGCGGACGTCGTGCGATGACAGCTTGCCCGATCGGCCACAGCGCGGGCGACCGACTGGGCAGAATTCGTGGGCACACAACCGAACAAGCTAGACACGGAATCGGAGCCAGCCACGTCGCGGTGACACTTCTCATGTCACTTGGGACAAAGCGTGCCCAAGACTTTCGCTTTCCCCGCGAGGCAGGTCTCCAAGCTTTGGTGCTGGTTGTCATGATCGAAAGTGTGGTTGGAGTCGGTCGCAGTGCTGCTCTGGTCGGCTGGCCGTCGACTCGTTTGGGGATATCTGACAAGCGCTGGCGTTGGCGCCGCCTTCGCGGCGCTCGTGGACGCCCACGCTCTGAGGCGGTCTTCAGTGTCGCCTAGCCTCGCGACACGCGATAGCCGGAGCCGCCATGGCGGCTATCTCTGTTTGGTGTGGCTTGGGTTGACGATTCCGGCTTCGTAGGCGAGCACGACCGCTTGAACACGATCGCGTACGCCTAGTTTCATCAGGATGCGGGTCACGTGCGTCTTGACGGTCGTTTCGCCGACGATCAGTTGGGTGGCGATCTCCCGGTTGGTCATGCCGGTCGCGAGCAGCGTGAAAACCTCAAGCTCGCGGGGGGTGAGCTCGCTGATCCCGGGCGGGGTGTTGCTGGGGGTGCGACGGGCGGTGAACTCTTCGATCAGGCGTCGCGTGATGCTCGGCGCCAGCAGCGCGTCGCCTACGCCGACTGTGTGTATGGCTGCCGCGAGCTGAGGCGCGGGAACATCTTTGAGCAGGAATCCGCTCGCGCCCGCGCGTAGGGCGTCGTAAACGTATTCGTCGAGATCGAAGGTAGTGAGGATCAGGACGCTTGGCTTGGGCTCGTGGTCCTGGGCGAGGATCCGGCGAGTGGCCTCGATGCCGTCGAGCTCGGGCATGCGAATGTCCATCAGCACCACGTCTGGTCGCAGGTCCCGGTTCAGGGCGACCGCTTCTGTTCCGGTGGCCGCCTCGCCGACGATCTCGATGTCGGGCTCGGCCGCGAGAATCATCCGAAATCCTGTGCGGATGAGCTGTTGGTCGTCGGCGATGACGACGCGCACGGTCATGCGAGTGCTCCTTGCCGTCCGCGAGGCATGCGGACGGCGAACTGCCAGCCGTCCCCGTCGCGCGCTTCGCTCCGCAGCTGGCCGCCGCACAGCGCGACGCGTTCGCGCATCACCTCAGTCGGCCAGCCGCTCGGCCCAGCGCAGCGCGCGGTAAGGCATAGCTCGAGGTCCTGCTCGGCGAAACGGAGGGCCACGCCGACGGTGCTGCCCGACTGCGGGGGGACACTGTTCAGCGCGTCTTCGAGGATCCGGTAGATCCCGAGGTCGATCCCCGCGGGCAGCGTCCCTGGATCACCGTCGACGCTCAGCTCGACCTGCTGTCCACGCTCTCTGGCGCGCTGGATGAGCGTGTAGATCTGAGCGACACCGGGCTGCGGCTCGCGCTGACCGACGTCCTCGGCGTGTCGGAGGACGCCAAGGATCCGGCGCATCTCGGCCAGCGCCTGACGGCCGGTGTTTTCGATCGCGCCCATCGCGGCGTCCGCTCCTAGGGGGTCGCGGTCAAGCAGACCCCTCGCCGCTTCGGCCTGGATGACCATCGCCGCGACGCCGCGCGCGACCACCGTGTGCAACTCTCGCGCGATCCGGGACCGCTCGCCAGCGACGGCCAGCCGCACGCGGTCCTCACGCTCAACTGCCAGCCGACCCGAGGTGAGCTTGAGTTCGGAGGTAAGCACGCGACGAGAGCGGATCGCCCGGCCGGCGGCCCATGCCGCGCAGACCAGGAATGCTCCGCCGGCGAAGTCGCCGACGGTCTGGTGGCGTACGACCAGCGCGCTGATCGCAGAGCCTGTGAGAAAGATCGCCAAGCCGAGTACGGCCTTGGGACGTTTCTCCCAGGCGCCGACCGTATACGTCGGAACCAGCAGAACATAGGCCGCGGTCAGCGCCAAGCTATTGAGTGACGTCAGGGCGTAGTTCATCACTGCCGAGAGTGCTCCGACGATGACCAGGAACAGCAGCGGCGATCGGCGACGCCCGACAGCCACCAACGCCATTCCCGCTACGACGATCAGGTTCAGGACAAGAGGGCCGCGGCGATGGCTGCTGAACAGCACCCCGATCTCCAATACCACCAATACCACGCTGGTGAGCAACGGATCCAGCCAACGCCACCGGACCTGGTCGGCTGTCGCAACCATCACACTCCCCGCAACAAGCGCGGACTCCAGCCCTTGGGGCGCGGACGCCCGTCCGTCAAACGGAATCCGCGCGCAGACTGCAAACCCGCCTTCCGCAAGCGGCCCGGCGCTGAGCTCACCCCCGTACAACGCGACGCGCTCACCCATCCCGACCAGCCCATGGCCCGGCCCGTCGCGGTCCTCGCGCTCGCGCGCCGATCCGAGTCCGGTGTCGGAGACCTCAAGCTCGAGCTGGTGGGCAGTGAACCTGACGTTCACCGCGGTGGGGACGGGGCCGGCGTGCTTGATCACGTTGGTCAGCGCCTCCTGCACGATGCGGTAGGCAACGAGATCCAAACCCGGCGACAGCGGGCGCCGAGCCCCGACGCACAGCTGAACCGGCAGGCCCGACGCACGGGCGCGGTCCACCAGCGCGCCCAGTTGAGAGAGGCCGGGCGCCGCGGACCCCGCGAGCTCGTCGCTGCCGCGGCGCAGCACGCCCACGATCCGGCGCAGCTCCACCAGCGCCTCGCGCCCAGAACTCTCGACGACCTCAAGTGCTGTCACGGCCGCCTGGAAGTCCCCCCGCGCGACGCTGCGCGCCCCGCTCGTCTGGATCACCATCACGCTCACGCTGTGGGCGATCACATCGTGCAGCTCGCGCGCCATCCGATTGCGCTCCTCACCCACGGCGCGCTGCGCGCGCACCTCCTGCTCGTCCTGCAGTCGCGCCGCATTCGCCTCAAGGTCACGCGTCAAACTGCTGCGAGCCGTCAGCGTGCGCCCAAGGGCGTACGGCAAACCGCCAAACAGCGCCCCGGGCCCGAGCACGTCGCCGACCGAACCACCAGCTTGGCTGTAGGCGAGTACGACGTCCGCCGCCAGCCAGTAGGCGAACACCACGGCGAACGCGACCGTGTTCTCGCGGCCCCGCGAACGACGCCCGAGCATGTAGAAGTTCAGTGCGATCACCGCCACCTCCACTGAGCCGTCCCCGTCATACCCGCTCGATAGGTGAAACGCGATGAGGGCGCTGATCGCGGCCAGCGTCGCCACGATCGGATCGCGGCGGCGCCACGCAACGCTACTCGTGAGCACGATCAGCGACACGGCCGCGAGCGCGCCCAACTCGAGATCGGGCTGAGAGGCGGCGTCCGCCAGCGCGCCGACGGTGAGCAGCAACGCGAGAAACCAGTCGACCCCCCGAGGATCGAGCGCCCGTGCTCGCGAGATTACTTGGCGATCAATGTCCACGAGCGCACGCTAGCGCCCGGAATCCGCCAGCGCATCCTACGGCAAGACGACGCGAGTCCTACTCATGGAGGACCCAGATCATCCAAAAGTCCACGACAAGTCCTACTCCTCGACGACGACAACCAAGCCGGCCGCTGAGAGCCTGCGCCAACCAACCAAAGGGAGACCAGCATGTTCCACACAAAGGTCCGCGAGTTTAATCGACGCCCCGGCGTTCGCATCGGCGTGGTCGTCCTCGGAGCGCTCTGCGCCCTCGCGATCCTGGCCGCTTCAGCGAGCGCGGCGACCACCTTGCACTTCTATGACAAGAGCCTCAGCAACACCTTCACCGATCCGTCTGGGCAGCCGATCGGAAACGTCAACACGCCGCCGCCGCCCGGATCGGCCGTCGACATCACCGAGATCGGATACGCAGGCAATTCAAAGCACCACGCCACGGCGCCAACCGCGTCCATCCATCTGGCGTGCGTCGTCACAACCGCTCCCCAGGCGGTGTGCTTCGGCCAGGTCGCGATCGGCGGCTCGATGCTGCTCGCGAACCAGTTCACCGTCAGCCTTGCCTCCGGCAACCCGTTTTCGACGGTGAAGATCAACGGTGGCATCGGCAAGTTCGCCCACGCCCACGGCACAATCCACTCCACTTCCGCCGGCAAGAACAACTCGAACGTCACCATCACCTACTCCACTGACCCAACCACAAGCTCGGCGCACAGCATCAGCCGGAACAGCCAACCGGAACACAGACCAATTTAGGACGCGTCGAGAGTGTGCAATCGTGAGCTCGGCACCCCCGGCGGCGCGGCCAATCTCGACGGAGCCATCAGCCAGCCATCGGACGGGAGTGTCTCCTCCGAACAACGCCAACCAGATCATTTCAGCATCGCACGTCCAAGTCGACGCACACTGTCCGCCAGCCACCGTTCGCCCCACCGACTAACCGGCGAATGCGCTAAAAACGCCAGGACGTCGGTGCCGTTTGAGCAATCCGGTGGCCTCCTCAGGTATCCCGGCCCACACCCGCGGCGAGAGCAAAGCAGGGATGCAACACGAGATGCCTGCGCCCCCGCTCATCGCCAGAAGCAGAAGCGGCTCGGCGACCTCGATCACGTCTTCAAGAGACCCGCTCTCACGAAGCAGGGGTCGCCTCAGCGGTTCTCGAGGCCGGCGGTCTGGCTTCTCCTTCGAGCCTGGCGTGATCAAATGCAGGAACGGAGGACCTAACGATTGGTCCGGCGACGGAGCGGAAGCGGAGAAATCTGTCCCGAGGCGGACGAGGAGGCTGAAGCGGGCGGCGCGCTGATGATTGTCTGCGGGGATAGCGCTTGCCGCCCCCCGGAAGCGAAGCTTGAGGTCGGCAGTTTGGTCAGACGGCTCGGGCGGCGGCGCCTCTAGACGCATTGCAGGCGTCATAGGCGCCGCCGACTTAGGTGGAACTGCGCTTGCGGAGTTAGTGCGCCGCGTCGAGGCCCGGGGCGGTCACCCGGCTGACCTGGTATGTCGTGTTGCTGACTGAGCCGCCGCTCCCGCCGTTGGAGTATTGGTGAAGCAGAATCCCGGTCTGGCTGTTGACGGTCAGGCTCTCCTCGTCACCGTCAGGCCCCTGGATATCGGTGACTTTGACGACCGGCTGACCGGCGTCGGTTGTGTTGGTCACGGTCGTGTTCGGCAGCGCTGCCGCGGCAAGAAGCGCTCCCGCGCGGACCTGGGGCTGTCCGGCGCCGCCCTCGAGCGCTGAACTGATGGCCTGCCACTCGATGCCCTCGAGATCTCTGTCGGCCTCGGCTTGAGTTAGCGGGGGTGTGCCCTGCCCGACCTGCGGCGTCGGGTGCGGGTCGGCCGCCAAGAGCTTCTCAGCGGCTTGCGACGGGGTCGAATTTGCCGAGGCGGCAGCAGCAGCGACGACCTGGCCCAGCGGCGCGCTGAGCGAGCCAGACGCGGACGGATCGCTGACCGTGGAGCGCAGTGCCGTCAGTGTCTGGCCGAAGTAGTAGTCGCCGTTGTCTTCGTATAGGTCGTAGCCAGTCAAGGATGACGGCTCCTGTCCCGAGTTAACGATGTTGCTCGACCGTTCGACCAGGGTCGCGTTGCCCGGCAAGGCGGGGGTCTGGGCGACCCTGTGCGCGAGGTGCAGCAGCACGAACGATGGCTTGCCCGCTAGGGCTGCGCCCGCGCCAGGCGAAACGGGGCTTCCGTTTCGGGTGCTTGAGCCGGCCCCAGATCCGCCGGCGAACAGCGCCACTGCGACGGCTCCGCCGGCGGCGACGGCAGTCGCGCCGGCCAGCCACGGCAGCCGGCGCCGAGGCCGCTCGGTCTCGGCCGAGATGTGATCCATGAGCGCCATCCGTGCGCGGTCGGTCATGGCGCCGTCCGGGTCGGGAACGTCCAGGCGGTGGTGGGTCACCCAGGTGACCTCGTCGATGTCAGGATTCATGAGCGCAGCTCCAGGGTTTCGAGGTGGGCACGCACGAGCGCGCGTGCGCGGTTGATGCGAGAACCTACGGTCCCGATTGGAACGTCGGTGGCGCGCGCGATCTGCTCGTAGGTCAGATCGGCGAACGCGTGCAGCAGCAGCGTGTCGCGGTCAGCC
>Ga0302326_10034465_pt1 | contig 10029 bp, 8 predicted proteins | sample Palsa_T0_3_FD_202264 | JGI IMG/M metagenome (GOLD analysis project Ga0302326, IMG submission 202264) | Peat permafrost microbial communities from Stordalen Mire near Abisko, Sweden - Palsa_T0_3 | ecosystem: Environmental > Terrestrial > Soil > Palsa > Peat permafrost | place: Sweden: Abisko...
TACGCGCTCGGCCCCGAGGCCGGCGAATGGCTGCAGCAGGCCACCCTGGCCATCCGCGCCCAGTTACCGATCGAGGTGCTGCGCGACGTCATCCAGCCCTTCCCCACCTTCTCCGAGATCTACGTCGACGCGCTCAAAGCACTCCACAACCAGATCACGGCCGCCCGCCACCCGGCCGGGGCCGGATCGCCATGAGCGAGTCCCGAGCCGGCCTGGAGAGGTGATCGCATGAACGACCTGCTCAAGCTGACCCGCCGCCGGTTCTACGTCCGCATACCCGACGGCTCCGGCCGCGACTCGGTCTCTATCGCCATCGACGTCACCAACGCAACCTTCAGCTGGGAGTAGCTTCATGCGCGCCGACATCGTCCCCGGCGGGACCTTCCCCGACTACGAGCTGACCGACCACACCAAGACCCGGCGCCGGCTGAGCGGGCTGCAGGGGATCGACCCGATGATCCTGGTGCTCTCGCGCGGCGGGTTCTGCCCCAAGGACCACCAGCAGCACCTCGAACTGGCCGCCAACTACCCGAAGATCCGCGTCGCCTACACCCAGATCGTCACGATCTCCACCGACAACATCCTCAAGACCAACGAGTTCCGGGACTCGGTCGGCGCGCAGTGGACCTTCCTTTCCGACGCCGGCCACAAGATTCAGAAGGACCTCGACATCGCCGAGTACACCGATCCCTACTACAACCCGATGATCCCGTACACGCTCGTGCTCAAGCCGGGGCTGGTCATCTACAGCCTCTACAACGGCTACTGGTTCTGGGGCCGGCCGTCGTTCGAGGACCTCCGCCGCGATCTGCGCGAGGTGACCCGCCAGATCCGCCCCGACTGGGACCTGGCCGCGCCCGGCCTGCGCGAGAACTGGGAGGCCGGCGACCACTCGAGGCACCACCCATACCAGCCCGACCACAGCCAGAGCCCGTCAGCCGCGGGCTCCCCGAGCACCGCGGCCGTCCCAGGAGGTACCTGACCATGGGATACCTCGTCACCCTGACCACTCCGAGCGTCGGAGTGATAGCGCAGATCGCAGCTATCTGAGGATGTTGACCGCCCGGGCCACCACGAGGGCGACGGTCACGATGGAGACGGTGGCCTGTGCCGTCATGGCCATCTTGGCCCAGCGGGACAGCGGCATGACATCGGTGGGGCTGAAGGCGGCGGCGTTGGTGAACGACAGGTACAGGTAGTCGCCGAACGTCGGCTCCCAGTCAGGCGGAGCCAGCTGCGGGCTCGCCATCTGCACAAACTGAAAGTCTGGGTAGACGCGGGTGGCGTTCGCCCGGGCCACAGGACCGCCGCGGTCGAATTCCCAGTACCACAGGCCAAAGATGATGATGTTGGTGAGCCAGATGGCTCCGCCGGTGACCAGCAGCGGTCCGGCAGTACCGCCCTCGGTACCTTGCACCAGCCCGATCACCAGCCGGGCCGCCGACCAGGTGTTGGCCAGGCTGAGGAGGGCGGCAAGGGCCAGGCCAAGCAATCGCAGCGCCCGGGATTCCCGGTTGATGCGGTGCGGGTTAGCCATCACCAGAACCAGCAGCAGCAGGCCCTCCACGGCCGGCAGCAGCCAGGCCGGACGCAGCAGGACGAGCCGGTCGGGCAACGGGAGTTGCAGCGCGACCGCGGCCGCGACGGCGACGGCGACCTGCCAGCGGGCCTCGCCGTCGGTGGGGCGTTTCCAGGCCGGCATGAAGCCCGGCTTGCCGCCCTCGCCGGGCGGTTGTCCTTCGCCCTGGCTTGAGCGTTCCGAGGGAGCGATCCGGCGCTCGAACTCATCCAGCCGACCATGCAGCGCATGTATGCCGTCGAGGATCAGCGCGCTGTCCGCTGGCGAGTCACGCTGGCCGTCGCGCGATTCTGGCCGCTCGTGACGGGCGGGATCTTGTCCGGCGGGCTCATCGTCTTGGCTGGTTATGCGCACACCACCAGTGTGGCCGGCGCGGTTAGCCACGGCGGTCACCGGATCCTTGAGGCAGGGCGCCGGTCTCCGTCCGCACAGAAAGATCCGGATGACGTCAGCGCCGAGCTGAGCCAGCGTCAGGCCGCCGAGCGGCGCGGCCACGAAGCTGGAGATCTCCAGCACTCTCAGGCCGGCCAGCGGCGCGGCGTCGGTGCTCACCCGCGGCCCTCCCCCGTCCAGGCTCCTGGAGTCCTAGCTCGCCCCCAGCTTGCCCCGACACCGTCCATCCCGCCAGCTCAGTGCCGGTATGATCAGGTCCTGGATTTGCCCTCGGGTAATCATTTTGCTTCTGCTTGCGGAGGAGCTCGCGGAAAACCGGTGACTTATTCAGGCCCCGCAGATCTGGATCTCGTGAGATCCAGTCCCATGGCCGCTCCATCTCGCAGTGGCGATCGTCAACAACGCGTTTCAGGCTGACGACGGCCCAGTCCATCAGATACTTCTCGTCTTGCCGGTACCTGTCGCTGTCGGCCAGCACGGTATACAGGCAGGCCGCGTTATATGCGGCCTGCCAGGATGGTGTGCGGCGTTGCCACGGCAGCCAGCGTGTTTTCTCCGCGTTTGCACCCGGCTTCCATATCTTCGCACCGTCTTCCGGCGCGGCTAGCGTCCTTGGGTCGCCGACGGCCTCGATCGCCGCATTACCACCTGCAATGGCGGCCGTTATGCGCAAGGCTCTACTGGGGTGACGGCGCGTCTTAATTTCCTGACGGCGGTCCTCGCCTGTGCAGGCGCACTCCTGTTCGTTCAGGCTCTGCCGGACGGCGACGAGCAATTCGGCGACACGAACGCCGTCCGCAAAGCGCTGGCGCTCCCCCAGCCGCCAGTAGGGTTTCCGCATCGCCCGCTCATCACGGTGCAAGAACGTGGCCCAGATGAGACGCCAGAGGGTCAGTTGCCGCCGGCATTCGCGCAGCTCGTTCCTCGCGGCCGTCAGCAATTCCTTCCTCAGTTCGCGTGCCAGTGGCGCCGCAAGACCGGCGCGGCCTGGTGAGGCATAGCCCGTTACGCCGCATTGGTCGAGGATACTCAGGCTCTCGGCGAACTTATCCGCGTCTTTCTTTTTCAGTGTCCCGAATCCAGGATTCGCGATCATTTCAAGAGACATACCGAGGCGGTACCGGCCGCGGAAGAACCGGGGATACTGCTTCCGGTTAATAGCATGCAGCCACAGCGCCTCCGCATGGCGGCCCTCAAGATCGTACAGGAGGGCCAGCTCGTATCTGGCTACACCAGCCCCGGGGCTATTGCACACGGCTCTTTCGAGCTCCTCGATTTGCCTGCGCCGGGCGTGGTGAGCGTCCTGCGGGCAATCAATGAGTTCACACTGCTGCTTTGCGCACAGCAGGGCAGCGAGGTCACTGCCATCGAAGGAGCCGACCGACCAGGCTGGCGCGGTTGGATCCGCCTTGAAGATCTGCCGGGCGACGTAGGCCGCGACGCGGGCGGCGGCATCGTCCAGATCACGCGCGGCCAGGGTCTTCGTCGCGATGCTCCCGCCTGCCTGAGCGTCCTCGATGTCGACCGTGACACTCCTGCCAGCGGGGGTTCGTTCCTGGCCGCAGGAGTTCGCGGCCGTCGGCGGGTCGGCCGGCTTGGCCCAGACCCAGACCCGGACCTGATACCGGCGGGGGGTCGGCCACAGCATCCCCACCAGGCGGATAATCGCGGCGGCGAGCCCGCTGCCAGCCACGCCACTGTTCTCCGCGATAGACGCGAGCCCAGTCGGCGCGGTCCCGCCAGGCACGATCGGCGGCGCTCGCACTTCCACCGCTGGCAGCCGGAATCTGAGTTCGGCGACGAGTTTGTCATGGTCACGCTTCCCTTGCGGGCCGCCACCCGGCGTATCCCGCCCGCTGTTCTCCTGTCTACCCGGCCCGTCGCCGCCAAGAGCCGAGATGTCCACCGCAGGCGGTTGCCAGCGCACCGCCCACACCTCTAGTTCCCGGTACGCAAACACCAGGAGGGCAATGATGACGAGCCATCCGACCTGCCCGGGCACCGGAGCTTTGCGACCGGGCAGCAGCGGCTGGAAGAAGGTGCCGCTGAGGTCATCCATCCCTCGTATGAACGCGTTCACAAGATCGGCGGGAGCCCGGGTCGGGTGCCTCACGCCATACCCGGTGACAAGCACAATCACCGCTGCCACCAACGCCGCCGCGACAAACCGCAGGGTGCGCACGGTGAAGTGATAGCCAACCCAGCCCAGGAATACCCCAGCGATCGCGAATATCCCCCAGGCGAGCCACGAACTCATGCCAGCCCTCACCCCTTCGCTCATCATCACAGAGTCGCTGGCGGTGATTCAGATACACATGCCGAGCAGGGGATTTACGGCGTTACACGAAGTTCCGCGAGGGTCACGCCGGTGCCTCGGTCCAGCAGGGGTTGGCAACGCAGGAGGCGGGCGATGTCCCTGGCTTCTTCGATGGCAGCCGCGGCCGCCTCGGCATCGTCCAAAGTGGTCAGGTAGGCCGCGTAATCGAGCAGCCCGTGGGCCAGATGGTAGGGAGTGCTCTGCTCCCGGAGACGGTCGAGCGCCGCGGTGAACGCGCCGATGGACGCTTGGTCGCTGGCGCTGGCGCTGGCAGCGAGGCGAGCGTGGGTGAGGTCGCGTTCTGCCAGCAGCATCGGGGCCAGGTACCCGGGCGGACTGGAGTCGAGCAGCGCGAGCAGCTTGCCGATGGTGGCTGTATCGCGCAGGTCATGGGCGGCGCGGGCAGCCAGCGGCCACGCCCAGCGCAGGCACTCGTGGCTCATTCCGAGGGCATCGACGTGGGCGAGGGTGGCCCGGGCGTGGCGCAGCGCGGCGTGCGACTGGCGCAGGGCGGCGGCGATGAAGCCCTCGATCCCGCTGATCACCGCCTTGTCCCGGGGATCCTCGCTGGCGCGCAGGTCCGTCAGCGTCGCCAGCATGGTCTCGGCGGCCGCGGTCTCGCCGCGCAGCGCCGCCAGCAGGCACCGTTCGGAGACGAGGACCTCGTTGTCCGCCAGCGCGTCGGAGTCGGCGGGCCTGGTGAGTTCCGCCTCGGCGGTGTTCCAGTCGCCGAGTATCAGCAGCGCCTCGGCCAGGTTGATCAGCGCCACGGCCAGGGCGCCCCGGTCGCCGACCCGGCGCAGCTGCCCGGCGGCGGTCCGGGCGGTCTCCGCGGCCGTCCCGGGGTCGGTGGGCAGCAGGGCGTCGGCCAGGTTGAGCAACGCCCGGCCAAGGCGCATGCTGTCGCCGGCCTGCTCGGCGAGCCGCGCGCTTTCCCGGTAGTAGGAGGCGGCCTCAGGGCGGCGGTTGGTGCGGAGGAGGTACGTCCCGCGGGTGCTGAACAATTCGCTGAGCTCGTGGTCGGTGACGCCGAGCGCCTGGCCGAGGGTGAGCGCCTCTGCGGACAGCCGGTCCGCATCGGCTGGGCTGGCGTAGATCACCGCTGTCGAGAGATGATCGAGGGCACGCACCGTATCGGTGTCGGGATCTGCCCGCAGGATCTCGAGGGCGGCGGTGAGCTGCTGGCGCGCTTCGGCGATCCGGCCCCACTTCGTGAGCGCGTCCCCGGCGATGGCCTGGGCGCGCGCGGCCGCCCGGGCCTGCCCGGCCCGCAGGTAGCACTCGCTGGCTCGGCCCACGAGCTCGATGGTCCGGGCCCAGTCGGCGTTTATGCCGGCGGCTTCGGCGGCGCGCTCCCACAAGCCGGCCGCTTCGGTGGCGGCGTCAGGCGAGGTTAGCCCGGCCGCCTTGGCGTAGCTGGCGGCGGCCGGGCGGGCGCACCGATGCGTTCGGCCCGTTCGGCTCCGCGGATAAGCGCGGCGATCGCCTGGTCGCGGATCTGCGCAGCGTCGCCATCGTCGGGGACGGCGTGCAGCGCGTCCAGGTAGTGCCGGGCGATGACGTCGGCGACCTCCTCGCCGTCACCGGCGAAGACGGCGCGCAGGTGCGCGGCCACCTTCAGGTGGCGGGTCTTGCGGTTCCGGCGGGACAGCGTGTCGTAGGCGACCTGCCGGAGCATACTCTGGGCGAACTGGTAGCTGCCGCGCTCGGGGGACAGCGGGTCGGCCGATACCGACAGGACCTCGCGGCGCAAGAGATCATTAAGGGCCGAACGGACACTGGATTCGTCCTGTCCGGACACCGCGACCAGCGCCTCGGCCGGGAACGTACTGCCCACCACGGCGACGTCGGCAACAAGCCGCCGTACCTGCGGATCCAGGGCGTCCAGCCGGGCGGCCAGCAAGGCATGGAGGCTGTCAGGAACGGCCAGCTCGCCGATGTCCCCGGCGAGCCGGTACACCCCCTCGACGGGCCGGACAACGTCCCGGTCGATCAGGGCCCGCACCGTTTCCACCGCGAACAACGGGATGCCCTGGGCCTGGCCGGTGATCTTCACCCGGGCGCCTGGTGGCATCCCGGGCACCAAGGCCGCCACGAGCTGATCCATCGAGTCGGCGTCCAGCGGATCCAGGGTCAAGGTGCTGCGGTTCCGGCCGGTGCCGAACCGCGGCCGGACCTCACCCAGTTCGGGCCGGGCGAACACCAGCAGGTACACCGGCAGGTCGCGGACCCAGTCGATCAGGTGGTCCAGGAAGTCCAGCAGCCCAGAGTCGGCGTACTGGGCGTCCTCGATCAGCAGCACCACCGGCTGGACCGCCGCGAGCCGCTCGAAGAAAAGCCGCCACCCGGCGAACAATTCCTCGCGCGCCAGCGCCGTCCCGCCGGGTCCGCCGAAGCTGACCCCGACGAAGCTGATACCGAGCAGGCGAGCCAGCCGGGGACCGATGAAGGCCCGTTCGCCGGGGTCCGGGACGAACCGGTCCAGCCCGGCGGCCAGCTTGGCGGTGGCGGCTTCGGCCAGGTCTTCCTCGGCGATGCCAAGCCGCTGGCGGACGATCTCGGCCAGCGCCCAGAACGCCACCCCTTCTCCGTAGGACAGGCACCGGCCCCGGTGCCACCACACCTCCCCGGCCAGGCCGTCGGCGTACTTCTCGAACTCCCAGCCCAGCCTGGACTTGCCCACCCCGGCGGCCCCGAGATCAGCACCAGCCGCGGTATCCGCCGTTCCGCGGTGGCGTGGAACAGCTCCTTGATCATGCGCAGTTCCGCGTCCCGCCCGGTCAACGGCGCCTCCAGGCCGTCCACCCGCTGAATGCCGCCGACGGCGGACAGCACCCGGGTGGCGCGCCACAGCCGCCGCGGTTCGGCCTTGCCCTTCAGCCGGTGCGACCCGGCGTCGGCGAAGCCGATCGCGCTCGCCACCAGGTGGTACGTCGCCTCGTCGACCAGGACCTGACCCGGCTCCGCGGCCGCCTGGACCCGGTCGGCGGTCTTCACCGCGTCCCCCGCCACCATCCCCTCACCGACCGCGCCCAGGCTGACGGCAACCTCTCCGGTCACCACACCCGCCCGCGCCGTCAGCTCGGGCGTCTCGGTCTCGGCTCCCAGCTCTCTCACCGTTGAGACCAGGTCGAGCGCGGCTCGTACGGCCCGTTCGGCATCTGAATCGGTGGCCGCCGGGGTGCCCCACATCGCCATCACCGCATCGCCGATGAACTTCTCGACCACGCCCCCGTACCGGCTGATGATGGTCCGCGCCACTTCGAAGTAGCGGGACAGCAACTCCCGGACCGCCTCCGGGTCCCGCGCCTCGGACAGTGGGTGAACCCGACCACGTCGCAGAACAGCACCGAGCAGACCCGCCGCTCGGCCACCGGCCTGGCCGCCAGATCCAGAGCCGTCTCGGCCGGTCCGGCCAACCTGCCAGGACCCGGCTGGGGCGCCGTGCCGGACAGCGCGAAGCCGCACGCATGGCAGAATCGCTTGCCCGCAACAGCGGGTTCACCGCACGACGGGCACCCACCCGCAGCGGCACCGCACTCCCCGCAGAACCGGTGGCCCTCTCCCAAAGACGCACCGCACTGCCCGCATCTGTCATACGGGGGCACATCGGGTCTGTCAAGTCGAGGACACAGGCCGTCCAGCCGCCGCGTCGGACGTCTGGCCTAGCCGAGGATTGCGGTGTCAGCCTGATAAAATCTATGTATCAAAACGCGGGTGCCCTCTCTGAATCCTCGTACCACGATGGCCAGGAAGACTGGCCGTCCGTGACCGAGGGGGTCAGGCGTGAAACGCACACCAAGAGCCGTGATCGCGGCACTCATCATAACTGCGGCAGCAGCAGCGCAGCTGCCGTTCTCAGTCCCGCGCTGGCAAGCTCGGTGCCGCCAGCCCCGAACCCGGCCCTGTCCGGAACATGGGCGAACACTAAATCCGGCGACCCGCAGTGTCGTGGACGTCGTCATCGAAGGAAACAAAAGCGGAATCGAGGTCGATGGCTTCGGAGCTTACTCCCCGTCACCTTGCCAGCGGGGTAATGTCCCCGGGACCGTCTTCGGCGCGAATGTCAGCTCAGTGACCGGCAGGTCTTTCGAAGCTAACTGGAACTTCGGCTTCGCGCATACCGTCCTCCTGGGAACGCTCAACGGACAGAAGCGTGTCCCGACGCTGACGGTCCAGGAATTCACGACCTTTACCGACGGCAGCGGCCGCGCCAATTACACGGTCACCGAGACGTTCGTCCGGGCCAAGCCCGTCACGGCGGCGCGCAACGGGACGGCTGCGGCCAGTTACCCGCTCGGCGACTCGGTGGCAAACGCTCAGCGTCAGCGCATTCGGCGCCTGCACCCCGACCCTGTGCGCATGGGGAAAGATCACCGGGATCACCTTCGGCACCAGCATCAGCTCGGCAAGCGGCCGGGCATTCCTGGCCCCTTACCAGTTCAGCTTCGCCAAGAAGCTGGCAGACGGCGCGCTCAACATGACGGGGACAGTGCTGACCGTGCAGACCTACACGGAATTCACCGACAACAGCGGTCGCTCCAACTACGTCATCACCGACACGTTCACCCGGGGCTGACCAGCGGGACCGGCCAAAGGCGGGACCGGCCAAAGGCGGGACCGGCCAAAGGCGGGGCTGGAGGGGGCGGGGAGGCTGGAGGGGGCGGGGAGGCTGAGGGGAAACCGCACCGGACCCGCTCATCCGGCCCTAGCGATGGTGTCCTCGATCGCGGTCTGCACCTCCACGGGTCGTTCCATGTGCGGCATGTGCCCGGCGCCCTCGATCACGTACCGGACCGCCCCGGCCACGGCCTGCGCCTGTTCCGCCGGGATGATCCGGTCCTGGCGGCCCCACACCACCGTGACCGGCACCGCGTCGCCGATCGCGGCCAGGGCCGCGGCGGAGTCGCCGCGTTGTTCGTCGCCGCCAAGCAGCGAGTCAAGCAGGGCCTGCAGCGCCGCCTCGACGCCGTCCAGTCGCTTGTAGGCGAGCAGGTCGTCGACCACCTGGCGGGTCACCAGCTTGTCGTCGGCGAACAGCTCGCCGACCAGCGGCTTGAGCTCGCGCCGCGTCTGCGCGCCGGCGAAACCGCGTAGATAGACGGCGTTGATCTGGCGGCCGAAACCGGACGGGGCGATCAGCGTCAGCGAGGCGATCCGGCCCGGATCCCGGGCCGCGACCGCCAGGGCGACGGCACCCCCCATCGAGTGCCCGACCAGGTGCGCCCGGCTCGCCCCGACAGCGTCGAGCACGCCGACCACAGCGTCGGCCAGAAGGCCGTCGATGCCACCAGAACCGCCGGCGCCACCAGAACCGCCGGCGCCACCAGAGCTGCCTGAGTCCCTGACGTCCTTGCTCGAGGTGCCGTGTCCTGGCAGGTCGAGCGCGTACACCCGGTACCGCGCGGCCAGCGGCTCCTGCAGGAACAGCCAGGAGTTCCTGTCCCCGCCGTAGCCGTGGATGAGCAGCACCACGTCGCCGTCCGCGCCCACCCCGGCGAAACTGACCTTCCGCCCGCGCACCTCGGCGATCTGTACGATGGGCCCGCCGGCGCCCTCGGCGTCCTCGGGCACGCCCGCGTCGATCACCGCGCGCGCGGCCGCGGCGGCGGCGTCGAGATCGTCGTCGCTGACGCCGTCCGGGGCGATCAGCGCGATCGTGCCGCTGACCGGCACGTCTTCGCCGACCCGGGCGACGATGCGGCGTATCTTCCCGGTGTCGGCCGCCTCCAGCGTGCCG
>Ga0302326_10034466_pt1 | contig 10029 bp, 11 predicted proteins | sample Palsa_T0_3_FD_202264 | JGI IMG/M metagenome (GOLD analysis project Ga0302326, IMG submission 202264) | Peat permafrost microbial communities from Stordalen Mire near Abisko, Sweden - Palsa_T0_3 | ecosystem: Environmental > Terrestrial > Soil > Palsa > Peat permafrost | place: Sweden: Abisko...
TACACAAGGTCATGCCCAACCTGGGCGTCAGAAAACGGAATTTTCTGCGTGAGAGCTCTTCCATCCGCGCCCAACAACGGCTCGCCGAAGTCATTAAGAATCGGCAGAACCTGATAGTCCTCGTGGCCCTTGCCGGCCACAACCAGAATGTCGCCATCCTGCAAGTTGGAAAGCGCCGCGCCAGACCACAGGTGAGCCGGTTCGCCTCGCGCCCCTCCACGCGAACGGTCCGACGGGCACGTTCTTGACAAGCACGAGCCCGCTCCCCAGGTGATGTTCTACGGCGATCGCATACGCCACCGTGCTAGTCATTGGGGGTTCAAGGTCACCTTTGCGTTCTCCAGCACTTTGTTCCGCTTAGGGTCGACCGAGGCGCCGGCGGCGTATTCGTCGTGCCAGTTCCACCACTTGTACGGTGGAGTCTGCGGGTAGCCCTCCGGCGAGTCCTCCCACTCCTCCTGGCGCCCGAGCGCTGTGATGTCAAGGTAGCTCCAGGTGCTCCCCATCGCCTCGTCGCCGCGGTTGTTGATGAAGTAGGTGCGAAATATGCGCTCGCCGTTGCGGAAGAATGCGTTCGTGCCGTGCCACTCGTTCACGCCGAAGTCGACGTCGAAGCTGTCCGTAATGGTGTACCACGGCATCTCCCACCCCATCCGCGCCTTCAAGCGCGCGATGTCCGCCTGTGGCGCGCGCGAAGCGTACGCGAGGGTGGTGTCGCGGGCATTCAGATGGGTGAGGTGGGAGACCTGGTCGGCACCGAGGGAGCAGCCGCGGCAGGCATGCTCGGGCCAGCCGAACACGCCAGGCTCGAAGAAGGCGCGGTAGACGATCAGTTGACGGCGGCCCTCGAACAAGTCAAGCAGGCTCGCCTTGCCCTTTGGGCCGTCGAACTCGTACTTCTTCTCCACGGCCAGCCACGGCATCCGCCGACGCTCGGCGGCCAGCGCGTCACGGGAGCGGGTCAAAGCCTTCTCCTTCACGAGGAGCTGCTGGCGCGCCGCCTCCCATTCCTGTGCCGACACGATCGGTGGTATCTTCATTGCGAGATGCCCATTCTGTTGCTCCATGTTTCTCTCCTTGCTTGTTGCCATTTTATTTCTCCTTGATCTTCAGAAACAGACCGAGCCCATTGGCCCTAAAAACTTTCCTGAATTTGCCGATGCACACCGCCAGAATTCCTCCCGTGGATCCCGCTCCGGCGGCCATCACTGCTGCGCCTGCGATGCATGCTGGACACATATTTCCCTCCTCTGAACTTCGACCTGGCCCGCGCCTCAGTGAGGCCGCTGCGCTTCCGCTCGCTGCCGCATACCTTCGTGCAAATGCGCCCAGCCGCTCTTCGCGTTTCTGTATTCCTCCAGCACCAGACCGAACGACTGGTGCCGAAATGCCACGACCGTCACGCCGCCCGATTCCTTCAGCCGATATTGAAGATTCGTTATCACCGGGTTGGACATAAACAGTGGCCCGCAAATTTCGAGCAGCGTCGGCTTCTTGATCGCCTGCACCGTTCCCCAGTAATGGCCGTTGTTGTCTCCCAGGTCGCGATACCATCTGCCGCCTGGCCACGCTTCCAGCTTCATCGGCATGAGCTTGTCCACTTGAGTCTCGTTGTACGGTCCCAGCTGATCCAGCAGCGCGGCAAACGTCGCCTCGATCGAGGCACGCACTTGAATTTCCTCCGCTATATGGATCGTTGTCGCTTCCAGCGATAGTGCGGGTGAACTCACGATTTCCTCCTCGTTTGAAATTCCACAAGACTATTGTTTCGGTGCATTGTTGGCCTCGGCCCGTTCCTTGATTCGCAGTAGTTGGTGTTTCCACAACCGCTCGAACGTGCTCGTCCACTCGTGCAACGGCCGGACCGCCATAGCATTCACCTTGTAAAGCATCTGTCGACCCTCTCTTCGGACCTCCACAAGGCCAACACCTTTCAATACTTTCAGGTGTTTCGAAATCGACGGCTGCTCCATCTCCATTGCGTCCACAATCTGGGTGACCGACCTCTCGCCCATCGCTAGATAGTTCAGGATGTCCCGCCGCCGCGGTTCGGCCACTGCATTGAACGCGTCGGAGGTTGTTGCCGCTCTCGCCATGGGTCGAATATATTCCCATATAGGAATATGTCAAGCTCTTTTTTCGCGATGCTTCCGCGACCCTTTTTCCCCTGCTGCGGACCCTTCCGGATGGGTTTGTCCCAAGCGGCTTCGCCTTGAATGGCGTTAGGGGGGATACGCCAGTCATGTTGCCTAATTTTATCGACGAGTTCTCGCTGGCATAGGAACTCTGGCGGTGTGCATCGGCAAAATTATTCTGTGCGAACGGTCTCGGTCGGTTTCAGAAAATCAACGAGAAATAGATTTTTGTACCGAAGGTGTGGACGAGAACAATGGGATGAGCCCTTCGACAAGGGTGGGGCCAGTCAGTATGGCGTCACGCAGCGCGGTGTAGGGCAGGTCTGCGATTATCGCGACCTGCACGGAAGTCATGATTTCTCCTGCACTGACAGCAAAGGCAGTGAAGGACTGCCGCTACGCCCACGGGCGTAAGTGAGGGAGAGTGGAAAATCGTTCCACTACGCGCTATTGCCGACTGACGACGAGAATTACGAAGGACCCGGGCTTCATTTTTCCGCGCCGCTCGCCCGGCTCCGGCGGCGCGAAGTCGGCTGCGGGAAGAAAAATGTTATGGGTCTTGAGGTCGAGGCCCATGGTACGGGCGCTTTTCTTCGTCGGTACATTGCCGATAGTCGTGAACTTGCTCGGTGATTCCTCGCGAACTACGTTGAGAGTTCCTTCGCCTGTGGATGCGAACGCAAGCTTCGTCTCAGGATCGAAACCGTTGGCGTCCACGCCTTCACCGATTGCCGGGGTGGCAACCACCAGACCGGTGTCGGCGTTGATCACCGCCATCATTTTATTTCTGCAACCCACGAAGAGGCGACGACCCTTACGATCCATCGCCAGCCCGGAGGGCTCCTCGCACGGCGCGAGCTTCCAACGATTCGTTATTGCCAGCTTCCGGGCATCAAACTGAACCAGTTCCGACTTGTCTTCAATATTTGCGAAGACGCTTCCCTGACCGTCGGCCACCGCAAATTCGGGCTTACCGCCGAGCGCCAGAGTTCCGGTCACAGTCCCCTTCGCGGCGTCGATAGCTGTCGCGTTTGCGCTTCGGCCGTTCATCGTGAATACCTGCCTGGTCGCTGAGTCGTACACGATTGCGTCCGGGTTCGCTCCCGTCTTTACAATGCCGATGGTTTGCAGCGATTTTATGTCAAAAATGGTAGCGCTATTCGCGCGGCCATCGCTGACAAAGCCTCGCCCCAGATCATTGGCTAAGGCGATGCCATGCACGCCTTGGGTATCCGGAATGTCTCCGACCAGCGCGTAGGAATCCGCGTCCATCACGACGACGTGTGAACCGTGGGAGATATACACGCGTCGCGCCTGCGCGTCCACGGTCAGATAGTCCCAGCCTTCATCGCCACTCACGGAAATAGTCTTGATCACCCTATAGCCTGTGGGAGCGGCAGTTTGCGAGAGCATCGCCGAGGCGGCAGCCAAAACTAGCGCCGCGACCACCAACAGACGAACATGAATGATGCTGGCAATTTTCATAACGCAACTTACCTCCTCCGGGCCACGGAGCGTCAGTGGTTGTTCTTCTGAGAATCTACAATTAACATTTTTGTTTTGTTGACTTGTGAATATCCCATGTCTCTCATTCCCTGACCGCAACAACGGAGATCTCTCTTATGCATGTCCCTGTCAGGTCAAAGTACCAGCCAGGGATATTTATAAGCAGGCTCAGGGTAAAGCAGATCTGTACATTACACTCGTACCGCTGAGTAGAACAACATGAAGATTTGCGCCGATAGCGGCGTGGGGAGTTATATAAATGAATGACTTATTGAAAATCGCCCTGGAAGCGCATGGCGGCCTCGATCGCTGGAACAAAGTTAAGTCGATCAAAATCGAGGCGTCCATTACCGGGGCAATCTGGTACGTGAAGAGCAAACCCGACTACCTCAAGAATATTGTGATGACTGCGGATGCGATGACCGAGCGTGTAGTGACGGAGTTTCCGGGCCAGGACAAGCGCTCGATTTTTGAGCCGGACCGGATCGTGATGGAGAAGATCGATGGAACCCTCATCGAAACTCGAGATGATCCGGAAAAATCCTTCGACGGACAACAAAGAGAGACGCCGTGGGATGACATCCACGCCGCTTTCTTCAGCAGTGAGGCGCTATGGACCTATCTCACCATTCCGTTCCTCTATACGTACGAGGGATTCAAGACGGAAGAGATCGCATCGATTCGAGTGGAAAACGAGACGTGGAGACGCCTGAAGGTCGCCTTCCCAGACTACGTGAAGAGCCACACGCGCGAGCAGATCTCCTGTTTTGGTCCGGATGGATTGCTGCGGCGGCACGACTATACGGTGGACATTCTTGGCGGCGCCACCGGCCTCAACTACGCGTCAGATTATCGCGATGTGGATGGAATTATCGTGCCGGCGAAACGACGGGTCTACGCGTGGGAGGGCGACTATCAGATCGTAAGGGAACCGCTGCTTGTTGCGATCGACATGGGCGAAATTACTCTCGCCGAACGACCTCTGCATACGCTGGCCGCCGCGCAGTCGATCTGAACTCTACGGATCACCAAAGCCAGAAGTGATTCGGCGGACCGGGAGTGCTATCGACTGAAAGTAGGAAGATGCACTAAGTCGCTCTCCGGCACGGCTTCTAGCGGGTTCCCCGCCCGGCGCCAGGCGGCTAGGCCTCCAACGATCACAAACGCGTTGAAACCCTGATCTCGCAACAGATGCGCCACGCTAGCGCTGGTCGCTTCGCTCCGGCAAGTGCAATAGAGGTACATGTCTTTGTCTCGGGGAAATACTTTTATTTCGGCGCTGAGATTGTTGGGCTCAATTCGGATCGAGCCGGGAATGCGGACGGCACCGGCAGCGTAGTATCCGTGGCTGCGCACATCGGCCACCAGTATCTTTCCCGGGCCTTCGGCCTGCAGCTTGGCCGCCAGGGCCGCCACCTGCACCCGTGGGACGATGCGATCGGCCCGGTGCTTCCAGTACAACGACAGTCGGTAACCGATAAACGCAATGGCGGCCACGATGATTACAATCTCTACGGCGTGACCTGCGGCGCGAAATCCAGTGATGATCTTCGCGACGAAATCGCGGAAGATAAATCCGACCGTGCCATACGCGAGCGCATACGTAGTGACCCCCAGGAAATCCAATCCCAGGAATTGAACGAACGGCATTTTCATGCTTCCGGCCAGCGGCGCGGCCATCGTGCTCACGCCAGGAATGAACTTGGCGATCAACAAGGTGGGCCGGCCACGCTTATAAAACGATTCCGCGGAGCGCAGAACGCATGTTTCCGGATCGACCGAAACCCGGCACAGAAATCTCAAGAGCGTCCATCCCGTTTGGCGGCCAAGAACGTAAAGCAATGAGTCAGCCGAAAGCATCCCAGCCACGGCAAACAGGCCAACCGCTGGCGCATAGAGTGCGCCGGACGCCGACGCAGCGCCTCCCGCAACCAGAGCTAACGCGCCCGGCACCGGCACACCGATGGCTTCGGCGAAGACCATCAAGCAGATGACGACGTATCCGTGATGCACGATCAAAGAGAGGAGGTCATTCATGGGTTCGAGCCTCAAGACTAGCACGCATCGGACCCACCGGCCGAAGGCTACGAAGGCAGAAAATTAGAGCGTTTCTTCCTGCCACCGTTTCGACTCCGCCTGCGATCCGAGCTACACTATCTTTGGTCGTATTGCGATCATCCAGGAGAGAGACCATATGAAAACATTTGAAGTGTCGTTTCGCTATGAAGATCGTCAGGCCGGATCCGATGGGAAGAGCATCAAAGTTGATGCGTCGAGCCTTCCCGGTGCGGTCGCTAAGGCAACACGGGAATTCGTCAAGGGACTGGACCGGAAGCAGAGGTTCGACATGAACAAGAGCGGCCTGGAGATTAAAGCGATTTCTGTTACGAGCAGTGGTGGAGCCGATCAAAACCCGGAAACGGCGAAGTCGGCTGCTCAGGCAGGCTGAAGTTGTCGAGGGGGCCAGCGGCGAAACGTCGGATTTGGCTCGCGTTCAAAAAGAGCGAGCTGGACGGTTCGATTTCTGAGTTTTAGCCGGGATCGAGCAGAAATGCGGCGGTCAGAGAGCTTGCGACTGATAGTCCCGCAGCCACGAGGAGAATGGTCCGGTATCCCGAAATAAACGCCTGGGCGACCGCATCGTTCACTCTGGCGTCATTGCTTTCTATGGCGGCGAGTCTTGGGCGTTGTTCGTTTACGTGTTGCAGTTCGGCCGGAGAGAGCGAAAGCCGCCCAAGACCGTTGTCTAGCGAACGGTTGAAAGTGCCATAGAGTATTAGTCCGAACACCGCAACCGCAAGCAATCCTGCGGTTCGGGAAACCGCATTATTGATTCCAGAAGCGATCCCGGCCTGATCTTCGCTCACAGCGCTCATCACCGCCGTAGTCAATGGCGCGACGCTGACAGCCATGCCCAAACCGAGGCCCACCACTCCAGGGAATATCGTTTTCCAATAGCCGAATGCGGTTTCCGGCGTGAGCAGGAGAAGGAAGCCGGACGCGGCGATCAAAGGCCCAATGGTGAGTGGCAACCGAGCCCCATACCGGGCGATCAAACCGCCTGACCATCGAGAGAGCAAGAATATCAACAGAATCAGGGGTACGAGGGCAGCTCCCGCTTCGGTAGCCGAATAGTGCTGCACCTGAATCAGGTTTAAGGGAAAGAAAAACAGAAATCCGCCAAAAGCTCCATAGAGCAGAAACGTCAGCAAATTGGCGCCGCTGAAGTTTCGCGAGCGAAAAAGGACTAAAGGGACCATCGGCGAGGACGATCGAGCTTCCACTATTAAAAACGCAACGATTGCCGAGATGCCGACTACCCCGACGATCGCCGCGGCTGCGCCTTGCCGCGGGCCTTCAATGAGCGCGAACGTCAGGGCTCCCAGTCCTACCGTCGCGAACAGAGCTCCGGGCCAATCGAGCGTCCCGCCGATTTCCGGATTACGGCTCTCGGGAACCTGCCACAGGGTGATGAATACAACAGCCGCCGCCAACGGCAGATTGATGAAAAACACAAAACGCCATGACGCGTGTTGCACGAGCCAGCCACCGAGCACAGGGCCGACTGCGGCGGTGATTGCTGTGAACCCAGACCACGTGCCAATGGCGCGGCCCCGCACGTCCACGGAGAAGGAGCTGCTGATCAGCGCCAGGCTGCCGGGCACGAGCAACGCTGCTCCCACACCTTGGACGCCGCGAGCGAGTATCAGCCATCCAATTGACGGCGCAAATCCGCAGCAGGCAGATGCCAATGCGAACAAAATGACGCCGGTGACGAAAACCCGGCGGCGTCCATACAGATCCCCAAGCGAGCCGCCGACGATTAGCAACGCGGCGAGCAGAAGCGAATACGACTCGACCACCCATTGAACGTCGCTGACAGTGGCGTGCATGCCTATCTGCAGGGCTGGAAGCGCGACGTTGACCGCGGTACCGTCAATGAAGGCTAAGCTCGTTCCCAGAATCGTGGCGATCAAAATCCAAGCGTCGCGCTTGGGGCGTGGGGCCTTACTGGAAGTCGCTGGAATCCCAACTTGGTCACGAGCCAATGAGCTCTTGAGATGCGTCACGGTTCAATTATCACTTACTCCCCGACGAGCACAGCGACCAAATGTTCACCATGCGCTTTTGGCTTCGGGAGATTGGGGAATTGCCTTAGGCGAGCGTTCGCATACTCGGCACGGAATCCGAGCGTTTCGTGCTGTTCAGGGGCGTTGAGTATTTGATCGCCCACCGGTATCATTTATGTTCAGCACGGGTCACCAGCGCACGATGGCAGATCGCCGATCCTTTTTACAGTTCATGGGCCTGTTGTCCGGATGGCGAATCCGGCTGCACTCAAACCTCGCCGCGCCACTCCCTCCATCAGCCATCTATGAAGAATTGGGGGTACAGCCCTTCATCAATGCGGGCGGAGCATTTACCAATTTCGGTGGCGCCCTCATGCATGACGAAGTGTTGCAGACCATGCAGGAAGTCTCGCGCCACTCGATTTCGATTACCGAGCTGCAGGAAGCGGTAGGAAAGCAAATTGCGGCGATGCTCGGTTGCGAAGCCGCACTCGTTACCGCCGGCTGCGCCTCTGCCCTCGCTCTTGCGACAGCCGCCTGCGTGGCGGGAAGAGATCCCGAGAAAATCCACCGGATTCCGGACGCTTCGGGAATGAAAAACGAAGTGGTGGTGCAAAAAACGCATCGCTTCGAATACGATCACGCCATCCGTAACGTCGGAGCGAAGTTTGTCGAAATCGAGACTTCGGACGAACTGAAAGCTGTGATTTCCGATCGCACGGCTATGTTGTTTTTCGTGAATTCTTTCGACGCCAAGGGGAAAATTCACCGCGAAGAATTCGCCCGGTTGGCTAACGGATTGAAAATTCCGGCGCTGATTGACGCGGCCGCCGATCTGCCGCCGGTGGAGAACCTCTGGGCCCTCACGCGGATGGGGTACGATCTGGTGGCCTTCAGCGGAGGTAAGAGCCTCCGTGGACCGCAGTGCTCGGGTCTTTTGCTCGGCAAGAAGGAACTGGTGGAAGCAGCTTTCCTCAACGACTCACCGCATTCCGACAGCGTGGGACGGGTATCGAAAGTGGGGAAAGAAGAAATCGTTGGGCTGTATCGAGCGCTGCAGTTGTTCGTTCAGGCGGATCATAACGCTGAACGGAGCGAGTGGGAACGCCGCGTGTCCGTGATCGCTGGCGAATTGTCGACGATTCCGGGAGTGAAAACTGAAATGGTGATTCCGGAAGTCCCTCATAATCGCCCACAGCTGAATCTGCAATGGGATCGCGAGAGGATTTCGTTATCGCCGAAGGATATTGTAGGGATGCTGCGCTCGGGAAGCCCGCGCATCGAGTTAACCCCGGGGAGCGAAGAATCGTCAACTGGATTGGACGTCACTGTTTGGATGTTGCGCCCGAATGAGGAAACGATTGTGGCGCAGAGGCTTTCCGAGATTCTGACGAGAGGAAGCCGAAACCCGCACAGCGGTGCGAGCTGAAACGGCGAGCGATAGACCCGTTTTTGTGGAGGTCAGTCGCCAGGGGGCGCCGCCAGGCCGGGAGACACAACTTTTGCTGAAGAGTGCTGTCGCCGTTCCCAGATCCAATACGCCACAGTGATAAGTCCCAGCCAGACAAGGCCGGAGAAAATCGTGAGGCGCATCCGGTCGACCCACCACGTAGTGAGTATGATTGCCGAGACCAAAGCCAAACCCAAAATGGACGTGTACGGATAACCAATCATGCGTACGCGCAGGGTACGTCCCTGAGCCAGCCATTTGCGTCTAAAACAGAGATGAGTGACAAAGACTACCTGCCAGACAAACAGAATCCCGAATAGAGTAAGTCCCACAAAATAGATGAAGGCGTTCGCCGGATCCAGTTTAGTGATCACGGCGGCTACAGCGAGGCCAACCGCGGATATGAGCACAGCACTTACGGGCGTGCCTCCTGCCGAAAGTTGTCCGAACCGTTGCGGCGCGTATCCGCCTCGGGCCAGAGAGAAGAGCATGCGACTGGCTATATAGAAGCCGGTGTTCATGCTCGAGACAGCGGCCATCAGCACAACGAAATTCATAATGTGCGCCGCTGCTGGAACGCCGGTTAGCCGAAAAACCGTGACGAAGGGGCTTGCGGTGACGTCTCTTCCCGGCTGAATTTGATTCCATGGCACCACCGCGATCAGCACGATCATGGCACCTACATAAACGGCAACTAATCGGACCAGAGCGTCTCTCAGGGCCTTCGGAACTGAGTGCTCGGGATCCTTCGCTTCGCCGGCGGTGACTGCGATCATCTCCAAGCCACAGAAGCTGGCAATTACAAATACAATGCCGGTCCAAGCGGCGCCCCATCCATTCGGAAAAAAACCACCGGGCAGGCGAAAAT
>Ga0302326_10034468_pt1 | contig 10029 bp, 10 predicted proteins | sample Palsa_T0_3_FD_202264 | JGI IMG/M metagenome (GOLD analysis project Ga0302326, IMG submission 202264) | Peat permafrost microbial communities from Stordalen Mire near Abisko, Sweden - Palsa_T0_3 | ecosystem: Environmental > Terrestrial > Soil > Palsa > Peat permafrost | place: Sweden: Abisko...
CAAGCGGCGGAGCTGGTCTGGATGTGACTGGTGGAGTTTTCACTGTCCATTTGTTCGGTAGCTCTTCGATATTTGCCACGGGCACGGACAATGCTCCGCAAATCTCCAATACTCCAGGAACAACTGTTTCGTACTCCAATTCGAGCGATTCATTTTGCGCGCTCGCAGCTTGCAATAATGGCGGCGATCCAACTGTTCCGTTCACTTTGAAACAGGTGGCTCCCGATGTTTTCACCGCGACGTCAAATTCGCTGGAAATCATCTTCAGCCTGTCGTCCAGCCCCACGAGCACGCCGGAAGCACCCACCGCTTTTCTATTGGGGATGGGGCTTCTGGTTTTTTTGGGGTTGGGGTTAGGTCGACAGTTCAAAACGCTAACTAAAGTCTCTTGAATCGTAGGGAATGACGTGACGGGGTAGCCGATCCTCACAGGATTGGCTACTCGTCCCTTACCGCAATTCTCTCCGCTGTCCCCTTTCGGTTTTCTGCGGAACAGGCCCCCAAAAGCCAGGGTTTCGTCCAAAGAGTGAAATAGATTGCATAATCCCTCTTCCTTGAATATCATAACCCCCTTGTTTCTAGCGGCGCAGAAACTGGCCCGCGTATTGCAGTAGGAACAACGGGGAGCCTGTGTCGCGTGAAGTGGAATCCCACTTTAACGTGTCTCGGCCACACAAAATTTAAGGAGAGGTGAGTTAAATGGGGAAGTTAATCAAGAGCATAGTGCTAGCTTCTGTGCTTTGTCTGGGTTTGAGCTATACCGCGAAAGCAGACCTGATTCCGGTTTCTGGTAGCACTTCGTCTGACAGCTTCACGGGCGTCGATGTCTATTCCGTGACGGGCAGCCTTAACCCGTTCGGCGTAACGCCAAGCATATGCCCTGGAACACTTGTCGCGTGCAATCAGAGTGAGTTTGGCGGCGGGTTCGAAGTCGCAACCGTCACCTTCGGCACTGGCGGTGCCTTTACGATCACAGAAACCACACCGGGAGGTGGCCACACAGTAAGTGTGAGCGGAGTTACACCCCTGGCCACGATAAGCGGATATTGCGCCAGTGCAACCTCGATATTCACTCCGGGCGCTTCCGCGCTGACAGTTGGCACGGGAACCGAGTGCACTTCTTCGAGCGCTAGCTCTTGGACGGTCAATGGAAATTCGCAATCAGGTGCGGCAATATTGAGCTACCTGGGTAATGGCGTGTTTTCAGTGGTCGACAATTCAATCGAAATAGCGTTCCAGTTGACGACCACCTCTACTCCTGAGCCGTCCAGCCTGCTGATGCTTGGCAGTGGCTTGCTCGGGCTGATGGGCTTGGCCTTCCGACGCAAGGGTGCCAGCATTGTCTAGTTTTTCTCCTAGACGTGACGGCCTGCTAGCTCTTTGATTTCCCCCTTGGAGGGGTCGAGGCTACTCGACCCCTTCAACGTCTTTATTGCCTCATGTGAATTACTTGTGTGCCTCGATTAGATCCTCTACGCTTATTATTTTCAGCAAGATACAGTTATCCGATCTTGCCCTTTCTGGCACGAGCCTCAGAGCTCAGTTTTGTTGATTGCACTGCCTGCGAATCGATAAGACCCGGGGGCTTGCGGTTACATCGTCGGTCACGGTGCCGCACTACCGCGCAGACGGCCGAGCGTCACATACAGATCAAGCAACTTCGAGAAGGCCATCGGCAAAGCGGACGGCACGAACCGGCAAGATAGCGGCGGATCCAGGACTACCAAGAAATCGCAGCTTCGATTGCCCCCCCAAGATCCACCGTGTTGGCCTTGCCGCCCATGTCAGGTGTCCGGGGCCCGCCGCCTCCAAGCACCGCTTCGACAGCTTTCTCGACTGCCTCTGCCGCTTTGCCTTCGCCCAAATGGCGCAGCATCATCGCCCCAGACCAGATTTGCCCGATCGGATTTGCGATGCCCTTCCCCGCAATGTCCGGCGCGGAACCATGTACCGGTTCGAACATTGATGGGAATTCGCGCTCCGGGTTCAAGTTTGCCGACGCCGCGATGCCAATTGAGCCAACTACCGCAGGACCTAGATCAGACAGGATGTCCCCAAACAAATTCGATCCCACCACAACGTCAAACCAGTCCGGATGCCTCACAAAATGCGCCGTCAGGATATCAATATGGAATTGGTCGGTCCGAATATCTGTGTACCCCTTCGCAATCCTGGCGAAGCATTCGTCCCAAAAAGGCATCGTGTAGATGATCCCGTTCGATTTAGTCGCCGACGTCACATGCTTTCTGCGCTTTTTAGCCAGTTCGAACGCATACCGCATAATGCGGTCGCAACCGCGCCTGGTGAAAACGGTCTCTTGAACCGCAAGCTCATCAGGCGTGCCCTTGTAGAGCCTCCCGCCGATCTCGGAATATTCTCCTTCCGTGTTCTCGCGCACGACATAGAAGTCGATATCTCCCGGCGCGAAATTCTTCACGGTTGCTTCCATTCCCTTTAACAAGCGCACCGGGCGAAGATTCACATACTGCTGAAATCCCCGCCGAATAGGAATCAAAAGACCCCAGAGGGAAACATGGTCCGGCACTCCCGGGTAACCGACTGCGCCCAGGAAAACGGCGTCGAAAGGTCGCAACTGTTCAAGGCCGTCAGCGGGCATCATGTGTCCCGTTCTGGCATACGTTTCGCAACTCCAGTCGAAGTTCTGCCACGAGAGCGAAAATCCGAATCGGCTGGCCGCAGCGTCCAGCACTCGGATGCCTTCCGGAACCACTTCTTTCCCGATTCCATCTCCGGGAATCGTCGCAATTCTGTATTTTCTGCCGTTGGATTTTTCCATTTTGGTTTTCTCTAAGTGCGGGCACCGCACTCGGCCCGCTCGTGTCGAAAACTCGCTCCAACCAGTTCGGAGAGCGCGGAACAATATAATTGAAAACGCGCAATTATCTCAATTCCACTTCGCGGACCGCGGCAAATTCACTGAAACGGCTTTTGCCGCGCGCTCATAAAATCGCGAAAGCTTTACCAAAGTGTTTGACGCGTCCACTTCTCGATGCGATAATAAGCGGCTCGATTGCCTTGAAACGGTGCCGGCTTGGCAAACTGCCAGCCGGGAATCAAACAACAATAATCAGGAGCGCCGGCCGCACTACCACTTTGTTCGATGGAAATCGCCCACCAGCTAGAACAGTTATTTCTCGGTGCCGTTCCTACTGTTATTATTTTTCTTCTCTTTTATGCTTTCATGCGCTGGGCTTTCTTCGCGCCGATTCAAAAAGCGATGGCGCAGCGTACCTCTCTAATCGAAGGCGCGCGCGCCGAGGCCGCCGCCGTAGAAGCCGCCGCCAAAAAGGATCTGGATGCCTATCACGAGGCTCTCAAAAAGGCCCGCGGGGAAATCTATGCGGAGCAGGAATCGGCGCGTCAGGCGATTCTGGAAGAGCGCGCGCAGCTTCTGAGAGCAATGCGTACCCGCTCGCAAGAAGAGGTAAGCGAAGCGAAAAGAAGAATCTCCGCCGATTCGGCAAACGCCCGAGCTCAAATCGAAAGCCAAACGCCAGATCTTGCCGCGCATATTGCACGCCTGATTCTTGAAAAGCGGCCGCCAGTGCTGCGCGAAGGCGTGCCACAGTGACGCCCGAAAAACTTTGCCGCATGCTGCAGCGCGCTTCGCGATCTTTCGGTTTCTTGATTTGTTTCTTGTTTTTCTTCACGGTGTCCACACTCGCCCAGGAAAGCAGCACGCCTCCTGAGGACTCCACGGCGGGTTGGATATTCCGTTGGATTAATTTTGCCATCGTGCTGGGCGCCATCGTGTATTTCTTCGGCAAAGCCGCGCCTGCTTTAAACACTCAATCAGAAGAGATCGCGCGTAAAGTTGCCGAAGGGGCGCGGGCGCGGGAAGCGGCCGAAAAACAGCGCGCCGAGGTAAGGGAAAAGCTGGCGCATATCGAGCAGGAAGTGGCTAGTTTGCGGACAGACGCGAAGCGCGGCGCGGAAGCCGAGGCGGGGCGACTGAAAGCCCTCGCCCGACAAGAGGCCGAAGCCATCGAGCGCGCTGCCCAAGCTGAGATCGCTGCGGCCGAGCGTGCGTCTCTGCTCGAATTAAAGGCGTTGGCAGCCCGCCTGGCAGTCGAACGAGCGGAATTCGTGCTGCGCAAGGAGCTTACTCCTGAAGCGCAAGCCTCCTTGTTTCAGGGATTCGTTTCGGAGCTTGAGAGGAGCGCCAATTGAACGAAGCGGTTGCGCGCCGCTATGCGTCGGCCTTGGCTGATGTGGCGCTCGAGCAGATAAAGGCCGACCAAGTCAAGGCTGACTTAGGCGCGTTTGTTGACCAGTTTTATTCGTCGCAGGATCTTCGGAACGTTCTCGAAACGCCCGCCATCGGCCCGGAGCTTAAGCATAAGGTGATTGAAAAAATCGCTGAGCGAATGGGCTTGGATTCAGCCGTGCGCAATTTCATCTACCTGATCGTGGACCATCGGCGCACGGAGCTCTTTCGAGAAATTCAACAGGTCTTTTCGGAAGAACTGAACGCCAGACTCGGGATTGCGGAAGCGAGCGTAACATCCGCGACACGATTGAGCGTGGAAGAAAGATTGCAAGTCACCGCCGCTCTCGAGCGGAAAACCGGAAAGAAAATCGAAGCCCGATTTGAGGAAGATGATTCACTTCTCGGCGGCGCGGTGGTGCGCGTCGGATCTACCGTGTACGACGGTTCAGTGCGCGAGCAACTGAACCGGCTGCGCCAGCAATTGGAAGTGGAATAGGATCGCAAGGAATAGGATCGCAAGGATAAGGAGTAAGGATGGCGAATATCAAAGCGGACGAAATCAGTCAGATTCTGCGCGAACAGATCGAAAATTATCAGCAAACGGTGGCCGTCGAGCAGGTCGGATCGGTTATTTCGGTGGGCGACGGCATCGCGCGCATCCATGGCTTGGACCGCTGCATGTCCGGCGAAATGATCCTATTTCCTCATGATGTGGTTGGCATTGCGTTGAACCTCGAGGAAGACCAGGTGGGAGCGGTGCTCCTCGGCGATTACACCGAAATCCGCGAAGGCGACACGGTAAAGCGCTCGAACAACATTATGTCCGTTCCAGTAGGAGACGCGCTGATCGGGCGCGTGGTAAACCCGCTTGGTCAGCCTCTCGATGGCAAAGGACCGGTGCAAACGAACCAGCGGAACCCGCTGGAGCGCATTGCCCCCGGGGTGGTCGCCAGGCAGCCCGTGCGCGAGCCTCTGCAAACCGGTATCAAGCCCATTGACGCGATGATTCCGATCGGGCGCGGCCAGCGCGAGCTGATCATCGGTGACCGCCAGACGGGTAAGACCGCAATCATTCTGGACACGATCCTGAATCAACGCGGCGGCGACATGATTTGCATCTACTGCGCTATCGGCCAAAAGCGCTCCACAGTCGCCCAGGTGATTAAGACCCTCACAGACGAGGGCGCCATGGATTACACGATTGTTGTCGTAGCCTCTGCCACAGAGCCCGCCACGATGCAGTACATCGCGCCCTTCGCCGCTTGCGCTATCGGAGAATATTTCCGCGATAGCAAGCGCCACGCCGTGTGTTTTTACGACGATCTCTCCAAGCACGCGCAGTCTTATCGGGAAATTTCACTTTTGCTTCGCCGGCCGCCCGGCCGCGAAGCGTATCCCGGCGATGTGTTCTTCCTGCATTCGCGCCTTCTCGAACGCGCGGCAAAATTAAACGACGAGCTGGGCGCAGGCTCACTCACGGCGCTCCCTGTGATCGAAACGCAGGCGGGCGACGTTTCGGCATACATTCCAACCAACGTGATTTCGATTACGGACGGCCAGATTTACCTCGAAGCGGATTTGTTTAACAGCGGCATTCGCCCCGCCGTTAACGTGGGACTTTCCGTGAGCCGCGTCGGCGGCAACGCGCAAATCAAAGCCATGCGGCAGGTGGCCGGCACCTTGCGCCTCGACCTTGCCCAATATCGCGAACTCGCCGCCTTTGCGCAATTTGGCTCGGAACAATTGGACAAAGCGACGCAGGCGCAGCTGGCACGCGGCCAGCGCCTGGTCGAAATTCTGAAGCAAGATCAATATCAGCCTCTGCCTGTCGAAAAGCAGGTTTTGATCATTTTCGCCGGTGCGAACCGCTATCTTGACGATATCGACGTTCCCCAGTGCCGGCGCTTTGAACGCGAGCTGTATGCTTTTATAGAAACGAACTACAGCGGGATCTTGAAAACTATCCGAGAGAAAAAGTCGATCGACGATGCCTTGAAGGCAGAGCTTTCCAAAGCTCTCGATGCGTTTAAAGAAAGTTTTAAGGCGAACCTTGCAGCGAATGTGCCTGAACCTGTGGCCGCGCGGTAATGGCCCGCTGTTTCAGGTGCCTTCAATTTTGAGGAAGCGCTAAGAGTTCCGGATGCCAACACTTCTCCGTGAAGAGCACGCAGCAGATCACGCGTGCCATGAAGTTTGTCGCCGCGGCGAAGCTTCGGCGCGCCCAAGAGGGCGTTTTCGGCGCCCGCCCCTATGCTCGCGAGATTCTTCGCGTGATGCGGTCGGCCGCGGCCCGAATGGACACCACCGCGCATCCCCTGCTCGAACGCAGGCCGGAAGAAAAAATATTGACGGTTATTCTCACGGGCGATCGCAGCCTGTGCGGCGCGTTCAATACGAATGTGCTGCGTCGCGCCACGACATTCATTCGTGAGAACTCCTCGCGGAAGACGGAGCTGATTGTCGTCGGCAAGAAGGGTCGCGACACGATGCGAAAACGGGGCTTCAAATTTTTGGGTGAGTACCTCGGCGTGTCGGCGAAGGTGGAGTTCAGTTCCGCGAAAGAAATCGCCGCCCGTATCGCGGAAGTCTATTCAAACAAAGAAGTGGACGCCGTCTACGCGATCTACAACGAATTCAAGAACGTAATGGTTCAAAATCTGCGCGTGGAGAAGCTTCTTCCGATCGATCCGGCGATTCTCGGCGAAGAGCAGGAGCCACGCCAGGATAGCCACGGCAATCCTCTTCCCCAGGATTTGTCGGCTTCGGGCAAGTCCACGCTGGTCGATTACATCTACGAAGAACCGGTGGAACAGATTTTTAGCGGGCTGGTTCCAAGATATTTGGAATCCGAAATTTTCCGCATCCTCTTGGAATCGGCCGCTGCGGAGCACGCCGCGCGCATGACCGCCATGGACTCGGCTACGCGCAACGCGTCTGACCTGATCGACAAATTGACGCTGGAGATGAATAAAATTCGCCAGGCCACCATTACCAAGGAACTGATCGAAATCGTCAGCGGAGCGGCATCCGCCGTTTCATGATTCAAGCTTTTGAACTGTTTCCCTGCGGCTCGCAGCGGCAGGTTTCAATTTCGAAGGAGAAATAATGCCCGATCCACACAAAGTGGGCCATCTGATCGAAGTGATTGGCCCTGTCGTTGACGTGCAGTTCGAGGAAGGCCACCTTCCGCTGATTCACAACGCGGTCCGCATCACGAGCGAAGGGTTCGACGTTCCTGAGCCAATGGATATCGTTGCGGAGGTAGAGCAGCACCTCGGTGAAGGGCGGGTGCGCTGCGTGGCCATGAAGCCCACCGAAGGGCTCGTCCGTGGCATGAAAACGGAAGACCTTGGCGAACCTATTTCGGTCCCCGTAGGCCGCGCCACGCTTGGCCGCGTGCTGAACGTCCTGGGTGAACCTGTCGACATGCTTGGCGAGGTCAAGACAGACAAGCGCTATCCGATTCATCGTCCGGCGCCCTCGCTGGAGGACCAGTCTACCAATCTTGAGATGTTCGAGACAGGTATCAAAGTCGTCGATCTGATCGAGCCGTATTTAAAGGGCGGCAAGATCGGCCTTTTCGGAGGGGCGGGCGTCGGCAAAACAGTTCTGATTCAGGAACTGATTCATAACGTCGCCATGAAGCACGGCGGCGTATCGGTATTTGCCGGCGTCGGCGAGCGCACGCGCGAAGGAAACGATCTTTGGCTCGAAATGCAGGAATCGGGTGTCGTGGTTCCCGGCAATTCGGAGAAGTCGCGCTGCGCCCTGATCTACGGCCAGATGACTGAACCGCCCGGCGCCCGCCTGCGCGTCGGCTTGACGGGTCTTACCGTCGCCGAATATTTTCGCGACGAAGAGCATCTCGACGTGCTGCTTTTCATCGACAATATTTTCCGCTTCGTTCAGGCGGGATCGGAAGTATCCGCTCTTCTCGGGCGCATGCCTTCCGCCGTCGGCTATCAGCCGAACCTCAATACCGAAATTGGCGAGCTCCAGGAGCGTATTACTTCCACCAAGAGCGGCTCCATCACCTCGGTTCAGGCGATTTATGTGCCGGCGGACGATTACACCGATCCCGCTCCCGCCGCGACGTTCACACACCTTGACGCCACCACGAACTTGAGCCGTTCGATCGTCGAACGCGGCATCTACCCCGCGGTCGATCCTCTGGCTAGCTTTTCACGCATTCTCGATCCGCGCATTCTGGGGCAGGATCACTATGCAGTCGCCCGAAGCGTGAAATCCGTCCTGCAGCGTTACAAGGAACTGCAAGACATTATCGCCATTCTGGGCATCGAAGAACTTTCTGACGACGACAAGCAGACCGTCGCTCGCGCCCGCAAAATCGAAAAATTCCTCTCGCAGCCATTCTTCGTCGCCGCGCAGTTCACGGGCATCGAAGGCAAATACGTGAAGATCGAGGATACCGTGCGCGGCTTTAAGGAAATCGTCGAAGGCAAGCATGACGATCTTCCCGAGCAGGCCTTCTACATGGTGGGAACGATCGAAGAGGCTCGCGAAAAAGCGGAAAAGATGGCTGCCGTCGCCTAGGCTCCGAGGAGATTCAGGACTCTATACATGTTACCCGATAGCATTGAGCTTCAGGTCGTCACGCCCGAGCGGCACGTGCTGCAAAAGACCGTGAAATCCGTCGAAATACCCGGAAAAGAAGGCTACCTGGGCGTGCTTCCGGGCCATGCCCCACTGATCACCGAGCTGGGCGTCGGAGTTCTCACATACCGCAGCGATACCGAAACCCATTATCTCTCCGTGGTCGACGGTTATGCCGAAGTGCTTCCCGACCGCGTGATCGTGCTGGCGGAAGTCTCCGAACGGGGCGAGGAAATCGACGTTCCGCGCACGCGCGCAGCGCTTGAACGTGCACGGGCCGAAGTGGCGAAGACAGACGCAAAAGATTCGGAATGGAGCCGCTCGAACTTGGCACTCCAGCGCGCCATGGTTCGCCTGCAGGCGGCCGCAAAAAGTGGCCAGCCAGGGGCCCAGGAATAGCTATTTAACGGGCGCTTTTGCTTTTTTCCGGCCGCATCCCGCTGGCTTTTTTTGCATCCGATTGGATCGATATTTCCGTAGGCTCAAAAAAGAGTTTCGTTATATGGCTGAAATCAGGATATACGGCACAGTTTGGTGTGGCGATTGCCGCAGAGCAAAGCAGTTCTTGCGCGATCGCGGCATCAGTTTTCAGGAGATCAATATCGATGAAGCCCCTGCTTCCGAAGAACTGGTGTTGCGCGTAAATCAAGGCCGGCGCAAAGTGCCTACACTCGAGGTGGACGGCCGCTATTTTGCCTGTAGTCCGTTTGATCCCTACCAGTTGGCCGAAGAGCTGAAGATCCCGTTGAACATTCCGCTGAACACTGAGCCTCAGTCTTAGCTATTCGAGTCCCGATCCGCGAGTCATCACTCCTGCAATCCTTAATTCGGCGTTCAGCAACACGATATCGGCGTCCGCGCCCGGAGCAATTACGCCTTTCTTTCCAGCAAGGCTGAGCCGCCTCGCCGGCAGCACGGTGACCATGCGAATCGCATCGAGCAACGGCACTCCCCAAGCCACCACGTTTCTTACCGCACGATCCAAAGCAAGCGTGCTCCCAGCCAGTTTGCCTTCGGCGTTTCTGGCCACTCCGTCCCGTACGTTCACTTCAAAATTTCCCAGGCGGTAAGTGCCGTCACGCATTCCGGTGGCGGCTATTCCGTCGCTTACGAGCAACACCGTATCGAATCCCTTCGCTCCCATCAGAACTTGCACGGCCGCCACGGCAACGTGTACCCCGTCT
>Ga0302326_10034471_pt1 | contig 10028 bp, 9 predicted proteins | sample Palsa_T0_3_FD_202264 | JGI IMG/M metagenome (GOLD analysis project Ga0302326, IMG submission 202264) | Peat permafrost microbial communities from Stordalen Mire near Abisko, Sweden - Palsa_T0_3 | ecosystem: Environmental > Terrestrial > Soil > Palsa > Peat permafrost | place: Sweden: Abisko...
GGTGAACGTAACGCCCGAGCATTAGCGGGCCGGCTGACTGGCTTGGTTTTCGCCAAGGTGTTTACCAGTCCTCTCCAACGCGCCAGTATGACATGTGCCTTGGCGGGATTCGGGAGCGTGGCGGAAATCGATAAAGATCTCGTCGAGTGGAACTACGGTGATTACGAGGGGCTACGCACGGCAGAGATCCGCGCAGTGCGCCCGGGCTGGCAATTGTTCCGTGACGGTTGCCCGGGAGGCGAATCACCAGCCCAAGTAATAGCTCGCGCTGATACTGTGCTGAGGCGCGTGCGAGCCATGAAAGGCGACGTGCTGCTTTTTTCGAGTGGACACTTTATCCGGGTGTTCGCTGCGCGCTGGATTGGGCTCGATCCATCGGTGAATGGCATGTCCTTCCTCTTGAGTACGGCGAGCTTAAGCGCAGTGGGGTACGATCATGATTTGTCCCGCCCGGTGATCCGGCTATGGAACGACACCCATCACGTCGATACAAACGAGTCCAATTAGAAACGACATTGAGACGCTAATGGCCGCAAAACAAGTGATGGAGCCTTCGATGCCGCTCGGCCCAATCCGTTTCGCGGGGACGGTCAACGGTTCGTACCAACGCCATCTCCTCTTTTACAACGTCGTCAATGCGGGCAGCGCTGATGATGTGGCGCAAGCACTCCGCTTCGGAACTAGCGCATGAGCCCATCCAGCGTTCCCCCTTTTCCGAAGGAATACAGCGCCGCAGGCGTGCTGCTGCACGTTACGTCCCTGCCTTCGCGATACGGCATCGGCGACCTGGGGCCGGCAGCGTTCGCATGGATCGACCGCGTTTGCGATGCAGGTCAAAGCTTCTGGCAGTCCCTGCCGCTGGGGCCCACGGGATATGCTAATTCGCCTTATCAAGAGCTCTCCTCTTTCGCCGGCAACTGGTTGCTGATCAGTCCAGAGGGGCTGATGGAAGATGGGCTCTTGCAGCCGAGCGATTGTGAAGGGCACTCGTTCGCGGCAGACACCGTTGATTACGAGGCCGTCCGCGCGTTCAAAATTCAACTGCTCGAAACAGCCTGGCACAATTTCAATGGCGGTGTTCGCTCCGATCTGAGGCCGCCTTATGAGAAGTTCTGCAACACCCAGGCACACTGGCTGGACGACTACGCACTTTTCCGCGCTCTGAAGGCTAAACACAACGGAGCTTCTTATCTTGATTGGCCAGCAGAGCTGGTCCAGCGAGCGCCGCAAGCGCTGGCCCAAGCTCGACTCGATTTGGAGACCGAAATTCAGGAGGTGCGCTTTGCCCAGTTCCTGTTGTTCCGTCAAGGCGAACTCCTTAGGCAACACGCCCGTTCCAAGGGTTTGCGGTTAATCGGCGACCTGCCGTTCTTCGTTTCTCCCGATTCGAGCGATGTGTGGGCCAACCCGGAACTATTCCTGTTGGACGAGCAGCACCGGCCTCTTTTTGTCGCCGGTGTGCCTCCCGACTACTTCAGCGCGCAAGGCCAACTTTGGGGAAATCCCGTCTACAACTGGGACGTACTCAAACGCACTGGTTATCGCTGGTGCATCGATCGCCTGCGCGCGTCGCTGGCCCACGTGGACGTAATTCGGCTGGATCATTTCCGCGGGTTTGCGGCCGCTTGGCATGTGCCGGCAGGGGCGCCCACCGCGCAGTCCGGAAATTGGATGCCTGGACCAGGCGCCGATTTGTTTCAAGCAGTGCAGCGGGAATTAGGGACACTGCCGTTTATCGCCGAAGATCTCGGGATGATCACTCCTGATGTGACCGCGCTCCGCGACCAGTATCAAGTTCCCGGCACGCGAGTGCTGCAGTTTGCATTTAACGGCGACCCGGGAAATCCGCACTTACCGCACAACTACGGGCACAATACGGTTGTATACACGGGGACGCACGACAATAATACATCGCGCGGCTGGTTTGAAGCGCTGCCGGACGATCAGAAGCAGAACTTCTGGAATTATCTGAAGCGACCCGCCGGCGAAAGCCGCGAGGCTGCAGCGGCGTTGATGCGTCTGGCATGGTTGTCGCCGGCTGCTCTCGCGATCGCGCCCTTACAAGATTTGCTGAACCTGGGCGCTGAAGCCCGCATGAATGTGCCTGGCCGCCCTGACGGCAACTGGCGCTGGCGGTGTACCGAGACCATGTTGACTGATGCACCGTTTGAATGGCTCGGGGACCTTACCAGAGAGACAAACCGGGCGAATCATCTTGCGCACGCTCCTTCGGCAGGCGGATTTTCCGACAATGAAATTGAGGTGAATACATGAAAGCAACACAACAACTCCACGAACTCGGCCAGAGTCTCTGGCTCGACAATATCACGCGTGACCTGCTTGACAGCGGCACACTCAAGCGCTACATCGATGAACTGTCGGTGACCGGGCTCACGTCGAATCCGACCATCTTCGACCACGCCATCAAAAACAGCACTGCGTACGACGCTCCAATCCGCGAAAAACTGCGGAAGGGCGCATCCGGCGAGGCGCTGTTCTTCGATGTGGCGCTGGAGGACATCACCAGAGCCGCCGATCTCTTTCGACCCGTTTACGATCGGACCAACGGCGTGGATGGCTTTGTGTCGCTGGAAGTGTCGCCGCTGCTGGCGCACGATACAGCCAGCACGATTGCCGCGGCCAAGGATTTATACGCACGAGCGGCGCGACCTAACCTGTTTATCAAGATCCCCGGCACCACGGAAGGACTGCCGGCCATCGAGGAAACGATCTTCGCGGGCATTCCTGTCAATGTCACTCTTCTGTTCTCGCGCGAGCACTATGTAGCGGCCGCGGATGCCTTTCTGCGCGGCATTGAGCGGCGCATCAACGCTGGGCTCAATCCCAACGTCGGCTCGGTGGCATCGGTGTTCATCAGTCGCTGGGACGCAGCCGTCATAGGCAAGGTTCCGGACAGCCTTAACAACCAGCTCGGCATCGCGATAGCCAAGCGCATCTACAAAGCGTATCGATCTCTGCTCAGCGACGCTCGCTGGCAACGCGTCTACAATTTCGGGGCTCATCCGCAGCGTCTTTTGTGGGCCAGCACCGGAACCAAGGATCCCAAAGCCTCCGACACTCTGTACATCAAGGGACTGGCCGCACCATTTACTGTGAACACCATGCCGGAGGGTACATTGAAGGCCCTGGCCGACCACGGCGAACTCGGCGCAAGTCTGCCTCCCGACGGTGGCGACTGCGAAACAGCGATAACGCAGTTCGCCAAGGCGGGCATTGATGTCGATGCCCTGGCCGCCCAACTTCAGGATGAAGGCGCCAAGTCGTTCGTTAAGTCCTGGGAGGACCTCATGAATGTGATCGCGCTCAAGAGCGCCGCCCTGAAGAAGGCCAGTTGAATACCCGGAGCTTACGTATGAATGTATTGGTTGTCGACGTTGGGGGCAGTCACGTCAAGGTTCTGGTCAGCGGCCAAAAAGATGTTCGCAAATTTGACTCAGGACCGGCGCTGGTTCCCAAGAGTATGATCCTCGGGGTCCGGAAAATTGCGGCCGATTGGAGCTATGACGTAGTATCGATCGGTTATCCGGGAGCAGTTATCCACAATCGGCCTGTCGCGGAACCGCACAACTTAGGACGGGGTTGGCTGGGTTTCAATTTTGAAGGCGCTTTCAAACGTCCCGTGAAGGTGATCAACGACGCGGCCATGCAGGCTCTGGGAAGTTACAAAGGAGGCAAGATGCTCTTTCTGGGCCTGGGAACCGGTCTGGGATCGGCTATGATCGTCGATGGCATCGTCGAGCCAATGGAGCTCGGCCATTTGCCTTACAAGAAGCACACCTTCGAGGATTACGTTGGGCAGCGCGGGCTGGAGGAATGGGGGAAACATAAGTGGCGGCGCCATGTCGAGGACGTGGTAGCGCATTTGGCCGCCGCGCTTGAACCTGACGACGTGGTTCTGGGCGGCGGGAACGCAAAACTGCTCGAGAAATTGCCAGAAGGCTGCCGCGCGGGCGACAACGCCAACGCCTTTGCCGGGGGATTTCGACTCTGGAAGAATGCGGCTCAGGGAGGCCACTCCAGTGGCACAGCAGAGCAACTCAAAAGCAATCACAACAAGACGGAAGGAGCACACGCATGGAAACAGTAGTGGATACACTCGCCGATCGCCCTCTCACGGAGCGTCCGGCATGGAAGGGGCTGGAGACTCATTTTAAAAAAGTCCGCGAACTGCACCTCCGGCAGCTATTCGCCTCGGACGTGGAGCGCGGCAACCGGATGACAGTCGAAGGTGCGGGCATTTACCTGGACTACTCGAAGAATCGTATTACTGACGAGACCATCAAGCTTCTTCTGCAGCTCGCGGAAGAGTCCGGCGTACGGCAGCGGATGGACGCGATGTTCCGCGGGGACAAGATCAACACCACCGAGAATCGGGCGGTGCTGCATGTGGCGCTGCGTGCGCCGCACGGGACAACCATCCTCGTTGACGGCCATAATGTGGTGCCGGATGTGCACGATGTTTTGGACAAGATGGCTCAATTCTGCGACCGTGTCCGGATTGGAGCGTGGAAGGGCCATACGGGCAAGCGCATTCGGAATATTGTCAACATCGGAATCGGTGGCTCCGACCTGGGGCCGGTGATGGCCTATGAGGCCCTGAAACATTACAGCGAGCGATCCATGACATTTCGCTTCGTTTCCAACATCGATGGCACCGACTTTGCGGAAGCCGTACGCGATCTCGATCCGGTGGAAACGCTCTTCATCGTCTCTTCCAAGACTTTCACCACGCTTGAGACGATGACGAATGCTCACACGGCTCGCGACTGGGCACTCAAGGGCCTGGGCGGTGACGAAAAGTCAGTTGCCAAGCATTTCGTCGCCGTGTCGACCAACGCCGCGGAGGTAGCGAAGTTTGGCATTGATACGGCCAACATGTTCGGCTTCTGGGATTGGGTCGGCGGGCGTTACTCCATGGACTCGGCGATCGGCCTCTCGACAATGCTCGCCATCGGTCCGGATAACTTCCGGTCCATGCTGGACGGTTTTCATCAGATGGACGTGCACTTCCACGGCACTCCCTTCGAGCGCAACCTGCCCGTACTCATGGGGCTTCTGGGGATCTGGTACAGCAATTTCTTTGGTTCGGAAACCGTTGCTGTATTGCCCTACGAACAGTACCTGAAGCGATTCCCTGCTTACCTGCAGCAGTTGACCATGGAGAGTAACGGCAAACACGTCACACTGAGCGGGGTCACGGTTGACTATCAGACCGGTCCTATTTACTGGGGTGAGCCGGGAACCAACGGCCAGCACTCGTTCTATCAGCTCATTCACCAGGGGACCCGGCTAATTCCTTGCGACTTCATTGCGTTCGGCCATCCGCTCAATCCGCTCGGCCGCCACCACGACGTACTCCTGGCGAACGTGCTGGCACAGGCCGAGGCATTAGCGTTCGGTAAAACACGGGAGCAAGTCAAGGCGGAAGGCACTCCGGATCGGCTGGTCCCGCATCGCGTGTTCGAGGGCAACCGCCCATCGAACACCATCCTTGTCGATCGGCTCACGCCTGAGACACTAGGCAAACTCGTCGCGCTTTACGAGCACTCCGTCTTCACTCAGGGCGCCATCTGGGGCATCGATTCGTTCGACCAATGGGGTGTCGAACTCGGCAAGGTACTTGCAAATCGCATTATCCCGGAACTGGAGAGTCAAGCAGAACTCAAGCTCGATCACGATAGTTCGACGAACAACCTGATTCGCCGCTACCGAAAGTACAAGGAGACGGCATGAAGACTCTTGGTTTCGATAGACCTCTTTACATTCTGCCGTTCGATCATCGAGGCTCATTCCAGAAGAAGATGTTCGGTTGGAGCGGCACCTTGACCTCGGATCAAACGGCGCAAATCGCCGCCGCCAAGCGCGTAATCTACGACGGGTTTCTGGCTGCCCTCAAAACCGGAGTGCCAGAACAGAAGGCCGGCATTTTGGTAGACGAGCAATTCGGCGCCGCTATCCTGCACGACGCCAGAGCGAACGGTTACACCACCGCGTGCCCAGCGGAAAAAAGCGGACAAGAGGAATTCGATTTTGAGTACGGTGAAGATTTCGGCGCACACATCGAGGCCATGAAACCAACCTTCTGCAAGGTCCTGGTGCGCTACAACCCGGAGGGTGAACGTGCCCTCAACATTCGGCAAGCGGCGAGGCTGAAACGGTTGTCTGATTACCTCCACCAGAAAAGCGACAGCCGGTTCATGTTCGAACTACTGGTGCCTCCGGAAAAAGCGCAGCTCGCGCGGGTGGAAGGGGACAAGACAGCGTATGATCTCGGGCTCCGTCCCGAGTTGATGGCGGAGTCCATCGAACTTTTGCAGGACGCGGGAGTGGAGCCGGACATTTGGAAAATCGAAGGACTCGATCGCCGAAAGGATTGCGAGAAAATCGTCGGCGCGGCGCGTCGCGGCGGACGTGACAAAGTCGGCTGTATTATCCTGGGGCGCGGTGAGAACGACCAAAAGGTACGTGAGTGGCTGGCGATTGCATCCGGAGTCCCCGGGTTTATCGGCTTCGCTGTTGGGCGTACGAGTTTTTGGGATCCGCTGGTAAATTGGCTGGCGAAGAAAATCACGCGGGAAGATGCCGTCAACGAGATTGTCCGCCGCTATCGCGAGTTTGTGGACATCTTCGAGGAGCGGGCCCGTGCGGCGTGACGGATCTGGTGAAACAATAACATTCAGAAAGGAATTACACTATGCAACTTGGAATGGTCGGTCTTGGAAGAATGGGCGCCAATATGGTGCGGCGGCTTCTGCGAGGAGGCCATCAGTGCGTGGTCTTCGATCGGTCGCCGAAGGCCGTGAACGAACTGGTGGCGGAGAAGGCGTCAGGCGCGTCCGATCTCAAGGATTTTGTTAAGAAATTGGAAAAGCCGCGGGCCATGTGGCTCATGGTCCCGGCGGCGGCGGTGGACGCAACCATTGCCGACCTGCTACCTCATCTCGATGCCGGAGACATTCTCATCGACGGGGGCAATTCGTACTATATCGACGATATCCGCCGGGCCAAAGAGCTCGCTGCGAAGAAAATTCACTACGTGGATGTCGGTACCAGCGGTGGCGTCTGGGGCTTGGAAAGAGGTTACTGCATGATGATCGGCGGCGAAGCGGGAGTAGTGAAGCACCTGGATCCAATCTTCACGCGCCTGGCGCCGGGTGTGGGCGACATTCCGCGAACGCCGGGACGCGAGAAAGTGGAGGGGGGTACCGCTGAGCAGGGCTATCTTCACTGCGGGGAGAATGGCGCAGGCCACTTCGTCAAGATGGTGCACAACGGCATCGAGTACGGCATGATGGCGGCCTATGCCGAGGGACTCGGAATTCTGCACCAGGCCAACGTCGGCAAAAAGACGGCGGAGATCGATGCCGAGACAACACCGCTGCGCGACCCGGAGCACTACCAGTACGAGTTGAACCTGCGCGATATAACGGAAGTGTGGCGTCGCGGCAGCGTTGTCGCATCCTGGCTGCTCGATTTGACGGCGGCGGCGCTGGTCGAAGACCCAGCTCTTTCGAAGTTCGCCGGACGGGTCTCGGATTCGGGCGAAGGCCGATGGACCATTAAAGCGGCCATTGACGAGGGTGTGCCTGTGCCCGTCCTTTCGGCCTCGCTCTATCAACGTTTCAGCTCGCGCGGCGACGCGGATTACGAGGACAAGCTGCTATCGGCGATGCGTTATCAGTTCGGAGGACATCTTGAGAAATCGGGCGAAAAATAGGCCGGTTTCCAACAGGAGATCTCATGAGCGAAACCCACTCTGACGCACTCGTCTTTTTCGGCGCGACGGGAGACCTGGCGTATAAGAAGATTTTCCCGTCCCTTCAGGCCATGGTCAAGCGCGGAACTCTCAATGTGCCGGTGGTTGGAGTGGCCAAGGCCGGCTGGACCCTCGACCAGTTTCGCGCGCGGGCCAAAGACAGTTTGGAGAAACACGGCGGCATGGATCGCACGGCCTTCGACAAGTTGATCGGTCTGCTGCGCTACGTCGATGGGGACTACCAGGATCCGGGCACTTTCGAAGCCATCCGGAAAGCACTGGGCTCTTCCGGACGGCCGGCGCATTATCTGGCCATCCCGCCGGTACTGTTCGGACTGGTGGTGGAGCAACTGGGTAAAGCGAACGAGGCGAAAGGGGCCCGGGTGATTGTCGAAAAGCCGTTCGGGACGGACCTGGTTTCTGCGCGGGCTCTGAATGCAATCTTGCTTGGGAGATTCGAGGAGCGCTCCATCTTCCGCATCGATCATTACCTGGGCAAGCGGCCGGTGCATGACATGCTGTACACTCGCTTTGCTAATTCGTTCCTGCAGCCGTTCTGGGATCGCTCACAAGTCGAGAATGTTCAAATCACGATGGCGGAAGATTTCGGAATCCAGGGCCGAGGCGCATTTTACGATCAGACGGGAACGGTCCGCGACGTAGTGCAGAATCATCTATTTCAGATCCTGACAAACCTAACCATGGAACCTCCGGTCAGAACGGACAGTGAATCCATTCGTGATGAAAAGGTCAAAGTGCTGAAAGCAATTGCGCCGCTGGATGAGAGCAGCTTGGTGCGTGGGCAGTTTCGCGGATACCGATCGGAGAAAGGCGTCGCGCCGGACTCAAAAGTTGAGACATTCGCGGCTCTGCGGCTAGAGGTCAACTCCTGGCGGTGGCAAGGTGTACCCATTTACATCCGGGCCGGAAAATGCCTGCCCGTAACATGCACGGAACTCCTGATCCGGCTGCGGCGGCCACCCCAGACCTTTCCCAATGCTGTTCTAAATCCAAACCATTTCCGGTTCCGCATCAATCCTGAAGTGACTCTTGGCCTGGGCATGATGTCCAGGTCGGCGGAAGACGAGATGGCCGGCGAGTCAATGGAACTGCTCGCGAACCGGGCTTCCCGTCCGGATGAGATGGATGCGTACGAACGGGTACTGCGCGATGCCATGATGGGCGATCCCACGCTATTTGCCCGTGAGGACTATGTAGAAGAAGCGTGGCGAATCGTCGATCCGGTGCTTAAGGCAAATACACCGGTGTACGAATATGATCCGGGCACTTGGGGGCCGGCTCGGGTAGAAGAAAGAATTGCCCCCGCGGACGGCTGGCACAATCCCGTGGTAGCAGCGCCGGCGCCCGGCGCCGAGCTACATGCCGCCTGAGTCGGGTTTCTCTGGGAGAGCCATGAACATTGAAGTGTTTGACACTGCCGACTTGGTGGCCCAAAAAGCTGCGGCGATTATTGCCGCAGATGCCAGGGCTGCGGCCGCGTCACGAGGTCGTTTTCTGGTGGCCGTAAGCGGTGGACACACTCCATGGGTGATGTTGCGTGCGCTGGCAACTGAGGACGTACCGTGGCCAGCGGTCCATGTGATTCAGGTGGACGAGCGCGTCGCTCCCCTGGGACATCCGGACCGGAATCTCACCCACTTGCGCGAAAGCCTCCTCGAACATGCTCCGCTCCTTCCCGAGCAGATCCACGACATGCCCGTGGAGTTGCCGGACCTGGAAAACGCGGCCGCGCAATATGCCGCCACTCTCCGGCAGATTGCTGGGTCGCCGCCGGTGCTCGACCTCGTCCACTTGGGCCTTGGACCTGACGGCCACACCGCTTCACTGGTCCCGAACGATCCCGTTCTGAATGTCCAGGATGCCGACGTCGCAGTAACCGGCGTGTACCAGGGCCGCCGCCGGATGACATTGACTTATCCGACAATTAACCGTTCTCGGCGGGTCCTCTGGGTTGTTACCGGGGGCGAGAAGGTGCAAATGCTGAATCGTCTGCTAGCCGGCGATGAGTCGATTCCGGCGGGCCGGGTTCGCCGCGAAGTCGCTCTGGTGCTGGCCGACCAGGCAGCAGCAGGACAGCTAGCGGCTCAGTACAAAGGAGGAGCATAAGATGCGCGTGGGAATTGCCACCGATCACGGTGGATTTGGATTGAAAGAGGAATTGCTTGCTCATCTTCGCGACGCCGGCCACGATGTGGTTGATATGGGGGCGCACAGCCTGAGTCCCGGCGAC
>Ga0302326_10034472_pt1 | contig 10028 bp, 5 predicted proteins | sample Palsa_T0_3_FD_202264 | JGI IMG/M metagenome (GOLD analysis project Ga0302326, IMG submission 202264) | Peat permafrost microbial communities from Stordalen Mire near Abisko, Sweden - Palsa_T0_3 | ecosystem: Environmental > Terrestrial > Soil > Palsa > Peat permafrost | place: Sweden: Abisko...
GCCTGCCATTTTGGAGGGCGCACGGCAGATCGCGCTGCCGGCGCTCGTATCGACGCTTGCGATCTGCATCGTCTTCGTGCCGATGTTTCTGCTGGCGGGGATCGCGAAGTTCCTGTTCGTGCCGCTCGCCGAAGCGGTCGTATTTGCGATGCTCGCATCCTACCTTCTGTCGCGCACCTTGGTGCCGACGCTCTCCAAGTACTGGTTGCAGAAGCATGACGCAGGGCCTGTCGGCGGCAAGTCGCCTGGCATGCTGAAGCGCTTCCAGCTGCGATTTGAACACGGTTTTGAGCGCATGCGGGATCGCTATCACGCGCTCCTGGAGATTGCGCTTAAGAGCGGCATGCGCTTCGCGGCCATATTTTTGGGCGCGATGGTGGCTTCTGCGATTTTGGCGTTCCCGTTCGGCCGCTTTCTGCCGGGCCTGGGCCAGGACTTCTTCCCGACGGTGGATTCGGGCCAGATCAAGCTGCACCTGCGCGCGCGTACGGGTCTTCGCATCGAGGAGACGGCGGCGCTGTGTGACACGGTCGAGGTCGCCCTGCGCCAGGGGATTCCGGCGCGCGAAATCGCGAGCGTCGTCGATAACATCGGCCTGCCCTATAGCGGCATCAATCTCGCCTACAGCACCTCGGCTCCCGTGGGTCCAAGCGATGCCGATATCTTCGTGGCGCTAAAGGAGGATCATCACCCCACCGCCGATTACGTGCGCAAGCTGCGCGTCTCGCTCGCGCGGCAATTTCCCACTGTGAGCTTTGCGTTTCTGCCGGCGGACATCGTCAGTCAAACACTGAATTTCGGGCTGCCGAGCCCGATCGACATCCAAATCGTCGGTAACGACGTCGCGGCGAACCGCGTGTACGCCGGCGTGCTGCTGCAAAAGCTGCGTGCCATTCCGGGCGCGGTCGACCTGCGCATTCAGCAGGCCTACGATTATCCGCAGCTCAATGTTGACGTCGATCGAACCAACGCGCAGCTGGTCGGCCTGACGCAGCGCGACGTCGCCTCGAACCTGCTCGTGTCTCTGTCGGGTAGTTTTCAGACTTCGCCGACGTTCTGGATTGATCCGCATAACGGCACGCAATACAACGTCGCTGCCCAGACGCCGCAGTATCAGCTCGATTCCCTCAACGAGCTTGCGATGACGCCGATCACGAACGGCAGCGGTGGTCCGGCGCAGGTGCTTGCGAACCTTGCAAGATTCCACCGCGGCACGGCCGCGGCGGTCGTAAGCCACTACAACGCGACTCCGGTTCTCGATATCTACGGCTCAACCCAGGATGCCGATCTCGGCTTCGTATCCACGCAGGTGAATCGGACGATCGCTGACACGAAACACGATTTGCCCAAGGGCTCTCATGTGGACGTCCGCGGTCAGGTGCAGACCATGAACGCGTCCTTCAACGGACTTCTGCTCGGCCTCTTGGGCGCGGTGGTGCTTGTTTACCTTTTGATCGTCGTCAACTTCCAGTCATGGCTCGATCCGTTCATCATCATTACCGCGCTGCCTGCGGCTCTGGCCGGTATCGTCTGGATGCTGTTCATCACCCATACGACGGTGAGCGTGCCGGCGCTCACGGGAGCCATCATGTGCATGGGCGTCGCGACGGCCAACAGCGTGCTGATGGTGAGCTTTGCGCGCGAGCGCATGAATGCCGGAGACGATGCGCCGACCGCCGCGTCGCAGGCGGGATTTACGCGTTTTCGACCGGTGCTGATGACGGCGCTCGCCATGATCATCGGCATGGTGCCGATGGCGCTCGGCTTAGGTGACGGTGGTGAGCAGAACGCGCCCCTGGGGCGCGCCGTCATCGGCGGCCTGATCTTCGCCACCGTTGCGACACTGTTTTTCGTGCCGACCGTGTTCGCCATCATTCACGGCCGCTCCAAAAGCGCTGGCACGGTAGTTCCGCGGAAACAACCATGACAGACACTCGCTCCGACGCAAGCCACACTCACGCACGCATTGTGCGCTACGCATGGATCGCGCTCCTGGTCGCCCTCCTGCTTGCCGCCTGGGGCGTCGTGAGCCGCGTCAGGCAGCGCTCGGCGCTCGGCAAGGAAGCCGCGGCGGCGGTGATTCCCAACGTGACGACGTTGAAGCCCAGCCGCAGCCCACCTTCCGAGGAGCTCGTGCTGCCAGGCAATGTGCAGGCCTTCATTGAGGCACCGATCTACGCGCGCACCAACGGGTACCTGAAGAACTGGTACACCGACATCGGCAGCGTCGTGAAGAAAGGCGAGCTCTTGGCCGAGATCGATGCGCCGGAGGTCGATCAACAGTTCAGTCAGGCGCGCGCCGATTTTGCGACCGCCCAGGCGAATTCGCAGCTCGCGATGACGACCAACGACCGCTGGAAGGGCTTGCTTGCGACGCACTCGGTCTCCCAGCAGGACGCCGACAGCAAGGCGGGGGACGCTGCGGCCAAGAAGGCGGCCGAGGAGTCGGCAGCGGCCAACGTCGCACGGCTGCGCGACCTTGAATCCTTCAAGCGTGTGCTCGCGCCGTTTGACGGCGTCGTGACGCAACGTAACACCGATATCGGCGCCCTGATCAACGCCGGCCAGAGTTCCGGCAACGCGCTGTTCCGCGTCGCCGACCTGAGCAAGTTGCGCGTGTACGTACTCGTGCCACAGCCGTACGCGGCGGCCACGCGACCCGGTATCGGCGCGGCGCTGAGTTTTGCGGAGCACCCGGGAGAGCGCTATCCCGCGACCGTCGTGCGCACCGCTAACGCGCTCGACCCGACGTTGCGCACCTTGCAGGTGGAGCTGCAGGTCGACAACAGCAAAGGCACGCTGTTCCCCGGATCCTACACCGACGTGCATTTCAAGGTGCCCGGCAGCGGCGAGACGTTGCGCTTGCCGGCCAATACTTTGCTCTTCAGGGCACAGGGCATGCAGGTTGCGATCGTCGATTCGGGCGATCGTGTGCACCTGAAGACCATCGTGCCGGGACGCGACTTCGGCAAAACGATCGAGGTGCTCTCCGGCGTCACCGCGGATGACAACGTCGTTCTGAATCCTTCGGATTCGCTCGTCGACGGTGCGGCCGTGCGAATCGCACCTCCGCCACCAAACAAAGCTCCGGCTCAAGGCGAGGGCAAGACCTCGTGAAAATGACGCGCGCGCATTTTGCGCTCGCCCTCGTCGGCGCGCTCGGCGGCTGTTCTCTTGCGCCCGCCTACAAAACTCCGCCCACGCCCGCGCCTCCTCAGTCGTACCAGGAGGCTGGCGACTGGAAAGAGGCGCAACCTGCGGACGCCCAGGCGCGCGGTGCCTGGTGGACCGCCTTCGGCGATCCGGCGCTTGATGCGCTTGAAGCAAAGGTCACGAGCGCGAACCAGGACATCAAGGCGGCGTTTGCGCGCCTGCAGGAGGCGCGCGCCGGCACGCGAATCGCGCGCGCCGCTTATTTTCCAACCATTACGGCAGGCTCAAGCGCGACACGTGGCCGCGAATCGATCAATGCGCTGACCTACAACAGCACCCATCCCGGCGTTAATAACGACTTCCTCCTGGATGCGGATGTTTCCTACGAGTTTGATCTTTGGGGCCGCGTGCGCAGTTCGGTCGCTTCCGCGCACGCGAGCGAACAGGCAAGCGCCGCTGACTTGGCGGGCCTTGACTTGAGCACACACGCTGAGCTTGCGAGCGACTATTTCACCCTGCGCAGCGACGACACGGAGCAGGAGCTTCTCGATAAGACGGTCGAGGCCTATGGCAAAGCCCTTGAACTCACGCAGAACCTCTATAACGGCGGCGCCGCGCCGCTTTCAGATCTGGAGCAGGCGCGCGCGCAGCTCGAAACGGCAAAGACGCAGGCGGCCGATATCCGCCTGCGCCGCGCGCAAACTGAACATGCAATTGCCGTGCTGATAGGGGAGCTTGCCTCGAGCTTCCACATCGACCCGACGCCGTTGCCCGCCGCCAGCACGCCACCGCCGATTGATCTCGGCTTGCCCTCGGCGCTGCTCGAGCGGCGGCCGGATGTCGCTGCCGCCGAGCGTCGCGTCGCATCCGCGAACGCGCAGATCGGTGTCGCCCGTGCCGCCTATTTTCCGGTGTTCAGCTTGGCCGCCGCCGCCGGCTTCGAGAGTACTTCGGCGGCCAATTGGATAAGTGCGCCGAGTCGGCTGTGGTCGATCGGCCCGTCGGGTCTCTTGACAGTGTTTGACGGTGGACTGCATCGGGCGCAATCGGCAGCAGCACACGCTGCCTACGATGAGCAGGTCGCGGACTACCGCGGTGCGGTGCTCATCGCCTACCAGGAAGTCGAGGACAACCTCGCCGCGTTGCGCGAGCTTGAAAAGGAAAGTGTGACTCAGCGTGCGGCGGTCGCCGCTACTCAAAGTGCACTCGAGCAGGCTCAATACCGGTATCAGGGCGGCATCGTCACTTATCTTGAGGTCGTGACGGCGGAAAACGCTGCGCTGTCAGCGCAGCTATCGGAATCCGATATTCAGGTGCGCAGATTGAATGCGAGCGTTCTTCTGGTGAAAGCCCTCGGCGGCGGCTGGGACAATCCGCTTGCTGGCCGCGCGACGACCGCGGAGCGAGGGAGCGCCAGAGAATGAGCGGTGCTTTTCAGCTGGTAGTCAGGAAGCGCCTGCCAGGCTGCATACGAAACGCGAGCGCAACGCCTGCCGCCATGAGGGACATGCTTACGATGAAGGGCAGTTGCCAGTTCGCAAAGCGATCGATCAGGTAACCTGACAGGACCGGGCTTACGATAGCCGCGAGCGCCGAGCCGATATTCATCAATCCAGTGGCGGTGCCGGCAAACTCCGGTGCGACATCCATCGGGATCGACCACATCGGACCAATCGTCATCTCGGCAAAGAAGAACCCGGCTGACAGGCATAACAGCGAAACGCGTGGGCCGTGGCCGAACTGCAGCGGCACAAGCGACACCAATGCCAAAAACATGCATACCGCGACCATCGCGCTGCGCGCAATTGAGAGATTGCGCGTGCGGCGGAGCAGTCGGTCCGTCGCAAGTCCGCCCAGAGCGTCGCCGACCACTCCCGCAAAGAAGACGCTGGAGGCAAATAGCGCGGATTTTCCGAGGTCAAGATTCTGGCTGTGAACAAAATATTGCGGGATCCAGCTGAGGAACAGCCATAAAGTCCAGCCGTAGCAGAAGTAAACGGTTGTGACGGGTGCCATGCGTTTGATGAGACGTCGCCACGGCAGTTTGACTGACGGCGCCTGCGCACATGACAAGCTTGCAAGCTCCAGCTTGGTCACGCGCGGGTGACCTTGCGGGTATTCTTTAAAAAGCCACGCCCACAGTGCTACCCAGACAAAGCTGATGACCGCGCACACGTAGAACGATGCACGCCAGCCGTAGCGCACCATGATGGAGACGACGATGGCGGGCGCGACCGCGTTACCGATGCGAGCGGCGGCGTGTGCCATGCCCTGCGCGTAGCCGCGTTTTTCTGCAGGTACCCACCGGGACATGGCGGTGGCGGCAGCGGGCAGGGTTGCCCCTTCGCCAAAGCCAAGCAGTAGGCGGGCAAGCAATAGCGCTGTGAGACCGCTTGCCATACCGGTGAGTATCGTGGCACTCGCCCAGACAAGGCCGCAGACAACGAGCGTCCGGCGTGCGCCAAAGCGATCGCCGAGCCAGCCGCCTGCAATCTGAAACAGCAGATAAGGATACGCGAATGCCGAGAATACGAGTCCGATTTGAGTTTTGCTGAGATGAAAGTCACTGCCGAACCCTTCCGCGGCCGAGCTCACATTCACGCGGTCGAGGTAGGTGATGAGGTACATGAGGCACAGCAGGATCAATACGATAGTTGTTGCGCGTAGGTGCCTCACGACAGTCTTTCCCTTTGGCAACAACCGCGGCGTTGTGCAGGTTCGCATTCGGCGAACATTGTCTTTGGTGCCAGTCGATGCGATAGTTTGTTCTGCTCCGTGAGTTTAGCTTGAAGTGCTGAGTGCCGCGCGGTCGGTGCGATTTTCGGCCGGCATCCTCGCCGCCGGCTCCTCCTGGGATTTGCGCGCTGAGAATAGTTTTTCCGTTTGCGGGTGGGGCACGGAGACTCTGGTTGTCCCGCGGGACTGCTCATCCGTTACGCCAGCGGCTTCGCCTTAAACCGAGCCAAGGAGAATAGATGCCGCCCTTTTCGGTACTTGACCTTGCGCCCGTCGTGCACGGCGCGGTCCCGGCGGATGCGCTGCGTAATTCGCTCGACCTTGCGCAACACGTCGAACGCTGGGGTTACAAGCGTTACTGGCTCGCCGAACACCACAACATGATCGGAATCGCGAGCGCCGCGACCGCCGTCGTCATCGGCTACGTGGCAGGCGGCACTCGCTCGATCCGAGTCGGGTCCGGCGGAATCATGCTGCCCAATCATTCTCCGCTCGTCATCGCCGAGCAGTTCGGCACGCTCGAGTCGCTGTATCCCGGGCGGATTGATTTAGGGCTCGGCCGCGCGCCGGGCACCGACGCGCGCACACTGCGGGCCCTGCGGCGCCATCCGGATAACGCGGAGAATTTCCCCAATGACGTGCTCGAGTTGCAGGCGCTTTTAGGTCCGCTCAGGCCCGGCCAGACGGTGCAGGCGGTGCCGGGCACCGGTCTTAGTGTCCCGATCTGGATCTTAGGCTCGAGTCTTTACGGCGCGCAGCTCGCCGCGATGCTGGGGCTGCCGTACGCCTTCGCATCGCACTTCGCACCGGATGCGTTGATGCAGGCGCTGCAGGTGTACCGCGAGCAGTTCAAGCCCTCCCAGCAGCTTGAGCGACCGTATGCAATGGTGGGCATCAACGTGGTCGCAGCGGACACAGACAGCGAGGCACGCCGGCTCTTCACCTCGGTGCAGCAGCAGTTCACCAACATGGTTCGCCGCACGCGCGGCCTGCTGCAGCCGCCGATCGACGACATCGAATCATACTGGTCGGCCGCAGAGAAGGCACAGGCTTCCTCCATGCTGAGCTACGCGTTTGTCGGATCACCCAAGACCGTGCGGCAAGGGCTTGCGCACTGCATCGAACAAACCCAGGCCGACGAGTTGATGGTCGCTTCTGCCATCTATGATCATCCGGCGCGGCTGCGGTCCTACGAGATTCTTGGCGGACTCGCCGCCAATCTTGCTGCGGCGGCCCCTACAGCGACGTCTGCCTGAGCGCTACGGCTCTCTTGCGCCCTCGTGCCCTGGCGAGCGAACTTAAAGTCGCTTCTTAGGTTTCGCATGCCCGCGTCCTGCCGGGCCCCAGCGACTGAGCCGCGTCGCTGTGCATTTATGTCGCTGTAACGGAGGTGTCACGTTGCGCCGCTAAAAATATGCCCATGTTCTTCGACAAGGTGCGTGAGGAGATCGTATGAAAAAACCAATTGTCTCGTTTATACCGGCACTGCTTATGGGTGCTCTGACCGCAGCCGCCGCTTTGGGGGTCGGCAGCGCTCGTGCCACCGAGGCGCAGAACGCGACCGCAACTCCAATCAAGCATCTGGTGGTCATTTTTCAGGAAAATGTCTCGTTCGACCATTACTTTGGCACATATCCGGTCGCGACCAATCCGCCGGGCGAGCCGCATTTTTTTGCCGCCCCCGGAACACCCACAATCAATGGGCTGACCGGCGCGTTACTGAACTACAACCCCAACGCGACGAATCCGGTAAACGCCGCTGGCGCGACGAATCCATTTCGCTTGGACCGCAGCGAAGCGGCGACCGCCGATCAGGACCATGACTACACCCCCGAGCAACAGGCTTTCGATCATGGCTTGATGGACGCATTTCCGTTCTCCGTCGGCACGGCGGGTCCGCCGCCCACAGGCGCGCCGATCACCGCGACCACCGGGTTAACCATGGGGTACTACGACGGCAACACCGTTACGGCGTACTGGAATTACGCACAGCGCTATGCGATGAGCGATAACTCCTACGATACAAATTTCGGGCCGTCGACGGACGGGGCGATCAACCTGGTTTCAGGTCAGACGAACGGAGTCATCGAGGATGTCAATGCCGGCGGTTCCACGATCGGCGATGGCAACGGTGGGCTCACACTCATCAGCGATGCCGACCCGGTAGGTGATGTGTGCTCGACCACTACCGGAGAGCTGGTCCGCTTTGGTGGAACGAACGTGGGCGACCTTTTGAACGCCGCGCAGCTGACGTGGGGATTTTTTGAGGGCGGCTTCAATCTGGCCGTGACGAACGCCAACGGCACGACGGGCTGCAAGCGCAGTACTACTTCGGCCGTGACCAAGACCCTGAAGGCGGACTACATCCCGCACCACCAGCCTTTCCAGTACTACGCGTCCACGGCCAACCCGACACATGCCCGCCCCAAGTCAACGGGCACGATCGGCTACAGCGGCGATGCGGCAAATCATCAGTACGACTTGCAGGATTTCTTTGCTGCCGTCAGCGCTGGCAACTTCCCGGCGGTGTCGTTCCTGAAGGCCGCAGGCTTCCAGGATGGGCACGCAGGCTACTCCGATCCTCTGGATGAGCAGACCTTCGTAGTTAATACGATCAACTTCCTGCAGAAGCAGCGCGATTGGAGCTCAACGGCAGTCGTCATCGCCTATGACGATTCGGACGGATGGTACGACCACCAACTGGGTCAGATCGTCAATCAATCAAGCACTGCTGCTGATGTTCTCACCGGTCCGGGCGCATGCGGCAACGGCGTAACCGCGCTGCCGGGAGTGAGTCCCGCCACCACGCACGCGCAAGGGCGCTGCGGCTATGGGCCACGCTTGCCGCTGCTCGTCATCTCGCCATGGGCGCGCCACAATTTCGTGGACCACACGCTCACGGATCAGTCATCGGTTCTGCGCTTCATCGAAGACAATTGGCTTCGCGGCCAGCGCATCGGGCAGGGCTCGTTCGATGCGGTCGCAAATCCGATCAATAACATGTTCGAGTTCGACGGTCCGAGCGACCTCGGCGGTTTCGTACTCGATCCCAACAGCGGCGCCGTGCTCGAAGGGTCTCGATAGAGCGGCGTCACGAGTTCGCTCGCGCCGGCGAAGGCGCAAAATGGAAACGGGCGCGGGGACATCTGCCGCGCCCGTTCCTTTGCGGCGCGATGTCTCGTAAATTGTCCACTTGACCAGTCGCCGCAAATTCCTCGGCCAATCCGCGCTGCTCGCGGCAGCGGCTGCCGGGCCGCGGGCCTTCGCACACGTCATGGTGGCGCGCGAATCGCGTCGTGCGCCAAACCTCGATCCGAATGGTCTCGCAAAGTTTGTCGATCCGCTGCCGCTGCCCGTTGTTGCACGGTCGAGCGGCAACCGTGTCGTGCCAGGCAAGTCCCGCGAGCGCGCGACGTTTTACCGTATCGCGATGCGCGAAACCGCGACAAAACTGCATCGGGATCTGCCGCCCACCAGGATGTGGTCGTACGGCGGCTCGGTACCGGGCCTCATGTTCGAGACCCGCAGTGGACAGGGTCTGATGGTCGAGTGGGCCAATGAACTGCCGGCCCGACATTTTCTACCCATCGATCACTCGCTGCATGGCGCCGAGCGCGGCGCCCCGGAAGTGCGCAGCGTCGTGCATCTGCACGGCGCTAAGGCGCCGCCCGAAAGCGATGGCTACCCGGAGGATTGGTATGTGCCTGGGCACTCGCGCACTTACTACTATCCCAACGAGCAGGAACCGGCGCTACTCTGGTATCACGACCATGCGATGGGCATCAACCGGCTCAATATCTACGCAGGTCTTTTTGGACTGCATGTGATTCGAGACGACATGGAAAGCGCCCTGCAACTGCCGCGCGGAAAATACGAGCTTCCGCTTGTGATTTTCGATCGCGATCTGGGCCCAGATGGTCAATTGAGCTATCCCGTCTCCGCCGACCCCGAGCATCCCTGGGTGCCAGAGGCGTTTGGAGAGGCGCACCTGGTCAACGGCAAGATCTTTCCTTACCTCGAAGTCGAGCCGCGCAAGTACCGCGTCCGGATTTTGAACGCCGCGAACGGGCGCTTTTATCGGCTGTCATTGACCGAAGGTGTGCAACTCCACCAGATTGGCACCGACCAGGGTTTGCTGC
>Ga0302326_10034473_pt1 | contig 10028 bp, 11 predicted proteins | sample Palsa_T0_3_FD_202264 | JGI IMG/M metagenome (GOLD analysis project Ga0302326, IMG submission 202264) | Peat permafrost microbial communities from Stordalen Mire near Abisko, Sweden - Palsa_T0_3 | ecosystem: Environmental > Terrestrial > Soil > Palsa > Peat permafrost | place: Sweden: Abisko...
AGGCTCATCATCAGGCCTTCGCTCGAGGGCACGCTGGCAGATTCTTTCAGAGTCTGCGTCTGGATGGACAACTCGTTGTTGGTCTTCAACGGGTTGATGAGATGAATGCCCTCACCCAGCGTTTCGCCCGTAACTCTGCCGAAGAGCGTGAGCACACCCACGTGGCCGGTTCCAACCCTGGTAACGGAATTGAAAAGCAAAATCAGCAGCAGAAATGCGCCTATGCCAATTCCAATCAGGCGTAGAAGCCCCCCGCCGTGCCCGCCACCATCGATGATTCTGCCGCGAGCTGGATCGAATATCGTCATCGTAATTCTCCCGGTGTGATTCTAGGAGGGTGTGACCGCAGGCGGAAGTGACTTCTCTGAGACCGAAGGTTGCGGTTGTGAATCTTCCCAATTGCCGCCGCATCTTTTATGCTTAGACTTATGAGCAAGATTCACATCCCTACGCCTCTGCGGCAATATGTAGATAAACAGTCCACTGTCGACGTTAAAGCGGATACCGTGGCCGAGGCCATGAGTGCGCTCGTCGCGAAGCATCCTGACTTGCGGCGGCATCTGTATACCGAGGACGGCAAACTGCGAGCCTTCGTGAACCTCTACGTCAACGACGAAGACATCCGCTACCTGCAAAAAGAGGCGACCGCAGTGAAGGAAGGCGACAGCATTTCGATTGTGCCGTCCATCGCCGGAGGCGCCTGCCGCTGTTGTCCTTCCTGTTGGTAGCATCCCGCTCGTTCTCTGGCGTTTCTGAAATCCAGCAATTTAGAATCTGAAGCGAGGAGTTTATGGCCACAATCATCACCGAAATTCCGGTCACCCTGAGCAAGGACGAAATCCTGCGCTACTCGCGCCACCTGATCATGCCCGAGGTGGGCATGGAGGGACAGCAGAAGCTGAAGGCGGCGCGCGTGCTCTGCATCGGAACCGGAGGCTTGGGATCGCCGCTGGCTTTATATCTTGCGGCTGCGGGCGTGGGCACGCTTGGCCTGGTCGATTTCGATGTGGTGGATTATACCAACCTGCAGCGCCAGATTATTCACACTACCGCCGACGTAGGACGCAAGAAGATCGATTCCGCCACGGACAAGCTGAGCGCGATCAATCCGTATTTAAACCTGCGCACCTTCGACATGCGCTTGAGCAGCGAGAACGCGCTCGAGCTCTTCCGCGACTTCGACATCATCGCCGATGGCACCGATAATTTTCCTACCCGCTATCTGGTGAACGACGCTTGCGTGCTCACCGGCAAGCCCAACGTCTACGGCTCAATCTTTCGCTTCGAAGGCCAGGCCAGCGTGTTTGCCACCGAAGATGGTCCCTGCTACCGCTGCCTTTATCCCGAGCCGCCGCCGCCGGGTCTGGTTCCATCCTGCGCCGAGGGCGGAGTGCTCGGCATTCTGCCGGGGCTGGTCGGCGTGATGCAGGCCACGGAGGTAATCAAGCTAATCCTCGGGGTGGGCGAGCCTCTGATCGGGCGCTTGCTGCTGATTGACGCTCTGGGCATGAAGTTCCGCGAACTCAAGCTGCGCAAGAATCCGGATTGCCCGGTGTGCGGCACGCATCCTACGGTGACGAAGCTGATAGACTACAACGAGTTTTGCGGAATTCGCGGGGAGGAAAAAACGGTGGCCAATGGAGTTCCGGAAATTCAGGTAGAAGAGTTGAAGCGGCGTCTTGACGCGAAAGAGAATATTTTCGTTCTCGATGTGCGCGAGCCGCACGAGTACCAGATTTGCAACATCGGCGGTCACCTGATTCCACTGAACGACTTACCCAAGCGCGTAAACGAGCTGGATTCCAGCCGCGAAATCGTCGTCCATTGCAAGATGGGCGGACGCAGCGCCAAGGCAGTCGCGTTCCTGCAGCAATCCGGTTTCACGAAAGTTCATAATCTGGCTGGCGGAATTACCGCGTGGTCGGAGCGCGTGGATCCGAAGGTGCCGAAGTACTGAGGCGAGTTCGATTTGAGAACCAATAAAAACGGGGGCACGGTGGTATGCCCCCGTGGCTTCTGTTCTGTGCCGTAACTACTTGCTCGATCCCCCCTGCATAGCTTCGCTACCCTCGGCCAGCTCCAGAGCAGCTTTCTTCCCCTGGAAGCGGACAGCCGTCAGCGAACTGGGTCCGTTTGCACTCTGCATGGTTACAGCGGCATCGTTCGCCGCCGGCGTCTGCAGTTCAACTACGTGCGCCTGCGTCTTCAAAACCACGTTCTTGCCTTGCAGAATGCTGAGTTCAACGTTTGGTCCATTGCCTTCCCATTGCAATTTGTAGCTGCCCGCCTTCAACATAGTTCCATTGACGGTTACTGGATTGTCTAATTGCAAGCTGGCTTTGCTTGCGGCAAAGGCGCTCGAGGCCAACAGCACGGCCAACCCCAACACCAGACTTTTCGACACGGTCGCGAATTTCATGACTGCTCCTTTTTCTTTCCCGAAATCACGTCGGGAAGCGGTTGGGGCGGCCCGGTTCATGACTTCCGCGAGATAACCTTTGTGTTTTGCCGCGAATCGCCTACAATTCAGCCGCTGGGGTTACAGCGAACAGGCTGCAAGGCCGGTCGCGCTGTGCACGGGGGTTTTCTCATCTGGGCCGCCAAACCGAGAGTGAGAGAATCCCCAAAACCCCGCAATACTTCCGCTTCGAAAAAATCCGGCCAGCTTAGTAATGCACTGGCTTCCTACTTGCTCTACTACGAATCGCCTTCATCAAAAGTTCCGCAGTTCCCATTCGATTTCCGTCGATTCCGCGCACAAGTGTATGGACGAAGCTTGTGCGTTTCCGGTAGCAAGAAACGCCAGGAGAGTTCGCTCTTTAGACAATAGCAGGCACGGAACATAGATCATGTGTTCTGTCTGGATGAGAAATCGGGAGCTGTTATTGCTCGGCTGCGGAAGTGTCTGATGGGGTCGGCTCCGTTTATGCGCGGAGCGAGCTGCTTGTGTGGCGTGCGCACTTGCCTGCTCGGGGCAGCATGCATAAACCCCTCGGACAGAGCGTGTGGAGCGAAGTGCGCGCGCTACATGGTCTTAATCGGCGTCGCCGTGCTGCCGGTTGACCGACCAGATACTGGCCGGATCTTTTTCGAATGGGTAGACGTGCACCATCCAGTTGAAAACTACTGGATGGAAAGTTCCGCCGGCGGCATCGCAGGCTTCCTGCGTTGTGATGGATCCCTTTAGGCCGAACTGCGGATGAGGCAACAGTCCTTCCCCGCGACGATCCGGAGGCGCGACGCAGAAGTTAACGTGCTCGTGCCACTGCGCAACGCTCAGCGGAATGCGCTCGTCCAGTTGATCTTCGCCGTAGCGCTTGGGCGCCGTGTACATCACGCCAATCAGTTTGTAATCGTCGCCGTGCTTTTCGTAGAGCAGTGACGTGGGATGCTCGGGATTGAAACGGAAGGCGGCTTCCATCGCGTATCCGTAGTTGGTGAAGTGATACATCTTCTGCGGGACATTGGGCAGAAAAATCTTGAAGCCGTCGTTTAGCGCGACATGATAGTCGAGGTATTTTTCCGAGGCCTTGCGCGCAGCCTCCACAACCTCTTGAGCCCGCTCGGTGTCTCCCGGTCTCTCCGGGCGCAGCGTCGTCATCTTCATGTGCGGGCCCATATCCATGTGCCCTTCCATCGAGTGCATGGCGTGCGCGCTGGCGTCGCTGTCTTTGTCGGCGTCTTTATCCCCGCCCATCGGCATGTCTTTCATTTGCATCTGCATGTTTGACATGTCGTGACCGGACATATCCATGCCCGGCATGCTCTGCTGGCTACTGGACGGAGCGCTGGAGGAGGGAGCGCTGCCGCCGGAGGGTTGCTGCTGTCCCCACGCTACGCTGGCGAAAAAACAAAATGAAATCAGAACGACGATTCGGTCGCGCATCATGAATCTCCCGACATTTGGTGTTCTCTCAATGTTAACCCTGACGCAGCCGAGTTGTTTCGGCAAGAGAACTCTGGTTACTGGCGATTACACAGGTAACAACCCTTATTTCGCCAGCGAGTTCGCGTCTCGCAGTTTGTCGCCTCCCTGCTTTTCTGATAAATCTAATTTCTTGACCATCGAGTCCGCCATCTTCCTGTTCTTCGCCGGAGCGCTGGGGGGAGCATTGAACGCAGTGGCTGGCGGCGGTAGTTTCATCGCGTTCCCGGCATTGCTGTTCACGGGAGTCCCTCCCATCCCGGCCAACGCCACCAACACCATCGCACTGTGGACTGCAGCCGTGGCCAGCGGCGGAGCATACCGCAGCCGCTTGAATACGCCGCGCCGGGTTATGGTTCCGTTGCTGGCGGTGAGCCTGATCGGCGGCGGAGCGGGGGCTTTGCTGTTGCTGAAGACTCCGGCGCAGACTTTCCTGCGCATGCTTCCATGGCTCACGCTGGGCGCGACACTGCTATTCGCCTTTGGCAAGAAGCTGGCAGGCTCGCGCGGTTCCGTGATCGAACGCGAGATTACAACCCTGGCGCTGGCCGGGGTTACGTTTTTTCAGTTGGTGGTAGCCGTCTATGGCGGCTACTTCGGCGGAGGTATGGGGATCGTGATGCTGGCCATGCTGGCAACGCTGGGCATGACCGACATCCATTCCATGAACGCCCTGAAGAGCGTGATGGCATTCATTATTAATGGGGTTGCGGTTGTGGTATTCATCGTGGCGCGAGCGGTCTATTGGAAGCACGGAATCATAATGATCGCGGGCGGAATCGTGGGCGGATACTTTGGCGCGCACTATGCGCTGAAGCTGCCGCAGAATTGGGTTCGCGTCTTCGTGGTGCTGGTGGGAACTGGCATGACGATTTATTTCTTCGCCAAAGCGTACTAGCGGCTAGCTTCCTTCTGCGAGTTAGATTTGCGATTCAGGCGCCAGATTCCCGCATTCAAATAACCTGCATAGCCGACCCATGCCAGGTAGGGCAGAAGCAGCGCTCCCGAGAATGGCGAGATCCGCCAGAAGAGGATTATCGTCGCCAGAATCGTCGCCCAGGCTAGGACGATCTCGACCAGGGCCAAACCCGGCGAGCGCATACCAAAGAAAATTGCGGACCAGGCTGCGTTCAAGGCGAGCTGAATAAGAAAGACAGTAATTGCCATCATCGCGCCTTCCCAGCCGTCGCCAACACGCCACACATTCCACGCGGCGATTGTCATCAGAAAATAAAGAACAGTCCACGCCGGGCGAAAGTATGAAGTGGGCGGGTTCCCAGGAGGCTTCCGTAGCGTCGGATACCAGGTGCGAACCGAGCGCGCCGTAAACGCAGACGCAGTTCCAGCGGCGGAAAATGTGAGCGCTACAAATGCCGCCAGCGCGACGAGCAAATTCCTGGACAAGCGTCCATCCTACTGCAACGGCTCAGAGACGTGTTCGTGGACGATCACCCACCTGCCGTCTTGATTCTCAAAGACCCCGGTACAGCGGAAGTTGCCCATCTCAACCTTGCCGGCCTTTGTCGTCATCTCTTCCTTTACCGTCGCCGTGGCCCAGGTCAAATCGTCGTGGGGATGAATGGCGAGGTCGTCATTCAACGTGAACTTCGCGCTCTTGTAGCCGGCGAGTTCGCCTTTCACTCCGTTCTCATATTGATCCCAACTGCTATATTTCAAAGGGGCGATATCGAAGAACGTATGTGGGCCGGTGGCATAGAACTTGGCCACGTTGGCAGTATCGAGCGTGGCCCATCCGTCCCAGATACTCTGCAGGTAGGCCTTATCGGGAGGGGGCGAAGCCATGGATTTCTTCGCCGCCGCCTTAGGCGACTGCGCGACGATAGACAGCGTTAGAGCAACCACACCTATCAGGACGGCGGAAAAGCGCTTCATTCGTGTGTCCCTCCGTAAGTTGAGTCTCAGGATTGGGCGGAATTCTCGCATAGGTGCCGGCCATCCGCAAAGCACGCATTGACCTATTTCCACAGCGCACGCTAGAATAGTTGAGTTTGCCTGTACTCGCCGTCCCGTTCTAGGACGCTCGCCCTGGCTGCTCAAGCGCCGTGGCGGAAAACACAGCAAGCAGAGGAAGTTAACGGTTTCCCAGGATTGCGCCCGTGTGCGCGTGGGTTCTGATGGGTGGGCCGATCTTCACGATATTTTGACGGAGGCAGACGTATGTACGCGGTTATCCGCGCCGGTGGAAAGCAGTACCGGGTGGCGCCCGGGGATGTGATTCGAGTAGAAAAACTGGCCACAGGGACCGACGGCCAGGTCGATTTCCCCGAGATATTAGCGGTGTCGGGCGCAGAGGGACAGATCGGCAAGCCGCAATCGGAGGCGAAGGTCCTCGGCCATGTGGTCGAGGAAGGCCGCGGCGCAAAGATCCTCGTCTTCCACTACAAGCGCAAGAAGCAATACAAGAAGCTGCGCGGGCACCGGCAGTCATTCACCGCTGTGCGCATCACCGAGATCGCTTTTGACGGGCAAAGCTTCAAGGCTCCCGAACTGGAGAAGAAGCAGCCCAAGCCGAAGAAAGCTGCGGCGATGCACGAGCACGGGTCCCAAGCGCACGAGCACGAAACAAAAACCGCGAAAGCGCAGGCCAAGAAGAAGGCTGCGCCCAAGAAATCGGCTAAGAAAAAATCTGCGAAAAGGAAGTAAGCGAGCAGGGGAGACTCTCCCGTCTCGACACGAATTTACTGGCAACTGGCAACCGGCCACTGGAAACTGTTTTTATGGCACATAAAAAAGGACAAGGCACTTCACGAAACGGCCGCGACTCGAACGCGCAGCGGCTGGGATTCAAGGCATTTGGCGGGCAGATCGTTCCCGGCGGCACCATTATCGTGCGGCAGCGCGGCACGCGTGTGAAACCGGGGCTCAACGTGGGCCGTGGCAAGGACGATACTTTGTTTGCCAAGATCACCGGACGCATCAAGTTCCTGAACAAGGGCTCGATGGGCAAGTTCGTGATGGTCGAACCGATGGAAGTGGTGGAGTAGTTCGCTTGCCGCCGGCGGTCGCGGGCGAGGGCGCCCGCGCCACACAGCCTCGCCTTCGGGACGGGGCTTTTTGTTTTGCGGGATTACTCATCTGTCTAACCATGTTTATCGATGAAGCCAAAATCCGGGTCAAGGCCGGCGACGGCGGCAACGGCTGCATGGCCTTCCGCCGCGAAAAATATGTTCCGCGCGGCGGGCCCTCGGGCGGCGACGGGGGCAAGGGCGGCGATGTGGTCATGGAATCCAGCGAGCGCCACAATACCCTGGTCCACTTCCGCTTCAACCCCGAATACAAGGCGGAGCGCGGCCGCCACGGCGAAGGTTCGAACAAGAGCGGACGCGAAGGGGAAGACATTCTCCTCAAAGTTCCTGTTGGCACGATCGTGTATGACGAGGAGACGGGCGAGAGGGTCTTCGATTTTTCCGCGCCTGACCAGCGCATGGTCATCGCCCGCGGCGGCCGTGGAGGCCGGGGCAACGCTCGCTTCGCCACTTCCGTACACCAGGCTCCGCGCGAACACGAGCCCGGCCGTCCTGGCGAAGAACACAACTACCGCCTCGAACTCAAGTTGCTGGCGGATGTCGGCTTGGTCGGCTATCCGAACGTAGGCAAATCTACGCTGATCTCGCGCATCTCCGCCGCCCGGCCCAAGATTGCTGACTATCCCTTCACTACGCTCGAGCCTAATCTCGGCGTAGTTGTGGTCGGCGACCCAAAGAACGAAATCAGCTTTGTGGTCGCGGATATTCCCGGATTGATCGAAGGCGCACACACCGGCTCGGGCCTGGGCACCCAGTTCCTGCGGCACATCGAACGCACGCGCCTGCTGGTGCACCTAGTGGATGTCTCAGACGCCAGCGCGCGCGCGGACGTGGTGAAGGACGTCGAGGTGATTCTGGGTGAACTGGCGAGCTTCGGCGCTCACCTGGACGAAAAACCCATGATCATGGTCGCGTCGAAGATCGACGTTGCCAACAAAGATAAAGTCGCAGCGCTGAAGAAGTATTGCAAGAAACACAAGCTGAAGCTTTACGAGATTTCAGCCGTGACCGGCAAAGGGATCGAGGAATTGAAGTACGCCATGGCGAAGGAAGTGGATTCCTTGCGCGAGCAGGCGCTCCAGGCGGCCGAAGCAGGGCGTGAACAAGGAGCCTGACTATGGCTTCGCACTTCGCGCCCACGCATCCGGCGCAATGGAGGTAACTTAGTTATTGCCGCCCGGAGCTCCCGGAGTTAGCTGATTGCCGATGACATCTCCGGAGACGATCATCTCGACGCGACGATTCAACTTGCGGCCGGCTGCAGTGGAATTGTCGGCGACGGGATCGGCCTTGCCCATCCCTTGAGCTGAGACATTATTTATGGAAACTCCCGAGCTCACAAGGTAATCGCGTACTGCCTCGGCACGCTTGTCGGAGAGAGTCTGATTGTATTCATCGCTCCCGATCGAGTCGGTGTAGCCCTCGATTTGCAGCTTCAAGTCCGGATAAGCCAGGACGATTCCGGAGATCCTGGCCAGACGCTCACGCGCTTCCGGTTTCAAAGTGTACTTGTTGAAGTCAAAGAGCACGTCGGGCATGCTGACAATCAGGCCGCGGGCAGTGTCGCGGGTCTGCAGAACCTGATTCAGCTGAGCCAGGAGTCGGGCGCGCATTTCTTCTTTTTGGCGGATGGCGTCCTGCTTCTGGCTTTCAGCTTCCTGACGCTGACGGTCGGCCTCGGCCGCAGCCTGTTGGGCGGCCGCGGTCGCAGCTTCCGCCTGCTGTTGCTGCGCTAATGCCGCAGCCTGCTGACGTTGAGCTTCGGCTTGCGCCTGTTCAGCTTCAGCACGGCGGCGCGCGTCTTCATCCGATTGGGCCTGAGCTTGTGCCGCCTGCTCTTGCGCGGTCCTGGCATCGGCCTCGGCTTTCGCCTGTGCCTCCTCGTGGGCGCGTCTCTCAGCATCAAGCCGTTCCTGCTCTTTGCGGCGGAGCGTAAGGACGCGCGCGTCTTCCGCCATTTGCGTGGCGCCGCGAGCGGCGGTGCCGATTGGCGTGCGACCCTGTTTCCGCTGGTAGTAATCCTCGGCCCGTTGCAGCATGTCCTCGGCTTTGGCCAGGCTGTCGGGAGCGTACTGCTTCGCGCCGGCTGCCTTGGCAATCACTACGGCATTGCGGGCTTCGAGCAGATCCAGCGGAACGCCGGCATTGGCTTGAGAAGATGGAAGCTGGTCGGCGGGAACATCAATGGTGTACTGCGCGCCCTCAAGCACGTCAAACTTGGCGTCGATCGGCTCCTCGAATCCTTTGGTTTCGGGGCGGATAATATTTTCGGCGACGACTTTGTTGCTGGGATGCGTGACCGAATAATAAGGTTCGGCGGTCACGATCATGCCGAATGCCTGCAGATCGGTGGTGACCTCGATTTTGTCTTTGCCGTTGTCGCCGGGAAGGATTTCGCCAAGGTTCACCGCGCGGCCTTCGGGAGTGATTGCCCACAACACGTAAGTCAGATATTGACCGCCGAAATTGCTGGCCGGCTGCATGTGCGTGAGTTCCACACTAATGGCCAGGCGCCCGGCCTTGCCATCGACCTTAGCGTGCCCTTCGACTTGAGGCATCAGCTCTGTGCCGCGAAAATCGACGGTGGTTGAGCCTCCACGGTGGCGGTAATTGACAGCTCGAGTGGTGCGCGCATAGACGTTGACGCGGAAGATCGGCGTCTGATCGTTCTGTCCCGTCTGCTGGTTCATCTGCTGCGGCGCGGCGTCCTGTCCGGCATCAGGAGGCTGGGTGGGGTGAGGAGTATCGGGATAGAGGGGCGCCGCGGAGTTGTCCTGCGCGAAAATCGCGGCTGAGAGCATCACACCCAGGAGCGGTACGAAGACGATTCTGTTCATAAGGTCATCCTCAGTTGAGTGCGTGTTGGATGAATCTGGTGCGGCGAAGGGTTGCCGTTAAAGAGCCGGATGGAGTGAACGGACATACCCGACTGGTTGTCCGAGTTCTTTAGTCCAAGCCTGCGAATCTAGACTCGCGAATCTAAGCCTGCGGCAATTGCGATCCGTGCTGGAAGCGATATTGAAGAATTTTCGCGGCCAGGGCGGGAGGCATTTTCT
>Ga0302326_10034475_pt1 | contig 10027 bp, 9 predicted proteins | sample Palsa_T0_3_FD_202264 | JGI IMG/M metagenome (GOLD analysis project Ga0302326, IMG submission 202264) | Peat permafrost microbial communities from Stordalen Mire near Abisko, Sweden - Palsa_T0_3 | ecosystem: Environmental > Terrestrial > Soil > Palsa > Peat permafrost | place: Sweden: Abisko...
GCTGTTGCTCGTGAAAACCTTTGGGACGCTACATTCTCTCCACGCCATCAGGGTCGCGAGGCAATGCCGATGCCAGGACGAGTGCTGTTCCGGCGTAGAGCAATGTGTCAAAAACGTAATTTATGGCCTCCATGATCCCCGGCGTTGTTCCGCCGCGGGCGAGAATCCAAATAGGCAGATATAGGAACAGAGTGAGGACGGTCATGAGTGCGCCAATCGAGGTTGCGGCTGTGCGAGATTTTTTGTTCAGGGCCAAGCCGATTCCAGCGGCCAGCAGAATCGCTCCTGTGAGGTATCCCCATACGCGGGGGAATGGAACCCATGAGGGCGTCAGCTTTTCCAAAGGAAAGCCGGGCGCAAACTCTGGATGAAGGAAAAATTCTACGGCAAAAAAGATCGCAGCAATCGCTATGACGATGCGCCCAAATGAAATCATCCACTTCGATAGTTGCGGCGAGGAGGCGCGACTATGCAGTCCGGCGAGGGCCCATGCGCCTCCGGCAAAAGAGAGATCTCTGAGCGCGTAAGCCCACGCGAATCGATTCCTGGGGTCCGCGAGCGCATTCGGGATATGCATCATGCAGACAAATAGAAAGAACATCAATCCGAGCAAGGTGGAGGACAAGCGTACGAACTTCCTCACCGTAAGACTGGTAGCCGCCGCGAGCAGCGCACATCCAACCAAATACGCCCAGAATAAATGCCACGGCATCCAGGACGGGACCATATCCGAGACTCGCATGGGGCCGCCGAAATGCTCGGGCGCGAAAACAGCGAGTGACACGGCGATGAAGAGAGGGCCCCAGATGATGAGCTTGTCCCAGCCGCGAGCCGCGCTGATCTCGTTGCGAAGTATAAAAACTCCGGCGACAAGATAGACAAGCCCGGCAAAAGACATCCAGAAATTTATTGATGAAAGCATCAGAACATTTTTCGCGAAGGTGCTGCGGCGGAGATTATATCCCGGTCGCCGAGGGCCTATTCAGGCATTGTGGCCGAACGCAGGTCCAATAACTTAAGCGGTATCAGCATGGGGATGTGCTGCGATAGGATTTTTTGCTGTGGATAGCAGATCAATCGGGAGCGTTCCCGATGAAAAGTCGTTTCCCAGTGTCGCGAACAGGCGAAACGGGTGTACTATGATGCCGTTTCAAGGTCAAAAAGGAAATTCCGGATAAGGGGGGATGATGCTATCCGCAAACCTCCGCTCTGCTTCTTTGCTTCCACCGGTAACATCACTCCGCGACCGTGGCCTGTTTGCCCTTCTGTTCGTTGCCCTCGCGACGGTGATCGCCTCCGCACAGGTGACGGACTGGCCTGAATTTCAATTCAGCAATAACCGGCTCGGCTTCAATCCGTACGAGGACACGCTGGGTGTGTCCAATGTCAATCAGCTAGGAATCGTTTGGCAGGCACATCCGGTCGGCGACGTGATTTATGCGTCGCCAGCTATAGCCAATGGCCTGCTATACGACATCAGCTTTGATTCGGGGGAGCTTTTCGCCCTCGATGCTAGTACCGGAGCCATCGTATGGCGTCAGAATTTGCAGGGCCAATTCTTCCAGTCCTCTCCAACGGTGGTCGGTAACGTACTCTACGTCGGGGTCGGGTTCTTTTCGCCGTACTATACCGGCGCTGTATACGCAGTCAATGCGCTGACCGGTCAACTGCTGTGGAGCAATGGAAACGTAAACGCCATCCAGACAGCGCCGACCGTCGGGAACGGACTAGTCTACGTTGCCTCGGACTTCGGCGTGATTTACGCGCTCGATGCTTCGTCCGGACAGATACAGTGGAGCTACGATACTACGCTGGGAAGCGGAACCGGTTCGGCGGGAGCGCTGGCCAACGGCGTCCTGTATATGGGCGTGGGACAATTCTTGTTCGCCCTCAACGCCTCCGACGGTACGCTGTTGTGGCGACAGGAAACCAGCTACTTTATAGGCTCCTCGCCGGCAGTACAGAACGGGGTTGTTTACATCAACTCGTATGACGGCGGGGTGTATGCGTTCGATGCCGGTACGGGAGCGGCGATCTGGCATCACGCGATCCGCATCCTGTACTTCACTTCGATGTCAATTGCTTACGGAAACATCTACCTATGCGGCTTTGACGGTGCTCCCGGCCTGACGGCACTGGACGCGCAGACGGGCGACACGGTGTGGTTTCGCTCTGTGGTGCAGTGTAATTACTCATCGCCGACTGTGGCCAACGGAGTTGTCTACGCTGGGTGGGAGTCGCTGGGCGCAATCAATTCGCACATTCTGGCATTTGATGCCGGCACAGGCGCACAGCTGTGGAACCGACTTGTCGGCAGCCCCATCTACGGTGAACCGATCGTGGTGAATGGAAAACTCTACATCACGGCGTACAGCGGCGAAGTCACGGCTTTTGGGCTCAATCAAAACTGATCGGAGCCCGGTGCCCCGTCGTTTCGTCCGAGGTTTGCGAAAGGGTGGGAGGAAACTCAACTCACTCTCCGCACGCCGGCACCGTTCCCGGCAGCGCCGTCTCCGGTAACGGTTGAGATGCTGCTCCGCAAGCTGTGTATTTACCCGAGATACGTGTAGAGGGCGTGCAAAAGGCCCGCAACGTGAAGATGCCGCCACCGAGACCGATGAGGACCTTGGCAGTATGCATGGGGGTGTCTAACAATCAGGTTGAGCGACGCGGATGCGCGACGTCAAACGAAGGTGATCGATCCCAACCGTCATATCCTATATGATTTTGCAGCTACGATCCCGGCGGAGCTGGCGGGGTTGTATCGGAGCTGCCGGTCGATCCCGGCGGAGGCTCTGGTGGCGGCTGCTCGCGCTGCGGTGGCAGCGGATAATATCCGTGCTTGGCGGAGATTTCCAGGCCAGGCTTTTTCACGCGCACTTCGATATCGCGATAGTTGCTGGAGGGCTTCAGCGCCGTGTTGTAACCCAAAGTGTATTGATTGCGGGCTTCCAGGGTGATCCGCTGATAGGAGCTTTCGATCGATTCCTTGGAGAACTCGTTCAGCACATCGCCGCCGGTTGCGTTGGTGTAGCGCTTCAGAATGTCGCTGTAGCCGAAGCCGGGAATGCGTGCCTTGGAGACCTTGCCGTAGAGCGGCATGGCGGCCGTATCCACGCCAATGGCATACACCGCAATCCCGTCGGTCAGCAACACTTTCAACACCTGGGCATAACTGGCGCGGCTGCCATATTCCTGACCATCGCTAACGATGAAGATGATCTTGCGGCTGGTGGGCGAGCGGCGGGCGAGTTCCTGCGCGGCCATCAGAATCGCATCGTTCAGGACATGGTACTCCGGAGTGGGGGTTATCACCTGCGTCGCGCCAGGCATCGGCTTGCTATTGGTCTGGGGCCCCGATCCAAAAGGGCCGCCCACAACCGACGCGCCAGCATTGTTGCCGCTCTCATCGCGAATGCGCCGTAGCGCCAGCTCCATGCGCGTGGAGTTGCCGAAGTCCTGGCGCTTGTTCACCGAGCTGCCGTAGGTGAAGACAGCAACTTCATCGAACGGGCCGAAGGCGCCGCCCAAGGCTGAGAAGGTCTGGTTCACTTTACGAAGCGCCGGATCGGGCAGGCCTTGATCGACGATCAGGGCCGCCGAGAGAGGAAATGGATCGCTGGTGAAGAAGGTGAGCTTCTGGAGTGTCCCGTCTTCATAAATGCTGAAGTCTTTGGCCAGCAAGCCTTCTACCAGCTTGCCTTCATTGTCCTTCACGGTAACCGGGACGGTGACGAAGCTGACAGTCTTGGTAAGAGTCATCAGCTCATCGCGTCCATTCTCGCTGCTGGGCACGCTACCCGGCGGAACGGTCTTGATCTCCTGCGATCCCGGAGGCGGCGGCTGCGGATTGGCCTGCTCGGGAGCTTGTCCCGGGGGACGAGTATTTGCCGGCTGCTCCGGGTTTCCACTGGAGGGCGGATTTCCCTGGTCGTCGGCGCTACTCGGCGGCGGCAGATTGACGCTTGGCGCCGGCGCATTGTTCTGTGGTGCGGGAGCGTCGGGTAGCTTCTGTTCCTGGCAGATGGCAGAAGCTGTAGCCAGTGCAAGGACCGCCGTGAGAAAGGCGCCTCTCATGCAGGAGCTCAAGGGGCGAGGGAACATGGGTGTCTGCGTCTCCAGGACTTGCCGGAACTCTGCCCAGTATAACCGTAGTGGAGCTTCTCGGCAGCTTTCCTCGCCGATTTGGGCGTCGTGCACTAGAATGGATAACATCCGATAGGAAAGAGAAGTTATGCCGATGCATCGGTTTCGCCACAATGTCATCGTCGGTTGCCTGGTCCTGGGTTGCTGTCTCTGGCTGCCGGCGCAGCAGCAGAATCCGCCGGCCCAGCCTCCCGCCCAGGACCAGCAAGCGCAGCCGTCCTCCGACCAGGAGCCTTTGCAGACTTTCAAGGCGGAAGTCAACGTCGTTAACCTTTTCTATAACGTCAAAGACAAGCATGGCATGTTGATTCCCAACCTGACGAAGGACAACTTCGAGGTGCTGGAGGATGGCAAGCCGCAAACCATCAAGTACTTTTCGGCGGAATCGAACCAGCCGCTGACGCTGGGTATCATGATCGACACCAGCGCCAGCCAGACGCGCGTGCTGGACATTGAGCAGGAGTCCTGCGCACAGTTCCTGCGCGCCGTGCTGCGCGACAAGGACCTGGCCTTCGTCATCAACTTTGACACCGATGTCGACCTGGACCAGGACTTTACCAACAACATCCACGACCTGACGCACGCGCTGAATAAGATGCAGATCAACGCCGGCATGGGTGGCGGACCTCCGGGACTGGGCGGCGGGCCCGTGCCGACCACGCCTCGCGGCACGCTGTTGTATGACGCGATTTATCTGGGCGCCGATGAGAAGCTGAAGAACGAGGTGGGCCGCAAGGCGATGATCATTTTCACCGACGGCGAAGATCAAGGCAGCCGCCTGCGCATTCAGGACGCGATTGAGGCGGCGCAGAAAGCCGACACTATCTGCTATGTCATCCTGATCGCGGACCGCGGCTTTTACGGCGGCTTCGGTTACAGCGGCGACTCCGATATGCGCAAACTGGCCGAGGCGACCGGTGGCCGCGTCATCGAAGTAGGCAACAAGCAAGACAAACTGAGGGACGCCTTCAACCAGATACAGAACGAGCTGCGCAGCCAGTACAACATCGGTTATACGTCGACCAATAACAAGCTCGACGGGACCTATCGCAAGATCCAGATCAAGGAGAAGGGCGACTACAAGGTACAGGCTCGCCAGGGCTACTACGCCGTCGCCAAAGACTAACGCGTTAGTCTTCCGACTCCTCCGTCCGCTGGCGCAAATAATCCCAGTCCGGCCGGTACTTGTTTCTTTCCGCTTTGGCTTCGCGCTCGGCCTGCTGTTCCACGAACCCCGCTCTCCACCAGAGGAAAATCGATAGCAGCGCAAAGACGACACACAGGACGTAGCTGGGATACCCGAGATACGCGCTAAATGCGGCGAGGCACATAACGAGCCACGAGCCCAGATAACGCCGGTAGCGCAACTCCGCTCGCGAGCGCAGCTCCTCGAGCTGGTTCCACTCGGTAAGTTGGGCTTTGGCCATTTCGAGGCGCAAGCGGTCGGCTGTTTCGGCATTCAGTGGAATCGGCGCGGTCAGATCGCCGCCGTCAGCCGACAGCGCCAGATCCAACCCGTCCAGGCGGAGTTCGAGTCCGCGGACCTCCGTGCGGATGGCAGTGTTCATTCCGTCCATGCGTCCCTCGCGGCCCAAAATTAGCACTCTTCGGCAATTCCGCTAATCGCTAAGGGAGGGCGCGTCACTCAGACCGTCTTGCTGGGGTGGAGTCTTCGTTAGAAGAAGTCTAATGCTGGTGCGCCAGAGCCACGTCTTCCAGGGTCACTTTGCGGAACACGGATGGATCCCCCAGCCGCTTCATTGCGTCGAGAATCTCAATTCCAGCGAGTCTGCCCTCGGAGTCGTAATCCGCTGCAATGCCCTCCACCAGATGTTTGGTGGTAACGGTGGTTTCCTGAAAGCGGATGTACAGCGCATCGACTTCTTGGTCGTAGGTAATTCTCATGAGCGATTCCTTCAGAAATAGTATACGTAAACGGTGGCCACACGCTTTCATTTGGCTCGTCGACAAAAATGGGCCGGACTTGTTTCGTTGTGTAATGCCGGCCGTTCCACATCAGATTGAACGAAAAATTTCTGTCGCATTGAATCCGCCCGAGCTCGGCTGGCGGCCAGCTTTCATCGCGAATCGTTTCCAATATTTCCTGCTCGGTCGCACCCCGGAAAGCGATCTGCTGACGAGCGTGGCCAGATAAGCGAATTGGTTTGTCAACCTTCGACAATGCCTAACTTGCTGTTTCGCAATACAATCCCTAAGATGTTCCGGGGAACCCGCAAGTAAACAGTATCGCGGGTCACAAATCCTTCTTCCTCACCACCGCGATGCCCAGCTCCTTTAATTGCCGTTCGCTGACGGGAGTGGGAGCGTCCACCATCAGGTCGACGGCCTTTGCGGTCTTGGGAAATGGGATCACCTCGCGCAGGCTCTCCGCGCCGGCCAGGATCATGACGATGCGATCCAGCCCGAGCGCGATGCCGCCGTGCGGCGGCGTGCCATATTGCAGCGCCTCCAGGAAGAAGCCGAAGCGCGCCTGCTGCTCCTCCGGCGACATGCCCAGCGCTTTGAAGATTTTGCTCTGGATGTCCTGGCGGTGAATACGAATTGAGCCCGAGCCCAGCTCAGTGCCGTTCAGCACCACGTCATAGGCGAGCGCGCGCACCGCACCAGGATCGCTCTCCAACTTGTCCATGTCCTCGTCGTGCGGCGAGGTGAAGGGATGATGTGCCGCGTTCCAGCGGCCCTCGGTCTCGTCCCACTCGAACATGGGGAAGTCCGTGACCCACAGGAAGCGGTAGTTGCCGTGCTTGAACGCGCCATGGCGCTCGGCATACTTCTGCCCGAGCGCAAGACGCAGTTGTCCCGCGGCGGAATATATCGCATACGCCTGCTGGCGCGCCTTGACTTCGCCCGCAGCTTCGGTTCGCTTGTTTCCGGCGACCACGACTAGCAAATCATCGGCATTCGGCTTGGCCAGGTCGCGGATTTTCGCGACCGCTTCCGGAAACGATTTCTCCAGCCGCTTGATGTCCTCGAAGACTTTGGCATCTTTGCGATCGCCGAACATCGTCTTGATCTCGTCGCGCTCCTTGCGCGAGAGCTCGCTGACCTTCGGAATCACGATTGCGACCACAGGAAGCTCGGGATCGACGTGCAGTGTCTCAAGATTTTCCTTTGCGAAGGCCTCGCGTACATCGGTCATGGCGGGCAGGCGCATATCCGGCTTGTCGATTCCATATTCCCGGATGGCCTGGTCGTAGCTCATCTGCGGAAACGGTGTATGCAGATCGACTCCGATGGTCGACAACGCCGCCTTGAGAAAACCTTCGACGACGTGGAAGACCATCTCCGGCCGGGCGAAGCTGATTTCCAAGTCGATTTGCGTGAACTCGGGCTGACGGTCGGCGCGCAAGTCCTCGTCGCGGAAGCAGCGCACAATCTGGAAGTACCGGTCGAAACCCGAGATCATGAGGATCTGCTTGAACAGTTGCGGCGACTGCGGCAGCGCGTAGAATTCGCCGGGATAGACGCGGCTGGGCACCAGGTAGTCGCGCGCGCCTTCGGGTGTGGAGCGCGTCATGAACGGCGTCTCGATTTCGTAGAAGCCCTGCGAGTTCAGGTGGTCGCGAATGGCGATCGCGACGTTGTGCCGCAATTGGATATTGCGCTGCATCTCCGGCCGGCGCAGATCGACGTAGCGGTGCTTCAGGCGCACTTCTTCGTTGGCCAGCACGGTGTCGGCGGGCGTGAAGGGCAGCGGCTTGCAGTCGTTCAACAGGCGCAACTCGTCGGCCACGACTTCGATTTCGCCGGTTTCGATGTTCTTGTTGATGGTGCCCGCGTCGCGCAGCTTGACATGGCCAATGACGGCGAGCACAAACTCCGAGCGCACGGCATTCGCCTTGTCATGCACTTCAGCGCCGGCATCGGCGGTGACGACCACTTGCGTGATTCCGCTGCGGTCGCGCAGGTCAAGGAAGATGAGGTTTCCGAGATCGCGCCGCTTGTTGACCCAGCCCATGAGAACAACTTTCGAGCCGGCGTCGGAGGCGCGCAGCTCGCCACACATATGAGTACGTTTCAGATTGCCTAAGAGGTCGAGCATGATGTCCTTGGAAGAAGCAATTAGCAACTAGCAACTAGCAATTAGCTAAGGCGCGTTGACCAACGGCTAAGTGCTAAATGCTCATTGCCAATTGCTGCTCTATCTATTTTCGCAGGTATTCAGTGACCTTGCTGTGTATGCGTATTACAGGGGCGGCCGTCCCCGAGGGACTCGATTACCGAAACCACGTTCCCCCGCCTACCCAGCATTCCGCTTTGCTCCGTGCTGGGCTGTCATGGCACGCCCTTCGGGCTCTAATCGAGTATGAACAAACCTGCGCAACTCCGGAGGGGATAAATGAAATGGCAATGGGCTATCGGTTCCGCGGAGCCCGAACGGCGTCTCATCCGCTTAGGCAGTTTGTCTCCGGAGATCCGAAAGCCCGAAGGGCGTGCCATGACAGCCCAGCAGGGAGCGCAGCGGAGTGCTGGGTATGATGCCGTTTGGACACAGAGTCCCCCGGGGACGATGAGATGCACGCACGCGATGTGTCTTGGATCACAGAACCTGACAGCCTTGCAACATACCCTTGTCTAATGCCGCACACTTTGTCCCGCAACCTGGTCCATTGCGTCTTCAGCACGAAAGGCAGATCCGGCTTGATCCACGATCCCGAGGTGTTGTGGAAGCATTTGGGCGTAATCGCGCGCGCCAAAGACATTTCATTGGTCACCGCCGGGGGGACGGCGAATCACGTTCCCCGGCTGATTGCGCTTTCTCCGAGGATGACCTTGGCGAACGCAATTCAGAATCTCAAGGCCCACTCTTCGCGATGGATGAAAGAGGATGTTGCGACCTTCGCATGGCAGGAAGGTTATGGCGGATTCAGCGTCAGTGAATCGCGACGGCAAAGTGTTCTGGACTACATCGGACAGCAAGCTGAACATCACCGGAAGTAAACCTACGAGCAGGAGTTTCTCGCGTTGGTACGCAAATCAGGGGTGGAATACGATCCCAGATATTTGTTCGGTTGACGTGCCCGATGGCGTCTTGTCCGTCCCCGAGGGACTCGATTTCTAAATTCCCTGCACCCAGCACTCCGCTACGCTCCATGCTGGGCTGTCATGACACGCCCTTCGGGCTCAGACCTCGTGATACCGTGATTCAGCCTTCGCTAATCAGCTGTCAGCATTCAGGCAGCACACGCAAATGCTGAGTGCTGAAATCTACTTTCGCAGGTACTCGGCGAGTTTGGTGCGGGGGATTTGTACCTGTTCGCCGGTCGTGAGATTTTTCACGTTGAAGTGGTTGGCGGCGACTTCGTTTTCGCCGACGATGACGATGTATCGCGCGCCGGCTTTTTCAGCGAGCTCGAACGACTTCTTCAGTCGAAAAGTTTCGTCGCCCAGATCGGCGCTTACTCCCGCGCGTCGCAACTCGCGAGCGAGCTTCAGAGCATGGCTGTTCATTCCCGCCCCCAGCGGAGCGACGAACACCTGCAAAGTCTCTTTCGGCTGTTCGCCCTGCGATTGCAGCGCCAGAATCAGGCGATCTTCGCCGATCGCGAAACCAATGCCGGGCGCCTTCGGCCCGTCGAGCGACTCCGACAGGCCGTCGTATCGTCCACCGCCGAGCACCGCGCTTTGCGCGCCCAGGCCGCCGTGCGTAAACTCGAATGTCGTGCGCGTGTAGTAGTCGAGGCCGCGCACCATACGCTCGTTGATGGAATATGGCACGCCCACCGCGTCGAGCATCGCGCGCACAGCAGCAAAATGCTCGCGGCACGGCTCGTCGAGATATTCGCTGATCTTCGGCAGCTTCTCGATGATGGGCTGGTCCTCAGGATGTTTGCAGTCGAGCACGCGCAGCGGGTTCGTT
>Ga0302326_10034477_pt1 | contig 10027 bp, 5 predicted proteins | sample Palsa_T0_3_FD_202264 | JGI IMG/M metagenome (GOLD analysis project Ga0302326, IMG submission 202264) | Peat permafrost microbial communities from Stordalen Mire near Abisko, Sweden - Palsa_T0_3 | ecosystem: Environmental > Terrestrial > Soil > Palsa > Peat permafrost | place: Sweden: Abisko...
TGATTCAGAGCCACGTGCTGCAGTTGACTTCGCTGGTGGCCCTTGAGCCGCCTGCTACGTTCGAGGCTACGGCCGTGCGCAACGAGAAACTCAAAGTGCTGCAGTCCATACGGAAATTCACGCCGGAGTCGGTTTGGAGTGATGTGGTCCGTGGACAATACGGGCCGGGAGAAATTGACGGCAAAGCCGTGCCGGGCTATCGCCAGGAACCGGGCGTCGCGCCGAAATCCGCGACAGAAACATACGTGGCGTTAAAACTCCATGTGGACAACTGGCGCTGGAGCGGCGTTCCGTTCTTCCTGCGGACGGGAAAACGCCTGGCGAAGGCGGCGACGGAAATTGCGATTCAATACCGGCAGGCGCCGCATCTTGTTTTTCGCGGGGAGAAATTGCAGCCGAATTTGCTGGTGCTGAATATTCAGCCGGATGAGGGCATTTCGTTGTCGTTCGGCGCGAAGGTGCCGGGGCCGAAGATGCATATGGGCCCAGTGAGGATGGATTTCAAATATCGCGCTACGTTTGGTGGGAAGCCGAGAGACGCATACTCGACGTTGATTAATGATTGCATCCGCGGCGACGCGACGCTGTTCGATCGCGCTGATAGCGTCGAGGCGGCGTGGGAACTCGTGAATCCGATCTTGAACGCGTGGAGTGAGGCGAGTGAGGCGCCGGCGTTTCCGAATTATCCGGCGGGGAGCAGCGGGCCGGGCGCGGCGGATGAATTGACGGCGGCGGATGGGCATCGCTGGCGAAATTTGTAATCGCGCGCGCATCTTATCGGAGCAACGGAAAACGGGAGAGCGAATGATACTGGCTGGCGATGTCGGCGGGACGAAGACGAACTTGGGCGTGTTTGAAGAGCGCGATGGGAAGCTTGTATGTGTGAAGGAAGACAGCCTGCCGAGCCAGAAATACGCGACGCTGGAGGCGTTGGTCGCCGATTTTCTAAAAGAAGCGAAAGTGAAAGTAGACGCGGCGTGCTTTGGGATCGCCGGGCCGATTGTTGATAACCGCGTGCGCACGACAAATATTCCGTGGATCGTCGAGGGCGACGTGCTGGCGCGCGAGCTCGGTGTTGCGCATGTGCGGCTGCTGAATGATCTCGAGGCGACGTGCTACAGCGTTCTCGTGCTCGAACCTTCGGAATTTGACTGCATTCATGAGGGAACGGACGGCCGGCAGGCGACGAAGGTGGTCATCGCGGCGGGCACTGGACTTGGCGAGGGAGTGCTCTTCTGGGATGGAGGCCGCTATCATCCGAGCGCGACCGAGGGCGGGCATTCGGACTGGGCTCCAAATACGGAGCAGCAGCTGGAATTGTGGCGATATTTGCGGGAGCGAAACGAAATTGTCAGCTGCGAAACGATTCTTTCGGGGCGCGGATTTCCGGCGCTGCACTTGTTCCTCGATCCGACGGTGCGTCATCCGGAGTTCGAGCAGCCAGATTTTGATCCTGCGCCGTTTATTACGAAGCATGCGCTCGCGGGAACTTGCCCGGTTTGCGTGCGGACGCTCGACTTGTGGGTGGATATTTATGGCTCGGAAGCTGGGAATCTTGCGATTCGCAATGTGGCGCGCGGCGGGATTTACGTCGCGGGCGGCATCGCGGTGAAGATTCTGCCGAAATTGAAGGAAGGGCGATTCGCGGCGGCTGCGGCGCATAAGGAGAAAATGACGGCGCTGCTTTCGCAGATTCCGATTCGCGTTATGTTGAATCAGAAGGCGCCGTTGATTGGCGCGGCGCATGTGGCTGCGGGCAAGGTTTGAGTTTGTTTTCGGCGGAACATTTACTCCCCTTTTTCATTCTCCTCGTGAGCGTGTTAGTTGCGGCCGCCGTGTGCTGGATGGATTTGCGCAGGCGACGGATTCGCGTTGCGCGAATTGGCAGCGTCAACCCGCTCACACTTCTCGACGTCATCGCTCTTGCGATCGACGCGGGATTCGCCACGATTTTTCTTGGTTTAGCGGCGGCGATTTTCACCAATTTCGGCACTGGCCTCTCAGTTGTACCTCCGTTCACTGTCGGCGGCGTCGCGGCAGTGCTCATCGGAATTTACTTGTGGATCGAGGGGCGTCGACAGATTCAATTTCAGCGTCCCGATGGAATCGTGGCTGGAGAATTTCTTATCCTGGCTGGGGCATTTGGACTCTTGGTGCCGCTTCTGGACAAGGCTGTAACCGGAATGGTGATGACAAGTGGGAGCAAGTTGTTCTGGTTGGGCTGGATCGTAGTCGGCGGCGCGTTGATCGGCATCATCGTGCCACGATTTCTCAAACGCAGGGAGGAGCACAGGATTATTGAACGGGTGACGACGCAGGGCGAAGCGATTCAGGCGGAATATACTCCAGCGACGGCGGAGTGCCCGCATCCGGAGCGATGGAAGATGCTTGATTCGATGACGGCGGAAGTGGAGGTGCTCGAGTTTTTGAAGTCGCTGGTGATGACAGTGAAGCCGGAACTGGTGGTGGAGACTGGGACGTTTATGGGTTTGAGCGCGATCAAGATGGCTGAGGGGATGAAGGTGAACGGATTCGGCAGGATCGTTACATGCGAATTTGATCCGGTGGTGTTTCAGAAGGCGAAGGAGCGGGTCGCGGCGTCAGGATTTGCTGCTTGGATTGAATGCCGGAATGAATCGAGCCTCGATATGAAGATTGACGGGACGATTGACATTTTTTTTAGCGATAGCGATATTCCTATCCGCGAAAAGGAAATTCGCAAGTTTCTGCCGCAAATTAATCCCAATGGAATTGTCCTTACACATGATGCTTCGTCGCATTACAAGATTGTGAGAGAGGCGGCGCTGCGGCTGGAGGAGGAAGGGTTGCTGTCGGTGGTGCTGGTGGCGACGCCGCGCGGGTTGGTGATCGCGCAAAAGCGGGAGGGCCGGAAATGAGGCGCTTCGGGTGACCGTGTTCCTACGGGCGACGGCTAACGTATCGCGTAGGGGCGAAAAATCTCACAAGTTGCCGTTACTGGGTCGCGGGAGCGTCGAAAGAACTCACGTCTCGTCGCGACTGCGTCGCGCCGGGGACGTGAGCTACAAGGAAAAGGGACCGCGCATGCGTTTAGCCTCGATTGTGTGACGGGCTCTAGTGCGTTTCCGGCGTGGCCGCTTCGAGTTGAGCGAGCGTTTCCATGTTGGGGCGCACGGGCTGGTTTACGAAGATGTACTTTCCGCCGCTTTCTGCGAGTAGGTAACTTTTATCTGCAGGGAGCCGCTTGAATGCGGCGTCGTGAATATCTTCCGGGACAAAGATAAATATGCGCTTTGGCTGTTGCCAGAAGGACGGGAAAGTCGCGTCGTCGAGGAATATTTTTGGGGCGTCGGCGTAGTTTGCGCCGTAGTCGAGGTTGGTGCCGAAGCGGCCGTTGTAGATGTAGACCTGACGGTGCGTGTAATAGGGAATGCTCGAGCCGTAGTTGAAATCGCCGTATTGGATGATCTGATCTTGCGGGCGGAGGTAGGGAAGAATGTCGCCGGCGAGATCGCGAGAAGAGAGCTTCGTGGAGAAAATTCCGTAAGCCGAGTTTGCGAAAAAGAAAAATGCCGCCATCGAGAAAGCCAAAGTCAGAGTGGCGCTGAAATCGCGGCGAACCCGGCGAAAAATCCACGCGCCACCTAAACCGAAAATTGCAATTGCCGCGGCGCCGCCTGCCTGCCAGCGGAGATCTGCGAAAGCTGCGGGAGTGAGATCGAGGAAGTGGGACATCGAGAGCTTGTAAAGATTGGAGTGCTCGCCGAGAAGCGATGAAATGTCCGCCGTGGCCTTAATGCTTAGCGACAGCCATACGAAATAAGCGAGCACGGAGCCGATGGCGACGCCGATGATCGCTAGGACCGCCTGCAATCGTGTGAGCCAGCGCGACGCAGCTTCCTCGGCGTGCGCGAGGCCGAGGCCGAGCAGCAGCGCGATGGCGGGCCAGGCGCCGAAGCCGTAATACTCCATGCGCGATCCGCTCTCGAGCGAGAAAAAAAGCATGATCACGCCCGCCCAAATGAATAGCAGCAGGCGCGCCTGAACGCCGGGCTGTGTGTTGCGGCCCCAAGTTCGCGGAGCGGGGAATTCGCGGATTGCGAATGGCAGAAATATGCTCCACGGCGCAAACCAGACGAGATGCGCCGCCCACCACAGCAGCAGCGGCACTGAATCGTAGTCGGGCGGATAGCGAGTACCAAGGGCGCGCTTGAAATGCTCGTTGATGATGTAGGACCAAAGGAAGCCAGGCGAGCGATGCTCGGCAATTAGATGCCACGGCACCGCGATGACCAGAAAGATCAGAATGCTCGAAGGCAGTTTGAGATCTCGCCAGCGGTTCCAGCCGCGCGTCGCGATCAGGAACGCTACCAATATCGCGGCGGCGAACACGACGCCAACGAGGCCGAGTGTGAGAACCGCGAGGCCCGTCATCGCGGCGCAGCCCCACATTCCGGCGCGAGCGTCAATTTGCCGCGTCCATGCGAGAAGGAAGAGATAAAAGGCCGCGGTCAGCTCGAGCGCGAATATCGCTTCGGGAATCATGATGCGCGTGAAGAGAAACATGCCGATGCTCGTGCACGTGACGAGGCCGCTATAGAACCCCGCGCGCTCGCCGAAGAATCGCTTACCGAAAAGATACGACATTAGCGTTAAGACGATCACGGCCAGAGCGAGCGGGAGGCGTGTCGTGAATGCATTTTGTCCTGCGATGGCGTACGTCGCGGCGACGAGCCAATAGTGCAGCGGCGCCTTCTCGAGGTAGCGGATGCCGTTCATGTACATCACGGCCCAATCGCCGCGGTGGAGCATTTCGCGCGCGACGAGGGCGTGGGATGCGTCGGCGTCATCGAGGAGCGGCGGCTGCGCGGCGTTGCCGACATAAATCGCAGCTGAGAGCGCAAGAAGAAGCAGCACGGACGCGCGACTCGTCAGCGGAAAACGAGATGGGCCGTTTTGTTGGGTGAATGGCGGTTCCACGTCGGCCTAGGTTAGCGTTTTAAGCGAATTGCCAAACGGCGATAATAGCATGCAGGCAAGTCTGATTCTGAACGTGCGTGGCTTCAGAACACACAACCGCCGTGAACACTTACGCGCGGAGCTGGTAGCTTGGCGGCCGCGGCTGTTGGTCAGCGGCGAAATTGGACGGTGACGACTAGTTGAGTTGGCACGGGTTTGCCATCAAGCGTTGAAGGCTCGTATTTCCAGTCGCGGACTGCGTTTATCGCCGGCTGTTGGAGGAGCGCTGGGCCCGAAATCGCCTTTGTCTTCGTGACATGGCCCGATTCGTTGATCGTAATTTCGAGTTTGACGTCGCCTTGAATATTGGCCTGCTTCGCCAGGGTCGGATAGATGGGTGATGCTGACCAAATCAAGCGCGGCTGCGTCACCACGCGGGCCGCGGGAATTGCTGCCAGTGGATTAGCAACGGCCGGGCGTGGGATGTTGGGGTTGGCACTCGCAGCGTACGTAGTTAGGCTATCTCCGCTAGATGACAGAGCAGAACCTCCAGAGATGACCGGCGGAGGGCCAACGTTGGTGTTAGTGGCTGGCGTTCCATTGCTATCGGAATCTGAAGTTGGAGCGCTCAGGTTCAACGCCGGGATCGCCGTGCGGCGACCCGCTTGCTTCGGCGCCGCGCCCGTGCCGTTTTTCGACGGAGGCGTTACGGCGGTGGTGAGCTCGACTTCGAGACTTGTTTCGGGTGTTCCAGGATTCGAATCGCCGCCGGCCGGTGATGACGTTTCGATCGCACTTCCGTTGGGAAGCTCGTAGGGCTCGGCGTTCGGCTTCAGATTTCCCGGAGGCGCAGGAGTCTGCTCGGCCCAGGGTTTGCCGACTACCGCGGGCTTCGAAGAAGCGTCGTTCACGCTGTGAAGCACAATCAACCCGCCTGCCGCAACCATGATGACGACAGCGGCTGCGAGAAGGAAAAAGTTCGAACTCGATCGGCTGGCTTGCGCCGCGTGCAGCGGCGGTGGCGGAGCGAGAAGGCTCGCTGACATTACATCGGAGCGCTCGGAGAACACACGTTGAGTAGAAGTGCGCGGCTCAGGATCTTTCAGAAAATTGCCAAAGGTAAGCTTTTCGGTGCCCGGCGCGGCGGCTGGCTGGTTCGATTCTCTCAGGGTGCCGCCGGAAGACGAAGTGAACGAATGCAACGCAGCAGCGCTCGAGGCAGGTTGATGCCCGTACGGCTGCTGGAGATCCGCCAGATCTGTCGAGACATTCGTTGGCGATAAACGGGTTGGCGAAACCCGGGCTGGCAAACCACGCTTTGTCTGCTTGGTTCGCTCGTTAATTTTCGGCGGCCGTTGCGCGAGAGGTTCGTTTTGCCGCTGCACGGGGTTCGTATCGAGATGTCCGAGCGCCAATCTTTCCAATTCCTTCAAAGCTGCAGGCGAGGACGGATTGAAATTTTCTGGCGGCTGCGGCGAAAAGGCCGGCGGCTCGAGCAGGATCGATTTCGCACCTGCTGATTCCGAAGGCGAGGTCTCCGCATCCGGAGTTTTCGTGACTAAGAATTCCGGGATCGTGGCCTGCGCAGTTGGCGCGACGCTCTCGAGATTCAAATCCTCTTCGGAGAGTTCGGGCGGCCGGGCCGGAGCAGGTTTTTCGGGTCTTGTCGGAAGCTGAGATAGGAGTTCGGACCAGGTTTCGTCCTTGTCGATCGGGAGATCGATAGGCTCGGCGTTTGCGGCGTCTGCAGTTTGCAAGGCAGCCGACGCCGGCGCAGCGATGGACGCGGATGGGATCGGCGCTTCGGGCGGTCCGCTCGAAGATCGAGGAGCCGCGACGGCATCGATCATTTCTGCCGGGAAACTTGCGCCCCAGAAGTCCTCAGCTTTCAGCTGCGCAGGTTCGGCAGCCGAAGCGCTTTCGGAAACAGCGAACTCATCGTCCGCCGAAACGTGGACGAGATTGGGTTCGTCGGCGATTACACGGCTCGCGACGATTTCAAATTCAGGCGCAGGCGGCGGGGAAAGAGCGATCGTGCGGGTCGGCGAGGGGGCGATTGGCGTCGTTGATGCTTGTTTTATTGCAGGTTCGGAAGCTTCGTGTGCGGCCGACTTTGCTAAGGGCGAAACTTTAGGTCGCTCGGCTGCGGACGACGTTGTTGCGGGCGAAACTTCCTGCGGCTCAGTTGCCTGCGGCTCGACTGGGGCCGGCTTTGCTGCGGATGAAACCTCCTGCGGAAAATTGACACCCCAGAAGCCTGGCACGGGCTGAGCGAATTCAACTTCGACATAATGTTTTAAATTGGGATACGTACGTACGTTAACCACGCGGCAAAGCATTCCGCGTTGCGTGTTTAGATTTGTGACCGCGACCATCTGTCCCTTGGAGACTTCCGCCGCAAGCCGGACGACTCCGCCGTGAGGGAACACGATGACGCTGACAGTTTCCTCCTGGAAAGCCTCGATTGGATGTCCGTCCGTAGGCGATTTTCGCGAGCCGTGGATTTCGATTGGAATTTCAGCGGAAACTGCGGCGATCCGAGAGGCCGGCGAGGGCGCGACGCGCGGGGACGCGGAAGATACGTGCGGCGACACCGATGATTCCGCTGGTGATTTCACTGGCGATTCGGCCGGCCGTATGCTTGATGACATTGCTACACCAGTCGGGCGATGTGTTTTGTGAAGCCGCCAATCGGAGCCGAAAACACGTGCCCGTTCGCCCATTTTCAGTGGGCCTGGAGGCGCTCGCTATAGTACCGACGTACTACGATGGAACTATTTCAAGCGACTCGTGTTTTATTCTCAGAAGGGCGCGGAAGGGGAAATGCGCACCGATGCAGGAGTTGCTGCAAAGGGAATGCGAGACGTAAACGCGCAACCGCGAAACGTTCAGGGCGCATCACACGCAACATACAGTGATACGGCAGTATGATCCAGCGAATTCGAACACCGTTGAGCACGCCGGGTAGCCGTTGTAGGATGTGATGGGGGTTGTACAAGTCGCAGTTGTCTCTACCGGCCGAGACCACCAGTTCAAATTGGAGCGAACCTACTATGACACGTTGGCCTTTGTTGAAAGTACTCTCAGGAATTCTTGCTGCAGCACTTTTGTTTGCTTGCCTGCCGCAGATCGCGGCGGCGCAGGATGACGATCCGCCGGATCGCGTCGCGCGGCTGCGGTCTGTCGACGGATCGGTATCCGTTCAGCCCGCAGGAGCCGATGATTGGGGCGACGCGGGGGTAAACCGCCCGATCACCACTGGAGACAAGCTCTGGTCGGATCAGAATTCCCGCGCCGAGCTGGGTCTCGGCTCGGCGGCGATACGCCTGGGCTCGAACACGGCGTTCACGATTCTCAATCTCACCGATCAGATCGCGCAGATCAGTATCAACGAGGGCACGGTGAACGTACATCTGCGGACGCTTGGCGACAACGAATCTTTTGAAATTGACACGCCGAATCTGGCGTTCTCATTGCTGCGACCGGGTGACTACCGTGTCGGAGTCAATGAAAACGGCGACACGTCAATCGTCACCGTGCGCGGCGGACAAGGCGAAGTTACGGGCGGAGGACAAGCCTTCACGATTTACGCCAATCAAACCGCAACGTTTGTTGGCACGGATCAGCTTACGCCAGATGTCGGCACGGCGGTGGCGGCGGATGATTTCGACGCGTGGTGCAGCGGACTGAATGTCCGCGAAGACCGCGCGCCGCGGTACGTCTCGCAAGATGTAGTCGGCGCCGAAGACCTCGACGATAACGGCCGATGGCAGAACGTTCCGGAATACGGCCAGGTGTGGGTTCCGAACGGCGTGGTGGCAGGATGGCAGCCTTATCGCTATGGACATTGGACGTGGATCTCACCGTGGGGATGGACTTGGGTCGATGACGCCCCTTGGGGCTACGCGCCATTTCACTACGGGCGTTGGGTTATGGTCGGCGGATATTGGGGATGGACGCCGGGCCCAGTTGTAGTTGGCGTCCGGCCTGTTTATGCGCCGGCGCTCGTAGCGTGGGTTGGTGGTGGCGCTGGATTTAGTCTGGGGGTGGGTGTAGGCGTCGCGTGGTTCCCGCTGGGGCCGCGTGAAGTTTACATGCCGCCGTACGCAGTTAGCCGCGTCTACGTTACCAACGTCAACGTCACGAACACAGTGGTCGAGCGGACGACCGTCACGAACGTCTACAACAACTATCAATCGCATACGACGATAAACAATGTCACGTACGTGAATCGCACTTACGTGACGGCGACGTCGCAGAATGCATTTACTTCGGCGCAGCCGATTTCGAGAAACGTCGTGCAGGTGAATGCTGCCGTGCTTGCGAAGGCGCCTGTGGGAACAGCGGTTGGTGCGGGTGTAGCGCCGCAACCACGAAGCGAATTTGGAGCGGGAAAGGTGACGGGTGTTGCTCGGCCGCCTGCAAATGTGGTTTCGCGACCAGTGGTCGCAAAGGCCGCGCCGCCTCCGGCGCCGGTCCCATTCGCGGCACAGCAGAAGGCGCTACAGGCGAACGGAGGGAAGCCGCTGGCTCCGGCGCAATTGAAGACGATTCGGCCTGCAACGCCAGCCGCCGGTGCCGCTAAAGGGCAGCAAGTGCGCGTCGCGCCGCCGGTGACATCGCGGCCTACTGCGCCCGCTGCGGCGACCAGACCTGGCCAGCCGACTCCAGCGGCCAAGCCGGGAGCAACGGCACCAACAGCCAACAAGCCCGCAGCAGCAGCGCCAGCGAAGCCCGCGCCCGCCACCGCTGCAACTCCGGCCAATCGCCCGGATCGTCCTCCGACGGCTCAACCGGCTGCTAAACCGCCAGCCACGAGCAAAAGTCAGCCACCGAAGCCGGCCGAGACGAATTCAAATGAGCGCCCGGCAACGACTAAGCCTCCGGCTGCCACGCCGAAGCCAGCGGAGACCGAGAGGCCTGCGGTGACTCGTCCGCCGGCAACTGAGGGAGCCCCGGCAAAGTCCAATGCGGACAAGCCGCCGAAGAAGACGGACAAGAAGCCTGCGCCGAAAGAAAAGCCGGACAAAGATAAGGACAAGGACAAGCCGTAACGGCAGCAGAAGCGAGACATATCGCCCGGTTCGCG
>Ga0302326_10034478_pt1 | contig 10027 bp, 17 predicted proteins | sample Palsa_T0_3_FD_202264 | JGI IMG/M metagenome (GOLD analysis project Ga0302326, IMG submission 202264) | Peat permafrost microbial communities from Stordalen Mire near Abisko, Sweden - Palsa_T0_3 | ecosystem: Environmental > Terrestrial > Soil > Palsa > Peat permafrost | place: Sweden: Abisko...
CTGGCTATGGCTATGGCTCTGGCGATGGCTCTGGCTCTGGCGATGGCTAAACAAAGATTCTCGAACGCTCGTAAGAGCCGAGAAAATAAGCAGCAGAGGCTTAACTGCTACAACAACCTCACGTAGTGTGAAAGGTAATAAATGTCTCCAATCAAGATGGGCGTGGACCCCGAAGCGATAAAGGCACCTACACCACAAGCGGCAGGCTGGTACAAGCTGAAGCTAATTGGCTTCAAGCCGAAAAGAGGAAAGACTGACAATAATTCAATTAACTACAATGCTACGTTTGAAGTCCTCGATCCTGCGATTCCTCCGGCAGGTAATGCGAAGGCTCTAGTCTTTGCGACGATGTCTATTAAGATGCCCAATGTGATTAATGACATTGTACACGGTCTGGGCTTCGCTCTTGAAGCAGACGGCGAGTTGCCGGGGAAGTGGGTTCCTGATCCCGCTGATGCAGAGGATGTGGAGAAATTCCAGTATCAGGGACCGCTAATGGGGCGTACCATGGAAGCAGAGCTAGCGGAAACTGAGTACAATGGGAACAAGCGCAATGAGATCAGACAAGTAAGATGTGCTGTTCCGCAGTGCAATACGAAGTATCCAGATATCCGTCATAGAACGGATTTGATAGGCAAGAAGAAGTAGCAAGTCGCCAAGACGTAGGGAGGCGGCACCCCCGTTATTGTGGGTTGATCCTTCTGTACGTTTACGTGAGTCCAAAGAGCTATGACACGGCTAGCTACACGTAGACTAGAGACAGATGGGGACCACAGACGAAGAATCGTTCCTCCCTACTAAGTTTCCATACGACGTGTGGCGCGGACGTATGGGAGAAGGGGCCAGTTAAGTACTCACGACTTGACTGGCCCTACTTTACTACACAAGGAGTAGTTATGAAGGATTTCCTGATGGCCATTATACTATTTGCCGCCTGCGGCGCAGCCCAAGCGAAAGCCCATTACGTAGTCTTGACGTGGCAGTCCTCTGGGACGCAGTTCCACGTCTACAAATCTCCACTACGCAAGACACCGAAGTGGAGTCTTATAGCTACAACAGCAAAACCAGTTTACACGGATCACGGAGTAGGTAAGGGGAATACGTACCAGTATGTAGTAACTGACGTATTCAACGGACAGGACTCTTCGTTCTCTAATATTATTACAGTACAGGTACCTAATCCATGAGCCTACCCATAGGAGAGAGGAGGAGGAGAGGGATGGAAAAAATAATTATCTGGCTAGCATGGAAGATGCCACGTAAGCTAGCTTACTGGTGTGCTGTTCGAGTTATGGCGAATGCTACGGTTGGTCAATATTCGTCACAAGTAGTTCCTGAACTATTAGCACTAGATGGACTAAAACGATGGGAGGAGAAATGAAAGTTAATCACAGTCTAGCCGTAGCCATGCTCACTACGTGCGGTATCTTCATGGCCCAAGGGCCTACGGTCCCGGTGAAGTATGAGCCTACGCATGAAGAGGCACTACAGCTAGAGAATGACCAGCTAAAGGCACAGAATATAAATAGCCAGCTTCAGAGGCTACGCGACTTAGAAGATGCAGCGCAGGAGCACATGAATGAGCAGATGAGGAAGTTAAAGACTGACTGCGTAGCCGTAGTGAAGGCACATAAGTGGCCGGAGCATGTTACGTGTAACTTCGATACTCTGGTCTTCTCCGAAGGACCTGCGGCGCCGACTACACCTCCCGCTACACAGCAGCCTCCTCCGCCACCTACGGTGCAACCAGCGCCACCTACAGTACAACCGAAGGGAGCGAAGTAATGTCTATCCCAGAACATCTCCGTAAGCTGATGGGTGAAAATACCAAAGACCGCATGACAGACACGCAGGAGAGGCATCTGGAAGATATAAAAACAGCCTTTCTCCATTTAGTAGATACGAAGTATCGCAAGGGCCAACATGAACACGGCGGAGACCTGTTCTCTAGGTCTCCGCTTGAACTACTCAACATGGCTATAGACGAAGCAATCGACCAAGTAGTCTACTTGCTCACGCTGAAAGACGCGATAGTAAATGTCAATAATAGCAAACCACGGTAACCCGGCGTCACCTATATGGGTGATTATGGAGACTCCGTATTCTACTGACGTGGACAAAGGCTACATTCTGTCCGGGGGTCTCGGCTACGTCTTCAGGAAGACATGGGCACTTTCTGGACTTCCAGACCCTTACATCTACTGCATGAAGCCATGCATAGGAGCCACGTATGACGATGCAGTCAAGTTTAGCGAGCTTGTTGTTAAGCTTTGCGCCAGCGGGACTCCTTTCATTCTTCCTACCAGTGTTAATTTGTTTTCTCTACTCTGCTCTTCTCAAGTTACTAAATCCCAAGGCAAAGCCCTCTTTAAGAAATATGCAGGTAATCTCCTTATCTCTAGTTCTCTTAACTATCCTCATTACATTATTCCACAGTATCCTCCTGACTTCATAGGTGCCAACTACGACTACCACGAGATCCAAGCCTTTATAGACCTAGGTCACGTTCGTGAGGAATACGAGTACTGGCGCGACCATGGAGCCACGTTACAGCCACTGCCAAGTCGCCAACTTATAACGGAGCCATCCTACGATGATCTTCTTAGTTTTCTTTACCGCATTCGTTTTGAGTATGATCGGGGCAATTTGCCTTATGTCAGCGCTGATATCGAGACTATCCGTCCTAAGAAGAAGACACCACTATACAATATCGGGCATCCCGGTATTCCTTATACGATATCTCTGGCTATGTCTCCTTTTTATGCTATTAGCTTCAGTCTCTGGGATTATAGTCCTGCTCAGTTGGTAGTTATATGGAGGGAACTAGACTGGATACTCACGAATGTGCCCACAATAGGGCAAAACTGGAGTGTCTTCGACGCACACTTCTTAGAGGCAATGGGATTCACTGTGAATCTGAGGACATTTCAGGACTGCCTTATCCGTCATCATATACTCTGGCCGGGACTCCCGCATACACTACAGTTCCAGACGAAACAGTACACACGAGAGCCATTTTATAAGGATGAGGGCAAGCAGTGGACACCGAAGCAGAAGCAGCAACTTATGCGATACAACGCACTGGATACCACAGTGACTTACGAAGTTTACCTTGCACAGGAAGCAGAATTAACGGCGAAGCCGTATCTAAAAGGATAATTATGACCTATGAAACTAACTTTGAAAATATCGAAAAAGGCTTAATACAAGGCTGTACTATTAGAAAAAGCAATGATAGAAATCTTTCTAATTTGTTAGTACTTACTTGTATTACTTGTGGACAAACAGGTTTTTATGAGAATGCCTTCGATCAAGGAAAAGCTGCTGGTTTGCATTTTGCGAACAAAGATAAATATCCGATAGGATAAAAGGAGCAGAACATGACAAGAGACGTACTCGGCAACGACTTATGCAAGGGGGATAAAATAGTCGTCCATCCTGATATGATTCCTAAGCTAATGATAGTTGAAATACTTCAAATTAGCGAAGGTGGCCTTGTTATACCTAATACTCCACCAGGAGTGCCTAAAGGCGTACAGGTGCTTCAAGGGGGTACCATTAAGATCAGATGCGAGTGGGATATAGGCTTTAATCCTACTATGCCTATAAGCGTAATACGAGTAATAAAGGCCGAAGCAGAGAAGCCACAAGGGCAAGCATGAGAAAGAAAAAATTCACTAATGGGGTATTATAAGTGATACAGGTAATTAACTCTAAATACGAGCACAACTTAGCTCGCATCTTTCACGCCATAGACAATCGTGGTCTTCTCATAGACACGAAGAAACTGGAGAAGTTACGTGCCTACTGCAATCAAGCCACCAGCAATTTATGTGGAAAGATTACGGCAACTACTGGTACTCCAGTATACGTGGGTAGCGCTAATAAGCCGGCAGACGTTGCTGCTGTTAATATCAATTACAGTCCTCACTTACAAAAGTTTCTCAAGTCTCTGGGTTTCACTCTACCGAAGCTACGGGCGAAGAACAAAGACACCCATGACTGGGAGATGAAGGACTCTGCGAATAAGTTAATACTTCAGCAAGTACTGGCAAATCCTAACTTGTGGCCAGCGTCATCCACTATAGACGCGGTCACCATACTCAAGTCGCTGCTAGAACTACACGGCATCGCCAAGGTGAAGGGAACGTATATAAATGCAAGACTCTACGATAACACCTATTTCAGTAATTATTCAGTTACGAGTACGCTCACAGGACGGAGAGGGAGTAAGAAACATATATTCAACCTTGGTAACAATGCTCAAAACTTTCCCAAACATAGTGAGTTGGGAACTAGATTTCGAGAGTGTATTATCGCGCGTTATAACAGACTCTTCTTCTTCGTAGACCAAGTCTCCGCAGAAGACTGGCCAGTTCAAGCCTTAGCAGAGAACTACACAGCACTGGAGGAGATGCGCCGTGGAATTAACCGACATTACCGATTCGCCAGCCTCATCTTTGGCATTCCTGAGGCAGATATTAAGAGAGGTAGAGCAAACCACGAACAAACAGCCGAGATGCATTACTATCTGGGTAAGAAATCGCGCCATGCGAATAACTATCGAATGCGTCCGCAGCGAATGAGCGAGGCTTTAGCTGCTGAAGGCTACTCCTTTGGAGTAGATGTATGCAAAGTCATGCTGGAGAAAGTAAACAATGCAGATCCAAACATCGCGGGAGTTTTTCATAAGTATATCGAGGAGCAACTCTTTACTACTAAATTCCTCCGTACTCCGTTCGGAAGGGAACGTCAGTTCTTCGGTCTCCGGGCTAATGATAAGAACTGGGATATTATTAACGAAGCATGTTCGTACATCCCCCAAAGTACAGTGGGTGACAATACGGGCCTCGCTATCTCCGCGCTCGACGAAATGGGCTGTGGAAGTTACATTGTACATGATGGACATGATTCTCTTTGTCAGGAACTACCTGACAACGAAGGGGAGCTTCTTAAGTTCTTTAAAGCAACAGTTAAGTCTTTCGAGCGAAGAATCACGTTCCACAACGGCATCGAAGTCTCTATTCCAATAGAAGCAGAGCTTGCTTATAACTGGAAAGACACCATCAAGGTAAAGGAGATGAGTGAAGACGCCCTCCTCTCTGCGTACAGGGAGCTAAAAGAAAAGAAAGCATACGAAACGGATGCCCCGATTACTAAAGAAGTCATGGCTTGAACACTATGTAGACTATGTAGCAGACACAGAGAACCCAAGCAACTTCAATTTATGGAGTGGAATTTCGGCCCTAAGTTCCACTCTTAAGCGTAATGTATATATCTGGTATCATGGGATTCAATTCTACGCAAACCAGTACATTATACTAATTGGACCGCCGGGTCTTGGTAAGGGATCTGCTATAAAACCTGCGGCATTCCTAGCTAAGGAAGCAGGCACTGTTAATTACTTAAGCGATCGCATTACTGCGGAGCGCATCATTGAGAAACTTGCCGAAGGCTTCATGCATCCCGTCGTACAAGTTACAGGTGGAATACAAGGAGCCATTGTTGCTAAGGAACATACTGCATGTATCTTGGCGAAAGAACTGCCGGTCTTTCTCGGGAGTAGCGACTGGATGCATACTCTTCTCTGTTCCCTATGGGACGAGAACGAATTCGAGCACCAGACGAAGAATAAGGGGAATAAGTTTGTTAAGGATATGTGTGTTTCTATTCTTGGTGGTTGTGTTCCTGATTATATCCGTAAGCTCACTAAAGATACACTGGCCCCTGTTACCGGAGGATTCACTGCTCGGTGCATCTTTGTATATGCTACGAAGAAGTCGCAGCTAATAAGTGATGGATGGGGAGCACCGAATGGGCGGAAGAGCAGTCTTACGACGGATCTTATTGAGGACCTTAAGCACATTAGCAGAGTGGAAGGAGAAGTATTCCTCACGGATGATGCTAAGATTCTCTGGGACCAGATGTACGGTTCTTACAGCCTCGGAGGAGACTTTGAATCTGACGCGCTGGCTAATTTTAAGAGTAGAATACCGTCACATGTCATTAAGTGTGCCCTTACCTTATCTCTCAGCGAGTCTGACGATCTCCTCATACAGAAGCATCAACTCGAAGCGGCTATTAAACTTATTGAGGAGATACGGAATAATGTTGATATCACTTTCCGGGCAGTGGGGGAATCGCCGTTGGCGGTTGCACAGGATAGAGTGATGAAGTTTATTGAAGAGCGGGGGAACTGCTCTGTGAAGGAGATCCTTAAGTACAACCACCGGCATATAACGAGCGAGCAACTCAATGCTATCATACTTGCACTGGAGAGTATAGACTTCTGCCGTACTATTACACAGGGAGGCAAAGCTAGAATAGAACACTGGACTGGCTTTAGACAAAGCTGGCCGGATGATAAAGTGGCTACGCCCGTAACACCACAGGGAGGAACACCATGAGAGAATTTAGTGTTGTAATTTATGCGCGTAGTGAAGGTGAGCCATTTCTTGAAAATCAATTAGCAGTCACTGCAACAGGCAGAACTAATTTAGTGTATAGCTGGACCGAAAGTGATGGAACTGAAAAGAGACTGCATATAATTTTACCTGTCAAAGTACCAACGGCACAAATAACAGCTTCTATATTAATCAAAGAAGAAGGAGACTTAAGATGATTACTGTCACAGTAGTGAACGAAGAAATGGCCTTGCAGGCAGGATGGGATCGTGTTATTGTGCTGGAGGACCCATACAAGAGTGGCCGGGAGTGTCTTAGTTGCGGTGGTCTCGGCCACGAAGGAGAGCCGTGTACGGAATGTCACGGGAATAAGAAGTACCGGGGCAAAGTAGAGAGTGATGACGAGTGTACTACTTGTACAGTAGGTCAAGGCGTATTCAGGCGAAGCCTGGGCTTCCTGCCATGCAATGGCTGTAAAGGTAGCGGGACTTCGTCCATCTTCATTCCTGACGATGCGCAGACACGACCTACTACGGGAGTAATCCAGAGTCTCGGCCCACTTTGCGGTTACATCAGGATGCATGGGGACTGGGTTCTCGTGCCAGTAGCTGCCCGATATAAAGTGGGGGACCGCGTAATCTTCCACGCCCACGTAGGGAACAAGTTCGAGCTAGGCTCGAAGAATGATGTAGTCATACGCTTTATTAAGGAAAGCGAGCTTCTCGGGACAGTAAAGGGCATAGTGAAGAAGAGTCCGGAGCATGGAGAATTTAAGGAACTTAAGGAAGTAGGAATAGAAGGATGACACCCATAGAAGCAATGGCCGATGCTGTTATGAGTTTTGAGGGCTGGATTCCGAAGGGGCAGGTAAATGCTGTACCCAATGGTAGTAGAAGCTGGCGTAATAGAAACCCTGGTAACTTAAGGCCCTACTCCTCAGCACAGCCCCGCGATGCGGATAATTATCGCATCTTCAGTAGCCTCGTAGATGGCTACGCAGCTCTGCTTGCAGACTTAAGCAAGAAACTCCATGTGGATTTCCCACCCACAGCTACGCTTCTTGACGTAATGAACAAGTACGCCCCTACGGGGGACGCGAATAACCCTACGCAGTATGCTACGTTCCTCTGTCATAGACTAACTCTATCTCTGGGACGACCAATAGATCTTAACACAACACTAGGAGTATTCCTAAATGGGCCGCTCAAGAGTTAGATTCTGTCCCCATGGTCACGATAAGGATATTATAGGTGGTAGTTACTGGTCCACTAGATACAACGAGAAGGGAATACTTGTAGCTATTAGACAGTGTGCTGAATGTATAAGACGAGAAATGAAAGCACGTTACTATCTTAAAGTGCTTCGACTTCGGCCGCGTAGCTATCCCAGTCAACACCTAACTCAAGGGCTAGCATCTTCTCCACGACTGTAGCGAACTTATGCTCACGCATGTACGGAGCCTCTGGGCTATCGCCCGGCTCGGAGAAGTCGTCTTCCTGTCTATTTTCTTCATACTTCTTATCAAACTCATCCACAGATTCCTGAGAAACGCCACGTTGCTTACAGAGCAGAGCCTCAATAAGCTCGTGTACGGCTACTAGTTGCTCATACCGAGGATCAGACATGCGACTTACTGTAATAAGCAAGTTCCTAAGAACCGCGGTGTCCTGCCAGTCCCCTACAGTAACATAACGCTGATCCTTGTGATGAATAGTCTTTATAACAACGTTCTGCATATGCTTCGCCATTATCGTAGCCATCCTTGTGACTCTAAGATTTTATATCGTCGTAAGACGCACTTCTCTATATCTGTCCTATATTGCATGTCAGGTATTATGATTTTCTCTATCTTCGCATCTACGAGAGAAAACGCATGACTAATAGTCTCGCCGCAGGCAATGGGCACAGCCACGAGGCCACTTACTCCAGCAGTCACTAACTTCCCGTCTGCGCAGAACGCATCGTACAGGTAGCAGTCAGCTACATCTTCTTCCTCAATACCCTTAATAGGCACGTCTTCTGGATGCTTCCCCTTTATCTCGCTCGGGTATGGAGGAATACTAAGCCTCACCGAGGCCGCAAACTTACTGGACCACTCTACTTCTGGCTTAGCTCCACTAGCTACAGCGCCTAGAAAATCTCCCAAGTTGCTCGTAATTAGGGCGAACAGTGTGCAAGTAGAATCATAGCCGAAGCGCGGGGTCCACTCAAGGCCGTACAGCTTGCTCTCCGTCACTATACTATTCAAGTCTATCATTCCCCTGAATCTATACGCGCGGAGGAAGTCCTTCATCTTGCCAAGACCCTCTCTGAATACCCACGGAGGATTCATCTGGTCATACACCCACACTAGATTCCCCGCACAGCCCGTAGCCGGTCCCACACCATCATTCATCAGCTTCTTCTCTTCTAAAGTTCCGTTGATGGCATAAAACTCATCTCCGTTAAAGTAAGCTTCCGTACTAAGTTCAGTCCCTTCAACGAACTCTTGCAGAAGAAACTCGACCCCACCTGAAAGATGTCCGAGTTTATCAAGATACAGATACATGTCCTCTGCCCCTTGAGATACGTAAGTAGTCGCTGTTGCCTGTTCTCTTCCTCCTTTAGGAGTCGAAGGCTTGAAGATGTAACGCTTATTTGTTCTTCTAACGAATCTCTTTGCCGCAGCAATGTCAGTGAAATATTCATACGCCGGGACATTTATACCACACTCCTCCATTACTTCGATGCCTAGTAGTCTATTATCCTCTAACTCAGACTGGAAGTTACCATCTCCGATAGTAGGGCATAGCTTCACTGCCTGCTCCGCGAGGCGTGGCATACCAGTCACGTCGAAGATAGCTAGGTCAAACTTGGCAAAGTCAGGGACTAGGTCTTGGGGTTCTGGGACGAGTCCACCGAGTACATATTGCTTACTCTGATCTTTCAAGTAATAAGACACGGCGTGGCCCTCCTGCGCTAAGCGCAGAAGGAACCACGCACCGTATCCCTCTTTAGAACAAAGCACGATCTTAGCCATTAGTTTGTTCTTACAAGTCTTCTCCCTTATTCTGTGGGTTCCCCTTTTCCACCTTCTGACTACCAGTCTCGATACCAGTAGGTGGACCAGCCATTTTTCCACTTGGCCCCGGTCCTTGGCCTGCGCTGTTGTGTTCAATGTCCCGAATGTTCGCTTCAGCTTCGCTCGTAGTATGCACGTGCGGTGCTACCATGTTATTCTCCTTATTTATTGGTATGTACCAGACTTCTTCGGTGAATATACAATAGGCTTCAAAATGCGTCCCGGTAAACCTGCTCTACCGAGAACATCCTTGCCAAAGTCACGCTGTGCCTGTGCTCGTTTCTTCGGATCTCCGAAGTTACGATTAATCACATCCTGTGTCAAGTCAGCAGCCGTGCTGAGTATAGGACCTCCTGCGAAGCTAGCAAACTTGTTATAAGTAGAGGAACGCACTGCACCGTATACTAAGTTGAAGCCCATGGCCGTAGCGAGTGCGTCGATGTATTCGCTGTGCATTAAGTTATTCTTCCGCTTCTCAGCAGACCAGGGATTCTGCCCCGTAATGGCACCTTCGGCACCCTTGATCATCTCTCCCGCTAGCGGGAATACAGTAGCATAGGTA
>Ga0302326_10034480_pt1 | contig 10027 bp, 10 predicted proteins | sample Palsa_T0_3_FD_202264 | JGI IMG/M metagenome (GOLD analysis project Ga0302326, IMG submission 202264) | Peat permafrost microbial communities from Stordalen Mire near Abisko, Sweden - Palsa_T0_3 | ecosystem: Environmental > Terrestrial > Soil > Palsa > Peat permafrost | place: Sweden: Abisko...
ACCGCGTGCCGCTCTTCGATCTGCGCTTCTTCTCCACCGCCTTGATGCTGCAACGTCAAACGGGCGGCAATCTGAGTGAAATTCTGCGGCAGCTTTCGAATCTGATCCGCGAACGATTCCGGCTCAAAGGCCAGGTGAAAGCACTTTCCGCCCACGGACGCTTGACCTCGATGATCCTCACGGGTTTGCCTATGGTCACCTGTGCGGCATTGACTCTGATCGCGCCGGAGTATCTGGGCGGAATGGCAAAGGATCCAGATGGATTCAAGCTCATCATAGCGGCAGGCGTGATGATGCTGATTGGAACTCTGGTCATTCAGAAGATTATTCGAATTCAGGTCTGAAGGACTCTATGCTACTTACCATCAGCATCATTCTGTTCTTTGTCCTCATGACGGCGATCCTGCTGTTTGGATACAAACGTTACTCGAAACAAGCCAGTTACGTAGAACAGCAAATCGGCATACCAGTGATTTCAAGCATGACCGAGACGCTGATGAGCCGTAAGAAAGGCACTGGCGCGACCGACGCGATTCAACTGCTGGGCAGCATTATTCCAGCGTCGCCCCAGGACATGTTAGCGGTCAAACGAGACCTGGTGATGGCTGGTTACAGGTCTGAGAATGCCGCGGCGGTCTTCAGCGGAATTCGGATTCTGAGTGCGCTCTTTTTTCTCGCGATGGCTTTTATTGTGAAGGATCGGGTTACGGTAAACCCCGTTCTTCGAATCATGCTGATGATCGGCGGTGGTGGGATCGGATACATGTTGCCGGGCTTCATTCTCGATTCCAAAATTAACAAACGGCAGAAGACGCTGCGCCTGTCTTTGCCCGATGCCATCGATCTCATGGTGATCTCGGTGGAAGCCGGCCTGGGAATGGACCAGGCGATCAGTTATGTCGGAAAGGAATTGGGAATCGCCCATCCGGCGTTGAGCGACGAGCTGGGTTTGATGAGCCTCGAAGTACGCGCCGGCATTCGGCGAAGCGAAGCGTTGCACAACCTGGCCGACCGAACCGGCGAGTCGGAAATTCGCAAGCTCGTTTCGGTACTTACTCAGACGGATCGTTTTGGTACAAGCATGGCGAATGCGCTCCGAACCCATTCTGAATATATGCGGATTGAAAGACGGCAGCAGGCGGAAGAGCGTGCCGCCAAGATCGGCGTGAAGCTGGTGTTCCCGATCTTCTTCTTCATTCTGCCATCGATGTTGCTTGTAACCGTCGGACCCGGGATGTTGGGACTATTCAAACATCTCTTCCCGATGATGCAGGAATTCGCAAAATAAAAGAAAGGAGATAAGTCATGGAAAACTGGATGCAGACCGGACTTTGGGTAGCTGCCGCGGCCATTCTAATTCTGTTCCTCGGCCGTCGCCGTAAACGCAGAACGGCTCGTTAATCAGACGGCCTTATAACGCCGCAGAAAACGGAGAGAGAGAATTGAGATGGTAACGCCACTATTTGTGCAGTCCGTGCTTTGGCTTGCAGCCGGCGTCACGTTGATTATGATGCTTGGGCGGAGGCGGAAGCGAAAACTAATTCGGTGACCGGAGAGACGTGTCGATTATTGAAGCAGCGCAAAATCCGGACGGCGGTTGGCCGTATGAGCCAGGCCGCGGTTCGTGGACCGAACCAACTGTGTTCGCGCTGCTATCGGGCGTGGGTTCGGGGCTGTCTGCTTCTTCGCTGAAACGGGGTTTCGAATGGCTTAGAGCCAGCCAGAATTCAGACGGAGGTTGGTCACCGCAACCGAAGACAGGCCCTAGCACCTGGGTCACGGCGCTGGCGGCATTGCTGCCCGCGGACGTGCTCGGCGAGGGTAATCATCGACGAAGCGTGAAGTGGCTGCTGGAACAGACCGGACAGGAAAGTAACATGGCGTACCGGATACGGCAGTGGATGCTCGGCAACCAGAACCTCAGTTTTGGAGCTGAGAAGGGATGGTCGTGGTACCCGGGAGCCGCGGCTTGGGTGATGCCGACTGCGATATCGCTGGTTGCGCTTCGGAGAGAACAAGCCACTCGTCCTTCGGATGTGGTTCGGGAACGTATTCAAAGCGGAACGCAGTATCTTTTGTTGCACGCATGCAAGGAAGGCGGATGGAATCACGGTGCGACGCACGCATTGGGTTATGAAGCGGGCGCATATCCGGAGACTACGGGTGTTGCTCTACTGGCGCTACGAGGAGTAAAGGCTCCGGAGGTGGATCGTGGAATCGCGCAGGCGGAAACCTTTTATCAGGATCCCAGAGCGGCAGGCGCCGCGTGGCTACGTCTGGGACTAGAGGCGCAAGGCCGGCATGTCCATGCCGATTCTCCTCCCGCTCATCCACGCAAATTCAACATTTTGGATGAAGCCCTCTATAGATTGAGCGAAAATCCGGATGTCCTGCTTGCATAACTCTCCACGCCAGATGCATCGCCGCGAGATGCTAGCGGCCTCCGCCGCCGCGCTCTCTTTGCCCGTTGCATGCAGTAAGGCTCCACGGAAGCCTTCGCGCATCTCGATCGTGCAAGTTCCGGACTACACACAGGACGTGTACGACGTCGTCCGCAGGATCTTTCAGCAACACGCGTTGAACATCGCCGGAAAGCGCGTGGTCGTGAAGCCGAATCTCGTGGAGTTCGATAAGACTACGTGCGTCAACACCCACCCGCTGGTAGTTCACGCGGTTTACGAAGCGGCGAAAAGCATGGGAGCGGCGGATGTGAGAATCGCTGAAGGACCGGGTCATCGGCGGACTACGATGGACCTTGCCGAAGCCGCCGGTTACTACGATACGGTAGCGAAATTCGAAGATAGTTTCACGGATCTGAATCTCGATGATGTCTCGCTTCGCAGGATCTCGAGCCCCGCGTCAAAGCTGAATCAGATCTACCTACCTAATACGATCCTAGCGGCGGACCTGGTTATCTCAGTGCCCAAGATGAAGACCCATCATTGGGTGGGGGCTACGCTCTCGATGAAAAATTTCTTCGGGGTGGTGCCCGGAGCCGTCTATGGCTGGCCCAAGAATGTTTTGCATTGGGCCGGCATTGACGAGTGCATCATGGACCTGCATGGACTGGTGCCTATGACGTTTACGGTGGTGGACGGCATCGTCGGCATGGAGGGCAACGGGCCGATTCAGGGCACTCCCAAGCGGGCTGGCGTGTTGGTGGGGGGGAGCGATCTTCCGTCGGTCGATTCCACTTGCTGCCGCATTATGGGAATCGATCCCGCGAAGGTGGTCTATATCGCCAAAACGCAACAAGGGGCCATCGAGCAAATCGGAGAGCCGATTTCCAAAGTCCAGACGAACTTTCAACTGATTTCTCAGTTCAGCCACTTGCGGGTCGGATGAAGCGCTCTATTTCGGATGGGCCGCCCACATCAAGACGAGGTTCCAAACTACTAACGCCGCATACCAGCAGTTAATCCAGCGAACCAGGTGTCCACGGTCGACCAAAACGCAAAGCAACGCCAGGCCGACCGCCACGAGTTTCGATTCAGCCAAGCCCGTTGTCTGGTTGCCATGCATCAACCAGCGGATGAACGGGCTTGATTCCGCGAATCCGTACTTGATGCCCACCATGGTCGTAAGGAAGTCCAGAACCTGCAGATAGAGAAATACGAGAAGCTGTGGACCGATGGCCGAAAATGAGTCGAGAACCAGCGTGATGCGGCGGGGCAAGGGCACCTAGTGGACTGCAAAAACAAGCGGCATCAAAGAAATGAAAACTATGCAGCCAAGCCCAATCACAGCCCCATGCGGCAGCGTTAAAGCCTTCTGGCTCTTCACACTCAATTCTTCGCGACCCATATAAGGCGCGCGGAAATGCATCATCTCGGAAACGATAAAGAACACGTTATCGAAAGTCTTGCGCATGCGCTTCCGCCAGCCCAGAACGACCAGCGCAATGACTCCGCCTAATATGGCAGTGATCAAGAAAATTAAGAACCAGTCGCCTGGCCCGACGAACGACCCCACTGCCGCCATCAGTTTCACGTCGCCCGCACCCATGGCTCGAACCAGATACAAAACGAAGTAAACTCCGAATGCCGTTGCCATCCCTTCAAGCGATTGCTTGAAACCAGTAAGCCCATAAAGAAACGAATTCAGCGCGATGCCGCAGAGAATCCCCGTCAACGACAACCAATTCGGAATCCGCCGGGATTTCAAATCCCAGATCGCAGCGGTAAGGACCAGTACGATCAAGACGATCGCGAGGCTAATGGGCAGCTGTATCAACGGGAGGCGAAAGGGCAGCTGTATCAACATGAATGTTAGTTTTCTAAGCTTATGTCAGGAATATCACAGCCCAAAAGTTCTATCCAGACCTACCTTCGGAGGTATTCGAAGGTGATTACGGTACACCTCTTATAGTGGGCGAACGGCTGGAATTCTCACAAGAAAATTCCAGCGGCCCGCTTCCGGGCTATACCGCCCGGTTTAACACGCGATTCAGGCGTTGGACAAAGTTGCCCGGGTTTTCGACCGGCAGCCCTTCTACCAAAAGTGCCTGGTCCAAGAGTAGCCATGCCGCGTCGTTCAGCAGGGCTTCGTCGGTCGATCCGAGAAGTTTTTTGACGATCTCGTGATCCGGGTTGATCTCCAGCGTCGGCTTCATCGCGGGGAACTGGGATTGGCCCATCGCCCGCATCATCTGCTGCATCTTGAGCGAGGGTTCATCTTCATCGGTAACGATGCAGGACGGGCTATCGGCTAATCGCACCGAGACCCGCACGTCTTTTACGCTTTCGCCCAGGACGCCTTTGATTTTCTCGATCAGCGGCTTGAGGTCCTCGTTCTTGTCCTGATCCGCGGCGTCCTTGAGATCCTCGCCGGCTGAGCTCTTATTCACGGCTTTTAGCTCGACGTCCTGGTATTTATCGATCGCGCCGAAGACAATCTCGTCGACTTCATCGTCCAGAATCAAGACTTCGATGTCCTTCTTCTTATAGATTTCGAGCAGCGGCGATGTGCGCAGCAGTTCCGCCGAACCGCCCGTGATGAAGTAAATGCCCTTCTGGCCCTCCTGCATCCGCCCTTTCACTTCGGCCAGGCTGGTCCAACCCTCGGCCTTGGTGGATTTCACGCGGACGAGTTCCAATAGGGTCTCGCGGTTCGCGAAGTCCGTGTACAAACCTTCCTTCATCGGCCGGTTGAACTCTTCGATGAACTTGACATACTGTTCCGGCTTGTCCGCCGCGATCGACTTCAACTCGCTCAGAATCTTCTTCACGCTGGCGGTCTTGATGGCGGAAAGAATCTTGTTCTGCTGTAGAATTTCGCGGCTGACGTTGAGAGGCAGGTCTTCGCTATCGATGATGCCGCGGACGAAGCGCAGGTAACCAGGCAGCAGTTCCTTCGCATCGTCCGTAATGAAGACTCGTTTCACATAGAGCTTTACGCCGGGCTTGTAATCGGCCTGGTATAGAGTGGCGGGCGCTTTCGACGGAATGTAGAAGAGCGTGGTATATTCCATGGTCCCTTCGGCCTTGGTATGGAACCAGAACATCGGATCCTCCCAATCGCCGGAGATGGTTTTGTATAGCTCTTTGTAGTCTTCGTCCTTCAGTTCGCTCTTGGGCCGCTTCCACATTGCGCTCGCGGCGTTGATCTGTTCGGTTGTCCGCTTCTTGACCGACTTCTTTTCCTCTTCATTCCATTCGCTCTTGTCCGCCGTCAGGAAAATCGGGAAAGCGATGTGGTTGGAGTACTTCTTGATGATCTCCCGCAGTTTCCAGCTATTGGCATATTCCTTGCCATCGTCATTGAGATAAAGCGTGACTGTAGTGCCTTGTTGCGCGCGCTCGGCAGGCTCAAGGTCAAAGCCTGTTTTACCGTCGCTGGTCCACTTCCAGGCGTTCTCTTCCCCCGCTTTCCGCGAGATTACTTCCACGCGGTCGGCCACCATGAACGCGCTATAGAAGCCGACGCCGAACTGGCCGATCAGGTTGGAATCGCGCTTGGCGTCGCCGGAAAGGCTAGAGAGAAAGTTCTTGGTGCCGGAGCGGGCAATTGTGCCGAGGTGCGCAGTCAGGTCCTCATCGTTCATGCCGATGCCGTTGTCGCTGATGGTCAGCTTGTGCTGCTCTTCGTCGAGATCCAGATCGATCCGGGGTTCGAAGACAATCGACTTATAGGGTTCTTCCGTCAGATTCAGGTACTTCAACTTATCGAGTGCGTCAGAGGCGTTCGATACGAGTTCCCTCAGGAAGATCTCCGGGTGGGAATAGAGAGAGTGAATAATGAGCTGAAGGAGCTGGTTGACTTCCGTTTGAAATTCGCGTTTAGACATGGATTCTTTTTCTGCCTGTTACAAGAAAATGTAAGGGTTTTGGATGGCCGGAAAACAGACCACTTTTATTGTGTCAGAGTTCCAGCCCCCAGTACACTCCCGGTCTTTAAGGGCAGAAGAGGCTACTTGTAGAATTTCACCGGCGTTGGGTTCCGGTTGAACTGGCGCTGATGCCAGTAGGGATATGGTGGCGCGGTTTCGCTGGCGCGGTCGAGCCCTTCCACTTGTTCAGCAGTCAGATTCCAGCCCACGCTCGCGAGGTTTTGCCTGAGTTGCTCTTCGTTACGCGCGCCGATAATGACGCTGGCCACCGTCGGCTTTTGCAGTAGCCAGTTCAGCGCCACCTGCGGAACCGTCTTGCCCGTTTCGCCTGCCACGGCATCGAGCGCATCCACTACTCGATAGAGGTACTCGTCATCCACTTGCGGACCTTGTTCCGATGTCTTGTGCAACCGGCTTGTCTCAGGCAGCGGTTGGCCGCGGCGTAGCTTGCCGGTTAATCTGCCCCAGCCGAGCGGGCTCCAGATGGTGGCGCCGACTCCTTGATCGAGACCCAACGGCATCAATTCCCACTCATAATCGCGGCCAATCAGGGAATAGTAGACCTGGTGCGATCCGTATCGCGCCCAACCGTACTTGTCAGAGATACCCAGCGACTTCATCAGGTGCCAGCCAGAGAAATTAGAGCAAGCAATATAGCGAACCTTGCCGCTCTCGACCAGGGTGTTCAACGTTTGCAGAGTTTCTTCGATCGGTGTCTGCGCGTCGAAACCGTGGAGATGATAGACGTCGATATAGTCGGTGCCGAGGCGTTTGAGGCTGGCCTCGCACGCGGCCACCAAGTGATACCGGGAGGAGCCGGATTCGTTCGGCCCATCGCCCATGGGGAAGGTCGCCTTGGTTGAGATCAATACGTCATGCCGGCGTTTGCCGATCGCTTCGCCCAGGATCTCTTCCGAGAGACCCCGCGAATAAATGTCCGCGGTGTCGAAGTAGTTCACGCCTGCTTCCAGGCAAATATCCAGAAGGTGCGTCGCTTCGGCGACATCCGTGGCGCCCCACTCTTTGAAAAAATCGCCGCGGCCTCCGAAGGTTCCTGTACCAAAACAGAGAACGGGTACTTTTAAGCCGGTTCGTCCAAGCGATCGATATTCCATAGGGCTTTGATACTACGAGGACCAGGAAGTTTCAAAGGAGGGCGGATAATGAGGGCATGAAAACCCCAGCTAAGGGAACATTCGTAGTAAAACTCACCCCTCAACCGCCCGCGCCTGAGATTGAGGAACCCGCGATCGGAAGAATGCTGATCGATAAGCAATTCTTGGGCGACCTCGAGGCGTCCAGCAAAGGTCAGATGCTATCGACGATGGGGCAAGTCAAAGGTTCGGCCGGCTACGTTGCAATAGAGCGAGTGGCGGGCATTCTGCATGGCCTCGAAGGGTCGTTCGCGCTGCAGCATACGGGCACTATGACGCGCGGAACGCCGGAGCTATCGGTTGCGGTCGTGCCGGATTCGGGAACAGGTGAACTGACGGGCATCTCAGGCAAAATGACGATCGAGAACGAGGGCGGCAAGCATTCCTACGTTTTCGAATACGCCATTACCCCAGAACTAGATAGTTGACAAAGTCAATTAAATCGGTTGATGATGCAGGAATGTTGGCAGAAGATGCATCGGCCTTTCGTCAATTCAACCGTTTCTACACACGCTTGATCGGAACCCTCGACGAAGGATTGCTCAGCACCGAATTCAGTCTTACGGAGGCTCGCGTCATCTACGAGCTGGCAACGCGAACGGAACCCGGGGCAAAGGAGATCGCGGAGATACTCGGCATGGATTCCGGTTATCTCAGCCGGGTGCTGGCGAAACTGGAAGGCGCGGGCCTCGTTAAGCGTAAAGTGTCGAAGCAGGATAGCCGCCGCGCCGATCTCGCGCTGACTCGGAAGGGCAGCGCGGCATTCGAAACCTTAAACGCGCTTTCTGAAGAACAAGCCCGGACGATGCTTGAGGGACTCGCTTTTGACGATCGCAATCGGCTGATCTCTTCCATGAAGGCGATCGAGAACGTTCTGACCAACGACGGACAAAGTCAGCCAGCGTTCATCTTGCGGCCGCATCGCGCGGGCGACATGGGATGGGTGGTTTTTCGAGAGGCCGCAGTCTACGCCGAGGAATATGGTTTCGATGCTACTTTCGAAGCGCTAGTGTCTAGCATCGTCGCCGATTTCCTAACGAACTTCGATTCAAAACGAGAGCGCTGCTGGATCGCGGAAGTCGGCGGATATCCAGTAGGCCACGTTTTCCTGGTGAAGCATCCGAAGCAGTCGCGAACGGCAAAACTGCGGCTGCTGATGGTCGAATCCAGCGCGAGGGGAAAAGGGCTGGGGCACGCTTTAGTGAACGAGTGCGTCCGTTTCGCGCGTGAAGCGGGATACCGCAAGATTACGCTCTGGACGCAGAGCATACTGACCGCCGCGCACAAAATTTATCAGGCTGCGGGATTTCAACTCGTGAAGGAAGAACCGCACCACAGTTTTAGCCAGGACCTGGTGGGACAGACTTGGGAACTAAAGCTCTGAAACATTGGCGTCCCCAGAGGGATTCGAACCCTCGTTACCGCCGTGAAAGGGCGATGTCCTGGGCCGTCTAGACGATGGGGACTTGAGGCAGGCGGACTTCTTCATACTACCGCAACCCGCACTCGCTCCGCCACTGCCCGGCGTTTTACACTGGTAGAAATGCCCTTACCCCAACAAGACTTTTATCGCATCCAGAAACTGCCCCCTTACGTTTTCGCCGTGATCAACGAGATGAAAGCAAAGGCACGCGCAGCACAAATGGATGTGATCGATCTCGGGATGGGCAATCCCGATGGAGAGACGCCCGCCGTGGTGATCGATAAGCTCCGCGAAGCTACTCTGAACCCGCGCAATCACGGCTATTCCATGTCCCGCGGCATCCCGCACCTGCGCCAGGAAATCGTTAAGCGCTATCAGCGGAATTACGGCGTCGAACTCGATTCCGAATCGGAAGCAATCGTCACGATCGGCGCAAAAGATGCCCTCGCGCATCTTCTCTTTGCGACCATCGGTCCCGGCGACGTCGTCGTTTCCCCGAATCCCGCTTACCCGATCCATCAGTACGGCGTCATCATGTCCGAAGGCCAGGCCGTGATGCTCCCGATGCCCGACGGAGCCACCTTTCTGAACGGGCTCGAAGATCTTTATCGCAAGGGCACCGTGCCGAAGATGATCCTGGTCTCCTTCCCGCATAATCCGACCACCACTTGCGTCGACATCAACTTCTTCGAGGAACTGGTGCGGATGGCGGCGCACCACGGCTCGCTGATCGTGCATGACTTCGCTTACGCCGATATCTGTTTCGATGGCTACAAAGCCCCGAGCATTTTGCAGGTGGATGGCGCGAAGGAGATTGCCGTCGAGATCTTCTCGCTTTCGAAGAGCTACAACATGGCGGGATGGCGCGTGGGTTTCTGCCTCGGCAACAGGAAGATGATCGCGGCTCTGGCGCGCATCAAGAGCTATCTGGATTACGGCGTGTTTCAGCCGATTCAGATTGCATCGATCATCGCGCTACGTGAATGCGAGGACGATACCAGGCGCATTGCTCAACAGTATCAAACGCGGCGCGATGTTCTGATCAATGGTCTATCGCGGGCCGGGTGGCACGTGGAGAAGCCGCGCGGGTCGATGTTCTTATGGGCACCGATTCCCGAGGAA
>Ga0302326_10034481_pt1 | contig 10027 bp, 7 predicted proteins | sample Palsa_T0_3_FD_202264 | JGI IMG/M metagenome (GOLD analysis project Ga0302326, IMG submission 202264) | Peat permafrost microbial communities from Stordalen Mire near Abisko, Sweden - Palsa_T0_3 | ecosystem: Environmental > Terrestrial > Soil > Palsa > Peat permafrost | place: Sweden: Abisko...
AAATAGCCGCCGCACAAAGCGCGCACCCGACGCCGTGGCAGACGTGCCCCAAGTCCATCCTCACCCCCTATGGTATCGGCGAAACGGCCGAGCCATAAATGTGGTGGCGCGATCGAGGGAGCGCAATGGATTGCCCGCCCGCGACCCTCTCGTCATACTCACTCGATGCCCAAGCTCGACCTCTCCGACGAGGAGCACGCCGCCGTCGCGGCGCTGGTGCAAGACCGTCGCCGAGAGCCGGTTCCCGTTCTCGGACGAGATCAGGGTGCTGCGCGCCCGCGAGCAGCTGATTGAGGCGGTGGCGCGATGATTACCCATCATCCGTCAGTACCCGCGATGTGCCGGCCAGGCGGGTCATTGCTGGCTAAAATAATATCCTATCCAATCCCTAGCGCATCGAGAGCAGCCGCGCACTACTGCGCCAAGGGCAATCCCACGAGGACCACGCCAATGCCAAGCGCAAGTGGCAGGGGCTGGGCGCTCCGGAATATCTCAGCGCGAGCGACCTCGCTGAACTCAATGCGGCTTCGATGATCGAGAGAGAAAGGCAAGAATTCACCTGTAGGGACGGGGCAGTCGAAATCGCGACCGTGCTCGCGCCTCTGTCGGTGACCGCCATTACCCTTTCCTACGCCGGTTCCCGCGTTGACTGACGCGATCGCGGAATCCGAAGAGCAATTGTTGGAGCAGCTGCAGAAGGCGGCTTTTGATTACTTCTTTGAACATGTCGATGCGACGACCGGCTTGGTCGCCGATACGTCGCGCAAGGATTCTCCGGCGAGCATCGCGGTCGTCGGGTTTGCGCTGTCCTGCTACCCGATCGGCGTCGAGCGCGGCTGGATTGCGCGCGCCGATGCCGCTGCCCAAACCCTGAAGGCGCTGCGCTTTTTTTGGAACAGCCCGCAAGGCGCCGAACCGGACGTTACCGGGTACAAGGGCTTCTATTACCATTTCCTCGACATGCGAACGGGACGGCGCGCATGGGACTGCGAATTGTCGCTGATCGACACCACCTTGCTGCTGGCCGGTATATTGACAGCGGCCGCGTATTTCACCGCATCGGCCGCTGAGGAAGCCGAAATCCGCGCGCTTGCCGAGGAGCTTTACCGCAGGGTTGATTGGCAGTGGGCGCAAAACGGCTGTAACACTGTCACCCAAGGTTGGAAGCCCGAATGCGGCTTCTTTAAGTCGGGCTGGGAAGGCTATAGCGAGGCGACGATCCTCTACGTTCTGGGCTTGGCATCGCCGACCTTCCCGTTGCCCTCGCACAGCTTCGCCGGTTGGACGGCGACCTATCAGTGGGAAAATATCTACGGCTACGATTTTCTCTATGCCGGCCCGCTATTCATCCATCTGTTCTCCCACGCCTGGATCGACTTTCGCGGGATTCAGGACGACTTCATGCGCGAGAAGGGCTGCGATTATTTCGAGAACAGCCGCCGCGCGGTGGCTGTCCAGCGCGAATATGGCGCCCGCAATCCGCGCGGCTGCGTCGGGTACGGGCCGAATTTTTGGGGCATCACCGCCGGTGACGGCCCGGGTAACGAGGAGCTGCGCGAGAGCGGTCGAGATCGACGCTTCTTCGGATATACCGACCGCGGGGTGCCGTTTGGACGCGACGACGGAACGATAGCTCCTTGGGGGATGCTGGCCGCTTTGCCGTTTTCGCCGCCAGGGGCGCTGACCGCGATACGGCACATGATGGAGCGCTACCCGGACATCTGCGTCGGCCATCGCATGTCGAGCAGCTTCACGATCCGCCGCAATGTCGCGCGCAGCGGCGTGCCGGCATTGAACAAGGTCATCCGCACCGTTTCGGCGCCGATCGGATGACGCGGCAGTGCGAAATTCGTCAGCAACAGGGTGATCTCCCGATCGCCGCGAACAACCCAAGCGTCAACGGTGGGATGAGAGCCGTCGACTGGCAACATTTCCGACCCCAGCGCGTGCAGCAATTGGTATGCGCGGTAGGCCGGCTTCGCGATGCCGTGAATATTGAGCAGGCCGAATCCGCCTTGAAACGGTACCGACGGGAAATAGTTCTCCTCGAAAATATCCGAGAATGTCCAATAGCTGTATCCCTGGACGAGTCCGTTCGCCTCCATGATCGTCTTGACGAGAAAAGTCGCTGCATAGGGCTCGTCATGGAGAGGGTCGCGCGGATTGGAGGAGCTGCTCCATTCCGTATAATAAAGCGGCCGATCGCCCGCCTCGCGCCGCGCGGTGCGCGTCTGCTCGCGCAGCACGCTGCGCCGGCTGTCCGACAACTGCGTCTCGGTATCGTCGCCCGGCTTGCCGAAGGCATCGGTCGGGTAGTGATGCGTGCTGATGAAATCGGTGGGGAGCTGGTTCTTAGAGCAGAAGCCGATGAAATCGGTGATCCAGGCGTTTGTCGCGGTCGCCGGGCCGCCTACCCGTAGTTCGGGATCGACCGCTTTTACCGCCGCGATCGTATGCCGGTACAATTCAAAATAATCGCTCCGCTTGCCGCTGCCGAACGCGGTCAGGTTCGGTTCGTTCCACACCTCGAAGAACCATTGCCGGACCTCATCGAGCCCGTAACGATCAACCCAGTGGCTGACCAGCTTGCCGATGAAATTCGACCACTGCGCGTAATCCTTCGGCGGCGTCACGTTGGCTCGGTAGTGGAACACGATCTGATCGCCCGACGCCAGTGCGGTCGGCATGAAGCTAAGCTCGACGAAGGGCTTCATCCCAATCGACAGGAGAAAGTCGAAGATTTGGTCGGTGTTGAAGAACGAATAGAGCAGCTGGTTATTCTCGCGCACCAATGTGCCCATATCGTCGGACAGAAGCCCATGAAACCGGACATGGCCAAAGCCCAGCTCTTCCCGGCACCGCCGCATCTGTTGCTGCCAATCCGCCCTCAAGGCCAGAGGAGCATGACAGCTGCCGATCGTATGCTCCCAGAAATGGGGCAGAGCTTGCGATGGCTTTGAAACGTCGCAGCTGAATTGTACGTCCATTTCTCAGCGTCGTCCGAAGGCGTTATTGGTCGAGTCAGCATGCCGCGGGAAAGGAAACCCTCTCGCGCCATGACCTGATAGAATTTGGCAAGGGCGGCCCTAGCGGCGGAAGAGCGGCATTCGGCCCGAAGGAGCGCGCTGACCCGTGGAACCTGCCTGGGTCTGCTGCGTCGAGCGTTGTGGTGAGCCCGCTTGGCTCTCTTCGGTAGGCCGAGTTGCCTGCTCCGAGTTTGGTGAACCGGCTTGGTCTTCCACATTCGGCGTTGAATTGTCGGTCATGGCACCCTCTCTCGCTTGAGATGCGCAAAGATCGCGGGGGTCGCCGCCGCATCCGCTTCTCGACTGGCGTTTCCCGGCAAAACGTAGCGAGCGGCCGTTCGAGAGAGCAGTGTCGGAATCTACTTAACGGAGGGATCACCCGGACCTGAGCGAGCTCCAGACTTGATCGGGGCAAAAGGATTTACTGCGCAATTCGACTGTCTCATCCCGCTACGGACGGGTGATCGTTCTCGCCGCGGTCGGACGCCCGCTGGAAGACGATCAGCAGCGGATTCACGGCGATCGTGGCGATCATCAGCAGCTTGTAATCGTCGATGTAATCAATGATCTGCGCCTGCTGCATGATGATGGTGTCAAGCGCGGCGCGGCGGTCCGATCACAAAGATTCGCCGTTATGACTCTGGTTGGAGGGAGATCGCCGAAAGCAGAGTCGGGAACTGTGCAGGTCCAAGACCGTTGCGACTACCCCGCATCTGCGCCGGGGCCGCCATTGCCCGCCAGACGATTAGGTAAATTCCGAGCCTGCCGACACGCCCGGCAACAACCATTTGATCATCAAAAACCGCGCGCGCCGGGATGTCGCTCCTGGCTACGGCGAGGAAATCCCACGCTGGTTGTTGTCAGTTTGTGGCCATGAGGAAAAGGCCGCCGTCACAGAGGAGACGCCTCATGACCACCCCCAATTCGGACGCGCTGGTGCTCTTCGGGGTCACCGGCGATCTCGCTCACAAGATGACGTTCCCGGCCCTCTACGCGATGGAGAAGCGCGGGGCGTTGACGGTCCCGGTCATCGGCGTCGCCCTGCCGAATTGGAGTTCGGAAGACCTGCGCAAACGGGTCGAGGACAGCATAAAGCGATCGGGTGGGATCGATAATCGGCGAGCCTTCGACCATCTGCTGTCCCGGCTGAGTTACGTGAGCGGGGACTACAACGACGAGGGCACGTTTGCGGCGATAAAGAAGGCGCTGGGCGACGCCAAGCGCCCGGCCCATTACCTCGCCATTCCGCCCTCGCTGTTCGAGACGGTGATCAAAGGGCTCGGCGCCTCGACGCTGGCCGAACAGGCGCGCGTCATTGTCGAAAAGCCGTTCGGTCGCGACCTGGCCTCCGCCCGCAAGCTCAACCGCGCGGCACGGGCGGTATTCCCGGAAGATACGATCTTCCGGATCGACCACTTCCTCGGGAAGGAGGCGATCATGAATATCCTCTATTTCCGCTTCGCCAATGCGTTCTTGGAGCCGATCTGGAACCGCAACTACGTGGCCAGCGTCCAGATAACCCTATCCGAGGATTTCGGCGTTGAAGACCGCGCGGCGTTTTACGAAACCGCCGGCTGTCTGCGCGACGTGATCCAGAATCACCTCTTCCAGATCGTCGCGCTGCTGGCCATGGAGGCGCCCGCCGGCAGGGATTTCGGCGCCGTCCATAACGAGAAGGCCAAAGTCTTCCAGGCCATGCGCCCGCTGACGCCCGACGACCTGGTGCGCGGGCAGTACGCCGGGTACCGCAACGAGCCGGACGTGGCGAACGATTCCGACGTCGAGACCTTTTGCGCCCTGCGGCTTTTCATCGACTCTTGGCGCTGGGAAGGCGTGCCGTGGTACCTGCGCTCCGGCAAATACCTGGGCGACACGGCGACCGAGATCCTGGTTGAGTTGAGGCCGCCGCCGCAGAGGCTTTTCGCCGACTCCGCGCCGACGACAGGTCGGGCGAACTACCTACGCTTCCGCATCTCGCCGGATTCCGCCGTTGCCCTCGCCGCTCGCGTCAAGCGCGCCGGCAAGGAGTTCGTCGGCGACCAGCGAGAACTCTATCTGGTCGAAGAACAGCCGGGCGAGGAGTTGCCATACGAACTGCTTCTATCCGACGCCCTGGCTGGCGACGGAGCGCTCTTCACCCGCGAGGATGCGGTCGAGGCGGCCTGGGCAGCGGTGGATCCCGTCCTCAAGAGGCACCACGAAGTGCGCCCTTACCACCGCGGTGGCTGGGGCCCGAAAGAGGCTGACGCGATCATCGCTGCAGACGGTGGCTGGCATAATCCCGGCCCGAAGGGATAAGCATCTGGCTGTCGCGGACTGCCCTCTCACGGTCAACTGGGTAATTTCCGAACCTGCCTCGAAGGACCGGTGCCGGATATCGTGGGAGACGTTCGTAACGCGAAGCTCGCGTTCGAGCCCATAATTCTCGGTCGCAGCTCGTCCGGTAGTGACGACGCGGCGCACGGCTAGGCGCTCTAATTGATGGCGCCCGGGCACCCTTCCCGTCGCAATACGGTCGAAGCGTGCCGTGCAACCCGAATGTGCACCTAAAGCATCGATCGGTCGGTTGCGGGCCGGAAATCGGGAGAGTGTCGCGGCGAACGGGCGTTAACCGCGCAAAAGGCGGAGAGGACCATGCGGTATACGATCAACGGGAAGCCGGTCCAGGCGGAGGTCGATGTACGCACGTCGCTGCTCGACCTGCTTCGCGAGCACCTACAACTCACCGGCACCAAGAAGGGCTGCGACCAGGGCGCCTGCGGCGCTTGCACCGTCTTGGTCGACGGACATCGGATCAACTCCTGCCTCGCCCTCGCCGTCCAATACCAGGGCAGCGAGATCACGACGATCGAAGGCGTGGGCTCTCACGCCGACCTGCACCGGCTCCAAGCGGCCTTCGTCGAGCATGACGGTCTCCAGTGCGGCTACTGCACGCCAGGCCAGATCTGCTCGGCGATTGGCATGGTGGCGGAAGTGGAGCGCGAGGTGCCGAGCGCGCTAACCGAGGACCTCCTCATCGAGACGATCGAACTCAGCGCGGACGAAATCCGCGAGCGCATGAGCGGCAATCTCTGCCGCTGCGGCGCCTATAACGGCATCGTCGATGCGGTGCACCAGACGTTTGCAAGGAAGACAACCAAGATTTTTGCCAAGGACGCAGCAGAATGATCGAGTTCCGCTACGAAAAGGCCAATGACGCGGCTTCGGCGATTCGGATGTTTGCATGCGGCGATCGTGCCCACTATCTGGGCGGCGGGACCAACCTCGTCGATCTAATGCGCGAAAATATCGAGCGGCCGGAGACGGTGGTCGACGTGACCGGCTTGTCTCAGACCATCGAGGCGCGCGAGGGCGGCGGCCTCCTGATCGGCGCGGCCGCAACAAACACCGCGGTCGCGGCCCATCTTGGCGTTCGCAAGGGCTTCCCGGTGCTCGCCCGGGCGATTCTAGCGGGGGCATCCGGCCAGATCCGAAACATGGCGACGGTGGGCGGCAATATCCTTCAGCGTACGCGCTGTTATTATTTTTACGACGAAGCCGCGCGCTGCAACAAGCGCGACCCGGGCGCCGGGTGCGATGCGATCGGCGGGTTCAACCGCATCCATGCCATCCTCGGCGCCTCGCCCGCCTGCATTGCTACCCACCCTTCCGACATGTGCGTCGCGCTGGCGGCACTCGACGCAACCGTGCATCTGGAAGGCGCGAAAGGCGCGCGCTCGATCAAGCTCATTGACCTCCACCGGCTGCCAGGCGATCGGCCCGATGTCGAGACCGAGCTTGCGCCCGGCGACCTGATCACCGCCGTCGAGCTACCGCCGCTGTCCTACGCGGCGAACTCCACCTACCGCAAGGTGCACGACCGGGCGAGCTACGCCTTCGCGCTGGTGTCGGTAGCTGCGGCGCTTGATGTCGACGACAGAGGGAATGTGAGGGACGTCCGCCTCGCGCTCGGCGGCGTGGCGCACAAGCCCTGGCGCGCGACTGTTGCCGAACAAGAAATGCGAGGCGCGCCGGCCAGCGAAGAAACCTTCCGTCGTGCGGCTGAGGCCGAATTGAAGGACGCGGTCGGCCTCGCGGACAACGCCTTCAAGATCGAACTGGCGAAACGCGTGATTGTGAACACGCTTCAAAAGCTCACGATGGTACCGGGTGCTGGGTCATGAGCATTATCCAGAAGGCGATGAAGACCGCCGTCCGTCTGGCCCCAGAGAGTTGGCTGCCAGGCGGTACACCCGACCCACTGATGAACAAGCATGGCCTGATCGGGAGGCCGGTGTCCCGAATTGACGGACCCTTGAAGGTCGCGGGCGCGGCGCGCTTTGCCGCAGAAGTAATGCTCAACGGCATGGTCTACGCCGCGCTCCGCTACAGCACGATTGCGCGGGGGCGCATCACGATGCTCGAGACGGCCGCGGCGGAAGCCGCACCCGGCGTCGCGCTGGTGATGACATACCGGAACGCGCCGCGCGTAAAGCCACCGCCTGTGATGATGTCCGCGCCCAAGGCCGGTGGCCCCAGCGATTTGCCCATCATGCAGGACGCCGAAATCCACTGGAACGGTCAGCCAGTCGCCTTGGTGCTCGCCGAAACGCAAGAGCGGGCGGACCATGCTGCATCGCTGATCCGCTTTGCCTATGACAGTGAGCCCGCGGTGATCTCGTTCGATGCGGCGAAAGCCAAGGCGCGAACACCCGAAAACATCCTTGGCGAACCGACGTCGATCGAAATCGGCGATGCCGAGGCCGGGCTTAAGGATGCCGCGTTCAAAATCGACCTGACCTACCGCACGCCCCGCTACAACCACAATGCTATCGAACTTCATGCGGCGACGGTCGCGTGGGATGGCGACCACCTTACGGTCCATGACGCGACTCAGGGTGTGAACGGGACAGCATGGACGCTGGCGCAGGTGTTTGGACTGAAAGAAGAGCAGGTACGGCTCCTATCGCCCTATGTTGGCGGCGGGTTCGGCGGCAAAGGGCTCTGGGACCATCAGATCCTCGCCGCCGCAGCTTCCCGGCTGAGCGGGCGGCCAGTGCGTATCGTGTTATCGCGCGAGGGCGTGTACCGCGTGGTCGGTGGACGCACCACAACCGAACAGCGCGTCGCACTTGGCGCCAGGTCCGACGGCACGCTGGCGGCGCTGATTCATACCGGCGTTGCGGCGATGACGACGCACAATGCCTGCCCTGAGCAGTTCACCTTTCCCGCACGCCACCTCTACGCCGCCGATGCGATCAAGGTCGGCCAGCAGGTGGCAGACATGGATATGCTCGCTAACACGTTCATGCGCGGGCCGGGCGAATCCGTTGGCACTTACGCGCTCGAATGTGCGCTCGACGAGTTGGCGGCAGCGATGCAACTCGATCCGATCGAATTGCGTCGCCGCATCGAACCCGAGAAAGATCCGACATCGGGGATTGCCTTTTCCTCGCGCCATCTTGTTGAGGCTTATCGGCACGGCGCCAAACGGTTTGGCTGGGACCGTCGCGATCCGACACCGCGCTCCCACCGTGAGGGCGACTGGCTGATCGGTATGGGCTGCGCCACTGCAACCTATCCTTATTATCGTATGCCGGGCGGTGCGGCGCGCATCCGCCTCACCCTTGACGGCCGCGCCATCGTGCAGATGGCGAGCCACGAGATGGGCATGGGCACTGCGACGGTGCAGGCTCAGCACGCCGCCGAACGGCTCGGCATCGAGTACGATAAAGTCTCGTTTGAATACGGCGACACTTCCCTGCCTTCCGGGACGCTAGCAGGTGGCTCGTCGCAAACCGCCTCGATTGCTGCGGCTATTATGGCCGTGAGCGAGGTGCTCACCAAAGAGTTGCTCAAGCTTGCCGGCAATGACTCGCCGCTCGCCGGGCTCAAGTCCGACGAGGTCGAGGCGCGCGACGGTGGGCTGTGCAAGCTGGAAGAGCCAGAGCGCTGCGAAAGCTATGTCTCGATCCTCAGACGCGCGCAACGCCACGAGTTGGTATGCGAGGCAGAAGCGCCCCTGCCGCTCGAGATGCTGAAATACTCGATGCACTCCTACGGCGCGCAATTCTGCGAGGTTCGGGTGGACGCTGTCACTGGGGAGATTCGGGTCTCGCGCTTTTTGGGCTCGTTCGACTGCGGACGTATTCTTAATGCGAAAACGGCGACGAGCCAGTTTAAGGGTGGCATCATCATGGGGCTTGGTCTCGCACTGAGCGAGAAAGCACTCTTCGACGAGCGCTCGGGCAGGATCATGAACCCTTCGCTTGCTGAATATCACGTGCCCGTCCACATGGACGTGCCTGCGATCGAAGTGATATGGACCGACATCCCTGATCCGCACAGCCCCTTGGGCGCGCACGGCATCGGCGAGATCGGCATCACTGGCGTGGGCGCTGCGGTAGCTAACGCGGTCTACAACGCTACCGGCAAGAGAATCCGAGAGCTGCCGATCACGCTCGACAAGCTCATCTAAGGTAATATTCGATACTTTCCCGGTCCAGGATCTGCGGAACTCTCCTTTCCTTGCCTTCTGCAGTTACGCTGGCCTTTGCCCGTGGGCAGCAGCAGCGGACGGACCCGCCTTCAAACTTCCCCCAGCCGCGTGTTCTTAACTCCTAGAGAAGGATTCTTATCGTGCTCGACATCAAGGACGATAAAACTGATACCCAAGCCTTTGAGATGACCGGCAAGTGTCCGTTCGGCGGTGACCGCATTGGCGGCTCTTTGGGCACGCCCCCGACGCTATCGGACTGGTATCCTCAACGCTTGAAGGTTGAACTTCTCCACCAAAACGGACCTCGGGCCAATCCGCTGGGCGACAACTTCAACTATACCGAAGCGTTCAATAAGATCGACTTCGCAGCGCTCAAGCAGGATATCAAGGCATTTCTGACCTCCTCGGTTTCGTGGTGGCCGTCCGACTATGGCAATTACGGCCCGCAGATGATCCGCATGGCGTGGCACGCGTCGGGTACTTATCGTATCGCCGATGGGCGCGGAGGTGCCGGGGAGGCACT
>Ga0302326_10034482_pt1 | contig 10027 bp, 7 predicted proteins | sample Palsa_T0_3_FD_202264 | JGI IMG/M metagenome (GOLD analysis project Ga0302326, IMG submission 202264) | Peat permafrost microbial communities from Stordalen Mire near Abisko, Sweden - Palsa_T0_3 | ecosystem: Environmental > Terrestrial > Soil > Palsa > Peat permafrost | place: Sweden: Abisko...
ACTGCTATTCCGGCGCGAGCCAACTCATCCGCTTTCGTAATTCGGTTATGTGGGCAGTGTGATGCCGCGAATGCCACGCTAGAGCAGGAACAATATCCTGAATGGTCAATGAGCCGCGTTCGGAATGACTCAATCTTCGAGCCCACTCCTGAGGCGTGAGCGATTCGAACAATAACACCATGCGAGCGTGCGCGCCCTCAAAGATCCGAAGCGAGGGTTCGACAGCGCCGGAGCGCCCATCCGGCAGTTCGGCCCACAGGTTTTCGGAGAAAGACTGGACAGCGGGTTCGTCTTCTGTCAACGCGAGCTTCGCGCGCACGTACCAGTTGAGATGCCCATCGGGGAGGTGGTGGACAACCTGGCGTACAGTCCAGCCGCCGGGACGATACGGCGTGTCGAGCTGGCTTTCGGAAAGATTAGCGACAGCGGCCCTCAGATTGGCCGGCGCATCCGCAATCTGGGAAAGAAATAGCGTGCGTTCTTGTGGAGTGATGGGAAGGCCGAATTGGAAGGTACCGATGGGATATTGGAGATTTTCAGTGGACATGTGCTCATTCTTTCGGCGCAAACGACGCTGCCGCGATTTGTGCAATATCCAGAAGCTTGGGCGGCGTCGTGGAAACGCCCGCGAGTGCATCGCGGAACATGGTATTGCAGAAGGGGCAGGCAGCCGCTACCACGCTCGCGCCGGTGGCCACCAATTCTTCGGCGCGCTCTGCGCTGATGCGCTTCCCTTTTTCCTCGCCAAGAAACGCCAGCCCTCCGCCGGCGCCGCAACAAAACGATCGTTCGCGCGAACGTGGCGGATCGATGAGAGTGCCGAACTTGCCCACCACATCGCGCGGCTCGTCATATACATTGCGATAGCGGCCGAGGTAGCAAGGATCGTGATAGACAATCTTTTCACCGGCTCCGGTGCGCTCGGGTAGTTGGTCCAAATGGCGCGCCAGAAACTCGCTGTGATGCTCGATGGGCGGGGCTTCGCCGTACTCACCCCAATCGGTGCTGACGGTGCGCACGCAATGCGGACAGATGGAGATAATCTTTTTCACCTGGCTTTGCCGCAGCGTCTCCAGATTGCTTTCCGCCAGCTGACCGAAGGCCAGGTCGTTGCCCAAGCGGCGCGCCGGGTCACCCGTGCATTTCTCTTTTCGCAGCACGCCGAACGTGACATTCAATCCGCGCAGAATCCGCGCCAGGGACGCGATGATTTCCCTGCCCTGCGGATCGTAGCCGCCCATACAGCCCAGCCACAGGCAGTATTCCTGCGTGCCGTCGAAAATGGGCAGCTCCTGTTTTTCGACAAACTTGTCGCGCTCAGTGGAGGAAAATCCCAGCGCGTTTCCGTTACGCTCCAGATTCAAAAACAGCTTCGTCCCGTAATCGTCTTCCCATTTTCCGGTATTTACCGCGCCGCGCCGCAAGCCGATGATCATCGGCAGATGCTGAATTCCGACCGGACATTGAAACTCGCACGATCCGCAGGTGGTGCATTGGAACACGGCTTCCTGGGACAGATGGGTACCCATGAGCGGTTCCTCGCTCGCAGCGCCGAATTCGTTCAAATAACGCCGCACTCCCAAAGCGATCTCTTTCGGATTGAGAATTTTTCCCGTATTCGTGGCCGGACAATGTTGGCTGCAGCGGCCGCACTCCACGCAGCTGAAGGCTTGCAGCGCGATCAATTCGGTGACGTCCTTACCGGTGTCCAGTCCGAAATCGTCGTCGCCAACCAGCGGCGGAATCTTGCTGAACGAATCGCGCTTCAAGAAAATCGTGACCGGACTCAATACCAGATGCAAGTGCTTCGTGTGAGGCACCAGGGGCAGAAAACCCAGTATGACCAGCGTATGCGCCCACCAAAGGAGCCGACTCGATTCCCAGCCAGGTATAAAAGTCGCCAGATAGGTGGCCATCAGCAAGAAGATCAGCAGGGCGATTATGCCGGATTCTTTCGACAGCGGTCCGAGCCATTTTGGCCGTACGACAAATCGCCGGAAAGCTAAGCCGGCGATCGATACCGCCACCAGGATGGCGAAAACGCCCGCGAAATCGAAGTAGAAAGGTCCAAAAGCACCGGTTCGATCGAGAAAGCCAACGTGGAGACCTTCGGCGAAATGGTTAAGCGTGATCAGCCCGAATACACAGAAGCCCCAAAAGACCAGGGCATGCGCCACGCCAGGCAGAGGCCGCTGCCAAATCACCTTGCCTTGCAGCAGCACTTCCCAGACGAAATCGGCCAGGCGCCGGCCCACTGGCTGGATGCGGAACTCGGGATCCTTCTTTGAGGCGCGAATGGTTCGCCAAACCTTGCCGAATCGCAGCCAAAAACCGTACAGCGAGGCTGCCAGCAAAGCCAAGAATAGGCCAGATTCCGGCCAGGACAGTTGGGGCACCAACTGCGAGTGTAGCGCAAGGGTTTCCTATAAAGCCCCTCGTCGTTCGCTACGATAGATGAAGTGGGGAACAAAAGCTTGCGATTTATCATGTCTGGCGCCGCGGGGTTCATAGGTTCGCACTTGTGCGACCGCCTGATTGCCGAAGGCCATGAAGTTTTGGGTTATGACAACTACATGACCGGGGACGCTCTCAACCTCCAACATTTGGAAGGCAATCCGGCCTTTGAATTTCGCGAGTGGGATGTTTGCCGGCCGTTTACCGTGGATGGTCCCGTAGATGGCGTGCTGCACGTAGCGTCGCTCGCAAGCCCCAAGGACTATTTCGAGCACCCCATTGAGACTTTGGACGTGGGCTCGGCCGGAACTCGTAATTTGCTCGAAATCGCGCGCCAGCACGACGCCCGTTTCCTGGTGACTTCCACCTCGGAATGCTATGGCGATCCGCTGGAGCATCCGCAAGTGGAAACCTATTGGGGCAATGTGAACCCGGTGGGCGTTCGATCCTGCTACGACGAAAGCAAGCGCTACGCCGAGGCGTTGACCATGGCCTACCATCGCGTTCACGGCGTCCGAACCAACATCGCGCGAATTTTCAATACCTATGGGCCGCGCATGCAATTGAAAGACGGGCGCGTAGTGCCTGCGTTCATCGACCAGGCGCTGCACGGCGAACCGATGACGGTCTTCGGGGACGGCTCGCAGACGCGCAGTTTCTGTTATGTCCAGGATCTTGTGGACGGGCTTTATCGTCTGGCTTTGTCCGACGAGCGGTACCCGGTGAATCTGGGAAATCCGCAGGAGCTGACCATTCTGGAGTTTGCCGAGCGTATCCGCCGTCTTACCGGTACGACTGCCCAATTGGAATTTAAGCCGCTCCCGCAGGACGATCCCAAACGGCGTCAACCCAACATCGCCAAAGCGAGAAAAACGCTTGGCTGGGAACCGAAGGTCAGCTTGGAAGACGGGTTGAAGGAAACTATCGACTATTTCCAGCGCCTGCCTTCACCGGCTCTCGTTCGGTCTTAACCGGCGCTACTTCGATCCAGACCTTTGCGGCCGCGGCCCTGCCGAGTTGAACAGGCTGGCCGGCGATATGCAGCGTCAGCGTGTCGTCATAGTTAGACGCCAGCATTCGAACCACCGCGCCGGGATGAATGCCCAGTCCGTGCAGGTACTCGAGCAACCGCCGATCGCGCTCGAACACGCACACCACAACGGAATCCGATGCGGCGGGAGCTTCGTCCAAGGGCCGCAAGCCGCGGTCCCGGCGATCCTGCGGCGTGTCGCCTTCCACGCGATTTCCGTGCGGGCAGGCTTCGCCGGTGCCCAATTTATCCAGCAAGCGCCGCTCGAAATCGGCCGATACCGCGTGCTCCAATTGCTCGGCTTCGTCATGGACCTTGTACCATTCCATGCCGAAAATCTCGGTGAGCATGCGTTCGATCAAATGATGGCGGTTGAGGAGCCGATTGGCGATGTCGCGCCCGCCTGAAGTAAGCGAGAGCGTTCCGTCGCGCCCGGAGCGGATCAAGGCGTCGCGCTTCAATCGCTTGATGGCCATGGTGACCGCAGGGGCGGAAACGTTCAGCCAGCGGGCCAAAGTAGCCGGGATGACAGGCTCACCTTCGCTCTCGGCTTCGGCGATCGCTTTGAGGTAATTCTCCTTGGAGACCGTGATTTTCACGCTAAATTCAATTGTAACGTGGCCGGCGAGCCCGGTGGCACGAGGCTTATCCGGCTTCCTATTGTAATCCCATAGAAGCTAGGCCTATACTCGTATGGGGAAGCAATAGATGGACAAGAAGCGAGATGTCTGGCAAGGAACTCTGGCGCTGATGATCTTGCGGACCTTGGACACCAGGGGAGCCGAGCATGGCTATGGAATCGCCCGCCGGATCGAACAGGTCAGCGGGGATCGCCTGATGCTCAATTACGGGACGGTTTATCCGGCGCTGCTGAAACTGGAGCAGGAGGGATCGATCAGTTCCGAGTGGGGCGTTTCCGACAATGGACGCAAAGCAAAGTTCTATAAGCTGACGCGCGCGGGACGTGCCCACCTCAAGAGAGAAGCCCGGCAATGGGAGGAAACCACCGACATCATTGCCCGATTTTTTGCGCCCGAGGAGTTGCAGTGAGAGGCGTAAGAATAGGAAGCCTGCGCGGGTTCTTGATGCGGCTGGCCGGTCCTTTCCAGAAGGAGCGGCGGGAACGAGAAATGGCCGAGGAGTTCGAATCGCACTTCCAGATGCATGTGGAGGAGAATCTGCGCCAGGGAATGGACGCGGCGCAGGCATTGCGGGAAGCGAGGTTGAAGTTCGGAGGCGTCCACCAGACCAAGGAATCCGTGCGGGACGGGTGGACTGTTCTGGCGCTGGAAACTACCTGGCGCGATCTTCACTACGCGATTCGCGGGCTGCGTGGGAACCCGGGCTTTGCGGCGGCGGCGATTCTTTCGCTGGCGCTAGGGATCGGAGCGAGCGTGGCCATTTTCACCTTGGCGGACAATCTTCTGCTTCGTCCGCTACCGTATCGCGAGCCAGGCCGCTTAATGATGGTGTGGGAAGTGAGCCCGCCCGGGAACAATCGCAATTCCGTGTCGGCGGGCAATTATCTCGATTGGAAGGCGCAAAACCACGTATTCGAGAGTATCGCCGTGTTTAACGAAAGGCCGGCGGCCTTCGCCGAGGGCTCTCGCGTGGAAGAATTGCAGGAACAATTCGTGAGCGCGGACCTGCTGCCCATGCTCGGCGTTCAGCCCTTGCGCGGGCGCCTGTTTACGGCAGCCGAAGACCTGCCCAACGCATCGAGCGTGGTGCTGATCAGTTACCGAGTGTGGCAAAGCTGGTTCGGCGGCGATGACGGCGCAATCGGCCGCACGGTACAGGTGAGGTCGCGGCCGGCGACCATCATTGGGGTGATGCCTCCGGGATTCTACTTTCGCGACCGCGATGTGGACCTGTGGGAACCCATCGGCCTCGATCCGGCACACGACTATCGCAAGGATTCGGGGCGATACCTGATGTGCGTGGCGCGGCTTCAGCCAGGCGTTACGCGGGATCGGGCGCAGACCCAAATGACAGTGGTTGCGCGGCGGCTTCAGGCCGATTACCCGCAATCTAATACCAGGTGGAACGTGAATGTGGAACCGTTGCGCGATTCTCTGGTGAGCGAAGTGCGGGTTTCGATGCTGGTCCTGTTGGGCGCGGTGGGGCTGCTGCTGGCGGTAGCTTGCGCCAACGTGGCGAACCTTCTGCTGGCTCGCTATATGTCGCGCAGGCGCGAGATGTCGGTCCGGTTGGTGATCGGCGCAGGCCGTGGGCGTCTGGTTCGCCAACTCATCACCGAAAGCGTGGTGTTGGGCTTGGCCGGAGGAGTGCTAGGTGTGGTTTTGGCGCGCTTGGCCGTCGCGGGGCTCCTGGCGATTGCGCCCGCGGATCTGACGCGCAATATCGCGATAGTGGTTGATTACCGCATCATCTTGTTTGCCGTGGCGAGCCCGATGTTAACGGGAGTGCTCTTCGGCTTAGCGCCAAGCTTTGTGGCTTCGCGTGCCGATCTGACGCTGGGGCTGCGCGAAAATAGCCGAACGAGCGTTGGCGGAGCCGGACTTTTGCGCGCTTGGCTGGTCGCCGCCGAAGTGGCTCTGTCGGTGATCCTGTTGGCCGGCGCCGGGCTACTGTTCCGTACTTTGGCCGGGTTGCAGAGCGTGGATCCGGGGCTCAATCCAGCGGGCTTGCTGACTTTCCGCGTCGAGCTTCCGGAGGCGCGTTATCACGAACGGCTTCAGCGAACCCAGTTTTTCGAGCGGGCGTTGCAGCAGATTGGAAGGTTGCCGGGAGTGGAATCGGCCAGCGCGGTGAGCTACCTCCCGTTCAACGGAATGGCTGCGGGAACGGACCTGGCGATTGCGGGACGGCCGCGCGCGTTGCCTGGGGCGGGTCCGGCCGCCACTGTGCGCACCGTGATGCCAGGCTATTTTCGGACCATCGGGATCCCTCTCAAGCGAGGCCGCGTCTTCGCCGATGCGGACGATACGCCGGACTCGCCGTACCGGTTTGTCGTGAACCAGGCGTTTGTGGAGAAATATATGGCTCATGAGGAGCCGTTGGGCCAGCAAATCAGCGTTGACATGGACGACACAAACCCCTTCGGCGAAATCATCGGCGTAGTGGGCAACGTGAAAGAGGGCGCGCTCGATCAGGAGCCTACGCCAACCGTCTACTACATTCACGCGCATCTGGCCTATCCGGGCATGGTCTTTGTAGTGCGCACGCCGCTAGATCCGCTCAGCCTGGCGGGCGCCATGCGGCGCCTGATTCACGACATCGATCCGGCACAGCCGGTGGCACAAATGCGGACCATGGAGACTGTTCTGCGAGAGACCTTCGCGCGACAGACCTTCAGCGCATTGCTGCTGGGAGGATTTTCGCTAGTCTCGCTGGCGCTGGCGGCGGTGGGGATTTATGGCGTGCTGGCGTACTCGGTTACGGAGCGGACCCGCGAGATCGGAGTGCGCGTGGCATTGGGCGCGGACCCTCGCCGAATCCTGAAGCTGGTGCTGGGCGGCGGGATGCGCGTCGTACTGTTCGGCGCCCTGGCGGGTACGGTTGGCGCACTGGCGCTAACCGGTCTGCTGAAAAGCCTGCTGTTTGGGGTGACGTCCTATGATCCCGCTACCTTCGCCACGGTGACGTTGGTGCTGATCGCGGTGGCGCTATTGGCCGCCTATCTGCCCGCGCGCCGCGCGTCGCGCCTGGCGCCGGTGGATGCACTGAAGGTGGAATAGCGATCGATATTCGACCGACAGCAGAAACAACCCACGCCCTGGCGCGGTCGGTCCAGGCGAATTGCGTCACCGGGTTCCAGCCGAGCCTCTAATCCCGCGCGACCTATGTTTCCCTTCCCCGCTTCGATCAGTACGCCGACGATATTGCGCACCAGATGCTTTAAGAGCTTCAGCCGACGCCGGCGGTGATGGTCCCGTAGTACGGTAAACTTGTTCAAACCAACATGCCCCTAATCGCTGGCACGCGTTTTGGACCCTACGAGGTTCTTGCGCCGATCGGCGCGGGCGGCATGGGCGAAGTGTATCGGGCCAGAGACACCAAGCTCGATCGCGAAGTAGCGATCAAGGTTTTACCGGCGGCTCTGGCTAAAGACCCGGAGCGTCTGGCACGGTTTGAGCGCGAAGCCAAAGTGCTCGCTTCGCTGAATCATCCCAACATCGCGCAGATCTACGGCGTGGAAGAGCACGCCCTGGTGATGGAATTGGTGCCGGGTGAATCTCTCAGAGGACCGCTCCCGCTCGAGACGGCGCTCGGTTATGCAAAACAAATCGCCGAGGCGTTGGAAGCCGCGCATGAAAAAGGCATCATTCATCGCGATCTGAAGCCGGCGAACATTATGATCACGCCGGAGGGTGTGGTGAAGGTGCTGGATTTCGGACTGGCCGCTGTTCCGAACCGCGGCCATGAGGGAGGGGACCCCAGTATTTCCCCGACACTTACAGTCTCGCCGACCCACGCAGGAATGATCCTTGGAACGGCAGCCTACATGGCCCCGGAGCAGGCACGCGGCAAGCCCGTGGATAAGCGCGCGGACATCTGGGCATTCGGCTGTGTGCTGTATGAAATGTTCACTGGCCGGCGGGCTTTTCCCGGCGAGACGATCACCGACGTTCTGGCGGCGGTAGTGACAAAGGAGCCGGAGTGGGACCGCGTGCCGATGAAGGTGCGGCGCTTGCTGCAGTCTTGTTTGCGGAAAGACCCGAAGCAGCGGCTGCAAGCGATCGGGGATTGGCGGCTGCTGATCGAAGATGCTCCGCAGGTCGCGCCTCGGCGATTCGGGTCGATGATCGCGCTGACAGCAGGACTCTGCGTGCTGGTGGGCGCGGCCATGTTCGTCGTGGGCCGCCGGACATCGCTGACTGTCTCGCCTTCGTTCCAACGGATCACCTTCCGGCGCGGCGTCATCGATAACGGCAGGTTCGCCAACGGCGGCCGGACAGTTGCATACTCAGCCTCGTGGGATGGCAATCCGTTCCGGGTGTATTCGACGCAGGCCGAGAACCCGGAATCTCGGGATCTTGGAATAGCGAATGCGCGTTTACTCGGCATCTCGGTTTCGGACGAGATGGCGCTCGATCTTACGCCGGGCCTCGGCTTTGCCGTGGCCGGAACCTTGGCTCGCGCCCCGACCTCGGGCGGAACGCCGAGACAAGTGGCAAACAACATTGCTTGGGCCGATTGGACCTCCGACGGCCAGCGGTTCGCAGTGGTGCGGACCAGAGCGGGATTTCAGCAGCTCGAGTTTCCGATTGGCCACGTCTTGTACCAGACCACCGGCGGCATTTACAATCCGCGCATTTCTCCCGAGGGTGATCTGGTCGCATTCTTGGATTTTCCGATCGGAGCTGGCGGCGTTGGCTCCGTTGCGACGGTCGACTTGAAGGGTAACAAGAAAACTCTCACGCAGCTTTGGTTGGGCTTCATTTATGGGCTAGCGTGGTCGTCCTCCCGCGATGAGATTCTATTCGCAGCCGCACCTTATGGCGTGACGACCTCGTTGTATGCCGTGAATCGCTCGGGACGCCAGCGCTTCATTGCACACCTTTCCGGAACCTTTACCGTACTCGACGTCGCGCCTGACGGCCGCCTCTTGATGGTGCGCTGGGCCGAGTCGTTCTCGCTTTTGTATCTGCCGACGGTAAATTCAAAAGAGGCCGACCTGTACTGGCACGATGAATCTGGGCTCAGCGACATTTCCCGCGATGGTAAGTTCATATTGTTCGCCGAGGCTGGGGACGCGACCCGGAGCGGCGAGGATTATGTAACTTATCTGCGCGGTATCGACGGCTCGCCAGCCGTCCGGTTAGGCGCAGGATGGCCGCTGGAGATTTCTCCCGACGGCAAATGGGCGATGGTATTGGGATCGACGCATGCGCCGTTTCAATTAATGTTGCTGCCCACCGGAACTGGGGAAGCGCGACCGCTCACCCACGATGGAATCCATCACCAAGGCGCTGCCTGGACGCCGGACGGCAAGCGGATCGTATTCGTAGGAAATGAACCTGGCCATCGCATCCGCTACTACGTGCAAAACGTCGATGACGGTCCGCCTCGGGCCGTCACACCGGAGAACGTGAGCTTTAGCAATGGCGATCCCGTCGCCATCTCCCCTAATGGGAAGTCTGTAGCCGTTGCCGGCCAGGACGGAAAGATTGTGCTTTATGCTTTGGGAGATGGTGCGCCGCGGACAATTCCGAAGTTAGAGGACGGCTTCGCTCCCTTGCGCTGGTGTCCAGACGACCGTTCGCTGATGGTGTATCACGCAGGAGATATACCCGTAAAGATCCTGCGGGTGGACGTTGAAACCGGAGAGCAGACCTTGTGGGAGGAACTGGCGCCAGCCAATAAGACTGGACTCGGCGGCGTCAGCGCCGTGAGGGTGGGTGCAGATTGTCGGAGTTCAGCCTATTCGGTGGTTTACGAACCTTCGGAGCTTTGGATCGCCGACGGCCTGCGTTGAGCAATCAATACTCCGCCAGCGGCTATTTCAGCCCTTCCACCTCGTACAATTCCGAAAGAATGCGCAGATAGCTATAAGCGTAAGCCCGCCCGTCAGGCGTT
>Ga0302326_10034485_pt1 | contig 10026 bp, 8 predicted proteins | sample Palsa_T0_3_FD_202264 | JGI IMG/M metagenome (GOLD analysis project Ga0302326, IMG submission 202264) | Peat permafrost microbial communities from Stordalen Mire near Abisko, Sweden - Palsa_T0_3 | ecosystem: Environmental > Terrestrial > Soil > Palsa > Peat permafrost | place: Sweden: Abisko...
CGTTGCGCTCCAGGCATGCAAATGTTGTATGCCTGAACTCCTGAAGCTGTTGTGATTGGTTTTCGACCGCTTACTTCATCAAATCCTGCGCACTCTGCATGGCGTAGTCGAGCACGCGGCCCGGCAGCACCCCCAGGTATATGGTCGCGATCAAACTGATCGCCAATCCAATCCCCAGTCCGGCCGGGATCCGAGCGACGGAAATCTCTCCGCGCTCATCCCTCATGTACATATAGACGATCACGCGCAGGTAATAGTAAGCAGCGATCGCGCTATTAATGACGCCGATGATCGTCAGTCCGACCAGGTGGGATTGTAGAGCGGCGGAGAAAACGTAGAACTTCGCGAAGAAGCCGCCGGTAACCGGAATACCGATCAGCGATAGTAGAAATATGGTGAGGATGGCAGCCAGCATCGGAGAGCGGCGGCCAAGTCCGGCGTAGTCGTCGAGGGTAACGTACTTCTCGCCGGTGGAGGCGAAGTGGCTGATGACGGCAAAGGCGCCGACATTCATCGCCGCGTAAGAAGCCGCGTAGAAGATTGCGGCCGAGATCCCGACCTGCCTGGCCGCGGCGAAGGCTACCAGCAGATATCCGGCGTGGGCGATCGAGGAATATGCCAGCAGACGCTTGACGTTTTGCTGCACCAGCGCGCCTATGTTGCCCAGCGTCATCGAAAGAGCGGCTGAGACCCAGACCATCCAGAACCAGCCGGGCGCGCCGGTTGCGAAGAGCACGCGCAGAAGCACCGCAAACGCCGCGGCCTTTGGTCCTGTGGACATAAAGGCGACGACCGGCGCGGGAGAGCCTTCGTACACATCAGGCGTCCAAACATGGAAGGGCGCAGATGCAACCTTGAAGCCCAGGCCCACGAACATCAGCCCCACGGCAAGGTAAACCAGCAGCGACGATTGCGTCTGAAGATAACGCGCAATGCCATAGACATTGGTCGTGCCGGTGGCGCCGAAGACCAGGGCGACCCCATAGAGAAAAAACGCAGTTGCGAATGAGCCGAGCAGAAAATACTTCAGTGATGCTTCGGCGCTCTCGGCGGCGCGGCGTCTCATTCCGGCAAGAATGTAAGTCGAGATCGATGAGATCTCCAGCGCGATGAAGATGAGGACCAGTTCTACGGCAGACGACATCAGCATCATGCCGACCGTGGCGAAGAGAACCAGAGCGTAATACTCACCGGAGCGAATGCGCTGTACCTCGAGATATTCCAAAGAGGTCAGGCTAACGACCAGCGCGATCAACAACACTACGACGTGAAAGAACACGCTGAAGGTATCGACCCTGATTGTGTTGTAGAACGCGTTGCCATAAAACCCGGTTTGGCAGGCCGTGGCGGCAAGACCGGCAAGTATGCCAACGATGGCGATCATGCCCAACGGCTTCTTGGAGCCCTGCTCAGGGATCAGCGGATCGATCATCATGACGATGATGCCGAAGACGCTCAGCACCAGTTCGGGCAAGATGCGAATGTAGTCGATGGCCGGGATCATCGTCCGATCACCTGTGAAATCACCTGGGTCGCGTGCATTGTGGCGGGAGCCGCGGCCTGCGTGATCGCCGAGAACTGCTTGAGCGCCGCGGAAACCGCGGGATCGATCGAGTGTAGCCACAACGTCGGGGCAACTCCCATCACCAGCGCTGCGATGACCAGCGGCCACAACGAAACCCGCTCGCGGGCGTCGAGGTCGCGCAAGGAATTGTTTGCCGGGACCGTTACATTGCCGTAGAAGACGCGCTGATACATCCACAACAGGTAGCAGGCGCTCCAGATCACGCCCGTCGCGGCCAGAATTCCATAAAGCTGCTTCGCCTGAAACGCGCCGCTCAGCACCAGGAACTCGCCGATGAAGCCGTTGAGCAGCGGCAGACCCACCGACGACAACATGATGAAGACGAAGAATGTCGCGAACACGGGCATGGGTGTCGCCAGCCCGCCGTACTCGGTGATCTCGTAGGTATGGCGGCGATCGTAGATCATTCCCAGCAGCATGAACAGCGCGCCGGTGGAGACACCGTGGCTCAGCATCTGATAGACCGCGCCGTCAACTCCGAGCTGGGTGAAGCTGAAGATGCCCAGCACGACAAAGCCCAGGTGGCTGACCGAAGTGTAGGCTATCAGCCGCTTGATGTTGGGCTGAATCATCGCGACAAGTGCGCCATAGATGATGCCGATGATCGCCAGTGCAATGATCCAGGGAGCGTTGCGTCGCGCCTCTTCCGGAAAGAGTCCAAGGTTGAAGCGCAGCAGGCCATACGTGCCCATTTTTAGCAGGACGCCCGCCAGCAAAACCGAGCCTGCCGTCGGCGCTTCCACGTGCGCATCCGGCAGCCAGGTGTGGACCGGAAACAGTGGCACTTTTACCGCGAAGGCAACGAAGAATCCCAGGAACAGCCACAGCGCCGCCTGACCGAACCCCGCGACTTGCCCATTCTGGATCGCGTTCTGAATCGTCACGAAATCGAAGCTCCCGGTGCGCGCATAAAGCCAGATAATCGCCGCCAGCATGAATACTGACGCGATCATTGTGTAGAGGAAGAACTTCACCGCGGCATAAATCTTGCGGCCGTGGCCGTACATGCCGATGATGAGCGCCATGGGGATCAGAGTGGCTTCCCAGAAGAAGTAGAAGAGGAAGAGATCGAGTGCGACGAACACGCCGATCATCGCTGTCTCGAGTATCAGCATCAGGATAAAGAATTCCTTCACCCGGTCGCCGATCGACTTCCACGAGATCAGCACGCACAACGGCATCAGGAACGTGGTCAGGACGACAAGCCAAAGCGAGATTCCATCAATGCCAAGGTGGTAGTGAATGTTCGGGCGGGAAATCCATTGCGAATCGGCTTCGAACTGAAAACCGCTCTGCCCGCGCACGAAATACCACGGCAGATGCAGCGATGCCAGCAGGGTAAGCAGCGAAACCGCGAGCGCGAAGTAGCGTATGTCCCGATCGCGGCGGGGAAAGAACGCCAGCAGGATTGCTCCCGCCAGCGGCAAAAAGACCACGATGCTGAGGATGTTGTCGTTGATGAACTTCATCGCAACCCCCTCCACACCATGAAGGCGATCACCGCGGTAGCGCCCACGGCGACCCATCCTGCGTAGGAGCGGATGTTGCCGGATTGCATGTGCCGCATCGCGTCTGAAGTCTCCAGAGCACCTTCAGCGCCGTCGTCGACGGCGCGATCGATCAGCCCCAGGTCAATTCCCTTCCAGAAGACATTAGTCGAGAGCGCAATCAGCGGCTGGATAATGACCGCTCCGTACAGTTCATCCACTTTGTATTTGTCGAGCACGAGGGTATAAAGTCCGCCGGCAGCTTTGGCCATTCGAGCAGGCAGTTCGGGCCGTTTGTAGTAGAGATACCAGGCGAGCAGAAGACCCAGAGCAGCTAACCCAACCGAAATGCCGCTGAATATCAGTTCGGTGCTGTCGACACCATTTTCAGGCGCTGGCTCGGAGGCCGTCGTCCCTGCGGCGGCCGCTTGGAACACCGGCGCAAGAAACGCGTCAAAGTGGTCCGAACCATGCAACGAGTGAGGCACTCCAACCCATCCGCCGACGAACGAGAGCAGGGCGAGAATCATCAGCGGAACGACCATTACCCAGGGGCTTTCGTGCGGAGCGCCGTGACCATGGCTGTCACCGGTAGCATGGGCATCGTGAGCGTCGTGAATCGCGTCGGCGTCGTGACCGTGTTCGGCTGTCTCAGGATTTGGTCCGCGATACTCGCCGAAAAACGTCAGAAACCACAGCCGGAACATATAGAACGAAGTCATGCCGGCGGTGATGACGCCGATCAGCCAGATAATGTGATTGCCGCTGCTCCAGGCCGACCACAGAATTCTGTCCTTGGAGAAGAAGCCGGCAAATGGCGGCAGGCCGGCGATGGCGAAGGTCGCAACCGTCATTGACCAGAAGGTGTAGGGCAGATATTTCCGCAGCCCGCCCATGTGCCGCATGTCCTGCTCGCCGCCCAGGCCGTGAATGATGGAACCAGCTGCCAGAAACAGCAATCCCTTAAAGAAGGCGTGTGTCATCAAGTGAAAAATGCCACCGATGTAGTCGGCTACGCCGCAAGCCATGAACATGTAGCCCAGCTGCGAGATGGTCGAATACGCCAGCACCTTCTTAATGTCGGTCTGCACAATGCCGATGGAGGCGGCGAAGATCGCCGTCAATGTTCCGATAACGGCGACCGCCAGCCGCGCATCCGGCGCGCGGTCGAAGATCGGGCTGGACCGCGCCACCATGTATACGCCGGCAGTTACCATGGTTGCCGCGTGGATCAGGGCGGAAACCGGCGTCGGGCCTTCCATGGCGTCTGGCAACCAAACGTAAAGCGGGATCTGCGCGGACTTGCCGGTTGCGCCTACCAGCATCAGCAAGCCAATGGCGGTGAGCAATCCTGCCCCGGCAGATTCCACCGGATGCTGGCTTACCAGCTTCCACAGGCTGTCATATTGCAAAGTACCAAAGTGCTTGATGAGCAGAAACAGCGCGATCAGGAACCCAAAGTCGCCCACACGATTCGTAATGAATGCTTTCTTGCCGGCATCCGCCGCGCTCTTCTTGAGAAACCAGAAGCCGATCAGCAGATACGACGCCAGACCCACGCCTTCCCATCCCACGAACATCAGCAGGTAATTGTCCGCCAACACCAGCGTGAGCATGAAGAACATGAAAATGTTCAGATAAGCAAAATAGCGGTAGTAGCCGCCTTCATGCGCCATGTAGCCGACGGAATAAACGTGGATGAGAAACCCGACACCGGTAACGATCAGCAGCATGACCAGGGAAAGCTGGTCGAGATAGATGCCGTATTCGGCTGAGAACTGCCCCGCGCTCAGCCACGTGGCGTAGCGCTCGATATGCGGTATCTGGTCTGGAGATAAGCCGGCAAACTGGGCCGCGACCCAGAGCGCCATGGCAAACGCCGCCGCGGTGAATCCCAAAGCAATAGTGTTCACGAGCACCTTAGGAAAGCGCTTGCCCAGCAGGCCGTTGATGGCGGCGCCGGTGAGCGGAAGCAGCGGGATGATCCAAAGGTGCATGCTCATAGTCGAAGGAGGTTCACGCGGTCGACGTTGAGCGTTTCGCGCGTGCGGAATACGGCGATAATGATGGCCAAACCTACGGCAGCTTCAGCCGCAGCTACTACCATCACGAAGAAGACGAAGATATGCCCTTCCAGCTTGTTGAGCTGCGCGGCAAAGGCGACGAACGAAAGGTTTACGCCGTTCAGCATCAGCTCGATGGACAGAAATATGGTTATGATGTTGCGCTTAATCAGGAATCCGGCAACGCCGCAGGCGAACAGGATCGCGCTCAGCACGAGATAATAGGAAAGAGGTACCATGCTATTCTTCCTCCCTCCGCGCCAGCACCACGGCGCCCATGATCGCAACCAGGATCAGGATTGAAGTCACCTCGAAGGGCAGTAGGTACTCGCGGAACAGCAAATGCCCGACGGCCTGCGGATTACCGAAGACGTTCTCGCCATTCATGACCGTCGGTCCGCCGATGGCGATGCGATCCAGCCCGGTGAGATGGCTGACGACTGCGGCCGCAATGCCCAGGCCGATGATCAGGGCCGGCACGCCCAGCATGGTGGCCACGCGGCTACCATGTGACAAACGCTCTTCCTCGCCTGCATTGAGCAGCATGATCACGAAGACGAACAACACCATCACTGCGCCGGCATAAACAATCACCTGCACGGCGGCAACGAACTCGGCGCCGAGCAGCAGGTAAATCAGCGCCAACGAGCCCATCACCACGATCAGCGACAGCGCGCTGTTGATAGGGTGCTTCTGCACCAGGAGGTTGATCGCACCTCCTACGCAGAGCAGAGCGAAGATGAAGAACAGAATCAGTGCCAACGTTAGATCCTGAAAGCCTGGGCTGTTAGCTTTTGGCCCTTAGCTCTTAGCAAGCGAGCACACCATATGACTGCCAACTGCTGAAATCCGGCTCCGCCTGCTAAAGGCTAAAAGCTAACAGCTAAGGGCCAAGAGCCAGCTACCTCACTGCTACGACGAATGCCGTCACCACAATGTTCGCAATGGCCAGCGGTAGAAGGAACTTCCAGCCAAAAGCCATGAGCTGGTCATAACGGAAACGCGGCAACGTTCCCCGGACCCAGATGTAGACAAAAATGAAAGCAAACACCCTCACAGCGAACCAAGCGATAGGCAAAAGCGACCGGAGGACCGGCGGCCCGAACACAGGCCCTGACCATCCCCCCAGGAACATAATCGAAGCCAGGCACGCCACCGTGAACATGTTGGCGTACTCGGCCATAAAGAACATGGCAAACTTCATCGAGCTGTACTCGGTGTGGTAACCGCCGACCAACTCCGTTTCCGCTTCCGCAAGATCGAAGGGAATGCGATTGGTTTCGGCGTAGGCCGCCATGATGTAAATAAAGAAGGCGATGAACTGTCCCTGGAAGATGTTCCACTTGGGAATGAATCCCAGCCAGGTGCCCGATTGCGCATCTACAATGTCACGCAAGCTGAAGCTGCCGGAAAGGATCAGCACCCCCACCAGCGAAAGGCCGAGCGCCACTTCATAGCTGATCATTTGCGCCGAGGCGCGCAGGCTGGCCAGCATGGAATACTTGCTGTTCGATGCCCATCCCGCCAGTGCTCCGCCGTAAACTCCGACAGACGTGATTCCCAGAATGATGAGCAGACCGATGTTCACATCGGTGATCTGAAGCGGCGTGTGGATTGAACCCAACGAGATCCATGGACCGATGGGAATGACCGCTATGGAGGTTAGCGCCGTCACCAGCGCAATGACTGGCGCCAATAAATACAAGGGTTTGTTGGCGAAGGGAGGAGTGACATCTTCCTTAAAGATAAACTTTAAGCCGTCCGCCAACGGCTGCCAGATGCCGAACGGCCCCACCCGCGTCGGCCCCCAGCGGTTTTGCAGGTGGGCCACGACCTTGCGTTCCAACAATGTCGTGTAGGCGACCGCCGTCATCAGGACGAAAACCGCCAGCAGGATCTTGACGATCGATACCAGGATGTAGATGCCAATGGTCATTTAGCGACTAGCAATTAGCAATTAGCAATTAGCTCTTAGCAATTAGCAATTAGCACAAACCTACATTTAGCCGCGCCCTGCCGTAACCTGCCTCGAAATTCAGCGCCTTCGATTGTCGGCTCGCCGGCTCATGTAACTCGGCCGCGGTTTGAACCTGAAACACAAAACTCGAAACTGACTTACAGCCCTTCGGCCCGGACCATCGGATCGTAACCGGCGGGCATCTCCAATTCGGACGGCGCACTGTACCGCTCCATAACCGTGTTCAATGTCGGCGAGAATCGCCCCAGGGTACCGGAGGTGAATAACGAATCATTCGCCGGCATCACCAGCGCAGGATCGCCAGTCCCTGTCGCACCAGTAATCTGGACCAGCTGCGTGTGCTCGTCGCGGCCGGCAAGCAGCCCCAGACGAGAGATATCGTATCCCGGCACCAACCGCTGAATTTCGTCGAGCATCGCCGTCGGATCGTAGGGGCTCATCTTCGGTTCCAGGTTGTGCTCGGCCAGCCAGACTGCGTGACGGTCGGCCTCACCCGATTGCGCACCGCGCGTCTGCCCCATGTCGGCGCGCGTGCCTCCGCCGCCGAAGGGCACCAGCTTGTGGACGTCGTATCCCATGCGAGCCGCGATGCGGACGATGCACTCGAAATCGTTGCGCACGCCCGAAAACTCGCCAGCTTTCTTCAGCATCTGCGCGTCGCCGCAGGTGTTGGTGTAAGTGCCACCCTTTTCATAGGCGTTGGCGACGGGCAACACCAGGTCTGCGATGGCAGCCGTCTCGGTGAGGAACATGTCCTGTACGATGACGAAGCTCTTGGAAAGGGCGAAAGGATCGATGTTGTAGCGCGCGATGGGGTTAGACCCGACGACATAGAGCGCCTTCAGCTTCCCTTCCTTGGCAGCTTCCATCATTTGCAACAGGTTCAAGCCAGGGGTCGTGGGAATCTCGTCCAGCCACTCTTCATGGAAGCGCGTCGCGCTCGCTACCGGAGCGTAGCCCGGCAGCATATCGGGATACACTCCCATGTCGGCCGCGCCGCGCGAGTTGGCATAATCGCCGAGGCAGGTAAACCTCGCGCCTTGCGCCAGGCCGAAGTCGATCAAAGTCTTGACATCGTTGCCGCGCAGCTCCGAGCCGAAGATGATGACCAAGCCGGATTCAGCTTTCACCGCGTCGCGCAATTTGGTCAGAGCTTCGCGAGTGAGCTGCTCGGAGACGACTGCGTCCGCCGCACCGTCGTTACCGGCCAGGAACTGCACAAAGCTGGCTTCGGAACCGGAAGCGATGTGCGCAAACACCGTAGCCTGCCGGTGCAGCTTGATGGGAGACGAATTCGCCACATACAACTTCGCGCGATGCAGACGGACGTTGCTGCGAATCTGCCACGCCAGCAGGGGATGCTGTTCCGTGGGATCGTTGCCGATCAGCAGGATTGCCGGTGCGCTCAGAACGTCGCGCATTGAGGCTGTGGCGTTCTGCTTGCCGGCCAGCGCCGAAGCGAAAGCAGGAAAATCGGCGGTGCGGTGATGATCGATGTTGTTGGTGCCGAGCACCAAGCGCGCAAATTTCTGTAACAGATAGTTCTCCTCGTTGCTGGTGCGATTCGATCCAATCACGCCAATCGAGGTAGGGCCATCGGTCGCCAGGATTTCCTGGAGCTTCGTCGCGATCAGGTCGAAGGCTTGCTCCCACGTAGCGGAGACGAACTTGCCTTCGCGCTTGATCAGCGGCTGCTGCAGGCGATCCGGATTATTCGCGAAGTCGAATGCATAACGGCCCTTGATGCAGAGGAAGTCGCCGTTGATGCCGCTCTTGTCGCGATTGTCGCCGCGCACAATCTGCATGCCGCTATCGGCGCGGCGCACGCCCAGCGTGGTTTTGCAGCCGTCACCGCAGTGGGTGCAGACCGTGCCGGTGTGCTTCATCTCCCACGGGCGCGTCTTGTAGCGATAGGCGCCCGAGGTGAGCGCACCGACGGGACAGATGTCGATGCACATGCCGCACTCTTCGCACTCCAGATGATCTTCTTTGTTCGGCGCGATGATGGAGCCGGAGCCCCGATTCTGGACTCCGAGCGCCCACACATCCATACCCTCGCCGCAGACTCGAACGCAGCGATAGCACAGAATGCAGCGCGGACGGTCGAAGTACACCACCGGCGACCACTGTTGCTCGTCGCGATGGTTCTTCAGGTCCATGAACTTCGATTCGGCAGCGCCGTACTTGAAGGTCATGTCCTGCAGCTCGCACTCGCCGCCGGCGTCGCAGACCGGACAGTCGAGCGGATGATTGGCCAGCAGCAGCTCAAGCATCGACTTGCGCGCCTGTTTGATCTTGTCGCTCTCAGTGGAGACGATCATGCCCTCGGCGACCGGCGTAGTACACGCCGTCTGGAGCTTGGGCATCTTCTCGATTTCCACCAGGCACATGCGGCACGCGCCCTGCAAGGACAGATTGGGGTAGTAGCAGAAAGACGGCACCTCGATGCCCGTGCTCTTGCAGGCTTCAATGAGGAGCGTCCCCGCGGGAACGGTGAGCTTCTTGCCGTCGACAGTAAGGGTTACGTCAGCCATAAAACCTAGCAATTAGCAACTAGCAATTAGTAATTAGTAAAACCAAATCATGCCGCGTGAGCCGGTGTGCTGGTTGAATCCGTCCGCGGAAGTGGGACGGCCAGCCATTCAACTACGTACTGCTTCGTCTGATGGTCTGGATCAAATTCACTGAAATCTACGCTAGTTGCAATAGCGTCCGGCACCGGCTCTCCCGCCTTCGCTATCTCGCTCAGATACAGTTCCATCGCATCACGCATATTCGCGCGCGTGTCGTCCAGGGTATCGCCTAGCGAGCCACATCCAGGGATGTCGGGCGAAAACGCACTCCAGTTGTTTCCGCCTTTTTCGTAGACAACCAGATATTCTCGCGTCATTTCAGCCTACACCGTCAATCAGC
>Ga0302326_10034486_pt1 | contig 10026 bp, 7 predicted proteins | sample Palsa_T0_3_FD_202264 | JGI IMG/M metagenome (GOLD analysis project Ga0302326, IMG submission 202264) | Peat permafrost microbial communities from Stordalen Mire near Abisko, Sweden - Palsa_T0_3 | ecosystem: Environmental > Terrestrial > Soil > Palsa > Peat permafrost | place: Sweden: Abisko...
CTCCCTTCTTCGTGGGCCGCCACGGTGCCCAACGCCCTGCGATGTGGCCTGCCGTTTGGCTCGGGGCGACCCAGTCGATCAGCTTCCGCAATATCTGGATCAGGGAACTGAGCTAAGGTACTACCGGCTCAACCGGGTAGCTTGGGATAGGTAGGGCCTGCTGAAAGCTGTTCGCCTGAAAGGCGAGGAGACCAGTTCTTGCATGTCCATGAACCGCTTACTGGAACTATTGAAATCGGAAAGTGCGCGACAGGGCGTACAATGCGAGCGCGGCGGCGAGCGTGAGCGCTACCAGGTGCGGCACAACATCGGCCGGCGGCGCGCCGAAGTTGACCAATTTGTGGAGAGCGTTCATGGTGAGGCCAGTGGGCAGGAAGACAGCCGCTTTTTGCGCCCATGGCGGCGTGACTTCGATGGGCCACCAGCAGCCGCCGAGCCCGGCCATCAGGTTGCTGAGGATCACCCCCAACCCGATCACCTGGCCCTCCGTGCGGCCGAAGTTGCCGAGCAGCATGGCCAGCGACGCGGCCAGTGCGCCGTAGGCCAGTAAGACCAGGAGCACTACCGCGAGATTCGGCCCCCAATGCACATGAAACAGGATTCGCCCGGCGAGCATCGCGAATGCAATCTGAATGCCGCCAACCACCATGCGCGCGCCCCACTTCCCAAGCACCACCGCTCCGCGCGACATGGGGGACGACGCGAGGCGGCGGAGGATTCCCGTGTTCCGTTCGATAGTAAGAGTCACCGCGCCGCTGGTGAAGAGAACCAGCATGGTGAACATCACCAGGATGCCGGGAACGGATTGCTCGAACCCCGTGGGCGCTTCGACGCGTCGGCCCGCGGAGTGGACATCGAGAGTGAGCTTGCGCGGAGTGGCGGCCAATTCGGCGAAGCGTTCGGGCGTGGGATCGGCGTCGGTGGCGCGGATCGTCTGTAAATCGGCGAGCAGGGTGTAGACCGCTCGCGCGACGCGGATCTGGTCGTAGGAGGTGTCGAGATCGTCGCCGGTGCGGGTGAATTTTACTTTCATCGGGTGGCCGGCCAGCACGGAATCGGTGAAGCCGGCGGGGATCTCCAGGCGCCGGCCATAGCTGAGGAATTCCTCTGGCGAACGGGTGCGGACCACGCGATAATCGTCGGCCCCTAGCCTCTGCGCCAGTTGGTCGGCCAGAAATCCGGCGTCACTGGCGGCGCTGATTGCCAGCGGATCGCGCGTGGTGGATGACGAGTTATGGCCGGTGATGGTGCCGATGAAATAGAAGAAGACCACCGGCATGACGAAAGTCCAGATGATGGTCTCGCGGCGAGTCAGCAGGTAGCGGCTCTCCATGCCGGCGAGATAAAGGGCGTCACGCAACATATATCCTCAAACGGCGAACCCGCGCCTGATTCGACGTGCTACGAAAACGAATGCCACAGCGCCGAAGGCCGCCAGGACGGCGGTAGAAACGGCCAGGTGAGCCACATCGACACTGTTGTCGAGCATCGTTTTGAATTCCGAGAGCGCCCATCCGTTGGGAGTGAGCCGGCCGACCGAGACCATCCAGCCCGGCATCCACTCGAATGGAAAGAAGCAGCCACCCAGCATGGCGAGCGGAAAGATCGTCAGGTTGGCCAGTACGCTGGCGGCGCGCTGAGTGGCAGGCAGCACCGTGATCCATAGGAACAGCAGATAGAAAACGGTGCCCACGAAGGTGATCCACAGCACTGCCGCGGGCAGATTCGGTACCGGCATGGCGGCCAATCTCTGGGCGGCGACCAGGCCAACCAGCGCCACGGCCGCATATACCAGCGCCACAAAGACGACGCGCGCCGCGAGATAGGAGACCATCGACACGGGACTGGCGGCGATGCGCCGCAGGGTCCCTTGCGTACGCTCTTTCCAGATATCGACGGCGCTGCTGCTGGCGAGGAACAGCAGGCTCATGAAGAGCATGCTCGGAAGGAAGACGGCGGCGAAGCTGCGCGCCGGCTTGGCCGCCTCGTGAACTGCGACGTTTTCCACTTCGATCAGCGGTGTGCCGGAAGCGCGGCGGAAATGGCCGGCGGCCTCGACCGTGATGGAGAGCGTCTCCCGAATCATCTGCGGGAGAATGCGTTCCGAGGGGTTAGTGTACAACTCCAGTTGGTAGGGCAAGTTCATCAGGAAGGCCTTCTGCAGGCCTTTGGGGATGAGCAGGAATGCCGACCCGTCGCCGCGATCGATGCGCGCGCGGCCAGGTTCGCGCGTTACCTTCTCGATGGTGATCATGGTGCGCAAGGGATCGCGGTGGAAACCGTCCAGGAAGCGCGCGCTGGCGATGGTGTTGTCTTCATCGGCCATTAACAGGCGGCCGTGGGGAGCGGCCGGGGTGCGTCCGAAAACCAGACTCATTAAAACAGCGAGCACCAGCGGGATTCCCAAAGCGATGGCGAACTGCGAGGGATCGCGGCGCACACGGCCCCAATCCTTGCGCAAGCTGACGGCGAGGAAGCGCATGTTATTCGCGAAGCTCCTTGCCGGTGAGCTTGATGAAGAGGCTCTCCAGGCTGGGCTGGGTGAGGTTAGTGCCGCGGACTTCCGCCCCGACGGCGGCCAGCGCAGAGAAGATCGCGGGCAAACGGCGGGATGCTTCAGGCAATGAGAGCACCAGCAGGCTTTCGTCCGCCTGCAGCACTTCGATATGGTCGACCGATTGGAGCGCGGCCTTGGCGGCATCCGGCCGGAAGACTCCCGAAAGTCGCAGCAGGTCGTGCTCGGCGAGGAGCGCGCGCAGTTCGGTCAGGGTACCGGCGGCAATGACGTTGCCGTGATCGACTATGGCCAGCCGCTGGCACAAGGTTTCGGCCTCTTCCATGTAGTGAGTGGTATAGAGGACGCACGTGCCGGTCCCCGCCTGGGCGCGAACCAGATCGAGCAGGCGCACGCGGCTCTGCGGGTCGACCCCGACCGTAGGCTCGTCGAGCAGGAGAACTTTCGGTTGGTGGATGATGCCGCAGGCGAAATTGAGGCGCCGCCGCATGCCACCGCTGAACTGTTTGATTGGCTCGCGGGCGCGGTCGGCCAGACCCGTGAGGGCGAGCACTTCATCGATACGCTGGCGGAGGAGGGGATTGCGCATGCCCTGTGTGCCGCCCCAATACTTCAGGTTCTCGAGGGCGGAAAGGTCGTCATAAAGCGAAATCTCCTGCGGAACCACGCCGAGGAGACGCCTTGCGGCGGTGCCCTCGCGGACCACATCGTGGCCCATGATGCGAACATGCCCGGCGGTGGGCGTGAGAAGTCCGGAAATGCAGCCGATGGTGGTGGTCTTGCCGGCTCCGTTCGGGCCGAGGAGTCCGAAGATCTCGCCGGGCTGTGCCGTGAAGGAAATCTCGTTCACAGCCACGATATCGCCGTACGTTTTGCGAATGCGGTCGACTTCGATCACTGTGAGTGTAAGGTATCACGAGCAGTGGCCCGATGCAGGATAATCCGGACAAATTGCGGGAATCGGGTGACGAACTGTTGTTGACATCCGACAACAAGAGTGGCAGGCTTGTTGTAGGCATCCGACAACATGAATCAGGAATCGAAGCTCGATCTGTTACAGGGAACCGTGGATCTGCTGATTTTGCGGATATTGCAGGCCGGCCCCCTGCACGGCTGGGGCATCTCGGAACGCATTCAACAGATCTCCGAAGATGTCCTGCGCGTGAATCAAGGCTCGCTCTACCCGGCGCTACACCGCCTGGAGCACCAAGGCTGGATCAAGGCCGAGTGGGGCGTCTCCGAACTTGGCCGGCGCGCGCGCTTTTACAAATTGACCGCGGCGGGCCGCAAACAGCTCGAACTGGAAGCCAGGACCTGGGCGCGGATGGCGGGTGCGATCGGGCGTGTATTGGAGATGGCTTGAAATGGGCTGGACGGATCTGGTTTTACGGCTGCGCGCTCTGCTGACGCACAACCGCGCCGAGGGAGAACTCGACGAAGAGTTGCGCTTTCACATGGAAATGGAAGCGCGCAAAGCAACGGCGTCGGGGCTCTCCGACGAAGAGGCGCGGCGTAGCGCGCGGGTCCAGTTCGGCGGCGTGGAGCAGGTGCGCGAAGAGTGCCGCGACGTCCGTGGGCTGACATTTCTGGAGAATCTGGCGCGCGATGTCCGCTATGGCGCGCGCGTGCTGCGGAAGACGCCGGGGTTTGCGATTATCGCGGTTCTTTCACTGGCCATCGGGATCGGCGCAAACACCGCAGTCTTCAGCCTAGTGAACACCGTCCTTTTGCGCATGCTGCCCGTGCGAAGTCCGGAGCAGTTAAGGCTAGTGACCTGGGGCGCGCATGCGGACCTGAACCTAAGTTCGACGTGGTCCAACATGGGAGCGGCTGCGGACGGCGGGTGGACTCGCAATGTGTTTTCCTGGCCGATTTTCTTAGAAATGCACAGTCGCAGTCGAAATCTCGCCGACGTCATGGGCTTTTCACCGCTCGGCCCCGTGAATCTCGCGCTGAACGGCCAGGCGCTCTCCACCGGCGCGATGGTCGTCTCGGGGAATTATTTTCAAGCGCTTGGCGTCGGCACTATACTCGGACGCCCGATTACCGATGACAACGACACTGCGGACGGGCTGCCGTCCGCGGTGATCAGCTATCGACTCTGGGAGCGCGCCTTCGGAATGGATCCTGCCACGATCGGCAAGACTCTGTACGTCAATGGCCAACCCTGCGTAGTGATCGGCATCGCCCCGAAGGCATTTTTCGGGGTTTCAGCCGGCGGTTTCATGCGCACTCCGAACCTGGACGTCATGCTGCCCATCCTCGCGCGGCAACGTTTGGAGGGTACGGGAAACCATCGCTTTTCGTGGTTCGGTAACGACATGTTCTGGATCCAGGCGATGGGCCGCCTGACTCCCGGGAAAGAGCTTGTCGCAAGGAGCGAGCTGGCGGCGATTGTGGTGGCTAACCTGGCGGAGACCAACAAGCACGAATTGGGTTCTGAGGTTCCGCGGGTGTATCTCAATCCCGGGGGGCAAGGGCTGGACACGCTACGCACTACATACCACAAGCCCCTGCTGATCCTGCTGGCAGTAGTTGGGCTAACGCTGCTCATGGCTTGTGCCAATCTGGCGGGTCTGCTGCTGGCGCGGGCCAACGCACGGCAGAGAGAGATTATGCTCAGGCTGGCGGTGGGCGCCACCCGCGGCCGACTAGTACGGCAGTTGTTGGCCGAAGGCGCGCTGCTTTCGGGCGCAGGCACGATCGCCGGTCTGGCAGTGGCATGGTGGGGTGTGCGAACGCTGCAGGCGCTGGTGGCGTCAGGCCGGTCTCCGATTCCGGTGGAAGTGACGCCGGATGCGCGTGTTTTTGCGTTTACCGCCGCGGTCGCACTTGTCACCACGTTTCTATTCGCTCTCGCCCCGGCGCTGCGCGCCACCCGCGTGGATGTGGCCGGCGGATTGAAGGAAGACCCGTCTGTTTCGGCCGGAACACATCGTTTCGCCGCTGGCAGGTTCCTGTTGGCGATTCAGGTCGCGGTGGCGCTGGTGCTGCTTGCCGGGGCCACGCTGTTCACCCGCAGTCTGGCCAACCTTCGTTCGCTGCCCCTAGGTTTCAACCCGCATAACGTGACACTCTTCGACATTTCCCCGGGGAAGAACGGGTACGATGAAGTTCGCGGAAACCAGCTCTACGTACGCCTTTGGGAGCGCCTGAGACAAATCCGCGGAGTGACTGCCGTGAGTCTCTCCACGGAGCGATTGCTGAGCGGATTCGTGTCGAATGGCGGTATCCAGATCGAAGGCGGACCTAAGGAGCCGGTGGACTCCCACTTCAATTTTGTAGGCGCAGACTTTATGCCGGCAGTGGGAATTCCCGTCGTGCTGGGCCGGGGGATCGAGGCACGCGATCTTGCCGCCACGCCGCGCGTTGCGGTAATCAATCAGACCCTGGCGCGGGATGCGTTCGGTAACGGATCGCCGCTGGGGCGGAGATTTCGCTGGTCCTTCAAAGACGACCAGGATGTCGAGGTAATCGGCGTGGCGAAAGACGCCCAGTACGCGCGCCTGCGCGGCGACGCCCCGGCCACGCTCTATGTGCCGTATACCCAACGGCCGTTCGGCTGGCCGCCGGAGGCGACTTTCGAGGTGCGGGGCGCCGGCAACCAAGCCGAGATGACCGCGGCCGTACGCCGGGCAGTAGCGGAATTGGACCGCATGCTGCCCGTTACCAACCTCACGACGCAGGAAGCGCAAATCGACGATTCGCTCGCCCAGGAACGCCTCTTCGCGTCTCTCGTTAGTCTCTTTAGCGTCATCACGCTGGCATTGGCGTGCGTGGGACTTTACGGGTCTGTGGCATACATGGTGACCCGCCGCACGCGCGAACTGGGTGTCCGTATGGCGTTGGGCGCCAACTGGTTCGCGGTACTGCGCATGCCGCTCGGGCAGGTGGCGATCACGGTCGGCGCGGGGCTCGCGATCGGTCTTCCGGCGACCTGGATGCTTACGCACGTCATCGAATCGCAGCTCTATGGCATCAAGCCGCACGACGCAATCAGTATGGGAATCGCATCGCTGGCCGTCCTGTTGGTGGCGACGATCGCGGCGCTGCTGCCGGCACTGCGTGCCCTGCGCATCGATCCTTTGCGGGCGCTACGCTACCAATAACTGAAATTGGTAAGCCACTGGTTCGACCAGTGAGACTTGAAGAGGTTTGACCGTTGCCGGAGTTCTTTCCGAGTGTAAAATCCTCCCCAAGTGGCTTGATGAGAACCACAAAGAGAGGATGTTATGTCAGACGTTTATCAGAGCCTAGCCCATTCCAAATGAGACTGCAAGTATCACGTAGTATTCGTGCCCAAACGGCGGCGTAAAGCCATTTTCGGGAACATTCGCCGGCAACTGGGGCCGATTTTCCATGCGCTGGCGAAACAGAAGGAATGCCAGATCGTGGAGGGACACTTGATGGCGGACCACGTGCACATGTGCATCGCGATTCCGCCGAAGCACCCAGTTGCGTCAGTGATTGGGTTCTTGAAGGGAAAGAGCGCGATTGCCATCGCGCGGCTTGGTGGAAAGGAGAGGAACTTCTCCGGTGAGCACTTCTGGGCGCGCGGCTACGCCGTGTCCACTGTAGGGTTCGAACTGGAGCAGGTGCGCCAATACATCCGCGAGCAGGATGCCGCGGATGGTAATGGTCAATTCTGAAGCGATAGATAAGGCGCGCAACGCGCGACGCCTAGACCCATGACCCGACCGCCTTTGAGGCGGCCCAACTCATCAAGCCACCTGCTCCGCGGGGGGTGTCTGACTTTCAACGGCAGCGGAACACGCGCACATAGGCATTGGCGAAAGCCGGTGTTTGCGTCCAGACCCAACTGTGCCGGTCGCTCCACTGCGGGTCGGTATCGCTGGCGGCGATCAGATCGATCGGCAAGTTGCGGCAGACAGCAGCGAGATCCGTCGCGGCCGTCTCGCCGTTACGGGGAAAGGCTTGGCTGAGGGCGTCGATTACCGGCGCACATAGAGCCGGATCTCCGCCGAACGTGGTTATGCAATTCCCATAGGCAGCGAGGGTCGGGCGCTCCGAGTAGAGCAGCGCCGAAGTATTCTGTTCGGCGAGTATCGGATTGAATTGCACGATGGCCGTGGGCGCTGTCGCGGCGGTGGCCCATTCGCCGGCCTCGCGGTTGGCGTAGTTTCGGTCGCCGGCGTGCCGGTCGGAAGCCAGCCAGGAAAAAATCGGCACCACGCCTTTATCCGCCAGCGGTGCGTAAAGCCGATTGATGCCGATCTCGTAAGCCGATCCCGCCGCGCCCAACAGAAGCAGAATCGCCATGAATTTCCTCTGCTCTCGTAAGTCCGAAAGCACGTCCACTGCCAGCAGCAGCAATCCGAATTGCGCGATCAGAAAGCCTCGCCAGCCGAGATCGTTGTTGCCGATCACGGACGACCGGAGAAAAGTGCAGATGGTGACGCTAGCGGCGATCATCGTCCACGTCCCTGACTCCGAGCACGTGAGTGGCTTGCCGCTCTTGCCGTGTTTCTTCCACCAAAGAAGTGCCGCTGCGAAGAACACCCCCAGTTCCAGGAAGTAGTTGAACGGGAGCGCCAGCGCGTTGGCGAGAGGCAGAGTCCAGCCTCTGGTTAGTCCCTGGCCGCGGAGCAAGCCGTCGATCGGAGTGAACGGGCGAATCCAAAATTCGAGCGGCGTCCCTCCGTCGGCAGGACCGCGCAGCGAAAGCGCGAACGGCAGCGCCAGCAGGAGTCCGATTGCCCCGGCGCCAATCAGGACGCCGAGTTCACTCCATCGACGCCTCAGTAACGAGAGTAAAGTCCACGCGATCAGGAACGCGCCGAAAACGAACGCCACGTAGATCGCAGAGCCGAACCCCGTGGCTAACGCAATGCCGGCAAGCAGCACAAACGGAATGCGCGCGCGAACTCCCGTCTCGCGAAACGCTGCCCAGAGGATCAAAAAGCCCATCAGGCAGGCGATGAGGCCCGCCAGGTAGTGGCTCTCCCACAACGCCGAGTAGACGAAGCCGTCCACCTGCTCATTCCACCACTCCATCGAAGGCCGGATTGCATGCATGCCGGCGAATTGCAGAATCCACAGGATCGCCTGCGGCAGGATATCGAGCCCAGTGACGCCCAGCAACAGAATGCCGAGCATGACCCGCCGGCGGAACGTCTCGGGTCCGCGGTATACGAAGAGGCGGAAGTAAAGCGCGACGGTGGACATCAGCCCGAAGCCGCACCAGACGACGCCGGCGATCCAGGCGTGGCGCGCGGTGACTATCGGTCCGCCGGCGAGATCGACCAACGCGCAGAGCAGCAGCCAGAAGTAGTGGTACCGGAGGGCGACCGCGTGCCCGGGAAAGAAGAATGGGTTGACGGCGGGAATTCCGTGTGCGGCGATGGAGTGGATGAACTGCGTGCGGATGGCGTAATCGAAAGCGGCCGAAGGATACCAGGCGCGGGCGCCGATCTGGAGATCGATCAGAGAGAAGACCGCGATAGCGGTCCACGCCCCCAGAACGATCGCGACAACCCGTGTGTATCGAGCGAGCGACATCGGACGGCGCAACGCTATGGTCACCGCATATATCCACGACGCGGCGTAAAGCGCCCAGACGGCGGTCATCGACCCGAAGCGGGCCGCGAAGTATGTCACTACGGGGCAAATCGCCATCGACAGGGGAACACTGAGCGCGAGCTGGAATGCGAAAGTGCGGCGGCGGAATTCGAAAAGATCGGTGAGCCACGCGATGGCATAGCCCGGGAGCAGGACGAACAAGGGGAACAGGCACACGGCGGCCACGCACCCTGCGATATCGGCGAGCATGTAACTGTGTGCGGGCATGGTCAGCCAATTATATGGTGACTAGGGCGGGGCACTCAGACAAGACGGGCATGAGATATGGGCGGAGGGATTACTGAGGATAGGGCCTAATCGAAAAGCTCATCGAGCGGTACTACCATGGCGGGATTCTCGGTGCGCAGTTCCGTGACTTCGACCATGGCGCCGGGAGTACACCGGAATGCCTTCCGGCTCTTCGGATCGAGAACCCACACGTAGGGGACGCCAAAGCGAAGGTAATCGGCAATCTTCTCGCTTGTGCGGGAAACGCGATCCTCGGGAGAGACTATTTCGATGCAGACAAAGGGCGGAGTACGGAGAATTTGATCGGCGGGTTCGCCAAGGATGACGCAAACGTCGGGAACTCGAAAGCGACTGGGCGATACCTGAACACGCTGCTCGGTATACGCGGAGATCCCCCAGTCTTTACGGCGAGTGTAGAAATACGATCCGATTGCTAGTTGCAGGCGACTGTGATCGATCTCTCCCACGTTGCGCTCCTGGATTTCTCCGTCTACGTAGTCGCAATCCGGCTCGTAATCGGTCGAGAGATACTCTTCTATCGTGACTGCAGTGGTGGCCATAAAACAAAAAAAGGGGTATCCCTGTTTCCAAGGATACCCCAACTCTTGAAGGTAAGCTTTACTCCGCGAGCGTTTCCTCGCCAGTGTCTTCAGGCAACCCGCCGCCGTACTGGAGGCGAGTCT
>Ga0302326_10034489_pt1 | contig 10026 bp, 4 predicted proteins | sample Palsa_T0_3_FD_202264 | JGI IMG/M metagenome (GOLD analysis project Ga0302326, IMG submission 202264) | Peat permafrost microbial communities from Stordalen Mire near Abisko, Sweden - Palsa_T0_3 | ecosystem: Environmental > Terrestrial > Soil > Palsa > Peat permafrost | place: Sweden: Abisko...
AAGATTGGACGGTAACCCACGAAGGGTCGCTTCATCCCGGGATCAAACGGTATTACATTCGCATCCTGCCCGAGCAAGTGGGAGACGCGAACCCTGCCGAAAATCCGGAGCCGCGCACGCTTCAAATCAAGAACATTCCCTCCGGTCAACAAAGCGGATTCCCAGCGAAAGACGTTGTGGATGGCGGGTTTCTCGAACTGGTGCGCTACGGTATCCGTTCCGCGAACGATCCCATCATTGTGGATACCGTCAAGGTGATCGATGCGGTGCTGAAAGTGCAAACCCAGGCCGGTCCGGTATGGCATCGCTACAATCACGACGGCTACGGCCAGCAGGAAGATGGCGGCCCTTTTACCACCGTCGGAGTGGGGCGGGCGTGGCCGCTGCTCACGGGCGAGCGAGGTCATTACGAGTTAGCTGCCGGTCGAAGCGTTGAGTGTTACCTGCGGGCCATGGAGCAGCTTGCCTCCCCCACTGGCCTGTTGCCGGAACAGGTTTGGGATGAGGCGGACAAGCCGAAGGCCTTCCTCTCTCTCGGCAAGCCGACCGGTTCCGCCATGCCGCTGATGTGGGCGCACGCCGAGTACGTCAAGCTGCTTCGCTCCGTTTCCGACGGCGAGGTTTATGACGCAATCCCCGAAGTGCGCGAGCGCTACCTCGGCGATCGCAAGAATCGCAAGCTTGTGGAAGTGTGGAAGCCGGACCGGCGCGCGCGATTTATGCGAAAGGGTTCGATCCTGCGCATCCACGGTACTGAACCGTTCCGCCTTCGCTGGTCGAGCGACGGTTGGAAATCTCAGGCGGATACCGAATCGAGCGCCAATGCTCTAGAGATCAACTTCGTCGATTTGCCTGCGACAGTGTCCTCATCGAAAGACGTCTGCATCCGCTTCACCTTCTTTTGGCGAAACAGCAACCGATGGGAAGGGCAAGACCACGAGGTTACCGTTCGATAGCCACCCGGTTGTCCGGCGACCGCGACACGCTGGACAAAGCTGTCGCAGCCTGTCCAACAGGGAAGGCCATCCCTACCCGGCTTCGACCTCTTCGATCCTGATGACGACGGGCGGTTGCAGAACAAAATAATTCGCCGATTTCCGCCCGACGAAACAGCGGCCTGACGCACCTCGGCAAGGATGTTATCGCTATGTGGGGCGATGGTTATTCCGAAATGTTGCAGCGACGCGAATCCCCAATTTTTGAGAACTCATGCGAGGGACGCGGCTTAAGGGCATAGAAAGGATCACAAAATGCTAATTGCGTCTTCGGAATGGAACTAGCGGTCAGTGCCGCAATTCTGCCAAGGATTTGCAACAAGCGTAGTTTGGGAATTACATCAGTCCATTGTCCGGCCCGGAGACATGGGTAACAGAATGTACCTAAGACATAGGTAACACTTTTGGCCCGAAGGGGTTGTTGAGGGGCTGCAAAGTTTTTTCCTCCAGATCGATATAACCAAGATCGTAGTCCATGAAGCTGACGATCCAGATGCCGTCATCGACTTCCTTGATGCCAACCGCTTGGCCGGCCAGACAAGTGCTGAGATTAATCTTTTTGCGATACAGGCACAGGCGGCCGCAGCTGGTGATGACGACGGTTTTGTCGTGGAACGGATAGTGCGGTTCGCCGATGCCTTGATAGGGGCGGCAGGAAGAAATATAGCCTCCGCCGGGCACTTCATCTGCAGAGCTTCGTGCGGGCGCTCGTTATTAAACTCTTCCAGGAAGGTGTCGAACTTGGCCTGCTGCTGAAGCAGATTGGCGCCGGCAGGACGAGTAGCTTCCTTTTTGAGCGTCAAGTGCATGCGCTCATGCCGACCGTTCTGCTGCGGATGACCCGGCCTGATGCGTTCGATACTGATGCCCAGGCGCAGCCACCACACCGAGAGTCGCGATAGGTTGAAAAGGCCGTTGGGAGAAGCAAAGGGGACGCCGTTGTCGGAGCGGATCGCCTGGGGCAGTCCCCGCTCCTTAAACAAGCGCTCAAAGGCCGTAAAGGCGGTCCTCTCGGCGTTGGATTCCATGGCTTCGCACAACAGCAGATAACGCGAAGCATGATCGGTGACGGTGAGCGGATAACAGTAACGCCGATCGTCGAGCAGGAACTCTCCTTTGTAGTCCGCGCACCACAGGGCATTCGGGCTGGCGCCCTCGGAAAGCGGAGTCCCTGCGGTGTGGGTGCGCGATCGCCGGGCCCGTGTGACCAACCCATGACGATCGAGGATGGCATGAATGGTGCTGCGAGCCGGCACTTTCACTTCGCTCGGCAATCGTCTAAGGAGGCGCTCCCGGATCTTGCGGGCGCCCCAGTTCGGTTTCTCGCGTTTGGCCGCGACGATGGCCGCCTCGATCTGCTCAGGCAGCTGGTTTGCGTATCGGTGGGGGCGCCTGGCACGATCCGTGAGTCCCTCCAGTCCACATTCCTCATAGCGCTCGAAGATCTTGTAACCGGTTTTGCGGGAGATCTGAAACTCGCGGCACAAGGCCGCCATGCTCTCGCCGTCTTTGAACCGAATCACGAATCGTATGCGTTCGTCCATAACAGAACTTTCCTTCCATGGCATCCCACCCGCCCCCCCTTACGGGAAAGAGTGTAACCCATGTCTCCGGTACGTTCTGTTACCTATGTCTCAGTCCGCACAAATAACTTACAGACGTCCAATCGGCATCGAGAATCGCTAACCGCTCTTCCCGGCATATGATGTCCAGCATCATATGAGAAAATTAGCGTTGATCCCTTCCACGACCGCGCGAGCGATCGCCCTGGCTCTCTTGATCCCTTGGCTCGCTGTTCGCGCTGCCGGCCAGGTACGTGGCCTGGTTCAGGACGCCGGAGGAGGATTGGTTGCGGGAGCTCAAGTTCTCGCCCACGGCTCCCAGGAAAACACCGATCGGGTGGTCGCGAGTGCCATGGACGGGTCTTTCGTAATCGATGGACTCAAATCAGGTCATTACCAGTTCAAAGCGACCAAGCTCGGATTCCCAGATTCACCGGTGGTGGCACGGGACCTGACGGACGGCCAGGATCTGATGCTGAATCTCACGCTCGGCGCGCACGAAGGATTTCTGAAAAGACTATCTCAAGCCTATGTCAAAGACTGGCGAGGCAGCGTTGATAGCGGCCCGGCGCCGCCCCGCCGCGCGTTGCCCTCGCCCTTGAACTCGCCGCCTTTCCCCAACGCCGATTGGTCCTACGGCGGATCGCCCGAAATAGGCGCGCCGGACACCAACGTGCCCCCTCTCATGGAAGCTCTCTACGGCGGTTCGCTTGGCAACGCCTGGGAGCGAAGCAGAGTCAAGGTATACGGTTGGTTTGAAGGCAGTTTCAACCTCAGCACCTCGCACAACTCGAATTATCCGGCCGCTTATGACATCTTTTCCAATCGAATCGAACTCGACCAAGCGGTGCTATACCTCGAACGCCTTCCCGACACCGTTCAAACCGATCATTTTGATTGGGGATTTCACCTTACCGGACTGTTCGGCACCAGCTATCGTTTCACCACCAATCTGGGCTATTTCAGCGGGCAGTTGCTCGACGACCACCGCGAATACGGGTTTGATCCTGCGCTGGAATACCTGGACCTGTATTTCCCACAGGTTGCCGAGGGATTGAACATCCGTATCGGGCGCTTCATCTCAATTCCGGGAATCGAAGCGCAACTGGCTCCGAATAACTACGTCTACACCCACTCCTTGCTGTACGCGATTGATCCGTTTACCGATACCGGTATCCTCGCGACAATCCGCCTAAACGACCGCTGGCTGGTTCAGTTCGGACTCACCGCCAGCCATGATGTGGCTCCGTGGACCCCGGACGCGCAGCCCTCCGCCACGGCCTGCATCAACTACACGTTCAATAACGGCAATGACAATGTATATCCCTGCGTGAACGGTCTCAACAACGGCAGATACGCCTACAACAATCTCCAGATGTTTGATAACACCTGGTACCACAAGTTCAACGCCCGATGGCATATGGCCACCGAAGCCTGGTACATGTATCAGCTTGACGTACCCAGCGTTTCAGGTCCGCTACTGCTGGAAAAAGGCACGAATGGCGCGTACTGTCCGGCTGGCGAGATCCGATGCAGGGCGCCGGAATGGGCCATGGTCAACTACATGGAACGGCAGTTCTCCGCAAAAAATTTCGTCTCGATTCGCACCGATTTCCTCGACGATATCAGAGGCCAGCGAACAGGGTACAAGACCCGCTACGCCGAGGAGACTCTGATGTGGGGCCATTGGGCGGGTAGCACTGTTCTCTTTCGTCCCGAACTCAGGTTCGACCGTGCTTTCGATCGTCGAGCGTATGACAATGGCACCCGCCAAAGTCAGTTTCAGCTGGCGATGGATGTAATTTTCAAGTTTTAAGGACCATGCGTCGCAGCTCTAGAGGGCTGGCTCGCTGAAAAACGTATCTATTGCCATCCCCCGCCAAGGGCCTTGTATAGTTGCACGACTGTGAGTAGCTCATTGAGCCGGATTTGCGATAACGAGAGTTGAGCCGTGAACAGGTCGCGATCGGCGTCCAGGGCGTCGAGCTGCGTGTCCACGCCACCGCGATAGCGAATATAGGCGAGGCGCAGGCGATCTTGCAAAGCGAAGACGAGCGCCTCCTGTTTTTCCCGGCTCTCGCGTGTGCGCTGATGCGCAATCAGGCTGTTCGAAACCTCAGAGAACGCGGTTTGAATGGTTTTTTCATATTGCACCAACGCTTGCTCGCGTTGCGCTTCCGTCAGCCTGACGTTCGATCTTAATCGCCCCGCGGTGAAGATCGGCTGGGTTATCTGGGGCGCCAAATTGAATGCGCTGGTTGGCCCGGTAAACAGGCTGGCGAGTTGGGTGCTTTGGCCGCCCAAGAACCCGCTCAGACTTAGTTGTGGGAAGTAAGCGGCCCGGGCGACACCGATTTCTGCATTCGCCGCGATCAAGTTCTGCTCAGCCGCTTGAATGTCCGGACGACGTTCGAGCAGCGCCGAGGGAAGCCCGGCGGGAACTTCGGGAGGAAGATCTTGCGCGGTGAGGATTCTTCCGCGCGGCACTCCGCCCGGTGGCTCGCCCAGCAAGAGACGGATCTGATTCTCGGTTTGTTCGATCTGCTGCTGGATCACGGGAATGGTCTGGGCCGCTGTGTCAACGAGCTGCTCGGCCTGGCGCAGGTCGAGGAGAGTGGAAACGCCGCCATTCTGACGTGACTGAGTAAGTTCCAGCGATTCCTGACGGGTTTGGAGCGTGTGGTTCGAGATTTCGAGTTCGTAGTCAAGCTCGCGCATCGATAGATAGGCAGTGGCGACGTCGCTGACCAGCGTAGTGACTACGGTCTTGCGATTTTCCTCAGCGTTCAAAAGATTCGCCCGCGCGGCTTCGGTGGCGCGGCGCAGCTTGCCCCACAGATCCACTTCGAACGAGAGCAAATTTAACGAGGCCTCTCCGAAGGTGCGATTCTGCGAGGGGAGAAGGATCGCAGGCAGCGGCGTGGCGCCGTCGCGAGAAAAACGGTTGAATTCGACTCCACCGCTGGCAGCGAATTGCGGAAACTGGTTCGACCGAGTAATCCCCAGGTTGGCTCGCGCCTCTTCCACGCGCGCAGCCGCGTCTCGAAGGTCGTAGTTTTGCATGAGCGCGGTGCGGATCAACGCTTGCAGTTGCTCGTCCTTGAAAACGTCGAACCACTTCAGATCGGCCAGCGAGGCGGCTTCCGGGGCTGGAAGCGGCTCCGGCGCGCGAAACTGCGACGGGGTCGCCAGCTTGGGGCGCTGGTAATTGGGACCGACCGTGCAGCCGCAGAAGACCACGAGTGAAAGCGCGCAGGCGGCAGTTCTCAGAGGCATGGAATCAATCACCCTGCGCGGGCGTTGGCGGCGGGTCAAGTTTTAGATTTCCTGGTGCAAGGGCCCTTGGGGAACTAGCGCCGGAAAGCTTTTCGACCAAATAAAAGGCCGCGGGAATGATGAAGATGCCGATAAAGCTGGCGGCCAGCATCCCGCCAATGACCGTGGTTCCCATGATCTGGCGCGAAACTGCTCCTGCGCCGGTGGCGATCCACAGCGGAACGCATCCCAGGATGAAGGCGAACGACGTCATGAGAATGGGCCGCAGACGAAGGCGGGCTCCTTCCAGTGCCGCATCCATTAAAGGCTTGCCCTTCTCGAGTTCGTCCTTTGCGAATTCCACAATGAGGATCGCGTTTTTCGCCGCTAGCCCGATGAGCATAACCAAGCCGATCTGTGAGTATACGTCGCTTTCGATCTGGACCATGTAAGGCGGATAGAAGTAACCCAGCAGAGTCCGGCGCAGCCATAAAGCGCCAAAGGCTCCAAAGACCGCGACCGGTGTGCTTAGCAGGACGCTGAACGGCAGGCTCCAGCTTTCATACAGCGCGGCTAGGATCAGGAACACGAACAGCAGCGAGAATCCGAAGATCACCGACGGAGAAACTCCTTCCTGCGCCTTTTTTTCCTGGAAGGACATGCCCGAATAGTCGTAGCCCATCTCGGGCGGCATGGTTTGCGCGAAAACTTCTTCCAGCGCCTTCATGCCCTGGTTGGTGCTGTAACCGGGCGCGGCCGCGCCGTTCAATTGCGCGGATCGATATTCGTTGAAACGCATCGTGAATTCGGGGCCGCTACCCGACCTGAATCTGGTCAACGCCGACAGCGGCACCATTTGACCGGCCGAATTGCGCACATAGAATTGCCCGACGTTCTCCGATTTTGTACGGTACTCGTTTTCAGCTTCGACATAGACCTGCCACTGACGCCCGAACCGATTGAAGTAGTTAACGAACAGACCTCCCATGAAGGCCTGGATGGTCCGATAAACGTCGTTGATCTGGACTTCCTGTTTGATCACTTTGTCGCGATCTACATCGACAAATTGTTGCGGAACGCTGGGCAAGAAAGTGGTAGTAAGGGTTCCGATTTCCGGACGCTTGCGGGCCGCGATCATAAACTTGTTCAGGTTATCGGACAAGAACTGGACTTCTTTTCCAGCCCGGTCTTCGAGGACGAAGGTAAACCCGCCCGAGGTGCCGACTCCGGGAATCGCGGGCGGCGAAAAACTAAAGGCTACTCCTTCCGGAAGTTTGCTGAGCTCTTGATTGAGATGCGCTTTAATTGCCTGAAACTGCTCCGCTCGGGTCTTGCGTTCGTCCCAGTCGTTCATGGTGACAAAGAGAAATGCGTTGTAGCTGGTTCGCACCAGGCTGAGCAGGCTGAACCCCAGAATACCGGTGGAGTACCGTACCCCCGGCGTCTTCGCCAGAATATCCTCGACCTTCGCCGCGACCAGCTCGGTGCGCTGCAGTGACGCCGCATTGGGAAGTTGGATGTTCAGGTAGAAATAACCTTGGTCCTCGTCGGGAACGAAGCTGGACGGCAGTTTGTTGCTGACGAAATAGCTCGCCACAACGCAGCCAATCAGAATAATCACTGCCACTGCGCTCTTTCGGATGAGGGCGCCGGACAATTGGACGTAGCGCTCGGTGGCGTGTCCGAACATCCGGTTGAACCAGGCAAAAAATCTTGCCAGCAGACCTTTGCTCTCCACCTTCGGTTTCAAAAGCAGCGCAGCCAGCGCGGGACTCAACGATAGCGCATTGAATGCCGACAAGATCACGGAGATGGCGATGGTGACTGCGAACTGTTGATAGAGCCGGCCCGTGATGCCTGGAATGAATGCCGTGGGCACGAAAACAGCGGAGAGGACCAGCGCGATACCGATCACCGGCCCCGAAATCTCTTCCATCGCCCTCAGTGCGGCCGCCTTCGGATCCATGCCGTCTTCGATGTGACGCTCCACCGATTCCACCACCACGATGGCGTCGTCCACTACCAAGCCGATGGCCAGCACCAAGCCGAACAAGGACAACGTATTAATGCTAAAGCCGAACAAGGGGAAAACCAGGAAGGTGCCCACCAGCGAGACAGGCACAGCCAGCAGCGGAATCAACGTCGCTCGCCAGCCTTGGAGAAACAGGTAAACAACCGCGATTACCAGGATCAGGGCGATCACCAACGTTTCGACGATTTCCTTCATGCCCGCAGTCACCGCGAGCGTGGTGTCGACGGGAACTGCGTAGTCTATGTCGCCCGGAAATCGGCTCTTCGCTTCCGTCATCATCTTCTTTACCGCCGCCGCGGTCTCAACGGCGTTCGATCCCGGCAACTGGTAGATTGCGATCACCGCGCTCGGCTTGCCATTCAGGTGGCCTTCCACGCTGTAGTCTTGCGAGCCCAACTCTACGCGCGCGACATCCTTGACGCGCACAATTCCAGTGTCAGTCGTTTCCCGAACTACGATGTTCTCGAATTCCTCCGGTGAGGTTAGCCGGCCTTGGGCGCGCACCGAGTACGTAAATTCCTGGCCTTTGGGAGCCGGCTCGCTTCCCACTTGCCCCGCAGGATTCACGGTGTTCTGGGTTTGAAGGGCCGACACGATCTCCGGCACGGTGATCTGCAACTTCGCTAGCTGGTCAGGCCTAACCCAGAGGCGCATCGCGTATTGACCAGCGCCAAATATTTGAATGGTGCCGACGCCTTTCACGCGGGTCAACGGGTCGTTCAAATTGATGTACGCGTAATTGGCCAAGAACCGCGCGTCGTAGGTGCCCTTGGGCGAATATAGGGCCACCAGCATCAGTGGCGCGAGCGTCGACTTTTGCACCACGACGCCGTAGTTCGTTACATCTACCGGCAGTTGCGGCGCAGCCTGCGTTTCGCGGCTTTGCGCCAGGATCAGATCTGTATTGGGGTCGGTTGCCACATCAAAATCGACAATCATTCTCATCTGGCCGTTGGCAGTGGCATTGAGAGAATACATGTAGTTCATGTTGTCGACACCGCTCATCTGCTCTTCGATGGGCGTCGCCACGGATTGCTCGATGGTCTGAGCATCCGCGCCAACATAGATCGCGGAAACCTGAATCTCCGGCGGCGCGATGGCGGGAAACTGCGCGATGGGCAGGCTGGCGATTACGACTGACCCCACGATTACGGTCAATATGGCGATTACCATCGCTACAATTGGCCGATTGATGAAGAATTTCGACATGGGATTTTATTTTCCCGCGAACAGTTTCGGATTCACCTGCATTCCCTGTCGAACTTTTTGGATGCCTTCGGCCACAACGCGCTCGCCAGGCTTGAGACCTTGGTTGATTATCCAATCGCTGCCGATGCGATCGCCCACTTTGACCGGCCGTATATTTACTTTGTTGTCGCCATCCACAACCGCGATTTGATAGATTCCCTGAAGTTCATTGACCGCGCGCTGGGGAACCAGCAGGGCGCCGGGTTGCACCCGCAGCGCAGTCCGAACTCTGCCATATTGACCTGGCCGCAGGGTGTTGCCGGGATTCGCGAACAGTCCCGCGACTCGGATGGCGCCAGTCCTGACGTCAACTTGACGATCCGCGAAGTAGAAGCTACCGCTCTGTGGATAGATAGTTCCATCCGCCAAAATCAGCTCCAGCCGCAGCCCCTTCCTCTCGGCGTCCAGAGTAGCCGGAGTGGAGTAGCGCCGGTGAAAGTCCAGATATTCCTGCTCGGCAACGGTGAAATAGACTTTGATTGGATCGACGGTGGATACGGTGGTGATGGTCGGGCTGGCCGGACTAACCAGTGAACCCACTTGCTGCTGCGCGATGCCAGGAATGCCGTCGATGGGCGATATGAGCCGCGTAAATCCCAGATTGATCTGGGCCGTTTCCGCGGTGGCCTTCGCCGATTGCACTGCGGCGCCGGCAGCGATGATCTGCGCCCGAGAGGTGGCTACCTGCGCCTGAGCGGATTCCACTTGCGCCTTGGCGGCGAGATTGTTCTGAGTAGCATTATCGAGGTCCTGTTGCGTGATGGCTTTTTGCTGGGCAAGCGGAGTATAGCGATCCACATCCAATTGCGTGCGGCGCTGGTTCGCCTCCGCCACAGCGACCTGCGCTTCGGCCTGTGACAACTGGGCTCGCGCTTGTGCTAACTGTCCTTCGGCCTGGGCTTGCTGGCCTTGAGCCAGGTCCAGAGCCGCTTGA
>Ga0302326_10034490_pt1 | contig 10026 bp, 9 predicted proteins | sample Palsa_T0_3_FD_202264 | JGI IMG/M metagenome (GOLD analysis project Ga0302326, IMG submission 202264) | Peat permafrost microbial communities from Stordalen Mire near Abisko, Sweden - Palsa_T0_3 | ecosystem: Environmental > Terrestrial > Soil > Palsa > Peat permafrost | place: Sweden: Abisko...
CACGCTTGCCGACGCTTGGTCGCGGCAGTGTGTCACCGTGGCAAAGAAGTGTCGAGAAGAGTCTCGACACGGCAGGCACGAGTGCCCGCGCCACGAAGGCCAGTGGAGTGTAAGGAATTCGGGTCAAATGATCGCTGTATTGATCGCAACCTTCGGAGCCGTGTTTGCCGCCGAGATCGTCGGCGACAAACTGCTCTACACCACGGGAGTCCTGACCACTCGCTACCGCACTGCGCCGATCGTGATTGGAATGCTGATCGCTTTCATGGCCAAGATGGCCGTGGCAGTTGCGGTGGGAAATGCCATCTCGAGACTGCCGCGATGGCTCGTCGCCGCGCTCACCAGCTTGAGCTTCATCGGCGTGGCCATCGCGCTCTGGCGCAAGCCCGTGCAGGGGGCTTCGGCTGAGAAGAATCACGGCGCTTCACGGGCAGCTGCGGTTTCCTTTGCGGCGATCTTCTTCTCGGAATGGGGAGACGTGGGGCAGATCACGGCCGCTACCATGGCGGCGCGTTTCGGATCGCCCCTGCTCGTCTGGATCGGAGCCGTAGCCGCCATGGCCACCAAGGGCGCGCTGGCCGCCTCGATCGGCGCCGGCGTTCGCCAGTGGATCGCCGCGCGGATTCCGCCGAAAATCGTCCGCTATGCCGGCGTCAGTGCGCTGCTGGTGTTGGGTCTGCTGTCTGTTCTCGAGACATTGACCGGCGGTCACGCCTGACGGCCGGCCGTTTTGCCCGTGAGCATTCCCCGCAACCGGAAGAACATCACTGCCGCCGCGAACTGCGCCGCCATCCCGAAAACCACCAACGCCATCAACGATCGCGAGTAAAGCAGACCCATCGCGACGCTACCCAGAAACCAGGCTACGCCATAAACGCCGTTGAACGCGCCAAATGCGCCGCCTCGTTTATTCATCGACACCACGCTGGCGATGCCGGAGCGCAGGCAGGCGTCCTGCGCCCCCAGCCCGGTTGCCCAACACGCGACGCTTAGAATTGCGCCGCCGGGCCCACCCAGAAATCCCAGCGGAAGCGCCAGCAGAGAAATCAGAATCCCAAATACCAGCGCGTTCAAGCCGAAGCGGTCGAAGAGTTTGCCGAACAGCGGCGCAGTCAATCCGTTCACCGCCATGGCGCCCGCATACAGCAGAGGAATCTCGACCGCAGTCGAGATGTTTGCGCCCTGGAAGTGGTAAGCCAGAAGAGGAAAATCCACCATCCCGCAAGCCAGCAACCCGGCTGCGGCAACATACATCCAGAAGAGGCGAGGCAGCGCCTGGCTGCTCTGCGCTGTTTCCACAAGCCGCGCCCGATCCGGATTCAGCGCGCGCGCCATCAGCAGCGCCGCTAACGTACCCAGCGCCGGAATAGCCAGCCAAAGAAACGCGGGGCCGAAGCGATGTGACCGGGCCACTGCCGCCACCATCAGCAACGGACCAATCACCGCTCCGGTCTGGTCCATAATCGTGTGCAGCCCGAACCCCCATCCATGCCCCACTTCCCCGGTCGCGCCGGAAAGCAGCACATCCCGCGCCGGTCCCCGCAGCGCTTTTCCCGTGCGCTCGGCGACGATCAGGATCGCCGCGGTTTGCCAGTTGCCCGCGAATGCGAGCATAGGCACAGCCACCACATTCATCGCATAACCGCAGAACGTAATGATCCAATACGCGCGAGTGCGATCGGCAAAACGCCCCGAGAAAAAGCGCAGACTCGCCCCCAGCATTTCGCCAAATCCGGCAATCACGGCAACCTGCAGCGCGGTCGCGCCCAGATCCTTCAGGTACGGCCCGATGATGCTGTGCGCGCCCTCATAAGTCATATCGGCGAACAGGCTCACGATGCCGAGGCAGACAATGAAGCGGAGTGCGGAAGCTCGAGTCTCCGCAGCGGTTTGCACTTGCGAACGCGTCTCGTTCCCCAAGCCGCATGGTAACGTGCGCCCCGGAGTTAATCGAGAGTAAACTGAGATTGGAACCCTAGCGCGATGATGCCAACCAACGAGTATGTAGAAATTCGGAACGGCGGCTACTATTTCGCAGGAACCAGCGTTGGGCTGGACATTGTGGCCCACGATTTTCGAAATGGGAAATCGGCCGAGTCGATCTTCGAGGCCTACCCTTCGATCGGATCGTTGGCAAAGGTCTACGGCGTGATCGCATTTATTCTCGAGCATCCGAAGGACGTCGACGTCTATCTCGAAGATCAGGATCGCCGCTACGAGGCGATCCTGGCACGCTATCCCCTCACCCCCGACATGATCGAGCGCTTTGAACGGGCTTCTACTTCGACGACGCCACCCGATAGTCCGGCGGAATCGAAGTTGAGCAGCCATTGCAGTGGTCGTAGCTGACTACTCGCGTGACCGTCCATACGCCATCCTTGTTCCGCCAGATGTGCAAGAAACGGCCTACGCCGCTGCCGTCGCCACACTTGCCGGTTGGTCCTAAGCTCTTTGGGTCGCAGAACAGGTGAATCCCCGTTTCCACTGCGCCATACCCCTTCAGCGGATAGACACCCAGTGTGCCAGGAACAAGATCCCGGTGCACTTTGCCACAGACGTTGTTCTTGACGGCTTCGACGGTCGCCTGCCGCCCCACCATCAGGCCGCCTTGATCGTGGTAGAACTCGAGATCCTCAGCCAGGAACGAAGCGAACTTAGGCAGATCGCACTTGTTATAGGCATCGAAGAGCTCGGAGTCGAGCGCCGCGATTTTGTGAGTCAGGTCGTCCGGGGATGCCGCGAGCAACTGGCAGAGGAGCAGAATGGGGAGCATCATATGGCTTCTTACGTCTGAGGAAGCCACAAAGTTCACAGGCTCTTTCGGCGGTCATTTGCCTTTGCGGCCGCAACATTCCGCATAAATCCCGCATATTTCGCCCGCCACACCGGAGAGTGCCGAAACCGTTCGCGAAATTGCTCCTCTGTGATCCCCGATAGCGTTTCCAACTCGGGCGCGAATGTTCGCGCCTCAAAAGCAGGGTCATCCGTAACCGGCGCTTGACGGTTCCATGGGCAAACCTCCTGGCAGATGTCGCAACCAAACACGTGTGCCCCGAGGCCGGCTTGCTCATCTTCCGGGAACGGCCCGTGTTTTTCAATGGTCCAGTACGAAATGCAGCGCCGGGCATCGAGGGTGTGGCCGCCCGAGTCATCCGGGATCAGCGCAGCGGTCGGGCAGGCATCGATACACCGCGTGCAGGTGCCGCAGCGATCCGGCGGCGGAGTGTCGGGTTCCAGATCGAGCGAGAGTAATGCTTCTCCGAGAAAAAACCATGACCCCCTGCCCTGATTGATCAGACAGGTGTTCTTGCCGATCCAGCCGAGGCCCGCCAGCCGCGCATACGTGCGCTCGAGAAGCGGAGCCGTGTCTACGCAAACGCGCGCCTCGAAGGGTTCGCCGGCCGCGGCACGCAATTCCTCGACTACCTTTTCGAGCCGTTCGCGGACGACTGTGTGATAATCCTCTCCCCAGGCGTATCGCGAAATCCATCCGCGCCCGCTGAGATCCACTTCCGTTGAATAGGGACGATCCGTGTTGTAAAGCTTCCCCACGCAGAGCACCGTCTTCGCCGATTCGAGCAGAGCTGTCGGATCTGACCGCATGTCGCCGCGCCGGTCAGTCAGGTAGCTCATCTCGCCGGCGAACCCGGCTGCGCGCCATGTCTGAAACCGGGCGTAGTCCTGGGCCGGCGCCGCTGCGGCGATCCCCGCCAGCTCGAACCCGCACTGGCGCGCAATCTCGAGCACTCGCGCTTTGGTCACTGAGGCCATGGAGAATGAGAATGCTACCGTCGGAGATTATTGTCCGCCAAAAGATGCAGCCGCCGCTTCTCGAACTATCCAACGTCTCCGTGCAGCGCGGGCAGCGCCTCGCCCTCGACCGCTTGTCGCTCATCATCGCCGCGGGCGAACACGTGGCGATTCTCGGCCCCAACGGGTGCGGCAAATCGACGCTGATCAAAACCATCACGCGCGAGTGCTACCCGCTGCTCGATCCCGAATCCCGCTTTCTCATTCTCGGCAAGGACACCTGGAACATCTTCGACCTTCGGGCGCACATCGGCGTGGTCAGCAACGATCTGATGCAGCAGTCGACGCGCGACATCACGGGCCGTGAATTGGTGCTCTCCGGCTTCTTCGGCAGCATCGGCATCTGGCCGAATCACCACGTCACGGGCCAGATGGAGCAGACCGCGCAGCAAGTGATGTCGGAGCTCGACGCCGCCCATCTCGCCAACCGCTGGTTGGATGAGCTTTCCTCCGGAGAAGCCCGGCGCCTGCTGATTGCGCGCGCCCTGATCCACCGTCCACAAACTTTGCTGCTCGATGAGCCCACCACCAGCCTGGACCTCGGCGGGCTCGAGGAGCTCCGCAGCCACCTTCGCGCCCTCGCCCAGGCGGGAACCGGGATCGTCCTGGTCACCCACCATCTGGACGACATCATCCCCGAGATTGACCGCGTCGTGCTCTTAAAGGCTGGCCGGGTTTACAGGGACGGGCACAAGGGAGAAATCCTCACCACCGAGGCGCTTTCGGACACCTTCGGAGTGAAACCGCAAATCCTGCAGCGAAACGGCTTTTACCACGCCTGGTAGAGCGGTTCACCCGAAACGGAGCCGCGACCGGAAAGCGCGAAGCGCAAGGGAGCGGTTTGTCCCGAGTTTCGGCCCCGGCAAACGGCCTTCCGGCACGGACTGAATTTCTGGACCCATCTACTAAGCGAAAAGTTCAGCCAGCGAAACGCCGATTTCCCCTGCGATTAGCCGTCCGTCCTGGCTCGCCAACCGCACTGGTGATCCGCGATGGTATTCCCAAGCGCTCTTCGAGGCCGGATCGATCACCCAGCAATAAAGTACGTCCCAGGAGTGATAAACCTCGCACTCGGCAAATAGTTCGCTTGGCCGTTGCGACGGGGAAAGAATCTCCACGCAGAGCAGCGGCGGATCAACCAGAATGTCGTTCTCGAACTGCGAATTCATCGGATAGAAGACCAAATCCGGGATCCGGACGTCGTCTCCGCGACGCACGGAAAGTTCGGCCAGCACCTGGCCCAAACCGCGTTTTTCAAAAGGCTCCAGCAGGCGCGTCAGAACCTTCTCGATGCGCATATGTTCCCGGGTTCCCGTAGGCTTCTCCCGTAGCTCGCCTGACACCAGCTCGCGGCTCGGCTCAAAATCCCGAATCAGGTACTCTTCCAGCGTGATTTTGCTTGCCGTGGCCATGCCTGGTCGCTTCTATGCTTAGTATGCCGCAAGAGATGCTCGCGCGCGACGGCAACTCCGCTTCGTCTTGAGCCTTTGCCCCGCTTGAGCCCAAGGGCCCGCACGGTCTCGGCGGCTCAAGCTAAACTATTGATATGAAAGCCTCGAAGCTTTGCCCGGCCTACCCGACAATCCCCTTCGCCGCAAGATATCGCCAGTCAACCGCCGTTCGCTGCTATTCGATTTCTTTTCATTAACTTCCGGCCCCAAGCGCACCTATACTTCGGATATTGGCGTCTAGACCTTTACATGGGAGAAGACTGGGCGCTGAAGCCAGGAAAAACGGAAATCGCGAATGCACAAACCAATCAAATACGCAGAAAAAGTAGTCGCAGTCGCCGCGGGCGCGGCCTGGAATCTCTTTGATTCACTAAATCAGATCCACCAGAGCCCCTCGTTCACTCCGAAGTGGTCCGATAAGCCGCTTCTGAAGAGCTACGAGAAATCCAAACCGCCGCTGGGCTGGCCGCGAGAAACCGATTCTCTGTGTCCGAGATGCGTCCCGGAAATCCGCCAAAAGATTGTTGACGGGGAAATTGATTACAAGATTCTGCTCAATCAGGCGGTTGGCGAAGTAAAAGCCAAGATCATCGAGCGCGACGGCAAGATCCTGATGACGAAGGAGTGCCCGAAACACGGGTACTTCGAGGATTTGATGTCGATTGACCCGGCCTTCTCAAAGCATCTCGAAGATGTTTTCCCCGGCCGTGATATTCGGGCCCACAACGACGAGAAGCTCCACAATCACGGTTCGTCAACCATCACGCATGGACGCGGATCGGTGCTTACCGTGGACCTCACCAACCGCTGCAACATGATGTGCGACCCGTGCTTCATGGATGCCAACCAGGTGGGTTTCGTGCATGAGCTGAGCTGGGAAGACATCAAGCAGCTTCTCGATAACGCGATCTCCATCAAACCGCGCCGTCAGATGTCGGTGCAGTTCTCCGGCGGCGAGCCCACGCTTTCCCCGTATTTCCTCGACGCGGTTCGCTATGCCCGCAAGGTCGGCTACAACAGCGTCCAAGCCGCGACTAACGGCATCGAATTTGCCAAGAAACCCGAATTCGCCAAGGCTGCCGCGGAGGCGGGCCTGCGCTACGCCTATCTGCAATTTGACGGCGTCGGCAATGCCGCCAATTCCCATCGCGCCGTCGGCAATCTGTTCGACGTGAAGATGCGCGCCATTGAGAATCTGTGGACCAACGGCGTCGATATCGTGCCGGTGATCACCATTGTGAATGGCGTGAACAATGAGCAGGTGGGCTCGGTGGTTCGCTTCGCTCTCGACAACCCGAAGAAGATTCCGTTCCTCTCGTTTCAGCCCGTCTCCTTCACGGGCCGCGATGAAGCCGTCACGGATGAGCGCCGTCAAGCGCAGCGTTACACGCTCTCGCACCTGGCACACGACGTGAAAAATCAGGTGGGAATTGGCGAGCCCGTCCGCGATTGGTTCCCGATTTCCTTCATGAGCACCTTCAGCGATTTCGCCGATCTCGTCCACGGACCGAATGCGGATTGGGGCCAAATCAGTTGCGGCTGTCATCCGAACTGCGGCATTGGCATGGCCGTGATGTGCGACAAGGAAACCAAAGAAGCTGTTCCGGTGACCGCGTTCCTGAACGCCGATCGCCTGGCTAAAGATATAGCTCGCATCAACGACGCGGCGCGCGGCCGTCTGCTTTCCGTTGCCGGCGTGACTCTCGCCCTGCTGCGGAATTACAATCCGTTCACTTCCCCGAAGCATTTCCGTCTGACTGACCTGATCGCCAAATTCGACAAGTGCTTCGGCATGAGCAACAAAGCTCGCTCCGGCGGCTACGGCAGGGTGTCGGGCGACCGAACCATGGTCGATATCGAACAGCGCCGCAGGGACCGCTGGAACTTCCTCTTCGTCGCCGGCATGTGGTTCCAGGACCTGTTCAACTACGATTTCCGCCGTACCGAGCAGTGCATCATTCCCTACGCCACCCAGGAAGGCGAAATCAGTTTCTGCGCCTACAACACCGGCGTCGGCTGGCGCAACATTATCGAGAAAATGCACATGACGTCCACCCTCACCAAGTGGTACGAGGAGCATGGCCGCCATGAAATCTTCGCCGGCAACAAGGCCGTGCCGCTGGTGAGCGCCGAGCACAACCTGGTACTGCGTGCCGAAGACGTCAACCATCGCAAGCAGACTGACCTCGATGAAAAGGGCATCGCCAAGACCGCCCGCGAAGAGAAGACCCGCAAGCGCGACGAAGCCTTGAAGCAGAAGATCGAGAACGACAAAATGATGCGGCTGTATCGCGAACAGGTTCTCGGCGAGAAGAAGTTGGAAGGCTTCGTCCCGTTGGGAAATCTGATGAGCGGTGCCCCCATCGCGGCCGCTCCGACGGTAAAGGAAGAAGAAGAAGTCGGCGCGATGGGCGACTAGTGTGGCACAGGCTTCAGCCTGTGAAGCACGGCCGCTGATGAACTCAGATGAACGCGGATGAGCTATTTGTTTTCCATCAGCGTTTATCGGCGTTCATCCGCGGCCATCCGGATTTTGAACTTTTTCAGCACCCTCTGAAGTCAGTGCCACCACGATTTTGTTTTGCAGCGCCTCATTTGCCACCCCCACCTCCATCCTTTGAACGCTTTGTGCGAGTTTAATTAGAGGCGCCCTTTCCCCCGCCCGATGGCGAAACACACGTCCAGCGTAATATGCTCGACTTCAAGGAAACCCTCAAGAGCCAGCTCAACATCGTCGACGTGGTCGAGCAGTACGTACGCCTCAAACGATCCGGCACCCGTTGGGTTGGACTCTGCCCGTTTCACAGCGAGAAGACGCCATCCTTCGGCGTGAATGCCGACCTGCAAATCTTCAAGTGCTTCGGCTGCCAGGAAGGCGGCGACGTATTCACGTTCATTCAGAAGATTGAAGGTGTCACGTTCTTCGAAGCCCTGAAGCTGCTGGCCGAGCGCTCCGGAATCCCCATGCCCGAACGCGCCCGCCCGCAAGATCCAGCCGGCCAGCGGCGTGAAACGATTCTAGACATCGAAGAGAAGGCAGCCTCCCTCTTTGAATCGAATCTCCACTCTGCTCGCGGCGCGGAGGTTCGCAATTACCTCACCTCACGCAACGTGAGCATGGAGACTGCCCGCGCTTTCCGGCTTGGTCTGGCGGATTCGTCCGGCCGCCAGCTTCTGCAGCGCTTGAAAGACTACGATCCGGCATTACTCGAGGAAGCAGGCCTCGTAAAACGTCGCGATGACGGGAGCCATTACGACTACTTCCGCCATCGCCTGATTTTTCCCATCCACAGCGAATCCGGCCACGTAATTGCTTTCGGTGGACGGGCTCTCAGCGCTGACGACAATCCCAAGTACCTGAACTCGCCGAAAACTCCCCTGTACGACAAGAGCGCCGTGCTCTACAATCTCCACCGCGCCAAAGCAGCAGCGCGCAAGTCAGACCGCATGATTGTTGTGGAAGGTTATATGGATGCGATTGGCGTGGCCGCGGCGGGCATCGCGGAAGTGGTCGCCATCTGCGGCACCGCGCTGACTCCGGCCCAGGCCCGCCTCATCAAGCGTCATGTGGCCCAGAGCCAGGCGTCCACCGGCAATGTGATGATCAATCTGGACCCGGATCGCGCCGGTATTGCCGCCACGGAAAAGTCGATCCACCTTCTGCTCGCCGAAGGCTTGCGCGTGCGCGTTCTCACGCTGCCCGGCGAGCTGGATGCTGACGAGTTTATCGCCGCGCAAGGCGTCGAGCGCTACTCCTCGCTCTGCAATTCCGCGCCCCGCTATTTCGCATGGCTGACTGACCGTGCGAAACAGCAGTTTGACATCACTTCCGCGGAAGGCCGCGTCGATGCGTTCCAGTACCTTTGGCCATCCATCCAGCAAGTGCAGAACAAGTTGGAACGCTCCGAGCTCGCCCATGAAATCGCGCAAGCCCTGAACCTGGACCCCAATACGGTCCGCGATCGGATGCGCGGCCGCAACTCAGCGCAACCCCGGCAGCCCGATGTGTTCCTCGGAATTCCGCCGGCCGAACGCCTGCTGCTCACCTGCATGCTGCATAGCGATCAAGCCCGCACCCTCGCCCTTCCCTATCTGAACCAATCCGTCCTGGTGCGCCAGTTATCGCTTGCTCCGCCGTTTGAGGCATTTCTCGCCCTGGAACGCGAGCGTGTTCCGTATTCCTTCGAGGGACTGCTTGCGAGAGTGGAACCCGCCATGCAACACATCCTTCAGCAAATTGCGTTTGACGACACACAACTCGACCCGGAAACGGCCGCGGAACAAGCCGCCGAGTGTATTCGCGCGTTGGAAACTAAACAGGGAGAAGCAGATCGGGGCGAGCTGCGAAAGCAGATTCGAAGGCTCGAGCAGGAAGGGGATTTCGAAGAAGCCATGCGGCTCGCTAACGAATTGGATAAGCAGGTTCGCGCGTCATCCTGAAAGGCGAGCCGTTGTTGTACCATGGGGAAAACGTTGGCGCCGCTCGCTCGCGCCTTTAGGGGCTGTAAACAGAGATCTGGAAGGCCGATCGCCGCTCCCCAATTGCCAGGACATGATGAAAAGGCCGGTTCATGCAAGCAGGCAATGATAAGAGCTTCGCTCTTTACGATCCGGTAACGGGCATCGTAAGGGACGACTTAACCACGTCTGATGACCTCGGAGATTTGTTCCCCGATCTCGATACGTCAGTGGTCGAGCTGCTCGAAGAAGAGTTAAGCGACAAAAAGATAGACGATACCGAAGACCTCGCCGAGCTCGACCTGGG
>Ga0302326_10034492_pt1 | contig 10026 bp, 5 predicted proteins | sample Palsa_T0_3_FD_202264 | JGI IMG/M metagenome (GOLD analysis project Ga0302326, IMG submission 202264) | Peat permafrost microbial communities from Stordalen Mire near Abisko, Sweden - Palsa_T0_3 | ecosystem: Environmental > Terrestrial > Soil > Palsa > Peat permafrost | place: Sweden: Abisko...
TTCGGTCAGTGAGCCGCTGGCGGGAGTGCCTAACAGGAAGGAGGCAAGAGCGCTGCCGCTGGTCGCCGTGGCAGCGAGAGGGTTGCTGGAGGTGAACTGCGAGGTGAAGCTCATTGCGATGGACGAGTTGGAGGCGAGATCGTTCAGCTGCATCAGCCGGTACTGTCCGCCAAACTTTAAGTTGTGATTTCCGCGGATCCAAGTAATGGCGGCGCTTTCAGACCAGTCGTTAGAGGTACTCAGAGTTACCGCTGCGGAGATCGCGTTGGGTGATGTGTATCCGGTTACGGTGAATAGCGGAACGGTTTGGACGGCCTCGACAGCGTTCAAGGACGCAGGAAGACCAATCGAGGCAAGATTGAACGGATCGGTCGGCGGAACGCGAACCTGCTGGAGCCGGTTAAAACTGGATCGGAACTCACCGATCAGATGCGGGGTAAAGATTGCCGTGGCGGCAAGAACGGCATCGTTGGTAATAAGGTCGTCGTTCGAATCGGTCGCAAGCGGAGTCAGATCATTTCCGAGCAGGTTCACAATCCCGTTATTGATGCGCTGTTGCGCGTAAGTTGCAAACAGCTTCAAGTTATCGTTGATGGAGTGATCCAATCTTCCGACGCCCTGTTCAGAAGTATATGGATGACTGCCGGATGTCGAAAAATTGTTAGCGCCGGTGAGAGCATTGCCTGGTTCGTTCGGCTGCGGGTAAAAGAACTGCAGCCACTTCGCCGAGACCGGATTGATCAAGCTGGAAGGGATGATGTTCCCGGCGAGAAGGGATCGCGTATAGGTGCCGCTGGCCGCTTGCGTGGTGGTAAAGGGATTCGCGATCTGGATGAGCTGGCCGGCGGCGTTGTACGTCTGCGAGAAGTTCCCCTCCCGCTGCAATACCGTCGGTACGGTTCCGGTGTAGGTCACGCCCTGCACCAGGTTGAAGCCTTCATAATTACCAAAGAAGAATGTCTTATTGCGGCGGATAGGGCCACCGAGCGATGCGCCGTATTGGTTCTGTTTCAGGGGCAGATCGGGGAGTCCGGCCGCATTCTGAAAGAAGTCGTTCGCGTCGGTGATATTGTTCCGTAGAAATTCGTACAAATCCCCGTGAATTTGATTTGCACCGGAACGAATGCTCAAATTGACCACCCCTCCCGACGTTCGTCCAAATTCCGCGGAGTAACTGTTGGTCTGCACGCGGAACTCCTGCGTTGCGTCGACGGACGGAATATAGCCGATCGCATTGCTGCGCGTAATGGTCACCGGAGCTCCGTCCACCAGCACTTCATTGGCGTTGGACACGCCGCCGTTGGCGGAGAAGTTGCCACGAGTATTGGTTGCCAGCAGAATGGGATTCGACCCGGAGCCGGGCTGTACTCGAACTCCGGGTGTCAGTTCCACGAACGCCAATGTATTCCGGCCGTTGGTGGGCAATTCCGTGATCTGCTGCGATTCGACGATCTGGCCCAACGCGCCATTTTCGGTATCGAGCAGGGGCGCGCTTTCCTTGACTTCCACGGTTTCCGTCACCGCGCCCAGCTGAAGGGCGAAATCGATTCGAGCGGTCTGGTCCACAACCAGGGTGATGTTGGACTGCGTCATGGAGCGGAACCCAGGCGCCGCAACCGATACTTTGTAGGGCCGGGCGGCAGAAGAGGGACCGTATAATATCCCGTGTCCGCTGTCTTTGTGGGGCGCACGATGCCTGTATCCGTGTTCGTCACTTGAATATCGGCGCCGGTGACGTTGGCGCCCGCTTGATCCGTTACGCGGCCGGTGATCTGGGCGGCCGACGTCTGGGCGTGGAGTTCGCCGGCGAAAAACAGCGCGGAGGCAATCCACATGACACTGGCTCGATGAAACGGCATCGAAACTCCATTCCACGATCCGCACCAGGGCGAACCGTATTGAGACACAACCATTCTATGCCTCTGAAACAGCAGGATCAATAAACGGCCCTGGACGCGGCGCTAGAGGTATAGAACCGTCCGCGTCTCCTAGCGGACCACCTTCGCTGCCGTTCCATCCCACTTTACGAGTACGGATTTGCCGCCGGCGTGGAAAAGCCAACCATCGTTTCTCTTTTCCAGCGTAACCTCGGCGGGTTCCTGACCGGCGGGCGCCCAGGACATCGCCACCGCGTTGTGCCACTTCTGCTGCTGCGTCTTCAATTGAATCGTGAACAGTTTGTCGGGATAGTCTTCGAGTTTGTCGATGCCCTCGTTCAAGGCGGGAGTCAGGTATCCTTTCGCGGGTAAATAATCCGCCACTAGCTGGACATCCTGCATGGTTAAGGGAGTTACGCGAAGCACAGCCTTTTTTCCTCGCGAAATATAAGCGCCGTTGCTTCCGGGCACCGCTTTAAATTGCGGGTGGAACCGGAGTTCAGCCGAGTGCCCCTGGTCTGTCTCGACGTCGTCCGCGATAATCAGCACATTGGGCTTCAGGAAAATGAACTGGCGCACGTACTTTCGCAGGCCGTTCTCGGGCGCGTACGCCTGTGTCGCATCGCCCACGATGTAATCGAGCTCCGCCGATGACGTGGCGGCGGTGATCCGGGGATGCACCTTCCCTTTAATTTGTTCAATCGCGGCAAACCACTGGCCCCGCGCGGAAGGCCGGCCGTACACCATGTGGCCGTCGCTGGCTCCGTCTTCACCGATCTGTCCTTTTCCGTCGATTAGGAGCGTGTTGTGCAGATTCGTGGCCTTAGGCCGGTAGCCGTCGTCCCGCATGAGGAATTCGCCATCGCCGAACAGCACGAAATGGTTCGCGTCCGGATGGGTATGGACGCCCCCGGCATCGAACGTGAGTTGACTGGTGGCGGAGTGGCCGAGCGCTGGGCCGCAAATCAGGGCCAGGAGCGACTCGTTTCCGGACCAGTCTGTCCGCGAAGAAACGATGCCCATGTCCTCGAAGTGACGCAGAGTAGGAAGACTGGTGAAGGACTTGGGCGCGACCGTCGGGTCATAATAAATCGGGTTCAACCAGCAGGCGCCGAAATGTAAACAGATGGAAACCGGCGCGAGCGCATCCGCTAGAGCCTGGATGTACCCGTCGTGGTTCATCGCCGCCAGGCGGCGCAGCAGGTAATCGGGACCTACCCAATCGGTCGCGATGCCATCGGCGAAATCAATCCCTTTTCGGGTCGGGGTCCAGGAATTGCGGGGAAGGCCCATGTACATGCGGTAATAGCCGGTGTTGGCCCACCATTTGCTGGTTACGTCCTGACCCAGCAGGTCTTTCGATAGCGCCCAGAAGCGCTGCAAGCCGTCGACCCCGAGGCTCCAGTAGGTGATCCCCTCGTGGCTGGCCCCGTCTGGGCCTAGCAGGGCTTCCGTCTTCCGAAATCGGTCGAGGCAACTATTGATCCACTCCACGGCTTCGCCGGAACCCTGCGGATCGTCGAGCACTGCGAAACCTCCCGCGCCCAGGCCGGCGAGCGTGACCCACATATGGTTCTGGAGATAAGAATCGTGCCAGCTCATGACCTTGCTTTGGCGGTACATCAGACGGCTCCGCTCGATTAGCGTGCGGTGGAGGATTTCCTTGGTGGCCGGGTCCAGGTCGGCGTACAGCCAGTCATAGACGACCGACACGCCGAGGAGCATGTAACCGGCCGCCAGATCGCCGCCGTCCCGCGTTCCGCTTCCCCAATGCGGATAGCCGCAGGAAGCAAGGGTCCATTCCTTGCTGGCGTCAAAATACTTTTTTTGACCAGTCACGACGTACGCCAGCGCGAGATACGGCAGCTTCGAACCGACGTCCATCTCCCACCAAAGCGCATCCCCGCCGGGATCGACTTCGGTGTACTGCGGCGGATGCGTGGCGGCGATCGCGTCGGCTTGTTGTTGAACACGCGGCCACATGTCTTTATAAGTCGTCGCCAGGTTTTGCTTAAGATCGGCGATCTTGGCGGGGTTCAAGTACAGGCGCGGATGAGGCGCGTGGGTCCATTTAAGCGTGGCGTCCTGGGCTAAAGCGCAACTGGTGGCGACCGCCATCAACACGGATAATCGGTAGATCATTCTTTCAACCTGTTTCGTCTTCCAAGCTTAGATTACGACACCATGAACGGCTGGACCTAATCCGTGAGCCCGTGTCTTCGAACACCGTTTATGACTCGGGCTGAGAAATCGCGGCAGGTCAGCTGAGGAGCTTGGCGACCGCTTCATTGGTAACTACGGGCAACCGTACCCGCTTTAGATAATCGTCCAATCGATGCAAATCCGATTGGACGGCTGCATGATCGGATTGCGTTGCCGATTTTTCGAGCGCGGCGCCGATCTCCGTCAGGCTTGCGAATCCGTAGGACCTGCCGCTGCCTTTCATGTTGTGTGCCAGCACTCGAACACGGTCGAAGTCAGAGGCTGCGAGCAGGGTCAGCAGTTCCGCAACTTCAGCTTTGCGGGCCTCCATATAGTCCGGCACCAGCTCCTCCAGCCCCTCGGGGATTTCGATTTCAATCGGATCGAGCGATGGCGCGGGCTGGCGGTGGTGACCAAACTCAGCGATCGCGGCGAGGAGTTTTTGTTTGGAAATTGGCTTGGACAGGTGCGCCGTGCATCCCGCAACCCGGCACCGTTCGGCATCCTGAAGCCCGGCGTTTGCGGTCAGTGCGACGATCGGAGCCGGACCGGAACCACGTTCCTTCTCCTGGGTGCGGATCGATCGTGTCGCCGCCAGCCCGTCCATCACCGGCATTTGAATGTCCATGAGAACGAGATCGAACTGCGCGGCGGCGAATCGGTCGACCGCCGCTTTCCCGTCCTCGACGAAGGTCAGCCGATGCGGACTCGTCTTGAGGTAAGCCTGCAGAAGCAGGCGATTGTCGGAAGAGTCCTCCGCAATCAAAATGTTCAGAACCGTCTCCGCTGTTGACGCTCCAAGCAGCGGGTGAAGGCGGTCCGAAGCGTTCGCATGAGCCGGAGGACGCAAGGCCTCACGGACCAACCTCAACAAATCAGCGCGTCTCACCGGCTTGACGGCATAACCCGAGATTCCCGCCCGCCCTTGACGCACCGCGTCCCCCGGCTCGGCCTCGGAAGTAAGCATGATAGTGGGAAGATCCGGCATGATCTGGCGAAGCCGTTCGGCGGTCTCAAATCCGTCCATGTCCGGCATCCGGCTATCGACAATCGCCATAGAGTAAGGCGGGTGGGCCGCATCGCTCAGCGCTTCCAGCGCGGCGTGCGCTCCCGCGAACTCGTCCGATTCCAATCCCCACGCTGCCAGCGCTTCGCGTTGGATCAGCCGATTCACGGCGTTGTCGTCGATCAGGAGCACGCGCTGTCCGCTGAGGTCTTCCAGTCCGCCCGTCTGCCGCTCGCGTTCCGGCGCTCGATCGAAATGCACCGTGAATTGGAACGTGCTACCTTCTCCTTCGACGCTCTGAACCGTAAGGTTTCCTCCCATCTGCTCCACCAGGCAGCGACTGATTCCCAGACCCAAACCGGTGCCGCCAAACTTGCGGGTGGTGGAAGAATCCGCTTGGCTGAAGTCCTGGAAAACGGTCTCCAGTTTGTCCGCCGGGATGCCGATGCCGGTGTCGCGAACGCTGAATCGTATCTCCTCCGGGACGTCCGCGTTTTCTACGGAGAGCACGATTTCTCCGGAGCCGGTGAACTTCACCGCATTGCCCAAAAGATTGATCAGGATCTGGCGAAGCCGGGATGGATCGCCCATCAGATCCATAGTTGTATTGGGAGCGAGCCGGCACAGCAACGAAATTCTCTTAGCGCGAGCCTTGGGTGCGGTCAGCTCCATTGCCTGATTGAGCACGTCTTCGAGATCGAATGCCACTGTTTCCAGTTCCAGGCGGCCGGCTTCGATCTTCGAGAGATCCAGTAGATCGTTGATCAGGTCCAGTAAATTGCCACCGGCGCGGCGGAACACCTCCACATACTGCCGCTGCACTTCATCCAGTTCCGACTCCCACAGCATTTCGGCCATGCCGAGGATCGCGTTCATCGGAGTGCGGATTTCATGACTCATCACCGCCAGAAAATCGCTTTTCGCGCGGCTAGCTTCCTCGGCGCGCTCGCGGGCCTCCATCAGTTCCCGCTCCACCTCCTTCCGTCTCGCGATGTCGCGGGTCAGGGTTTCGCCGGCGATTCGGGCTCGATTGCGCTCCCGCCTGAATCCAATGATTGCCCACACGGTGAGCGCGAGCAGCGCGACTAACCCGACGACCTCGATTCGATAGAGGCGCAAGCGCCGGCGGTCAGTGGTAATCGCCATTATCGATTCCATCAGGTGGCCGGTAACGTTCAGCCATCGCGGAGCGAGTCTGCCTAGCGTTCCGTCCTCCCCCATGGCGCCGATCTCTTCGCGCAGCGCATCGGCGGCGTCGCGAACTTCGAACCTTGCGCCGATGGCTAGCTCCGAGAGCACACCGTTCGGGACGACATCGAGCGGCGTTCCCGGGCACGGATGGTCGTGCATAAAGACGGCGAAAACTGCATTCTGCCCGCCGAATGCAACCGGACTTTCGCCAGTGCACACCGCGGCAATGGCTTCCCTCATGGACGGCTTCGGAACCAGCCGCAGCTGTGGGAAAAAGTTCTCGAGGAGGACGCGGTTTACCGCCAAATCATGATAGGTTACGATGCCTTCGAGGGGGGGGCGGGACTGCAACCAGGCGGGTGCGCTGCGGGTGACAAATTGATACTCGGTCTCCATGAAGGGGTCGCCCAAATAGATGAACTTCCGCCGTGCCGGGGTGATCCGCATGACCGGCCAAAAATCCACGGCGCCGGCGCGCAGGGATGCGTCCGGGCCATCCGGATGGTGGATCCATTGCAACCGGATGTGGCGCCGGCGCGCGGCTTCGCGCACGATCTCGATGACCAATCCAGTAGGCTCGGGTCCGCCCGAGTCAACCTGAGAGGGGGGATCATTTTCCCATCCGATTCGATAGGACCGCGCCGTCAGGTTGCTATCGATCCTATGACGAATAGCAATCCACGACGTGCCGAGGATTGCCACCGCGATCAGAGCGCAAGCGCCCCGTTTCATCGGCTTCGAGCCAGGCGACATCTGAATCAGCGCGCGAATATGTGCAACCCAGGCGGCGGTAGGCACCAGCCCCAGCGTGCGGGCCAGACGACTGCGGGAATCGGCGTGAGTGCTCTGCTGTGACTCCATGGATTCCACGCTTCGGCGAGATGGGATCAGTTCATTCCCCCGCGAACGTCAGGCGCCGGCTGCGCGTAGAAGCTGAGTGCGGCGAGCACCTGCGCCTTGGTGGCGGGCTTGGTCAGATAGCCGGAACAGCCCACGGCCGCTCCCATGTGGATTTGACGATTTTCATCGTCGGCGGAAAACAGCAGGATCGGGAGCCGGGGGCGCCCTTGCTCAGTCTCGTGTTGCCGGATCAGCGCCGTCGCTGTGTACCCGTCCATCACAGGCATGTTGACGTCCATGACGACGAAGTCGTACTCGCCCGATTGGAACATGACCACCGCCTCCGCACCGTTCATCGCGCGAGAGATCCGATGGCCTCCGGCTTTCGTGTAAGCCTGGAATAAGCGGAAGCTGTCATCGGAGTCCTCGGCGATTAGAATGGCCATTCGCGAGCCGCGTTCGCTGCCCTGAAGCAGGTCGGCTGCGGCAGTGCTCTTCGGATCCTCCTCCGCGATCGATACCGGTATCGTAAAGCCCACCGTGGAACCCGCCGGCGAGTTAGCCAGTACGAGAAATTCTCCCCCCAGTCCAGCCAGGTGCTTCCGCACGATCCGCAATCCGAGCCCTTGGACGCACAGGTCGTCGGCCGATTCGATGCCGGCGAGAATGCTTTCGTCGATGCCGGGTCCAGTGTCCGCAATCTCGAAGTGGACGCTGGTAAGGCTTTTCGTCGATACCGACAAACGGACGCCGCCGGTCGCGGTAAACCGCACCGCGTTATCCAAAAGCCTCCGCAGCATGTCTTGAACCAGCAGTTTGTCGGCCAGGATACGAGCTGGAACCGAGGGATCGATATGCCAGTCGAACCGCAAACCTTTGGCGGTCGCCAGCACGCTCATCAGCTCGGCGACTTCGCCGATCATGTTGGCGGTGACGAAGGGAGCGATATTCTGCGCAGATTCGGCGCGATCCAATTCCGCGAAATCGTTTGCGGCGCGGACCAATCTATTGGCGCACTTGCGGCAATGCAACAGATATTGGGCTTGGGTGGCCGACAGGGGTTCCTCGGACGCCAGTTCCATAAGGCCGGTAATCTGGTGGAGGGCCTCGCGAACCTTTTTACTTAGCCTTAACGTTGAAGATTCCATCTGTTGTCTTTCTTAAGATCCCCATCGACTGCGATCGCGCACCGGCGTGATGGAGAACATCTCGATAAACTTGCGGGCCTTCGATCCGGTGACGGGAGCCGCGGATGGCGCCATGCGCCGGCCAATCTGTTCGATCTGCACTGCGATCGCGGAACGTCCCTGGAGCGCTTTGCCCAGTTGCGTCGCCTCGGTGATCTCTTTATCCGCGGCGGGAACCGTGAAGCGCACGGGAAGCTGAAGGATGGATTCGACATCGTGTAGCGGCATGGAGCCGCGCCCGTCGGAGCGGTTGATGATGACCGAAACCTTAGCCTGCAGGCCGAGCTCCCGCAGCATTTCAGACTTGCGTTTCGCCATATGGAGCGTACCCAGGTCTGGTGTCAATACCAGGAAACATTCCTTGGCCCGATGCAGCGTCTCAATTTCGTATTCGCGCATCTCACCGGGCAGGTCGACGCATATTGTCGGATAGGACTTTTCGGCGGACTCCAGCAATCGAATAGCGCCGAGTTCCGGATTGACGCCCCCGAACTGAACCGGCGCCGAGCCGAGAATTTCCAGCATGTCGCGGCGGCACACCATGCGGTCCCACAGATCCGTTTCGAGCAAGCCGCCGGCTGCGATGGCATCGAGCACGGAGTAGTTGCTGTGAAGTTTGAACAAAAAAGACGTCATCCCGAGTCGAAAATCGAAATCGATAAGCAGCGCGCGTTCATTGGCCAAACGCGCCGCCGCCGCTGCTCCGTGCGCGGCCAGCGTCGTCGCCCCGCAGCCAGGCTTGGCCGGAAGGAACGCGTAAATATTCCCGCCTTCGCGCTCCGTTCCGCCGGGGGTTTTGAGCTTTCGTCCAACCCGCGCGAATGCCCTGAGAACCTCGCTGCCAACGATAGGCAGAGTCAGAACCTCGCGGATTCCCAATTGCATCAGCTCAATCAGTTCCTGCGGGCGCTTCGTGGGATGGACGGCGATGGTCGTGGCCGTTGGGAAAGAGGTGTCCAGTTCCGCCGCAATTGCCCGCGCGCGGATGCCGTCGGAAAAGTCGAGAAAAATGACACAACCGCCGGTGGCTTGACGAATCTGATCGAGCTTGGCGCTGTCGGGATATTCCGCCAGGCTCCAGAAAGTTTCGATATCCGGGCTGCCTTCGAGCGCGGACGCGATCGATTCGTGGATCGTTCTATCCGGCGAAATGACCGCGACAATAAAGAGTCCGTTAGACACAAGCCATTGATCCTATCGACTCCAAAACATGAACGCGGCAAGCCAATTCACTCACTCTAGTTCTTTATCGACGCAATGAGAGATTCGCAGAGGCAAGACATTTCCGATGCTGTTACCCATTGAAATGACTATAAATTTCTCCGCCCAGACGATGAGGATGTGTGAGCCAGCGGAACATATTAATCGTGGACGACAGCATCGCAACGCGCAACCTCATAAAGCTCTTGCTCGAAAGAGCCGGCTACTGCGTGCGAGTTGCGGAGGACGGCGAACAGGCGGTCCATGTCCTGTCGCAATTTCAGGCCGACTTGATTCTGATGGACTTAGTCCTACCGGGCATGACTGGCGTGGAATTGACCAGGAAGCTGAAATCGGATCCCGCCACGCAAAGTACAGTCATTATTGCGTTTACGGCCTACACGCTGGTTTCCGATGTTAACGGAGCGTTGGCTGCGGGTTGCGATGCTTTCATCGCGAAGCCAATCGACTCGCGGACCTTCGTGTCACAACTTCAGACTTATATGGACCGGCTATTGCCGGC
>Ga0302326_10034493_pt1 | contig 10026 bp, 9 predicted proteins | sample Palsa_T0_3_FD_202264 | JGI IMG/M metagenome (GOLD analysis project Ga0302326, IMG submission 202264) | Peat permafrost microbial communities from Stordalen Mire near Abisko, Sweden - Palsa_T0_3 | ecosystem: Environmental > Terrestrial > Soil > Palsa > Peat permafrost | place: Sweden: Abisko...
TCATGAGCTTCTCGGAGGAATCCTGAATTGCAACCGTCATTGATATCTCCTGCGTCGTGTCGGACCAGCACTGCACATGCTGCGTTCAGCCGGCTCCGCGACGCGCGCCCAGGGCGCCGCCGCCGGGTAGCTCCGGCAACCGTTCCCTCTGCCCGGCCGGTGTTCTCACGCAGGCCTGCCGTGGGCAGTCACACGACCGGCAGTACAACGGGCCGGCGCCCAAGGATTGCCGAGAGCACGTCGCACAAGGTCATGGGCTGCAGGCGGCGAGCTGAGGGCAGGCCTCAGAACTACTTGCGCGGACTGAGGCCACAGACACCACCGTCGCCCAGGGAAAACGACGCTGTCCGCGCAAGTAGTTCTCAGGCGAACCCCAAGGAGGAACATCGGCGCTCGGTGTATGGCGGTTGCCGTCATAGGGCCAAGGCTCTCCACAGCGGCGGCCTTAGAGAGGAAACGGACCGAACCATTAGGTCTTTACCTTGCATCGCAACGGCGCACCTGTCAAGCAGTTCTCCGCTGTCGAGCGGAGGTCCCCGAGGCGTCTCCCCCGCCCGCCTCGCGACTGCGGCCGCACCCCATGACCCCCTGCGCCGCTACCGACGACGCTGGAACGATTGGCTTTCCCGCGCCCTCGGTCAAGTCGCCCCCCACGCCCTCCTGACAAGTCGACATCGAGCCACCCTCACCCTGATGGGCCGAGCCGGGCAGAGCGACCGTTCGATCCATCAAGCGGCCGCCGTCATCCCTTCCAGCCTCGCTTCCGCGCGCGAACGCGGCGACATCACCCACAGACCTGTGAGCCACGGGTCGGAGCTGCGGCGTTGGTGCTGGCGAGATCCCGTCTGGCTGATCCTCGCGCACGCGGGGCAGGCCGCAACCGTGAGCTCAAACGGCAAGGGCTTTAGCCGCCACCAATGTTGACCTCGTTGACGGTGTGGCGGGCGAGGGCCCGCAGATCCCGGGGGTCGCTCGTGATCACGGTGGCGCCGCCGAGCTCGTCGGCCACCGCGACCACGATGGCGTCCACCGCGGACGGGCGGCGCCCGCCGCTGATCGCGGTCCGCAGGCGCGCCGCACTGCGAGCGAGCGGCTCCTCGACGGGCCGAACGTCACATGTTCGCAGCAGGCGGTTCTCGTGAAAGTCGCGGCGATGATCCCCGGTGAGCGCCTCGACCAACACCGCCGCCGGCACCACCGGCGGCCACTCCCCTCGTCGGCGCAGCTCTTCCACACGCGCCCGACGGGCAGCCAACATCGTGATCCCGTCGGCGTCGAGGACCACGGTCACGCTGAGCGGCTCCCTCGCTGAGCGCCCAACGCCCGACCCGCCCACGCCTTCGCCTCGGCCCGCTCGGTGTCACCGATCGGGCCCAGCTCGGTCTCCAGCTCAGCCAGGTAGACGTCGAGTTCAGCGACCTTGGCGAGCCGGCCCAGCTCGGCTGCCACCCGCCCTCTGGGTGAGCTGAGAAACGTTCAATCCCGCCTCACGCGCGTGGCGGTACAAGTCATCAGGCATCGTGATGTTCACCCTCGCCATGCGCACACAATACACACCATCGGCTGCTGATCGGAACCCTCGCTCGCTCATGGCGCCTCGCCGTTCACGAACACAGCCGCGTCGAAGGTTTGCGCCGGCGAACCAGAAGGTCGCTATCCGATCGCGCCAACCCGGGAGCGTGAACCGGGCGTCGGAGTCGTAGGCGCCGAGGCCAGAAGTAAGCGGCGCCGCCGTCCCCGTGCGGGGTGCCGTCCCACCGCAAATGGCGGCGGCCTGGGGATCCTGCACACTCTGACGAGGCGATACCGCCGCCTGCCGCCGTCGAGACGTCTTGGTCGTGAATCGGTGCCCGCGTGGCGCCGGTCCTGCCGATGAGCACCGCGAGCAGCGTGTGATCGTCGACGTCGATCACGAGCCGGTGAACGTGCTAGTCGCCGCCAAGGTCAGGGTCGTCAGCCACGATGCTGGCGACGGCCGCCGCGTAGGTCCCGTCGCGCAACAACTCCAAGACCGCGTCCGCGACCTCGGGCGGGACCTGCGACCGGTACCGACCCGACCGGTACCGCCCCAGCTCCCCGGTCTCGGCCGCGTGCCGTCGGACCCGGGCGACCACCGCGTCCAACTCGGGGTTCCGCTCGACACGCTCGACGGCCACGCCTCCAACCGTACGCGCGCATTCAGCTCCGCCGATCAACGACTCGCCGTCCCCTGAGCTGAGACGGGTGAGACAAACGGAAGCGGATCCCGGATCCGTTGGTCCCCTGTTCGCCCTCATGCCAAAAGACTGAGCGCAGCGAGAAATTCCGAGCTCGTCACCACACGACACCATGGAGACGGAACGCCACCATAGAGACGCTCCTCGAGACGCCCGGTCACGGGTGAGACGCCCGGTCACGGGTGAGACGGACGCCACATGCTCGGCCATCCGCCGACATAAGACACGCAGCGGTACTTTTGGGCTTGTGATCCTCCGGCGCTCGCGGTTGCAAGCATTTGCGTACCGCGTATCGTCACCGCGTAACTCACCGCTACCCCTGAGACACAGGAGACTGGGGAGACCAAACCTGAGACAGAACAGCGCGTCAGGACACTGGTGAGACGCATGAGACAAACGGAAGCGGACTCTTAATCCGCAGGTTCTGGGTTCGAATCCCAGGGGGCGCACTCCGAATAATAGCAGCTCAGAGGCGGTATTGCAAGCTCATGGTGGACCGTTGAGCGATCTCCACCGCGTATTTTCACCGCGTAATTTGACCGCTACCCCTTAGCAGCTACCCTTGACATCGCTCCTACCTGGGCGGATACCCCGTCATTGGGCACCGCACCGGCACCAGTTAGCCTAGACTTTCCGTGTTGCGGACGGTTGAGGAGCGCTTCGAGGCCAACGTCGACCGTCGCGGCACCCATCATCTTTGGCTCGGCACCTGCGACAGCGACGGCACCCCCCAGATCCGCGTCGACGGGCGCCTCACTACCGCACGGCGGGTCGCCTGGGAGCTCTCCCGCGGGCCCCTCCCCCCGAACATGACCGTCGCCGCCTGCGAGGCCGACCCGCGCTGCGTCCGCATCGAGCATCTCGGTCTCGGCCGGCGGCGACGGCCCGCTCCCCCACCCTCAGCCGGACCGACGCGGCGCCGCCAGCCCAAAGGGACCGGCAGCATCCGCGAGGTCGACGCCGGCGTCTGGGAGCTCGCCGTCACCGCCGCCGACGGAACCGGCCGCCGCTACCGGCGCATCCACGGCAGCCACGACGACGGTGCCGCCGCCCTTGCCGAGTTCGTCGTCGAACACGGCGGACAAGCCGCCACCCTCGACGCGCTCATCGGCGCCTACCTCGCGCACCTCCAGACCGCGGGCCGCAGTCCCACCACTCTGCGCCGCTACCAGCAGCTGTGGCGTCAGTGGCTCGCCCCCGACCTCGGACACCTCGAACCGGCCTCGCTCATCCGCGCCGCCCAGATCGAGCGGACCCTCCGGTACATGGCCGGCGCCGGGCAGAGCCCAAGCTCGGTCCACCAAGGCGCCGTCATCCTCTCCGGCTCGCTCGCCTGGGCCCACGACCACGGACAAGTACGCCGAAACCCCGCCCTCGGCCTACAACTCCCCGACGGCACCCGACTCGCCCTGCCACGACACCGATGACACCAGGCAGATCGATGCCGGTACCGTCGCGAGCCCGTCAGCCGTCACCAACATTCGGTTCGGCCAACCGCCGACAGTCGGACGCGCACCCACGAAGGACCGGGCGAACATCGACAGGTCGATCCGTACGCGATTGCCGTCGTGCAATCCAAATGGAGGAACCCTCGAGAATGTTGATCCGTGCTTGGCCCCGGAGCGTGCAACAGTGCGATGCGCGACGTGGCCGCTTTGTACGTCACTTCGGCAGCTAAGTAAGCCTTACGGCGCCGGCGCCCCGAGGAATACAGCGCGTGCGATCTCGTCGCTGTCCAGCAGGTGCTGGGTGGGACCCTCGAACCGGATCGCTCCCTTTTCCATGAAGACCGCTCGCTCGCACGCGTCGGCCGCGATGTTGAGGCTCTGCTCGACCAGGACTACGGCCACACCCGTCGCCTGAATTATCCGAACGGTCTCGAGCAGCTGCTGGACCACGATGGGAGCCAACCCCAGGGACAGTTCATCGATGCACAACACACGGGGCTCGAGGATGAGCGCCTTGGCCAGCGCCAGCTGTTGCTGCTCGCCGCCCGAGAGCGATCCGCCAAGTTGCCGGAGGCGTCCGGCCAGCGCGGGGAAGACCTCCAGGACAGCCGCCCGTCTGGCCGCAGCATGAGCCTTGCGCCGGCGGACGGTCAAGGCCTGCATCTCCAGGTTCTCGGAAACGGTCATGTCGGCGAAGACGGACCGGCCGCCGGAGACAAGGATCACTCCTCGTCTGGTCAGGTGCTCCGCCTGTACTCCCGTGATGTCGGCGCCTTCCAGGGTGACCCGGCCGGCGGTGGGCCGGCTCAGCCCGGCGACCACGCGCAACAGCGTCGACTTTCCCGCCCCGTTCGTACCGAGCAGGGCGAGCGCCTCACCCCGACCGACTGAGAGCGATACGTCGAAGAGCACCTGGAGCGAGCCGTAGGAGAAGTCGACGCCGCTCACCGCCAGGACAGCCTCCTCGTCGCCCATCGACGCGATCATCTAGAAGTCCGGCTGCCACGCCGCGCTGAGCACCTTCCAGCACGCGCACGACGAGGCGTAGTCGAGGGGTCGCCACGAACCGCCGCCGGTCGCCGGATGAGACGCGTTGAAGGTCGCTGGGCCATTAGGGAACGAGAGAGCCAGACTGCCCACCTCGTCGAGCCCGGCTCGCAGACCGGCGCGGCTCAGGGTCGGATCGTGGTTCGCTGCTTGCTGGAGCGTCCACAGCAAGTTGCAGGTGACACCCCCGAAGAACTGGCCCTGCTTCTCGGCTGGCGTCAGGCCGTGGCTGGTGAGGATCTGGTCGCACGTGGCGAGCGCCGGTCCGAGAGGCAGTCCGGAGTTCTGGGCCCCGAGGGCTCCCGGTGTTATGGAGAGGGCGCCGTTGAAGTTGGTGGCATTTGGCGCCTCGTAGGAAGCGGAGGTGACGGCAACCCAATTGAAGTCAGCCATGGCGTATCGAGGGTGGTAGCCCTGAGTTTGGGCGAACGAGGTGAAGTTTGTGACCTCCGGGGCGCCGGTCCCGATGTCGATCACGTTGGTCACGCCGGCGGCTTCGAACTGCAGCACGGCCTGCTGGGCGTTGGTCGGCGGCGGTTCGTCGGTCGGGCAGCCGAAGTCGGCGGCGCTCATCTCTGACCCGGTGATCCCGATCTGGGACATATACGACGCGAAACTCGACTTGACGTCGGGGTAGCAGTCGTCCTCCAGGACGCCGATCTTCTTGAAGCTCTTGAAGAAACCGACCTGTCGTAGGCCGTACACCAGGTTCTTGGTTGTCTGGTCAAGTGAGGCGGTCGTGCTCATCAGGTACGGCGCGTATTGCGATGCCTCGGCGTCGTCGATCGGTGCTGCATCGAATAGAGGCACTTTGTTCTGCGGGGCGCAGTCCCGGGCCGAGGTAGGAGTGTCCAGGGCTTCTGGGTCGAGGAGAGCGAAGTCGTGGTCCTGCACCGCTTGCAGGCAGACCGCGTGCTCGTTGGACTGATCGAGGGGGTCGCCCTGGTAGTAGTTGGCGACCAACTGGCGGCACTGGACGCCACCTGATTTGTTGATGGCGTCGACCACCGCGGCGAAGTCCTGCTGCTGCTGCTGCACCGTCGGTACCCCGAATGTGGAGTTGGCCACCGAACCGCCCAGGGCGACAAGGGCGATACCGATGTGGATCTGGCTGGCGGTGACTCCCTCGGAGGGGCTCGCCCCCGTGGGGCAGCTACTGGTGGTCCCGCTCGGCCCACCCGCGGTCCCGCTCGGCCCACCCGCGCTCCCGCTCGACCCGCCAGGGCTCGCGCCTCCGGGGGCCGCTCCCCCATCACCTGCAGGAGCGGTTGAGACACCCCCTGCGCCGACGGCACCGGCGGAAACGCCTCCCACCCCACTGCTGCCATTCACGGTGCCTGTGCCACCGGCCCCTACGCCTGCTTGTGTTGAGGCTTGGGCAGTCGAACCTCCGCTCGACTGAGCCCCGGTCACAGATCGTCCCGCGCTCGTACCGGGCGTGAGTGTGCCCGCTCCGGCGGCAACCAGTCCGCCGGCCCCGCTTCCGCCGGTCGGCACGAGGGCCCAGACGAGGAGGGCGATGAAGAGCAGGCCGGCCAGACCAGCAGCCAGACGTTCCCCGTCCGGCGCCTCGCGGAGCCACAGGCGGAAGTGGATGAAGGGGGTCACGGCGTCCTCCCGTTCACCGGATCGGTCTTCTCCGTGATCGGACGGGTGCGTGGCGCCGCCCGCACTGCCCGTCCCGCTGTTACGGTCTTAGCCACCCCGGCTCGCCTGGCCGGTCTGCGGGTCGCGACCGCTGGTTTGCGGTTGGGTGGGGGCGGCGACCTACGACCGGCGGCGACCGTTCCTGATCGGCCGATCGCCGTTGGGTCGGTGCCGAGGTAGCTGGCGATCACCGCCTCATCCGCCCGTATCTCCGATGGGGTCCCTTCGGCGATGACCCGGCCCGATTCCATGGCGTAGACCCGGTCGCACAGTCCCATCAGGAGGGGCATGTCGTGCTCGACGATCAGAATCGAGCAGTCGAGCTCCTCGCGGATGCGGCGCAAGAGCGGTCCGAATGCTTCGGCGTCGCGCTGGGCGACCCCGGCCGTCGGCTCGTCGAGCAGCAGAACCTTCGGCCCGGCCGCCGTCTGCGCCGCCAGGTCGCAGATGCGCCGTGTACCGGTGGACAGATCGGCGGTCAACGTCCCCGCCCACGCGTCGAGCCCGAGGCGATCGATGATCTCGAGCGCCCTCACCCGTGATCTGCGCTCGGCCGCCTTCGACCAGGGCGCGCCGACGAGGGCGGAGACGAAGCCCGATCGGCCGCTGTGGGTGAGCGCCACCTGGATGGTCTCGGTGACGGTGAGCCCGGCGAACAGCGACGCGTCCTGGAAGCTGCGGGCCAGACCGAAGGCGGAGCGCAGCTCGGGAGGGAGCTGTGTCACGTCCCGTCCGTTCAGACGGACGGCGCCGCGCCCGGGTGTGAGCGTTCCGGATATCACGTTCATGAGGGTGGTCTTGCCCGCCCCGTTGGGGCCGATGAGGCCGACGATCTCGCCTGCGTCCACCGTGATGTCGACCTCGTCGAGAGCGACGACCCCGCCGAACGAGATCCCGACGCCCTCGACGGCGAGCGGCGTGGTCCCGGCGTCGAGACCGGTGCGGACCAGGTCGGGGTGGGCCCGGTAGGAGGCTGCGAGATAGGCGACGAACCGCTGCCAGAGGTCCTCCGCCGCTCCGGCCAGACCGGCCGGGTAGACGAGGAGCACGGCGATGAGTCCGGCACCACCGAATGCCAACTGAAACCCGAGTTGATGCCCGAAGCTGCCGAACACACCCGTGAGCAGCGGACTCAGGAAGTACGTCGCCAGGTAGAGCACGGCGGCGCCTGCCACGGCGCCTCCGGCCGAGCCGAGCCCGCCGATGACCGGCGCGGCGAGAACGGAGAAGTTGAGCTCGGCTGGGAACTGGCTGGCAGACACGGTTTGCCACGCCTGGGCCCACAACACGCCGCCGATGGCGGCGATGAACCCCGACAGGGCGAGGATGGCCAACTTCAGGGTCGCCGGCGTGATGCCGAACGAGGCGGCGGCGCGCTCGTTGTCTCGGACGGCGATGGTCAAGCGTCCCGGCGCCGACGCCCGGAGGGCCCGGACGCCGAGCACGACAAGGGTCAGGACGGCCAGGGCGACGTAGTAGACGGCCAGCTCGGAGCGGGGCCGCCCAAGACCGGCGACAATTCTCGGCGGTGTGACGTCGATGCCGAACGGCTGCACTGATCCGACCCAGCGCTGACGGAGCAGCCAATCGGGTGCAAGTACGGCGAGGCCCAGTGTGGTCACCGCAAGGGCGAACCCCCGCAACCGTAGGGCGGGGATGCCGATGAGGACCATGACCAGCGCGCCGCAGCCACCGGCGAAGCACAGCACGACCGGCAGGGACCAGCCGTGGGGGCCGAGGCGGGCCGCCACGAAGGCTCCGAGCCCGACGATGGCGAAGTGTCCGAGGCTCACCTGCCCTCCCCAGCCCACGAGGATGGTGAGGGAGACTGCGACGACCGCGTAGACGAGCACGAGCGCCAGCTCGAAGCGGTGGCCCTCGGTACGGAAGTACGGCAGGAGCGGGGCGAGCAGGCCGATCGCGATCGCTCCGCCACCGAGCCACCATGGCCGCCGCCTGACGATGGCCCGGTCCGCCACCTCGTCGGGTATCCGCGCCGGGACCCGGTCCTGCACCACCGCGCCCCCGTCGGTGAACGCCGTGGTGATCACCCTGCCCCGGGCCAGGACGATGCCGAGGATGACCAGGAACACGACGAACTCCGCCGTGCCGGCGTTGTGGGTGATCGAAAGGGTCAGCTGCTGGGCCAGACCGATGAGCAACCCGCCGGCGAGCGCGCCGATGATCGACACGAACCCGCCGAGCGCGGCGGCGCCGAGGGCCAGCAACAGGAGGATCGGCCCGAGCCCGGCGGCGTTTGTCCCGCCGTACGACGGTGCTTGCAGCACGGCGGTGATGGCAGCCAGCCCACCAGCGATCCCCCACGTGATAGTGCTCACGTTCGAGGTGGAGATGCCGCACAGCCGCGCCGCGTCAGGGTTCGATGCCGCCGCCCTGATGGTCTTGCCCAGGACCGAGTAGCGGAGGAAGGCGGCCAGACCCAGGATCAGGACGGGGGCCAGCCCCATGATCAGCAGGTACTGCCCGCCGAGCACGACCCCGCCGACCCGCAGGTGGCTGTGGAGCGGCAGCGGGTATCCCTTGACGTTGAGCTTGTTCGCGTTGGGCAGCAGGGCGGGGACGAACGTGAGGGCCAGCAGGACCTGCGTGACACCGACGGTGAGCAGCAGGAGCGAGACCTTCGATGCCGTCCGCGCGGCCAGACGCCTCACCAACGCCCGATCGACGACCACCCCGGTCAGCACGCCGACGGCGACGCAGACCACGAAGGCCTCACCCCACGCCCACCCCCAGTCGAGGACGAACTTGGCGAGGAGCAGGGCGGGCAGGGCACCCAGCTGGGCGTGGGCCAGGTTGAGGAACCGGTTGGATCGGAACACCAGCACCAGGCCAACGGCCAGTAGGCCGATGATCAGGCCGTTCAGAATGCCGAGGACGACTGCTCCACCGGTCACGGGCTGTCAGGCGCCGGCTTCGAGGGGTCGCCGGTGACCGGTGGCCCGATCCCGATGACGTACCCATCCCGGTCGACCGGCGCGCCGGCGGCCGGTAGGAGCGTCCTCGCAGCGACCACCACGACGCCTGTGCGCTCCGTCGGGCAGTAACCCCACTCAACTCTCCGTTTCCCCCGGCCTGGCTGTTACTCCACCAGCAGGTGCGAGAATAGGATTCTACAGAGCCAAGAGTCAAGACTGCGCATTTCGCCATCTGCCGGTGTACCTGTGGGGACGGTCGCGCAGCGAGTCGAGGCCGTCGCGATGTCCTGTGGAGCTCAACGTGTTCTTCGACACGTTCTTCGTCGATCCCTACGGCGTACCGGTGCCCGCGGGACGAGTCGCTGGTGTTCTTCAGGAGCGCTGCGACTTGCGGGCGGTCCCCGCTACAACGGCGTCCTCGCACCGTCCGGCGACCCCTCGCGCCTCGTCCCTCAACAAGCTCGTTGGGTCGAGGTGGAGCTGGTTGATGCAGAAGCAGCCCATCGACAGGCTCATGCTGATCGTCCTGGATACCGCCGGGTCACATGAGACAAACACAAGCTGGTTACCGGGCTTCGCGAGGCTGCCGGTCGAGGTCTTAGCTAAGCTGATACACCTCCGATAGGGGTCCCCCACTTGTTTGGGTGGGGATCCCAGCGTGAGGTCGGCAACCCCGACCTTCACAGGAGGACTTCCCGTGGCTCATGTTGGTGGACAACTTCAAGCGCAGTT
>Ga0302326_10034499_pt1 | contig 10024 bp, 10 predicted proteins | sample Palsa_T0_3_FD_202264 | JGI IMG/M metagenome (GOLD analysis project Ga0302326, IMG submission 202264) | Peat permafrost microbial communities from Stordalen Mire near Abisko, Sweden - Palsa_T0_3 | ecosystem: Environmental > Terrestrial > Soil > Palsa > Peat permafrost | place: Sweden: Abisko...
GACGTGAGTCCAGCATCCTTCGATAAACAACGCCGATATTACAGGCGGCTTCGGGATCGCCTGCAAAACGAAGTGAAACCGGATGCCCTATCGGCGGAATCCCGCGCCGATTTTCATATCGTTCAGAACCAGGTTGACCTTGCGCTGCTCGATCTGGACGAAACCGAGAGCTATCTGCATAACCCCACCGTGTACGTCGAAATGGTAGGCAACGCGCTGTTTACCCCCTTTGCGCTGGCATACGCGCCGCTGCCGGTGCGCGTGGGGCACATCGTCCGGCGGCTCCAGGGATTGCCCTTGCTCCTCGATCAGGCCCGCAACAATCTGATTTCGTCCCCGGACATCTGGACCAAGGTGGCCGGCCAGGAAAACGAAGGCAATATTGCGCTGGTCGACAAGACTATTCGCGCTGCCGTGCCCGCCAGCCAGCGCGCCGAATTCGACCGTGCGGCGGGCCCCGCCCTGGATGCCCTGCGCACTTTTCAGAATTTCCTGCAGCGTAGCCTGGCGGTGCGCAACGATTGTGACTGGCGTTTGGAGCGCGACCGGTATACCCGCAAGTTCCGATATGCGCTGGCGACCGGCTCGGACCCCTCCGATGTCTTGCAGTCCGCCGAGCGCAGCCTGCAGGAAGTGCGCGCGCGCATGCTGGCCGTGGCTCTTCCGCTGCACCACCTGCTCTTTCCGAGCCATGCGGACCATGCGGACCTGGCCGGCTCCGCGCGCGAGAACCAAGTGATTTCGGAGGTGCTTGACCGCATCGCCAGCCGCCACTCGACACCCGGGTCGTTTGTGGACGATGCCAGGCGCGATCTGGACGAAGCCCGCGACTTTGTCGCGCGGAAAGGCCTGCTCACGCTTCCGCCGCGCGCGAACCTGCAGGTGATTCCTACTCCGGAATTCATGCGCGGCATCTATGCGGTGGGCGGCTTCAACCCGGCGCCGCCGCTTGAGCCGCAACTTGGCGCATTCTATTGGATCACGCCCATACCCGCCGAATGGGACCAGTCCCGCATCGACTCCAAGCTGCGCGAATACAACTTCTACAAGCTTAAACTGCTGACCCTGCATGAAGCGATTCCCGGCCACTACGTGCAATTCGAGTACGCCAACGCCATCCAACCCGCCAGGCGCCGCCTGCTGCGCGCGCTCTATGGCAACACACCCTACATCGAAGGCTGGGCGCAGTATGCCACGCAAACCATGCTGGACGAGGGTTTCCTCGATAACTCGCCCGAACTGCGGCTCACTTTCCAAAAGGAAGAACTGCGCGTGATTGCCAACGCCATCCTGGACATCCGCCTGCAAATGCTGAATATGACGGACCGGGAAGCGCTGGAACTGATGCAGAAGGAGACCTTTCAGGAAGCCGAGGAAGCCACCGCGAAACTACAGCGGGCCAAGCTCTCGTCGGCGCAATTGCCGGCCTACTTTGTCGGATGGCGCGGATGGCTGGCGGTGCGCGACAAATACCGGCAGGCCAAAGGATCCGCGTTCCGGCTGCCGGATTTCCACGATGCGGCCCTCAAGCAGGGCGCGGTGCCGCTGACGGAACTGGCTCCGCTCCTGCCCTGATGCCGAACAGATGTCTTAGTTGTCTTATATAATAATTATCAAAGGAAACATCGCGCGGGATGCCAGAAAATAACCGCGGGTTCAACCCGATATCCTGGATGCGCGATCTGGCGTTGTCCATTCTGATCGCGATAGTCCTGATCGTTTTCATCTATCAGCCCGTGAAAGTCGAGGGCACCAGCATGATGCCGGCCCTTCTTGATCAGGAGCGCATATTCATTAACAAATTCACTTACCGCTTCGGCATCGGCAACATACAACGCGGCGACACGGTGGTCTTCTGGTTCCCGATGGATGTTACTAAGTCCTATATAAAGCGTGTCATCGGCCTCCCCGGCGACATAGTCGAAATCGACCGTGGTGTGGTGATCGTCAATGGCAAGCCCCTGGCTGAGGATTACGTACCAGAGAAGTACCGTGACTACCAGTCCCGACAGCCTATGCTGATCCCGCCAGCCCAGTACTTCGTCCTGGGAGATCACCGTAGCTCATCTAACGACAGCCGGGCCTGGGGTCTGGTACCGCGCCAGAATATTTATGGGAAAGCCGTATTTGTTTATTGGCCGCTGGATCAAATGGGACGCGTCCGTTAGTGGACCAAAGTGACTTTCACTTCAAATAAAACCAATTAATAAAAGCCGCGATATGTAGAAAATAGGAGGTAAAAAGTACCTGACTGCGCGCGGACTGCAGAAAACGCACCTCTACCCCACGCCGCGGGGCTAAGCAAAGTCCCATGGACGGTCTGGGCGATCAGGCAGCCGAAGCGGCGGTCATCACCCTAACTGGCTCTCGCTGTTTGGCTGCCTTGCGGTCCGCCCAGTATCGTCGCATCCGCTCCGATACCTGGTGCCGCTCCTGAGGACTCATGAACTTACGGCCTCGGCGCGAAGTGGTGATAGACACCGGAAGGGAATCTACGCCAAGCTGTTCGAGAGAAGCGATCACCCGATCAAGCTTGGCCTTCTCCTGGTAGAGTTCCGCGATTGTCTTGCTTAATTCCATGACAGTCGTGTTGCAATCCAGTTGCCGCACACACGCAGCGTTCGTCAGCGGCGGAAAAGCCACATAGCGAGGGAAAGCACCACACTTAAGAGCAAACACGTGACAACCGGAAAGTAGAGGCTGGTATGTTTGCCGCGCACGTAGATGTCGCCTGACAAGCGGCCCAAGCGCAACGGCAACTTCTCCCCGATAGTCAGTAGCAGTCCCAGTACTACTAGAGATATGCCTAACACAATCAGGATGCGGCCCAATCTCATATCTTGCCGGGCCCCACTTCTAGAACCGACCCGCGAATGAATTCCACAATCGCGTCCAGCGATGCGCCGGGCTGAAACACCGCCGCGACACCCTGCCGTTTGAGCGCGTCCGCGTCGCCGTCGGGCACAATCCCGCCCACGATCACTTTCACGTCCAGCATGTCGTTCGCGCGCAGCAGGTCCATCACGCGCGGCACGATGGCATTGTGCGCACCCGAAAGAATAGACAACCCGATCACCTGCACGTCTTCCTGCAGCGCCGCGTTTACGATCATCTCCGGAGTCTGCCGCAATCCGGTGTAGATGACCTCCATGCCGGCGTCGCGGAGCGCGCGCGCGATCACCTTGGCGCCGCGATCGTGGCCGTCGAGACCCGGCTTGGCGACTAACACCCGAATCGGTGGATTCATGGCTCTGTTATATATGCGCCGTCTCCTGATAGGAGCCGAACACTTCCCGGAACGCATCGCAGATCTCGCCCAAGGTGGCGTAAGCCCGCACTGCATCCAAGATGAACGGCATGGTGTTGTCGGTCCCCTCCGCCGCCCGCCGCAAAGCGTCCAGCGTCTGGCGCACGCGTCCATTATCGCGCCGCGCGCGCAACGCCGCCAGTTTCTTCACCTGATGCTCTTCCGCGGTCTGGTCGATCTGCAGCAGTTCGATGGGCTGGTCTTCCGACTGGAACGCGTTCACCCCCACCACCAACTTCTCCTTCGCCTCCACCGCGCGCTGATACACGTAGCTGGCGTTGGCGATCTCGCTTTGCGGGAAACCTTTCTCGATGGCAGCGATCATACCGCCCATCTCGTCGATGCGCTGGAAATAATCCCCTGCGGCCTGCTCCATGTCGAGTGTCAGCCGCTCCACGAAGTAGCTGCCCCCGAGCGGATCGGGCGTGTTCGCCACGCCGCTCTCATAGCCCAGAATTTGTTGCGTACGGAGCGCGATGGTCACGGCCTGCTCGCTCGGTAGCGCATAAGCTTCGTCCAGCGAATTCGTGTGCAGCGACTGCGTGCCGCCCAGAACCGCCGCCAGCGCCTGAATCGCCGTGCGCACCACGTTGTTGTAAGGCTGCTGCCAGGTGAGCGAACACCCCGCCGTCTGCGAATGGAACCGCAGTTTCAAACTGCGTTCGTCTTTGGCGCCGAAGCGGTCTCGCATGGCGTGCGCCCAGAGCTTGCGCGCCGCGCGGTATTTGGCGATCTCCTCGAAAAAGTCGCTGTGCGCATTGAAGAAAAAACTCAGCCGCGGCGCAAATTCGTCCACCTGCATGCCGCGCTCGAGGGCCCATTCCACGTATTCCATGCCGTCACGCAGGGTGAACGCCAGTTCCTGCGCGGCGGTCGAGCCGGCCTCGCGAATGTGGTATCCGCTGATCGAAATGGGATTGAAGCGCGGGGTGTGACGCACCCCGAATTCGATGGTGTCGGTTACCAACCGCATGGACGGCCGCGGCGGAAAGATGTACTCCTTTTGCGCGATGTATTCCTTGAGGATGTCGTTTTGCAGCGTGCCGGACACCGCCGTCCAATCGACGCCCTGCTGCTCGGCCACGGCGAGGTACATGGCCCACAGCACCGCGGCCGGCGAGTTGATGGTCATGGACACCGACACTTCGCCCAAGGGGATGCCGCGGCATAGGATTTCCATGTCTTCGAGCGACGAAATAGACGCGCCGCACTTGCCCACTTCGCCTTCCGCGAGCCCATGGTCGGCGTCGTATCCCATGAGCGTGGGCAGGTCGAAAGCCACCGAGAGGCCCGTCTGGCCCTGTTGCAAAAGGTAGTGATAGCGGCGGTTGGTTTCCTCCGGCGTGGCGAATCCGGAAAACTGCCGCATGGTCCAGAGGCGACCGCGGTACATGGTCTCGTGGATGCCGCGCGTGTACGGAAACTCCCCGGGCGCGGCCAGCTCCCGCCGCGCATCGAAATCCGCCAACTGCTCGGGCCCGTAAAGCGGCTCGATGGGCACCCCGCTAATGGTGGTGTGCTGCTTCTCTGCAACAGCCATGTCCATATCTTAGACCATTTATGTGGGCAGTTGATGGAATTCCCGAGCTGGGATGAGGAGGCGGGCGATGGCGGGTGCGGCATGGAAGATATTGATTTTGGCGCGGTTAAGGACGATGGCTGGTCCAGTTAGCAGCGAAGCGAGGGCGGCGATGAGTTCCGGGACGGCTTGCAGGAGCGCGTATAGCATAAGCGCCATGACAGCGGCCCCGGAAAGTACCGCGAACGGGGCGGTTCCGGCATTTGGGTTCGAATGGCAATTCGCACTATCTGAAGGGGTTGCGACGGGTTCGGCGGGCGATTCCGTAGATGGGGCGGCGGGCGGCGGATCCGGCTGCGGTCCCATGTCCGCTGCGGGGGATGCATCCGAGGGGGTGGCGGCGGCGGAGGTGCGCGCGGCCTGACAGATTTTCAGCTGGCGGAGGCAGCGATCGATGGAATGCTCGATGCTGGTTTCATAGCGCGCCAGCCTAGCGAGGGAGTTGGGACCTTCGCAATCCACGTTGAAGGCGCGGGCCAGGAGGTCTCCCGGGACGGGTGTGGCGGGCGGGGCGGGCGCCGGATCGCCATATTTCTCGGCGCTGCTCTTCTGGTACTCGTAGTGCTTCCAGCGGGCCTCGTCCTTTTGGAAGACTTCATGAAAGCGGTCACGGTAGATGCCGGCTTCGGCGGGGAGGGCGCGGCCGAGGCGCCATTGGCCGTTGGCGATGCGCAGGACCAGAGTTTCTTCGGCGGGGCCGACGGGCTGGAAGCGGTCCCAGTGATCGTGGAGGAGGAGCAGGAAGTCTTCGGGGTCCTCGTCGAGCAGGATGTGTTTATTGGCGCGCAGGCCGTGGAGGAGGCGGTTGCGGCTGGATGCGTTTTTGCCTTCGGCGGTGCGGGGGCCGGTGCTTTTCTGCGCGTTTTCACGGTTGGCGTTGGTTTGTGCTGTAGTGGCCATGATAAGGGGTCCTTTGCGTAACATTCCGTTACATGGTGTAACGGGACGGGCGATTTGGGATCGGCGATAGGAGACCGGCGATCCTTGCCTGTCGATTCTATTGTGGGGCCTGGGTTTGGGGGGATTGGGGGGTGACGGCTGCAAGTGATTGAAAAGGTGGCGAAGATTCGGCGGCGAGTTGTGTGACTCGCTTGGCAGCCGAAGAGCGGGTCCTGGAGGACCCGCGCAGGCCTGGAGGCCTGCCCCACTGCTCGATTGGCCGGAATTTAACTCCACATAGCGGTAGTGGGCTACTTTGGTTTTCCACAGGCTTGACGCCGCGCACCGAATCGTGTCACGCTGGAAGCGTATGCGAAAGCCGTCAGGCAGGCTACCAGAAGACGAAGTGCAGGCCGGTTTCATGGCCGTCCACAGATTGCTAGGCGATCTTCCAGCCGTTGGGCCGGAACCGCCAGAAGAACCAAAGCCACTAAAATCGCTACGGTCCCAAATCCTGTCAGAACTGGGCCGCGAAGGCGGCAAGATTGGCGGCAAAGCCCGCGCAGCCGCAATGACGCCCGCGCAACGCAGCCGAAGCGCTCGTAAGGCGGCTAAGGCGCGATGGGGCAAGGTCAAGGCGTCCTGACTTGGCCGCAACTTTTTGGCAGAATATTTTTCAAAAGTCTTGACTATGCGTGAGCCGTCTGGCATACTACAAGTATGAACCGGCTCACTTCCGATCAACGCGCCAAGGTCATCAGTTGCTTGATCGAAGGCAACTCCGTCCGCTCCACCGTCCGTATAACCGGCGTTTCCAAGAAAGCCGTGATGCGATTGGTCTTCGAGGTAGGCACCTTTTGCGCCCAATACCAGGACCGTGTTTTCCAAAACCTCAAGTGTGAGCGGATGCAAGTCGATGAGTGTTGGTCCTTCTGCTACTGCAAACAGAAGACCGTCACTGAAGATATTGCGGCCAAGAATCCCGGCGCTGGTGATACTTGGCTCTGGGCCGCGATTGACGCAGACACCAAACTGGTACCGTGCTGGTTGATCGCCAAGCGTGATCCTGAAAGCGCCCGTGATTTCATCGAAGACCTTGCAGGCCGTCTTAGCAGCCGCATCCAACTTACCAGCGATGGTCTGAAGCTGTACGTCAAGGCGGTCGATAAGGCTTTTGCGGGCGATATCGACTACGCCATGCTCATCAAGGTCTACGGTATCGCGGAAGGCACGGAGAAGCGGTACAGTCCCGCTGTGTGCTTGGGATGCGAGAGTCACACCGTTACCGGATCCCCCGACCCTAAGCATATCAACACGAGCTACATCGAACGCCATAACCTTAGCGTGCGCATGACTGCACGCCGGTTCACGAGATTGACCAACGCCTTTTCTAAGAAGATCGAGAACCATATCGCGTCCGTTGCTCTGACTTACTTCGCGTACAACTTCATCAAGATTCATCGCACTCTCCGTACAACTCCTGCGATGGCGGCTGGTGTGACTGATCGCCTTTGGGAAGTGACTGACTTGGTTGCCGCATGGGAGGCAGAGGAGCGCATGGAGGAAGCACCGTGATTGTCACCTGGTAATCACCAGTAGAAACCACGTTAGACATACCCATGATAATACCAACAATCCAACAATCCACATTGGAACACTCTTACTGGAGTTTCGTCCTCGCCGTCCTATGAAAGGACCTATCAAGAGGCACATAATAGAACTCGGGTGGCTAGAAGTAGGTCTTACCTTTGCCGGCTTGACGGTAGTCTCTGGTTTGGTCGTCGAGTCTGGCCAGGAACTATCGGATGCACTTTCACACCATAGTTGGCCAGCGCGAGGAGTGATTGGTGGAGCAATTGTCACCATAGGAGTTTTGGCAGAGGTAATTATTGGCGTGTTGATTGCATAGAAAGCACGCCAAAAAGAACGCGAAGCTAACCTGGAGATAGCGGCAGCAAATGAACGCGCGGTAAGAGCTGAACAGTCCGCCGCAGAGGCGAATCTGGCCAGCCGAAAACTTGAGGCTATGCTGGTGGATCGGCAACTGTCAAATCCGGTCGGATTCATAGAGGCGATGCGCGCATTCCCAGGAACCCCAGTTACGTTCATCGTTGCAGATGATATGGAATCGAACCGTTTGTGTTCTAGGCTCGACAACGCTCTTAAATCCGCAGGGTGGGCAGTAGACCCAATACCGCAGCGCGCCTCTGGGATATTATCGGAATGCGTAGTGCTAGCTTTACAGTTCAACGAATGGCAAACACACAGTCGGCTTAGAGATGCGACTGAAACTCTCGGAGATTGGCTGAATGAGGATGGGATTGTCACGGCACCGGAGCTCCAGTCCATAAAAACATTTTCAGGAGTCACCATCAAGGTAGGCCCTAGGCCATCCACAATCACGATGTTCGAGGGATTGCGGAAAGGCTGGAGATGGACCCTAGACCAGTTGGTCGTTAGGTAGCAGATCGCCACGATCACCGCAATCAGGCAAAGTAGCCCACTACCCACATAGCGGTCATGGTACTTGCCCGCATCGTACTCAGCAAGTAAATTTTCCACCACTTCCCGCAACTTTTTACTCCCACTCGGGTTAAGATTCTGTAGGCCCCACAAAGGCCGGAAGAGGGATAAATGCAAACTATGTACACGATGCGACGGACGTTGACCGCGCAAGCGGCGGTATTGATCGCGCCGGCGCTATTCACGGCGCGTAACGGCGCAGCGCAAGCCTCGGCCTACGCTCCGGTCTACAGCTTCAGGGCGGCCCCGACGGAGCTTCGCCGAATGGCCTGACGATCGGTAAGAACGGATCGCTCTACGGCACAACGGAGACCGGAGGTGCAAACACTTGTGGGGGCGATACAAGGCCCTTTCTATGCGGTACGGTCTTTGAACTGACGGCTGTCAAGGGAGCAGAATGGACGAAGACGATACTCTTTAGTTTCAATGGAAGCGATGGAGCGCTGCCCAGCCAGAACGAGGTGTATGGTCCTGGCGCGAAGCCGGTTTTCGGTTGTAATGGATCGCTCTACAGCGTCACCTCAAATGGAGGGAGCAATGACCCCAGTGGATTATTGATTGGGGGAACCGTCTTCGAACTTGCGCCACCTGCGATGGCGGGTGGAGCTTGGACTGAGACCGTGCTCTACAATTTGTCCGGCAGCTATAACCAACCCCATTCGCCGTTTGGGGGGGTACTGATCGGCTCCAACGGTGCGGTGTACGGCACGGCGTTCTCTAGCAACTACATCTGCTGCGGCGGACCCGAGATAGACGGCACCGTGTTTCAACTCGTACCACCCGCGGAGTCTGGCGGAGCCTGGACTGAGGACACTCTCGTTACCTTTTTCCCTTTGGGGGGTTTGGGGATGCTCCCTGCGGCGGGCGTGGTCACTGGGCGGATCGTTGTACGGGACGACTTTGGAAAACGGCACAGATGGCGGCTGCGGCTTAGTATACGAGTTATCGCCCCCCGTGGGCGGTAGTGGCGTCTGGACCCCTGCCGCGACCTACGCGTTTGGAGGATGGCCAAGCGATGGCTGTGAGTCGCTTGCACCGCTTACCGAGGGGCCCGGCGGAGTTCTCTACGGCACAACTTCGGCAGGTGGCTCAGGGAACTGCGAAGGAGTTCTTGCGAACAGAGGCTGTGGCACCGTCTTCGAGTTGACGCCACCGGCCGCTCCGGGCGCGGCTTGGACAGAGATCGTCATCTATAACTTCACGACGGGTAACGGCGACGGCGCATTTCCGGTGACCGGGGTTGTCTTAGGGAAGAATGGGGTGCTCTATGGCACCACCGGGTATGGCGGCGTGACCTCCGGGTCGCCATGCTCTCTTATTGGTGTTGTTGTCGGGTGCGGCACTGTGTACGAGCTGACGCCACCAACATCGCCTGGCGGACCCTGGACCGAGACAATACTACACAGCTTCACGGGTCAGAATGGCGACGGAGCAATTCCAGGACCCCTGACCGTAGGTCCTGATGGTGTGCTCTATGGCCCTACATCAGGCGGGGGAACCGCGGGTAAAGGCACCATATTCGCGCTGGAGCCTTAAACCGACTCTGCGCCAGGTGCGAACGTATTCGCTTTTCGCGCCGAGATGTGTCGCTGCAGTTCATCCAGATTGGCGTAAGGCCGCGCGTCGATCTCTTCCCGTTCGCTGCTCGCAACCGCACCGAAGCAGGCGAATTCATAACCACTCGACCGCAACGCCCTACGATCACGGGACACAGGTCGGACCGCAAAGCTGGGTAG
>Ga0302326_10034502_pt1 | contig 10024 bp, 4 predicted proteins | sample Palsa_T0_3_FD_202264 | JGI IMG/M metagenome (GOLD analysis project Ga0302326, IMG submission 202264) | Peat permafrost microbial communities from Stordalen Mire near Abisko, Sweden - Palsa_T0_3 | ecosystem: Environmental > Terrestrial > Soil > Palsa > Peat permafrost | place: Sweden: Abisko...
ATGATACAGGATCGATCCGCCGTGCGCTTCCATGATTTCCTTGGCAATCGCCAGACCGAGCCCCGCGCCGGTGGGACCATCTTTCGATGGGACGCGGAAAAATTTCTCGAAAATCCGCGGCGCATGCTCCGCCGGAACGCCCGGACCCGAATCATTGACGATAAAAAAAACCATATCGTTTTTAACCTCACCACTGACGGCGACGCGGCCGCCCGGCGGTGTGAACTTCAGCGCGTTGGACAGCAGATTAGTCAGCGCCGATGAGAACGCGACCACGTCCGCCCGAACTGTGGGAAGATCTTGCGGAATCTTCGTCTCCAGTTTCAGTCCCCTGTCGGCGAACGCCTGCCGCATGGGATCGATTGCGCCGAGGATGATGTCCCCCGCGGATATTTGCCGGAACTGAAACTGCGCCCGGCCGGCTTCGATCCGGCTCATGTTCAGCAGATTTTCGATCGTGCGGTACAGGCGGTCGCTGTCCTGCCGGGCCGCTTCCACGAGTGCCGTTTGTTTTTCCGACAGCGAGCCGAATTTCCTATCCGTCAGAAGACTCATCGCCATCCGCAGGGATGTCAGCGGCGTGCGCAGCTCGTGCGACACCGTCGAGACGAGATCGCTCTTGGCCTCATCCGCCCGCCGCAGCGGCGTCACATCCACGAGGATCACGCACACACCGATCACCCCCCCTTCGATTCCCATCATCGGCACCGCGCGCGGCAGCAGGAAATGCTCCACACCGTCCTTGAAAAGCTGAATCGCCGACGCATACCCGGGCGACTCTGGCGCCGGCTGGTTCGCCTTTACCGCATCATACAGCGGGCCAAGCCAGCGCAGCTTGCTCTGGAGCATCGCGATTTCAACTCCCGGCTTGATGCCGAAATGAATCTCCGCCATGCGGTTGGAAATTTCCACGACTTCAGCCGGACCGATGATGAACACCGCATCGGGCAGGCTGTCGATGGCAAGCTGCGTGGTCTGCTGCGTGCGAAGCAGCCGGTTGTGGTCCATTCGGCGAAATTCGCGCAGCTTGGCCGCCATCGAATTAAACGCCTCCGCTAGCGCGCCGATTTCATCTCTTGAGATCACGGGCAGATTCAAATCCAGATCGCCGCGCTCGATCTGCCGGGCGCCGGTCATCAGCGTGCGGAGCGGATGGAGGATTGAAGTCCCCGCGGCCCCCACCACCACCGCGGCCGCCAGCATACCGACGAAGCTCAGCACCAGCAGGGCGTTTCGCACGTCCACCAGCGTCCGTTTCACCCGGCCGTCAACCGACACCATGTTTGAAATATTCGCATCGGCGATCCACTGCGCCGTTTCGTGCATTTTTCTAAAATCCGGCAGGAGCGTCGATTGATATAGGGCCGCCCGCGCGCCGGCGGGCGCGCTCTCGAACTTGGCCAGATCATCCTGATATTGTCGCCAGAGCGCGTCGAGCGTATCGGTGTGCTCGCGCTCGCCCGGCAAAGTGATATTCCGATATTCGCGGTTGAGGTTGTCCTGGAATTGCGCTTGCTGAGCAGATTCGTCAATTTCAGCGGCCGATGCCGGGCTCCAGATCAACAGCAGCGCCCGTTCGTTGAGCCGGTCCATCGCGACTTTCATCTGGTCGCAGTAGGTGACGCTGTCATAATTTTCGCGGAATAACTGCTGGAGGGTATGGCTATAGCGGGTGAGAACGACGAACGAGAGAAAGCTGACCACGAGAAGAATGATCAGCAGTGTGCCGAATCCGATCCACAATTTATGCCGCAGGCTGATCATCGCGGACGCCGTAGCGTTTCATCCACCGGCACAGCGTACTGGAATCCACGCCGAGAATCGACGCCGCCCGTCGCAATGACCGCGTTGCCGCCACCACGCGCAGCACATGGTTCTTTTCAATCGTCTCCAGGGGAACAAGGTCCCCCACGGCGTAAACCGGCTCGGAATTGAGCAGATTGGGCGGCAAATGCTCGATGCCGATCTTCTCCCCGCGGCACAGGAGCACCGCCCGCTCGATGACGTTTCGCAGCTCACGCAGATTTCCCGGCCAGGAATATTTGTTCATCGCGTACAAAGCGTCGGAGCTGATCTCCGTCGCCTGGCCATGATTCTGCTTCCGGAAAAGCGCCAGGTATCGCTCGGCCAGAAGCGGCAAATCTTCCATGCGCTCGCGCAGAGATGGAACAACAATTTCCACGACATCGAGGCTCATCAGTAGATCCGATCGAAACGTTCCCGCGCGCACCGCCTGCTGCAGATCGACGCTGCTCGACGCGATGATGCGCACATCCGAGCTTCGCGTGTTGGTCTCGTCCAGGCGCTCGTACTCGCGGTCGCGGATCAGGCGGAGCAGCTTGGCCTGCAACCGCGCGGGGATCTGGCCGACTTCATCCAGCAGCAGCGTTCCCCCATCGCAGAAAGCCGCCCGACCGATTTTTTCGGCTCCCACGGCGTGGTTCGGCGAAACGCCAAACAGCTCGGCTTCCAGCAATTCACCGTCAAGCGTGCAGGAAATCGACGCAAACGGGGCATCGGCGCGTTTGCTCCACGCGTGGATGGCCCGCGCCAGCCGGCCCTTGCCCACGCCCACCTCGCCGCGAAGCAGCAACGGCGCTTTGCTGGGCGCCACCTGGCGCGCCAGTTCCAGCGCATCGCGCATCGCGACGCTGGCGGTGGGAAGGTCGGATTCGACATCCAGCGCATCCATCGCCAGTTCCAGCGACTGCAATTTCAATTCAAGCTGGCGCCGCTGGGCGACTTTGCGCGTCAGCATCTGCACCTGGGCCGCGTCGAACGGCTTGGGCAGATAATCGGTCGCTCCCTTCTTCATCGCCTCGACGGCCGTTTCAATGGATGCGAAAGCGGTGATGACGATCACCTGCGCCCAGGGACTCTCGGCCCGGAGGATGGGAAGGAATTCCAGCCCGTTGTCCATTCCCAGGCGGACGTCCAGAAATACCAGATCGACCACCCGCCGGGTGATCTCTTCCATCGCATCATGAATGTTGCCGTGCGCGACGACGCTGTGCCCTTCTGCCTCGAGGCACATTCCCAGCGTCGTACGGATATTGGCCTCATCATCAATAATGAGAATGCGAAGGCCGGTGTTGTTCGTCGTTTGGAGATTCATGAGTTTGCCGGCTGGGCCGACCAATCATTGGATACCGCATTCAGCGTGCCATATGGAGCTTTCCTTGCCCATCACTGCTGCATTTTGCAATAGAACCTTATGGAATTGAAATTACGTGAGTCAAACCGCATCCGTGGAGTGAATGGTGGAATAGTAACATGTGCATACAAACGAGGCATTCCGTGATTAAAGCGTTACGCACTGCTGCAAATCGGGCAAAGAGCCCTCACAGTCATTACATATCCTACGTCCGGGCATGTGTTTGCAAAATGCAGCAGTTGATCATTTTGATGCCTAATAAATAATATAGTAAAGCCTAATCAATAAGCTACTACCAATCTGCCTTCCGTTTTGGGCATGTTACCGGCGTCTGTTTTCTTAAAAGACTTTCGGGAAACGCGCTCCATTTCAGACTGCTTCATCATGATCGTATTTAACTTTTCCTGCCAGATGGTTGCGCCTGAATGGGCGGACATTCTTCGCAACGATTGCTCGCGCGCAATCGTGCGGTTGACCGAAGCTCATTTCGCACTGCCTAAATCATCGCTCATTGAAATGCCCCGACGACGCCTTTGTAAGCAGAGCGCTCGGTGCTCGACTTGGCGCACACGTAATCTGCCGTCTGAATCTTTCGAATTGTTATTGGCATTGCCTTTGTTATTGGCGGGGTGAACCCAGATCGGCGTGGACGCCCTTTCCGCTGCGTAGACGGATTGGCTCCGCGATGGTTCCCACATCGGCGCGGTCAGCGCTGATCGTCTTTCAAAAGGACAACGCACATGACTACAGAGGCGACCTCTTCACCCCCGGCGACCAAGGCAACACTTGGACTCACCGGTCTCACTTCCAACGCCATGGCGCTGATCGCGCCGGGAGCGTTCCTTTGGTTGACCTTCGGTGGACAGGTCCTCACCGGCGCGCCCGCCGCGGGCATGTCCATGTGGCTGGGTATTCTCTTCGCATTACTCTTGTGCCTTGCCACCGCCGTCTCATACGCGGAGCTCTCCAAGCTCTATCCCGGCGCGGGCTCGAGCTATTTCTTCGCCGAGCAGGCCTTCCTCTCAAAGAAAGGGGCCTATAAGTGGGCGCGGCTTTCCAAGTTCGTCGTCGGCTGGGCCAGCCACCTCTATTACTGGGTTTATCCCGGTGTGATGGTCGGCGTGACCGCGATGATCGTCGGTTACATGATCGGACAGATCGATTCGCACTTCTCCGACGGCAGCCACTTCAGCGCGTCGATCCCCAGCCCGATCTTCATGTGGGTCTTCTGTATATTCTTCTCATTCGCGGTTTCGTTCATCGCATTCCGCGGCGTGGTCGGCTCAACAGGCGTCGGCGTGGCGATTAATGCCACGCAGATCACCGCCTTGCTGATCTTTTCCATCATGGCGATCGCACACCGCGCCAATCACCCCGAGGGTAGCGCCATCTGGGTGCTGAACTCCAACGGCGTCCCGACGCAGTACGTTCAGGACACCATGCCCGATCCAGCTAATCCTCCCAAGATGATTCCCGACCCGGCCCATCCCGGCCAGCAGATGGTTGACCCCGCCAATCCCGGTGGGACGATTCCCAAGGTTGATTCCAACAGCAACGAAATTGACGTAATGGTCGCCGCCGATGCCAAGGGCAACCCGATCAACGGCTCCGACGGTAATCCGGTGATTATTCCCACCGATGCGTCCGGCAAAGTGACCGGCGCCCTTCCCGCCGGCGCGGCCAAGGCCGTGCCCCAGCTTGTCACCGTCAGCTATCTCGGCGGAGTCACAAAGGATCCGACGACCGGCATTGAAACCTTCAACTATCACAACAGCGCCAAATCCGTCGTCGCCATGCACAAGCCCAGCTACATGGTCATTCAGGCCTGCATCGCGATTTTGATCCTGGTCGGTTTCGAATCCGTCACGTCGATGGGTGAAGAAGCCCGCAACGCCAAGAAAGACATTCCCAAGGCGGTCATTCTCTCGCTGATCATTCAGGGCGGCTTCTGCTACCTGTTCGAGTATTTCGCCGCCAACTACTATCTCAACAGCGGATACACCGCGACAAGCGCCGGCGGGTCATCCGCACCGATCGGCGACATCATGCAGCTCGTCGGCGCCTGGGCGTTCGGCAGCGCCAATGCCGGCTGGTGGTTCATGATGATCGAAGCATGCACGGTGTTCCTCGCCCTCATCGGTACGACGCTCTCCTGCGTCAACACCGGCGCTCGCGTCACCTACGCGATGGGCCGCGATGAGGAAATGGGCGCCCACTTCGGCATTCTGCACGGCAAGAACGCCACCCCGCACCGCGCGATCTGGACCCTGGCAACGCTCTCGGCAATTCTGGGCATTCTCACGGTCATGTTCTGGTTCTGTGGGCCGGGCGCCCAGGCCGACAGCGCCATCGACGCTCTGCCCAAGAATTTCCTCTATAAGATCGGCCTGTTCCACAACGCACTGGCCACCAAGATTCCGCAGAGCTTCCTGGCGATCACGCTCATCAGCAACTTCGGCACGTTCCTGCTTTACATGATGAGCTGCATTATCGCCGTCGTTGCCTTCCATGAGCATCAGATGCACGGGTTCATCAAGCACAAGGCCATTCCGATCTTCGGCCTGCTGGCGAATCTGTTGTGCATGATTTTCTATCTCGTCGGTCCGTTCTTCGTGACCGGCATGAGCTGGAAGGAACCGTATGTCGCGCTCGCTGTCGCCGCCCTCTGGGGCATCTATGGCGCGATCTACTTCATCGGTGGCAGTAAGAAGACGGGCAAGCCCATCATTATTACCACCCGGCCGGAGATCAGCTCAACGACCTGATTGCCAGCGCAAATATCCTGATGATAGGGCACGGCCCCGGCGAAAACCGGGGCCGTTTTGTTGGCACATGCGCCCAGCGTTCCTAGAATATCGTGCGATCCTCATTCGGAGATTTGCGCTTGCGATACCGGCCAATCCATTCCTTTTCCCGGCGAATGGTTTGCGTTCTTCTCCTGCTCTGCTGCCGCGCGGTTCTTGCCGGCGATCTCACCTGTACGATTAACGGCCGCCCCGCCAAACCAGGAACATTCAATCCAGCCGACATCACATCACTCATCCTGCGCGGCGGAAATGTTTCGATCACATTCGCCGAAGATCCCACAGGCGAATTCGGGCCAGTTTCCATCCAGGATGCGGGGCAGGAGATTGCGCCATCCGACGGTCTGTCGGCGATATCACTTGTTTACAACGCCGGCCGCGCGCGATTGATGGCCGACACCGTCAAGCTCATCACCGTCACACCCAAATTCGTTCATCTTGCGATCATCGATAGCGGCACGCATGCCCCCTTTTACCTCGAGCACCATCTTGTGATGGTCGCCGGTTTGGAGGGCATCTATGGATATGTCATCGTCAAATCGCGCCCCGGCGCTGCCGGCGACATGCGGGTCGTCTATCAGTTTGATCGCGAAGTTCTATCCCATTCCTACACGGGCGGTCCGCAGAATGATGACTACTCCGCCGGCATTTCAACCACGAAAACGTGGGGCCATTTCGGAAGCGGCTGCGGCGCTTTCTTCATGCCCATCACCACCGAATATTATCCGGGCGGGCCGCTTCAGCGCTTCCTGATCCTCTCGCCGGGTACGATTTTCAATCCCATCAGCACCGGCGGCGCGATCACACCACCGGCGGGCCGGAAACTTTTCGGACCCTGGCTTCTTTATTTCAACACCGGCGATACACCGCAGTCGATCATCGATGATGCCCGCCAGCGCGAAGTCCAGGAAGCAAACAACGGCCCTTATCCCTGGCTGCACGATCCGCAGTATCCGCTGCAGCGCACGAACGTGGCCGGCCAACTGATCATCCCCGGCCAGCAGCCCAACATCACCACCGGGCGCACCGCCGCCAGCGCCTGGGTGATCCTCGCCCAGCCGGACGGCAATATTTCCCACCAGAGCGGCGGATATATCGCTTACACCCACGCCGATGACGCCGGCGATTTCTGGCTGCCGGATGTGCGCCCCGGACATTACACGCTCTACGCCTGGCCCGGGCAGGGAATCATCACCCGCGAGCTGGTCAAAGACGATATTGAAATCCAGGGAGATGCGCAAAATCTTGGCGAGATCGACTGGGACGTGCCCACTCACGCGAACCTGATTTTTCAGATCGGAAAATCGAATCGTGCCGCCGATGAATTCAAATTCGGCAACCAGCCGCGCAACCAGAAATGGTTGCAGATGGTCCCTGCCGATCTGACATTTACCATCGGCCAGAGCAGCGATTCGCGCGACTGGTATTTCGCGCAATCCAAAGTCGGGCACTGGACCGTGAAATTCAACCTCACGGCCGTTCCCACCGGGCAGGCTTATCTTTCGATCCCCATCGCCGCGGCCTCACCCGGCGCGCACGTGACCGTCACCGTCAATCGCAGCAATGTGCTCACCATCGCGCCCGATGCAAACGATGGATATCAATTGCAGCAAGCCACTTTCCCCGCTTCTATTTTAACGGCCGGCGAAAACACGATGGATTTCAATATGACCGATGCGGGCAAATCCGGCGTGAGTTACGATACCGTTATCCTGGAGTCAGACTGATGGAATATAAAAATCTCGGAAAAACCGGTCTGAAAGTCTCGCGAATCTGCCTGGGCTGCATGAGCTACGGCATCCCCGAGCGCGGCAACCATCTCTGGACGCTCGGTGAAGACCAAACCCGCCCGTTCATCAAAAAATCTCTCGACGCGGGGATCAATTTCTTCGATACCGCCAACGTTTACTCCGACGGCACCAGTGAGGAAATTGTTGGAAAGCTTCTGCACGAAATGGTCCGGCGCGAGGAAATTGTCCTGGCCACTAAGGTGCACGGGCAGATGCGCAAGGACCCCAACGGCCGCGGCCTTTCCCGCAAGGCGATTTTCACTGAAATCGATCACAGCCTCCGCCGGCTCGGGATGGATTATGTCGATCTCTATCAAACCCATCGCTGGGATTACAACACGCCCATCGAGGAGACCCTCGAAGCGCTTCACGATGTCGTCAAGGCGGGCAAGGCGCGCTACATCGGCGCCAGCAGCATGTACGCATGGCAATTCTGCAAGGCGCTTTATCTCGCGGACAAAAATGGCTGGACCCGATTCGTCTCCATGCAGAACCATTACAACCTCATCTACCGCGAAGAAGAGCGCGAAATGATGAAACTCTGCGAAACCGAGGGCGTTGGCGTTATTCCCTGGAGTCCCCTGGCGCGCGGGCGGCTCACGCGCCCGTGGGAGAAAAAGGGGAGCACCGAGCGTGCCAACACCGATGAATTCGGCAAAACGCTTTATGCCGCCACCGAAAATTCCGATCATTCCGTGGTCGATCGAGTCGCCGATCTCGCCCGCAAGCGCAACATTCCCCAGGCGCAAATTGCCCTCGCCTGGATGCTGCAAAAACCGTTCATCACCGCGCCGATCATCGGCGCGACCAAAATCCAGCATCTGGAAGACGCCATCGCCGCGCTCTCCGTGAAATTATCGCCCGATGAAATCTCCAGTCTTGAAGAACTCTACGTTCCACACCCGGTGCTGGGATTCGAGTGACCACGCCCGGTGTTCAGCGGCCGCTGATCATTTTCGACGGCAAATGCGCTTTCTGCCGCCGATGGGTAGAGCGCGCCAAATCCATCACCGGCGATGCCGTGGATTACGAGCCTTATCAACAGGCCGCGCCGAGATTCCCCCAGATTGATCCCGCGGCGTTTGGCAAAGCCGTGCACCTGATCGAGCCCGATGGCGAGATTTATCGCGGCGCGCAGGCTGTTTTCCGCGCCCTGAGCCTCGGCCGCAGATATCCGTGGCTTGCGCGTTGCTATGACTTTTTCCCCGGCTTCGCCGCCCTTACCGAAGGGGCATATCGCCTCATCGCATCGCACCGAGACATCGCGGACCGTGTCGATCTTATTCTCATCGGGCCTGCCCAGCGGCAATCCAGCTATCTTCTCACTCGCCAGCTTTTTCTTCGATTGCTCGGCCTGATCTATCTATTCGCATTCATTTCCCTCTGGCTGCAGATCGACGGCCTGATCGGCAGCCAGGGAATTCTTCCCATCCGCGGATTTCTGGAGGCCGTCCAATCCGCCCTCGGGCATGAACGCTACTGGCAATTTCCCACGCTCTGCTGGCTGAATCCCACCGATGTATCGCTGCATTTCCAGTGCGCCGCCGGCGTAATCGCCGCGATTTTTGTCATCGGCGGAATCGCGCAACTGCCGGCGCTGATCGTCCTCTTTGCGCTCTATCTTTCCCTGGCGATCGCCGGCCAGGATTTTCTGGAGTTTCAGTGGGATTACCTGCTGCTGGAAGCGGGCTTCCTGGCGATCTTTTTCGCGCCGATGAATTTCTGGTCATGGCGTCTGCACCGCCAGGCAGAGCCTTCGCGCCTCATCCTCTGGATGTTTCGCTGGCTTCTCTTCCGCCTCACGTTCATGTCCGGCGTCGTCAAGCTCGCCAGCGGAGACGTTTCCTGGCACGCATGGAAAGCGCTGCAATATCACTACATGACCCAGCCGCTGCCTACCTGGACAAGCTGGTATTTCCATCAGCTTCCGCCCTGGTTCCAGACCTTTTCCTGCGGCATCGTCTTCTTCGAAGAACTCATCATTCCCTTCCTGATGCTCGGCCCACGGCGAATTCGCCTGATCGCATTCTGGGCGATGCTTTTCTTTCAATTTCTCATCGCCGCCACGGGAAATTATGGATTCTTCAACCTCCTGACAATGGTGCTCTGCTGCGTTCTTCCCGATGACGCCTTCTGGCGAAAGTTACTTCGCCTGCGAATTCCATCCGCGCCCATCACCCCGCCGCCGGGCTGGCGCGCCTGGATCACGATCCCCATTTCACTGCTGTTGCTGTCCATCTCAATTCCGATCTGCATCGACGCGTTCAACGTCAACG
>Ga0302326_10034503_pt1 | contig 10024 bp, 6 predicted proteins | sample Palsa_T0_3_FD_202264 | JGI IMG/M metagenome (GOLD analysis project Ga0302326, IMG submission 202264) | Peat permafrost microbial communities from Stordalen Mire near Abisko, Sweden - Palsa_T0_3 | ecosystem: Environmental > Terrestrial > Soil > Palsa > Peat permafrost | place: Sweden: Abisko...
TTTACGGTGCAGGCAGTCATGAGGCTCAAGGTGATTTCGGATACCGGCTCGGTCAGGAAGTAACTGTCGTTGATCTCAACCACGTTGCTCGTCCGGTCGAGCTTTACGGTGCGGCGCCAGCTCTTCAACCGGGCTTCGGGTGGATATGCTTTTGCCAGCTCCATGGCAAGCTGCGCCGAGTGATCGTTGGACTCGTAGGCCAGGTCCGTGGCACAGAACATTGGCCCCACGCCCTGCTGTACGCCGCCGATCGTCGGCAGGTTGTGATAGGCGGATTGCGTGGAAGGAATCTCGTAGCGGTGGGCATCAAAGCTCTTCTTCTGGTAAGTCTCCTGTCCCATATCCATGAGGACAGGCAGCCCCTGGGAGTAGACCCAGAAACTTCCAGTGTCATTGTGACTGTGACTTTTCCCGTTGTCGGCTGCGATGCACGCCAGATAGAGCCCTTCGGATGATTCCGCCTTTCGCCTGGCAGCCATGATCCGGGAGTCCGGAAGCCAGGTGTCACGCAGCAACCTTGCCTGGGTAGGGGGTTGGGCACGCAGCTCGGTCTCATTGAAAATCGCCGGCAGCGTGTCCGGGTGATACTGGGCCGGAATGCTTGCCACGGCGAGCGATATCAGATCCTGATTCTTCAGTCTCCGGCCGAAGCGATACATCTTGTCCACGTCGAGATGAATGATGGGGCTGGCGTCGCCCTGATTGAGATAGCAGTCACCCGCTATATGAACGCGATTCATATAGAGCGCCATCTGAGCGATCAGTGGCTGGCCAAAGATATCGACCGCCCCGGCGGTCGCTGAGTACAAGAGTTCAAGCGCGTCGAACATCGCGCCCGCAGCCACATTCCAATAGCCGGGTCCCTCTTCACAGCCGCCGTCGTCGGGGTAAGTGTTGATGAACTTATCCAGACAAAGAGTGACCTTCTCCACGCTCCGGTAGCGGCGGTCCTCATTTCGATCGACGAGCAAAGCAGTCGTCAACCAGTTCCAGCATATCCATGCATCCCAGTTATTTACCGGCTGCACCTTGCCTTCCGGAACCTCGATCCAGGGCAGATCGTGACGTGGTTTGCCGCCGGGCAAGCCCATCCACATGAAGTTCTTGGCCAGAAGCGGTTCGAGGATACGACGCTCGGTCTCGAAGTAGACTCGCTCCCTTATGAGAGGAGAAATCGTGTCGAGGGTTGAATCGAGCACGTACACGGTGGAAGCCAATAATGCGGAGGTCTGGGCTGCGAACAGATCGACGATAGGGTCCCTCGGATCCGGAAGTCCCAAATCGGCTTGCTGAATGTAGAGGTGGGCCGGCACTCCCCAAAAGCTTTCCTCGCAGGTGGCCCACACACCATTGGTGATGTCGTCCAGAAACCGTCCTTTGTTTTCAACACACTCGGCAAATACAAGAGCTTGCAGCGCGCGCATGCGAGCGTTGCGAATAGTTTCGTAATCGGTTCTGTTGCCGTTCCTGGCGTATTCGAGAAACACGGTAGCCGGCATCTCAGGCCACTTGTATTGCAGGTACTTTTCCCCGCCTGCAAGCAAGCTCGTCCGGGTCTCCGCGCGCAGACCTTCCCAGGCACTACGATCATGAATCGTGGGGAAAGGCCCGTATTTATGCTGTGGGATAAGTGCTTGTTTCAGCTTGTCCGGGGTGCAGGCGGCGGCTAAGAGATTGCGGTTTTTCCCTCGCGGGGCCGCCGAATCACTATTCTCGGCAAAAGCATCGAGCGAGAAGAAAGTCGTTGAACCTGCAAGTGCGGCTGATCCTACAAGAAAGTGACGCCGGGATAGTAGAGAAACAACGTTCTGCTCTTGCATGCTCATCCTTTGGCTGGGACAGGGAGCTATTGTTTCCATCAGTTTTGACGCTGTCAAGAGCGTTACCGCCTGTGAGAGTGTCCCGCAAGGCGGAACGAAGGGGTCACTATGTTCTTGACACTTATAAGTACCGACTGGAAGAATCCCGACCGAAGCCAAAAGTACAGAAAACGTTCACCAAACGTTCATCGCAAGGCACTGGAACGCAATTTTCGGGGGATTTTATGACGCCAGCAAGCAACAACGTCGATGGGGCCACATCACGTTCAAATCGAATGCGAACGAACTTGGCCGGACTTATCGCACTTACGCTACTGATTCTAAGCGTAACGTTCACGGCCACTGCACAACAGACAAACGCGACCATCGTGGGCAACGTCACCGACAGCACGGGCGCCGTCATGGCCGGAGCTAAGGTAACCGCGACGGAAGCGGCGACCAATGCCGTTCGCTCCACGGTCACGGATAGCGCCGGTGCGTTCACGTTGCCCTCTCTTCCTGTTGGGACCTACTCGCTGAGCGTGGAGATTGCCGGCTTCCAAAGCCAACGCGCGGACGGGATTGTTCTCGACGCCAGCCAGACGGCGCGCCAGGATTTCAAGATGGCCGTCGGGCAAGTGAACCAGACGGTCGCAGTCGAGGCCGGGGCAGCCGCAGCGCAACTACAGACCGAGACCGGAGCAGTTGGCCAGGTTATCGATGGCAGGAAGATCGTCGAGCTTCCGCTTAACGGGCGCAACTTTGTGCAGCTTGCGCAGCTAATCCCTGGCGTGAACACGGGGGTAGAGGGTTCGATCACGGTGCGCCGCGCTCGCGGATCAATCGCCACTACGGACGCAACGGGCGGCACCATCGCGATCCAGGTAAACGGGGAGCGAGATACGCAGAACCTGTTTTCGATCGACGGAACCGAGGCTATGGACTACGACGCGTGGACTTATAGCTTCTCGCCGTCGGTCGACGCGATTGCGGAGTTCCGGGTCGACACCAGCACGAGTGGTACCGATTCAGGCGCCGCCGCCGGCGCGAACGTGAACATCATCATCAAATCGGGAACCAACAATCTGCACGGCACGCTTTGGGAGTTCAACCGCAACAACGACCTGACCCAAACCTACGACGCAGTCGCGAACACGAGCGTGACGCCGGCGCGCTTGAATCGCAACCAGTTCGGTGCAAATTTTGGCGGTCCCCTGGTTATTCCCCATATCTACAACGGGCACGATAAGACTTTCTTCTTCTTCAACTGGGAGAACGGCAAGCTGCTGAATGGAGCAAACGTTCAGCAGGCGATTGTTCCGGATAACAACATTCGCGCGGGGATTCTCGATGCGACCGCGCTCACGTCGTCCAGCGGGAAGCCGCTCAACGTAGTCGATCCTATCTCCGGACATAAATATCAAATTGGAGACCAGGTCACCGTCGACCCGCGCGCGGCCATCATGATGCAGGTGACGCCGGCGCCCAATGTGACCAACGCCAGCTCCGCGACCAACTACAACACCATCCCTGTCAATACGCTGAACTACCAGTACGACTACATCGGCCGCATGGACCACAACCTCACCCGCAAGGATACGGTTAGCGGGCACTACATTTACGATGAGACGTACAGTAACGGGCCCTCATTTTTCGGCAACGATGAGGACAACAACGACGCCTTCAACCATCTCTTTGAGGTCTCCGAAATACACGTCTTCTCGCCTTCAATCGTCAACGAGTTCCGCTACGGACACCAGAACTTTCAGGAATTCGAGACCTTTGGAACAACCAACAACCCCAAATACAACATTTCCAATGGATTGATGCAGATTCCCTTCTCTTCTTCAGACCCTCACTTCTATGGTGGTCCCAACATTACGATCAGCGGTCCTGATGGAACGCACCGCCTGTTTGCCGACTTACGCAACATCGGGCCGCGTAACCGCGCCAACGGCATCAACCAATTTGTCGATAACCTCTCCTGGCAGCGTGGGAGGCACTACCTGAAATTCGGGGTCAATATTGGGCGGCGAACGGACTACTTCAGCCAGGCGCGCGATCCTCACGGCACATTCAATTTTACCGGCCAATATACCGGGTCCGCACTGGTTGACTACCTGCTCGGCTATATTGCCAGCGACAGCATCAACCCCACAGTGACCCGAACCAACATCTCCAGCATCATTCAGGCTTACTCGGTGCAGGATAACTGGAGCGTGACCAAAACCCTGACGCTGAATCTCGGCTTCCGTTGGGATCATTTTGCACCCTACACCCAGGACAACGATAAGTATGCCGACATTTACAACGGGCCCAATGGACTCAACCCCAGTCAAGTGGAAACGGCCCCGAATTCGCCTTATGGGCGCGGCCTGCTACAGCCTACGTACCATGACTTTCAGCCCCGAATCGGGTTTGCCTGGCAGCCGTATGGCTTAGGCAAGACGGTCGTGCGTGGAGGCTACGGCATCTACTTCACTCCGGAAATCGATAACGCGCCCTTCAGCATGGGCGAAGGAGACCAGGCGCAAGCCGGAGCACAACTTACCGGGAGCACCGGGGTGACTGCCTCAAACCCGGCGCAGAAGATTCCCAACATTTTCTTCAGCAATCCGTTTCCGGGAGTTAGCTCCGGCGGACCTCTCACGTATCCCTTTGACACTTCGATCGACCAGCACCTGCAGGACCAGATGACGCAGGAGTTCAACCTGACGGTACAGAACCAGCTTCCTGGGGCATTCACGGGCCAGATCGCCTATGTTGGCGCGCGCGGGACGCACAACTTCATTTCCTACAACGACACCAACATGCCCTTCCCGATCAATCCTGCGAGCACCACTTTGAGCATCAATGCACGGCGTCCCAACCAAACGTTCCTGCGTCCGGTGCAGGGAGATTTCTCCCGTGGTTCCTCTTCCTACAATTCTCTTCAGACCCAGCTGGAGCGGCGCGTCGGCAACGGACTCAATACCCTGGTTTCTTACACCTGGTCTAAATCGATCTCCGGACCGGGAGACATCGGCGGAATCGTCGGTGGCGGCAATTTCGGCGCCAGTCCTCTCAACCCTTACAACCCTCGATCTGATCGATCGCTTTCCTTGTACGACATCCCTCATCGGTTCAGCGGAACTGTCCTCTGGGACATTCCTTTCTTTCAAAGCTCGAGCGGTCTCAAGAAACTGTTTCTCGACGGATTCCAGGTTTCGACTATCGTGACTGCTGTTTCCGGCGATGCGTCCAACGTAAGCTATGGCGGCACTTCGAACACGGGGACCGGACAAACTTCCCGGCCGGATGTTGTTCCCGGCCAGGTGGCAAATCTCGGCCGCGGGCAGAGGACCCCGAAGCGGGTGTTCAATACCGCAGCATTCACCGCCCCGCAGCCTGGGGAGTTCGGTACCTCCCCGCGCACCGGCGCCGTACGACTACCCGGTCTGTTTAACGATGATTTCTCTGCGACCAAAGGGTTCAAGTTGGGTGAGTCGCGAAATCTGCAATTTCGCGCGGACTTCTTCAATTTCTTCAAACACTACAATCCTGATCCGTCGACCATCACCACCAACATCACTTCGCAGATCTACGGAGAGATCAACAACGGGCTATCGGGCGGATTCGCGACGCGGGTTATCCAGCTAGCGGGGAAATTCTACTTCTGAAGAAACCGGGGATGATGAGAGCGCTGGTTCTGGTGGCAGCCGTGTTTGTATTTTCGGCTGTAGGTCGGATTGTGGGAGCCGAAGCTGCGGAAGTCTGGATGTTCGACCAGACCTCCGCGATCGGTGGCCATGCTACTCAGGCCCTCGGACAGCCTGTGGTGATCGAAACTCCCCTCGGTAAGGCAGTTCAATTTAATGGAGTCGAGGATGCGCTGTTTGTCGCGGTGCATCCTCTGGCAGGCGCGGAAACGTGGACCTGGGAAGTGATTTTCCGCCCCGACGAAGATGGAGCAGCTGCGCAACGGTTCTTCCATCTATCAGTCCTGGACCCGGCAACGGGAAAGGACGTCGACGACCGACTTTTATTCGAAATTCGGATTGTCAAGGGACAATGGTGCCTGGACAGTTTTGCTACGGCGGGTGGGCAATCGAAGACGTTGCTGAACTGCGACAAGCTGCATGCGCTGGGGAAGTGGTATCGAGTCACGGCTGTGTACGATGGCGCCACGCTCAGAAACTATGTAGGCGATGAACTGCAGGGCGAGGGCAACGTGCACCTGGTCCCGCAACGGCCGGGCCATTCGTCCGTGGGCGTTCGCATTAATCTCAAAGACCATTTCAAGGGTGCGATCTATGAGGCACGGTTTACCCGGCGCGCGCTGACGCCGGGCGAGTTCCTGAAATTGCCGACGCCTCATTGAGATCTTAAGGGGGCCTGTGATGCGCCGTTTCTCTCCACTGCTGCTGGTGCAAGCCGCTGCGATCCTCCTCGTCATCCCGCTGGTCGCGCAAGAGAAAAGCCCACCAAGAACATGGGTGGACAAGGACACTGGTCATCGCGTTTACCGTTTGACCGATGAACCCGGGTCCTCGGCGCTTTATTTCAACTTTGACGCCTATACGCCCGACGGCCGGCAGATGGTGTATACCTCTCCAGCCGGCATACACATGCTCGAGTTGGGCACGCGGCATACACGACTCCTGGTGCCTGCGGAGGGTAAGTCGCGACGCATCGTGGCCGTAGGCCGCGTGACCGGCGCTGTCTATTTCAGCGAGATGTCATCCGACGGACTGAGCACGATCTACTCGGCGAACAGTTCAACCGGAGCCGTTCGCAAGCTGGTTACCCTGCCTCCGCGCGCCACCGTTGTTACGATCAACGCCGACGAGACCCTCGCTTCCGGAACTTACGTAGAAGGCGACCACGCGGCCCAGGAGTACGGCAATCATCGTCCGGTGTCTCCAGCCACGGGTGGACGGATCGGCAACCCTTCTGGCTCACTCGTCCAGCCGGACGGCAAAGGGCAGATGATGGCGCGCCGCCTTGCGGCTCATCTCCCTATGGTGCTATTCGTGGTAAACCTCAAAACCGGCGAGATGAAGGAATTGCTCCATTCAACGGACTGGATCAACCACATGCTTTTCTCGCCGGTCGATCCAAACCTGCTGATGTACTGCCACGAAGGCCCCTGGCAATTGGTCGACCGCATCTGGATCATTCGCGCGGACGGCACCCAGAACACGCTCGTTCACAAACGCACTATGTTCATGGAGATCACCGGCCACGAGTTCTGGAGCAACGATGGCAAGTCTGTCTGGTATGACTGGCAGTTTCCCAAAGGCCAGGTTTACTTCCTCGCGGGCTACGAGGTAGCAAACGGCCACCGCGTTGCTTACAACATGACGCCTAACCAGTGGTCGATTCACTTCAATGGGTGTAAAGACCGTAGCGTGTTCGCCGGAGATGGTGGGGATTCCGGCCAGGTTACCCAGGCCACGGACGGCACGTGGATCGAGCTCTACCACCTTGAAGCCTTGAGCCGGCACGAGGGCTTCAACACCCCGGATCTGATTCAACCCGGTGTCCTCCGATCCGAGCACCTGGTGAACATGGCTAACCACAACTACAAGCTCGAACCGAACGAACGGTTTTCTCCCGATGAGAAGGAAATTATTTTCACCAGTAATATGTTCGGGCCGAGTTATGTGTTTGCGGTTGAGGTGGGAAAGGCGATTGATCCGCCGGCAGATGAGGTGCTCTCTACTCCTGCTTTGGCGGAGGGGTTCAGCCCCAAGCCACCCCCTACACCTTTCAGCGATCAGTGGTGATTTGCGTCTGTTCCTGTGGTCTCGCGGTGCGGGGAAAGACCGCAGATCCCTCGGCTTCGGTTGAGCTGGCAAAGGTGCGCTAAGCCTAGGAGGAGATTGAGGATAGGGATAGGGGAAATTGTTGGGCACGGGGTTAGCTAAGTCGGCATCCAAGTAACTTGGCTATGAAATTCGGAACGACAAGAACGATGGTCTGCTGCGTGTTTTTACTGGCAGGCTGCGGCGGAAGACAGGTTGCGCAGCAGCAGCCGGCGCCGCCGCCACAGCCGGCGATCAAACCAGCACCGGCCACGCCCATCGCGGAGAAGAAGCAGGAACTGGGGCAAGATTCATGGGATCCGCAGTGGGATGTAATCGTGGAGCAGGCTTTGTCTCCGGAGATGCTTTCGCCGCGCGTTGCTCGCGGAGTTAGAAGCTATTGCCCGCGATTCAACTCGATGAGCGAGGCCGATAAGCGGACCTTCTGGGCATATACATTTCAGGCACTTGCCGGAGCAGAGGCGGGGCTGAAACCGACCTCGAACGTACGCCACACGCAACCCGAGGTGGCGATCGAGGACACGGTTACCAAGCGAACGGTGCGCCAGGAAGGACTGCTGCAGCTGACGTACATGGACGCGAAACGCTATGGCTGCGATTTTGACTGGCAGAAAGATAAACCGCTGGCAGAGAAAGATCCCGCGCGGACGATTTTAACGCCACGCAACAATTTGCTCTGTGGAGTGAAGATCCTCGAAAACCAGATGCTGAACCAGGGAAAGCCGCTGCTTACCCAATCGAGCTACTGGGTGACCCTGCGGCCCTTGCAGCCAAGCTACCTGGTGTTCGCCAAGCAGATGAAGAATGTGCCGGCCGTTTGCCGCCAGGCGCCAGTGGAAGAAGCGAAAGTGAGGCACGGCATCAGCGGGCCGGCTGCTGCCGCCGTTGCGGCGCCTGCGCACCTCTCCACGGCGGCTAATTAGCGCAGATAATTGTCACATGATCCTGACGCAGCTTGACCGGCTCTTCGTGCTCACCGGAGCCGGAGTTTCCGCAGAAAGCGGGCTCGCAACCTTCCGGGGTTCGGGCGGGTTGTGGAACGGTTATCGAGTCGACCAGGTGGCAACGCCCGAGGCTTGGCATGCCGATCCCGAACTAGTATGGCGGTTCTATTCCATGCGCCGCCGCGACGCCCTGGCTGCCGCACCGAACGCTGCGCACGTGGCGCTGGCAAAGATCGAAGAGAAGCTGGCGGATCGCTTTTATCTTTGCACGCAGAATGTGGACGACCTACATGAGCGCGCCGGTTCCCTTCGCGTGCACCACATGCATGGGAGCTTGTTTGCGTCTCGCTGCTCCCGATGTGACGTGCCGTTTCCCGATCGCGAGTCGTACGAAAGCGAGCTGCCTATGTGCCAGAAATGCGGCGCGGCTATCCGTCCGCACATTGTCTGGTTCGGTGAAATTCCGCTGGACATGGATGGCATTTATCGTGAACTCGATCGCGCCACTCGCGTGCTCGTTGTAGGTACCTCGGGGTCTGTCTATCCCGCCGCGGGATTCGTACACGTCGCCAACCAGCGCGGTATCCATACGGTCTACGTGGGCCCGGAGGAACCTCTCAACGTTGACGCCTTCGATGAGGTTGTGCTGGGCGAGGCGACTGCGGTCCTTCCACCGCTCCTATCGGCCTGAGCACCCTATCAGGCCGCGGCGTCTGACTGCCGCACGCGCATCCAGGTTTTGTATTCACGGCTAGCCTCGCCAAGCCGATAGCAGGTGTTCCTGGTTTCTGCGATCTTGCTCTCCGCATCGACACCCACGATGGGGGATGTGAAGATGAACATTCCCGTCTTGATTCTCTGATGGCCGAAAGCTCTGCCCACCAAAAGGCTTCCTGGTCCCAACGGCTGGTAACTCGCAGTATTGGTACTTTCCACAACCGCCCAATCTTCGAGTCTGACTGATGGCTTTTCCGTTCGCATACTCGGATCCTCGTCACTCATTTGGATGCCGTACCAGCTTCCGGCGAAAAGGGGAAATGGCAATTTTTACCCTCAGACCATTCAAGCAGCGGGTTGATGAAAGCCCGCGGCTTTGCCGACCGCCCCGGCATAGGGGAAAATCAGGGAAAATACAGTGCCCCCGGAGGGCGTCAGACGTCTGCTGCGGACGTGGATTCGCCCCTGATGCTTGCGGACGATATTGGCTGTAACCCATAGGCCGAGACCTGAGCCGGATGGGCCTTTCGTGGTGTAGAACGCTTCGAATATACGCTTGCGAGTCTCAAGACTCATTCCGGAACCCGTATCCGCGATCGTGATGCGAACACCGTGATCCCCTGTCCGCCAATCCGTGCCAGGCCTTAACCTGATGGTTAGCTGGCCACCATCGTGCATGGACTCTACCGCATTGCCGATCAGGTTCACAAATACCTGGCGTATCTCTCCTGCGAAACACATGAGTTCAGGGGCGTCT
>Ga0302326_10034504_pt1 | contig 10024 bp, 8 predicted proteins | sample Palsa_T0_3_FD_202264 | JGI IMG/M metagenome (GOLD analysis project Ga0302326, IMG submission 202264) | Peat permafrost microbial communities from Stordalen Mire near Abisko, Sweden - Palsa_T0_3 | ecosystem: Environmental > Terrestrial > Soil > Palsa > Peat permafrost | place: Sweden: Abisko...
CGACAGAAGTCTCCCCCTTTTTCAATCCAACGATCCTTCCATGGACTGGACAGATGCTCAGGTTGAGGTCAATCACTTAGCTTGTTCCCCGGCAACAAGTAACCCGTAGAATGAAATCGAAATCGCGAAGATGCTGGTCTGCTCGTCCAGATCGCGAAAGAACAGCCAAACATGTATCCAACAAGTGAGGCATCTTAATGACAAAGCCGATAAATTCAAAGATCGGACACCCTGCCGGCGACGCACGCAGCGCGGAAATTATTGCGGCATTGAGCACGATCGAAGATTTGAAGGGACTGACCGAAGAGGAGTTGGTATGGCTGGCGACTCACGGCACTGAGAAGTTCGCAAAAGATGGAGACTTGATTTTCAGCCAGGGAACCCCGCCACATCACTTGATGTTCATTCTCAGCGGCAATGTAATGGTCCATCGCCACTCATCCAGTCCGGTTTCTGTCTTGATCGGACAAACCGGTCGAATTACTGGTAAGACTCCTTTCTCGCGCATCAAGGCGTGGAATGCAGACGGCCGGTCATCGGGCGAAACCTGGATTCTGGAGCTGCACGAAAGCCTTTTCCCTGAACTGCTGACTCAAATATCGTCAATGACGCAGCGGATGGTCCGCGTATTGCTCGAGCGGAATCGCGAATATACGCGCGCAGAAGAACAGATTGGAAAGATCGCAGCCCTCAACAAGCTTGCCGCGAACCTCGCTCACGAGTTGAATAATCCAGCGTCGGCTGCAAAAAGTGCTGCCTCGCAACTGCTGAGCGCATCCGAAAGCGATCAAGACAACGCTCGCTATCGAATTGGGATGGCTTTGCGAACAGACGACAAGCTCAATGCTTACCTGGACTGGCTTTCCAGACTGAGATCGGCAGCTTCAAGCGCTCGCAAAAGACTGAACGATCACGCAACTATTGTGAGCACTTCACTTGAAGACTCGCTATTGGAATGGCTGGAGTTGAAAGGGTTTGCGGAGGCATGGAAACTCGCTCCAATTCTTGCCGAATGCGATATCGCGTTATCCTCGCTCCAAGAACTTGAGCAGATCGTTCCGGTTCCCTTGTTGCAAGTTGCCGTTAGCGATGTACTGACTACCCTTACTTCTGACGCCGCAGCTCTCTCCGTTACCCAGGCAGCCGATAGGATTTTCCGGCTCGTCACGGCAGTTAAAGACTATTCCTACATGGATCGTCAGCCGGTTCAGGATGTCAACATCGCAGAATCTCTGGACACCGTGCTGCAGCTCTTTGAACCCAGGCTCGCCGGCATCACGGTCATCCGGTCCTACAGTCCTGAAGTGCCTTTGCTCGAAGCATTTGGAAGTGAATTGAATCAGGTTTGGGCGGCGCTTATAGAGAACTCGTTGGACGCAATGGCTGGCTCCGGCACACTTACTCTTTCCACCAGCCTGCAGGGAAAGACGATCCTGGTAGAGATCGCTGACAGTGGCGAGGGGATACCTGCAGAATTTGAAAATCGGGTTTTCGAGCCGTTCTTCACCACGAAGCCGTTCGGGAAGGGATTAGGGCTCGGACTTGATACTGTGCAGCGAGTTATCCAGAAGCATTTTGGAGCGGTCGCATTCGATTCGCGACCAAGCAAGACAACGTTTCATGTGCGATTACCGCTGAATCGCGCAGAGGTCTACTGAAGGGCTGGGCGAAGCACCTTTATGAATCATATTGAGTATCTGGAGCATTTCCCTAATATGAAGTTTTACAAGATCAGCGTGGGAGGCCGGGACAAATGGTTGCCGAAATCGTATCGGTGAACATAAGCGGCCTGCAAAAGATGTATTGGAATGGCGAGAGAATACTGACCGGCATTCATAAAAGGGCAGTTGGCCATCCAGTTCAAGTAGGAACTCTTAGCATTGTCGGTGACGTCCAGGCAGACTTAGTGAGCCACGGCGGCAAAGATAAGGCAGTCTACTTTTATCCCTCCGAGCACTTTCCTTTCTGGGCTGAGGTACTCGGAAGACCGGAACTCCGGCCAGGCAGTCTTGGCGAGAACTTCACAACCAAGGGCGTCCTTGAGACTGACGTGTTTATCGGCGATATCTGGCGTGTCGGAACAGCTCGTGTGCAGATCATCCAACCTCGCAGCCCCTGCTACAAGCTGGCGATCAAGTACGAGCGTCCCGACCTGGTGCCGCGATTCCTGGAGGCAACGAAGCCCGGCTTCTATGCTTCAGTGCTGCAAGAAGGGGTCGTGCAGGCGGGCGATGAAATGGAATTGGTCTCAAGGGAACAAGACCAAATCACCGTCGCAGATGTGTTTCGCCTGGCTGTTGGCTTTGATCCGGAACTGGAGCGTCGTCAAGCGATTGGCAAATACCGCCTCATCCCGGAGTTCTGGCGAAGAAAGGTTATGGCGCATGCTCCCGTGTCAGATGCGGCGACTATCGAACGTTAGTTCGAAGTACTTCGCTCTGTCGCCGACAGATAGGCGCTTGATGTGCGTCACCAGCAAGTTCTCGTCGCTCAAATAGTCATTCCTGCAACGCAGGAAAAGAAGGTCAATCTTCTCTTACACGACCCGCGACGGCACTCTTATCCTGGGTGGAGTTGGGACGGCAGATCTCGAGCTTTTGCATTTTGTAAACAAGGGAAGTCCGCTTCATTCCAAGTCGCTCCGCAGCGCCGTTTCGGCCGCCCACAACCCAATTGCTCAATTCGAGTGCGCGGACAATGTGATCTCGTTCAACTTCTTTAAGACCCGTCATCGACATATCTGGGCCCTTGTGAGAACTAAAAGGTTCCAATTCAGACGTTGGAGCACGCAGGACAGTGTGGGGCGATAGAATAACAGCCCGCTCAATGAAGTTTTTGAGCTCGCGTACGTTTCCCGGCCAACGATATCGCAAGAGGGCATCCAGGGTATCCTGGGGGATCGTGTCGATCCTCTTGTTCATTCTTCGAGCGTAAAACTCCGTGAAGTGCCGGACCAGCTTCGGAATGTCCTCCGTCCGTTGCCGCAAGGAGGGAACGTTGATTGGAAATACCTTCAGCCGATAATAGAGGTCTTCGCGAAATGTCGTTTGCTTTACCATCGTGGTCAAATCACGATGCGTGGCTGCGATTAAGCGGACGTCCACCTTGTGGGTACGATTGCTGCCCAGTCTCTCGAACTCCTGCTCCTGTAAGACCCGCAGTAGTTTTGCCTGAAGTTCCAAGGGTATGTCGCCGACTTCGTCAAGGAAGAGTGTGCCTTTGTGGGCGAGCTCAAAACGTCCAGTCTTCTGCGCAATCGCTCCGGTGAAAGCCCCTTTTTCGTGTCCGAACAACTCACTTTCGAGGAGCCCTAGAGGGATCGCCGCGCAATTCAATTTGACGAAGGCCCGCTCTCTGCGGCTACTGAGGTTGTGGATTGCGCGTGCAATAAGTTCCTTACCTGTTCCCGTCTCGCCCAGGATCAGCACGCTCGAATCCGTTGGCGCCACTACGGACACCAGATGCAATGCGGTCTTCAACGCTGGACTGTCGCCGACAATTGCTCCGAACTCAGCGCGGATTTCCTCCTCCAGATAGAGTCTTTGTTTTGTTTCTTTGTCTCGATCCTTCGTCGCCTTTTCGTACTCCAAGGTGTTCTCAACTGCGATCGCTATCTGACAGGCCACCTGCTCAAGCAGGATGACGTCGTCCTTCTCAAAAGCATTGTTCGAGCGCCTCGAAAGCATCAGGACGCCAACCACGCGATCACGGCCAACAAGCGGAAGATAACATCCGACGCTGAGGCCTTCCTCAACCACGCGCTCATAAAGAAACTGGCCGTCAGGATTCCCATAAATTTCAGGATCCTCGCGAACCTGTTCGAAGCTATCGATCCGGATACTCTTACCCTTCCGCAATACCTGACCCGAGATCGAACTATTCATCGGCACCAGGGAACCCTCGCGGAATGGTCCACGCGAGTCTGGATTGTACAAGATAGTGACCCGTAACTCCCCGCTCTCGGAGTCCGGTAATAACAAGGCGGAAACATCACATTGCATTGTTCTGAATAGATTCGTCGAAAGCGCCTCAACCACTTGCCGGAGGTCCAACCTGGATGTCACGCTGCTTGTGATTTCCAGAAGTAATCGCAAGCGATCGCGTTCATAACGTAACTTTTCCTCATTAAGGTGGCGCTCAATCGCGATTCCCGCGATGTAACTGAAATTCTCGATTAACTCCAGATCGATGGCATCAGGGCTGCGCGCTTCACGATAATGAATCGCAAAAGTTCCCAGCACTTTGCCGTCGCTCGTAAACAGGGGCTGCGACCACACAGCGCGAATTCCAAAAGGCAAGAGCCGATGACGATAAATATCCCAGATGGGGTCGCTGAGGATATCCGTCACATAGACCGGCTCTCTGCGATGAACGGCTGTGCCGCATGAGCCACCTTGGGGACCAATCAGCATCGACCCAGCGACATCGACAAAGCCAGGAAGACTGGGAGCCGCCACGCAATAAAGTTGCCTCCCATCATCGGTTGGAAGCCAAATCGTACACAAGGTACCGTCGTTTCTGGATTCAACCAATTGGGCAATAATTGTCAGAACTTCGGCCAAAGGAGCTCCGGCGAGAATCAACCGGAGTATGTTAAGCACCGATTGGGAGGAAAGCAGACCTGGCAAGGCTTCCGGATCCTTCGTGCTTAGTACCGGTTTTGCTGCCGATTGTATCGTGGACCCCATCAGTTCTCCTTTCTCAACGTTACTCCGTAAAAGGAGACCATCCCGCTCGAACTCACTATTCGATGTTAGTGTCGAATTGGGCGACGACACTTGTCAACATCGCCGACACCGAATACAAATCGTCGGCAGGTATCCCGAACGCACACGGTGAGTTTGAAGTAATTTCCGAGACTTCCTTTGCGGTATTTTAGGGGACACTCGCCTTGAACTCTCCGACGGCCCGAAGAGAGCGACTGAAGATGTGTTTGGGCCGAGTGCAGATTGCGGAGCAGGTCCTGCCTGCGTTGGGAAGTGAGAATATCAATTGGGGCATTCGATGCAACGCAGCGCACGTGGCCATACTAAGGCCGCGCCAACTCTGGCACAGAATCTTCGACCCCTCGCCGAAAGGCAACCGATGTTTCAGGTCGCTAAACCTGGCATCAATGACAGCTGGGCACCTCGTAGAGAACACGAGAATTTCCCCGCCGTTTTGTACCCTCTAGAATTTACCTCTGTTTTCAATAAGGACGGCTTTCTTACCGAAAGAGCTGATCAGGTAAAAGGATGCACCCAGTGCGATGACATCCTTGTACAAAAACAAGCCCAGGAAACCCATGTAGTGTAATCCGTTAACGCTTATGATCGTGCCAGGTGTAGTTATGATCATGCTGCTCGTCGTAAAGAACATGCCTGTTGTTATGAAACCACCTATAATGCCGATCTTAGGCCTCAAGTACCCTGCAATAAAGCATATGGCAGCAACGATTTCGGTAGCTCCGATTAAATCGGAGCCTTTATAAATGCCGAATAACTTGAACTGCCAGCTGATCAGGGGACTGTGAGAAACCAAGGGAGCTATGCCTTCTGCTCCGGGAGCGGTCCACTTGTAAGATCCGGCCCAAAGCAGCATTACGATCATGCCCAGGCTCGTGATCAGGAAAGGAATATTGCGATCAGTTATCCATGCAGCCAATTTGGTTAAATTGCTGTTAGCCAGCAGATGGTCGGCTAATTCCCTTGAGGATTCCGAACCATTCTCCGCACTAATTGCTTGCCCAGACGGAATGCTGTTCATCCTTAGTTCTCCTTACCTCGGGTGATAGGGTTGGGGATATGGTTGTCGCTGCAATGAAAGAAGATTGGGTCTGACTGCGTGTGGTTAAGACGCAGCTGTAGAGAACAGCGAAATCAGACCCTCCGGAATTGTCGGATGCGCAAGGATTGCCTCGCGGAGCACGGTGTAAGGTATCCCGCCTAGCATGGCTATCTGCACACAGCCCATGATCTCGCCTGCTCCCACGCCGAACGCCGTGAATCCGATGATCTTGTCGCTGTCCCGCTCGACCAGGCACTTCAGGAAGCCGCGGGTTTCCATGAGAGACTGCGCCCGCAGCATGGCCGCCATTGGGACTTTGAATAGACGATAGGCAACTCCCTTATGTGTCGCCTCTTTCTCGGTCAATCCAATCCGTGCGAATTCTGGATCCGTGAAGAGACAGAAGGGCACCTGTCTGCCGGTGGTCACGTGCTGACCGCCGAGTATGTTGTCGCGGACCACGCGGAAGTCGTCCTCACTCACATGTGTGAAGTGTGGGCTGCCTGCAACGTCTCCCACTGCCCACACTCCGGGTGCAGTCGTCTCGAGGCGTTCATTGACTCTGATATACCCCCTCTCTGTCAGTTCCACTCCGGCCAATTCCAGGCCGATGCCTTTCGTGTTCGCTATGCGCCCGGTTGCGACCAGGAGATGCGTTCCGTCCAGCGACTTCTCCACGCCGTTTTGCTCGAGGGTTATACGGACCGAGTGTCCAGACATTCCGGCAACATGTCTCACTTTGGCGTTCAAAAGCAGTTCCACACCTTCGTCCTCGAACAATCGCTGTAGGCCTTCGCTAACATCGTTGTCTTCGCCGTGAATAACCCGACTATTGCGATCCACGATTGTGACCTTGCTGCCAAACCGGCGCATTGCCTGGGCGAATTCCAGTCCCACGTATCCAGCACCGAGAACAATCAAGTGTTCGGGCACAACATCGAGTTCCAGGGCCTCGACGTGGGTTAACGGCTGCGCAGACGCCAGCCCCGGAATGTCTTCGATGGCCGCGTGGGTACCTGTGCCAATCACTACATTGTTGCCGTGCAATAACCGCGTCGTTCCATTCGGCAACGTCGCCTCAATCGTCTTGCGTCCAACAAACTTTCCAGATCCCAGGATTAGTTCTGCGCCGCTTTGTTTGAAGAGACTGAGGTGCGTGTCTACGAGTCCTCGGACCATACGGCGCTTTCGATCTCTTACCGCGGACATATCGACACGAAAGCTGTCGATGCCGATTCCGAACTCCTCGCTGCGCCGGACATTGTGGACCATCTGCGCTGTATGGATGACATTCTTGCTCGGTAGACATGCGATATTCGGGCACGCTCCGCCGATGTACCTCCGTTCTATCACCGCGACACGCTGTCCCTGTCCGCCGAATGTCCAGGCCAGCAGTTTTGAGCCGGCGCCGCTGCCAAGGATGACGAGATCGTAAACTTCGGCCGCTCCTTGCATATTCATATGTGCTCTTCTCCGTCATCGCCTATAATTCGTCATCGCTTCAATCAATCCCAAGGTCAGATGCCCTTGATTTCGCCGCCGTCCATGCGAACAGAAGCTCCCGTCATCCACTTCGCCGCAGGCGACACCATGAAGGCCATCAGCTCAGCGATTTCTTCAGGTTTGCCGAAACGAGCGATACCTGCTTTCTCGGGAAACTTCTTCATCGCCTCTTCTACGGTGAGGCCGTGTACAGGTGCCCATTTTTCAAAGAAGGATCGCCTCCGTCCGGTCATCACAGCGCCGGGCACCACGCTGTTGACCTGTATGCCATCTTGAATACCTTGCTCCGCAAATGCTTTTGCGAGCGCGATAATCGCAGCATTCACTGATGCGACTGCTGCGAAACCGGGAGTAGGATCGAGAGCGGCACTTCCTGAAATGAAAACGACAGATCCCACCGAAGCCTTCAACGCATCCCAGGCTCGCAGGGTCAAGCGACGCGAACCGTGGAACTTGAGCGCCAGACCGTCTTCCCATTGCTCATCCGTCATCTCGAACAAATTGATCTGTGGAACTGCTCCGGCAATATTGAGTAGGGCGTCAATTCTGCCATAGCGATCGAGCGTTCCCTTGACGAGAATGTCAGCCGACTGAGGCTCGCGCAGATCGAGTGCATAAATCTGGGACTCGGCGCCGGCGGCAGTTACAGCGTCAGAAGTTTTTTGCAGCTCATCTTGATTTCTGGCTGCAAGGACAATTGCCGAGAAATCGCGTGCCAGCCGCAATGCTGTGGCACGACCGATCCCTTGGCTTGCACCGGTAACGATAGCAACAGAGTTGATAGGCATTGAGTTTTTCCAGTGATCAAATGCTTAGGTAAATTCAATGCATTACGCGCATCCCGTTGACAGAACGGATAAATCCTCATCAAACATGTGCTTATCGCGGGAGCGTTTGACTCGCAGCCTCCAGAATCGCGCCGACGACGAGATCAGGCGCTGTGTGCATCGGAGAATGGTCCACGTTGTGAGCACGAATATTGGCGCCCATCCGTTCGGCCATGAAGCGTTGCGTCTCCGGAGGAATCATGCGATCTTCTTCAGCCAGCAGGTACCACGAAGGCTTCGTTTTCCAAGCTGGCGGGGGCGCTTTTTCCTGTATGCATTTCAGCGCGATCGGCCTTTGAACCGCGGCCAGGATTGTTGTTTGATCGCACGATGCTTTGTGCGCCACTGCGCGGCGGAAACCCTCTTCCGGCATCCAGATCAGGCCGTGCGTATCCGGCGCTAGTTTTGGAGCTTCTGCATGTGGTACAGCGCGATAGAAAACATCCGCAACTGTTTCGCCTTCATCGGGCGCCAGTGCGGCTATGTACACGAGCGAGACCACTCGCTCATTCTTCGAGGCAGCAATGACCGCACCAGCGTAGGCATGCCCTACCAGGATCAACGGCCCTGTAGTTCGCTCCAGCGTCCGCTCGAGAGCAGTCGTGTCATCGGAGAGCGAGGCCAGAGGGATGGGCGCTGAGATTACTCTAAGGCCATGTTGCCGTAACGGAAGAATGATGTTTTGCCAGGATGAGCCATCCGCCCACGCCCCGTGAACCAATACGATCGTGCCGCGTTGAAATGAAACACTCATCTCCGAACCACCCCGTCGGCTTGGCTGCGCGTGCCGTTCGCCTCAAGAAACTCTCGCATGGCGTCGGCGATCTCTACGAAATGTGTCTCCGTAGCAAAATGGCCCGTATCCAGGAACTGGACCTTTGCGTTCGGCAGGTCTCTCCGAAATGCCTCGGCTCCAGCCGGAATAAAGAAGGGATCGTTCTTACCCCAGATCGCAAGTAAAGGTGGCCTGGACTTGCGAAGATACTCCTGAAACGTGGGATAGAGTTTCACGTTAGACGCATAGTCCAGAAACAAATCGAGCTGAATGTCCTTATTGCCGGGGCGCTCCAGGAGGGCCGTATCCAAGGTGTACGATTCGGGTGGAATCCTTTCGGGATTCGCTACGCCGTGCGTGTACTGCCAGCGCGTTCCATCCAGGTTCAGAATGGCCTGCCGGATCACTTCCCTGTTTTCCGGTGTCGGCTCCGCCCAATATTTCCGGATCGGTCCCCACGCGTCGCCAAGCCCTTCTTCGTAGGCATTGCCGTTCTGAGAGACGATGGCTGAGATACGTTCGGGATGGGCCATTGCCAGGCGAAATCCTGTTGGGGCTCCGTAGTCGAACACATAGATCGCATACCGACGAATTCCAACTGCTTCCGTGAACGCTTCAAGGGTGCGAGCTAGGGCGTCAAATGTGTAGGTATACTTCCGTTCCACTGGCACATCTGTAAATCCAAAACCCGGCAGGTCGGGCGCGATCACGCGGTACTGGTCAGCAAGGCGTGGAATCAGTTCCCGGTACATGAACGACGATGTTGGAAATCCATGCAGGAGGAGCACCACCGGCGCACCTGGATCGCCGGCCTCACGAAAGAAGACCTGAATTCCATCCGCTTCGACCTTACGGACGGTTGTGACAGGGAGTGCGACGTGCGAAAGAACTTGAGCCATAAATTTTCTCCTCAGTCTCGTCGGCGTGGTTGGTCTCGGCCGATTTGCCGCTGGGATCCCCGGCGACAAGGCGGCCACCCCAAGCTCCACTAAGCCTGTTATGTGTAGTGCAACTGGCAGGCCACAAGAGAGAGGGACTTGGCACGAGGGTCACGATAGAAGCTAAGCCCTTCTGGATCTGCACGATCCATTCGCTCGGACATTGGAAGTCATGGTCCCAGACTTGACGAATTTGTGACGGATACCCAACACTG
>Ga0302326_10034505_pt1 | contig 10024 bp, 8 predicted proteins | sample Palsa_T0_3_FD_202264 | JGI IMG/M metagenome (GOLD analysis project Ga0302326, IMG submission 202264) | Peat permafrost microbial communities from Stordalen Mire near Abisko, Sweden - Palsa_T0_3 | ecosystem: Environmental > Terrestrial > Soil > Palsa > Peat permafrost | place: Sweden: Abisko...
CAGCCCAAGACGGAGTCAATCAAGGATCTGGCGGGAGGAACTTCACCCCCGATCTTAATCCCGGCTAGCAGCAGCTCCGAGGCTTCGCCCAGCGCCACCTCGTCGTTCGCGTGGATGAAGGCCAGCGGCTCACCGCGACCGATCGCTTGCCCGGATTTTGCCAATCGGCTGATGCCAACCGCTGGGTCGACGCGGTCCTCCGCCTTCGTGCGCCCGGCACCCAGGCGCAGGGCAGCATCGGCGGCGGCAAGTGCATCCACGTCCTGAACGAATCCAGATTCCGGACTTAGCAAGGGAGCGATGAAACGGGCGGAGGAAAGGACCGAGGGCCGGTCTATGACCGTTGCATCTCCACCTTGGGCCTCGATCATCCGCCTAAACTTATCGAGCGCGGCGCCCGAGGAAAGGGCGGCCTCCAGTCGGCGGCGAGCATCCTGGACATCCGTCGCCGCCCGAGTGAGGAGGAGCATCTGCTCCCCAAGCGCAAAGGTCACCTCCATGATGTCCTTGGGCCCCGCCCCCTTGAGGCACTCGATTGCCTCGATGACTTCCAGGGCATTTCCGACGGTGCGCCCGAGCGGCTCCTCCATGGACGTTAACACCGCTCGCGCCGGCTTGCCCATGGCCCCCGCGACCGAGGTGAGGGCGGTCGCCAGCTCCAATGCTTGTCGCCGGTCCTTCATGAAGGCTCCTCGTCCAAACTTCACATCAAGCACCAGGCAATCCGTTCCACCGGCAAGCTTCTTGCTGAGGATGCTTGCGCAGATCAGTGGAATGCACTCCACCGTGCCGGTCACATCCCGGAGCGCGTAGAGTTTGCGGTCCGCGGGCGCCAGGGAGCTGGTTTGCCCGACGAGCGCCAGACCGATCCGGGCTATCTGGGCCTTGTATTCGGCAATGGTGAGCGCCACACGGAATCCCGGGATCGACTCAAGTTTGTCAAGGGTGCCGCCGGTATGACCGAGACCGCGGCCGCTGATCATGGGGACCGCGACCCCACAGGCAGCCACCATGGGCGCCAAATGAAGGGAAATCTTGTCCCCCACCCCGCCGGTCGAATGCTTGTCGACCTTGGGCGCCTTCACTTCCGAAAGCTCGATCACCACTCCCGATCGCATCATCGCGTCGGTGAGCGCGACCGTTTCCGACCGAGACATACCCTTCAGGGTGATCGCCATCAGCAATGCGCTCAGCTGATAGTCGGCCCATGAGCCGTCCGAAGCTCCCCGGACGAATCCGTCGATATCCTCTCTGCTGAGTTCCCCTCCGTCACGCTTGCGGGCAATAACCCGCTGAGGAAGGATGAAGGAGGATCGGGTTCCGGACGAGAACGGACCCGAAAAGGGCCCGGAGGGTTGGCTCATACAGAGCCCTCGATACCGTCCGGCGACCAACGAAGCACGCAAAAAGGGGCCGCCGCCGCCATTGGACGGCACCCCCGGCACCCAACCTCTTTAGCTGCGGACGGTGCCTTCCGTCCGAGGACCGAAGACCATCCGAGCCATCGCGAAGGGCGCGCGCGTCACCCGAGAGAAGGACGACAACTGCGGCTCCGCCGCCGCCTCCGCGGCCTGCTGTTCCAAAAGGCTCAATCCAGCCTCACGTGCGGCCACCGCGGTCTCGCGCCGTTGGAGCGCCTTGCGCTCATCTTGGAGAACCAGGCGGTCGTCGCGCACCTGAGCCTGTTCGGCTTCGAGGAGCGCCCGGGCGCGGTAGAGTTTATTCCATGCGGCCTCGAGCGCCGCATCGCCGCCGGATTTCGCCGCTCCGGCAAAGGGCGTGCTGCTGCGGAGTGCGGCCGCCGAGGTCGGCGACGCGGCCGAGCCCACAAAAGCTCCGGCCGCCTCGAGCTCCGCCTGGAAGGCCCGCAGGCGCGCCTCGTATTGCTTAAGATTCTCCTCGGTTTCGCGCAGGACGCGAAGCTCGTCGGAGACCGAACGTTGACCGAACGCAAAACTGTCGGCCTGGGTGTAAGCGGAGGGCAGCGTGGTCGAGGAATTCATGGGATGTCGCGTTTGCATGGGAGCATTTAACCACATCCCGCGGCCCAGCGCTATAGGGGGACCGGGCTTTTACCCGCCGTTTACAAACAGCTGCCGGTTTTGCCAAAAATTTTACGTTTCCAGAGGACAAACCGCGCAACCTAGCTGCGAAATAGGACGTCTTCGCGGTTGAACATGCGCACCGCGAGGGCCAGCGCCGCGGCCGCATAGACCGCCGTCGAGACGAAGATGATGGCCATGTAGTGCCAATTCCATACGCCTGAGAGCATCTCCTTGCACACAAGCGTGAGGTTGAGAATAGGAACCAGAGCCAGGCGGCCGCTGAGCTCCACGCCCGGCAGCAGGCCGGCAACGGCAGGCATGATCACGATGAATATAAGCGGGGCGACGTAGCTCTGCGCCTCCTTGTAGCTCTTGGCAAAGAGAGCGACCGTGAAGAGGACAGCCGAGAACAGCACGGCCACCGGCAGAACCATCCCAACCACGCCCACAAGCCCGAGCGGATCGATGGTCAGAAACGGAAGCTCGGCATTCGGAGCGCCTGCCATTCCCGCCGAGCGGACCATGCTCCCGGACCCGCCCGCGAGCATCCCGCCGAGGAAGAGGCTAGCGCCCATGGAAATCAGCGAACAGGTCATCGCAGTCAGGGATCCGGTGAGGACAACAAGGAACTTGCCGGCCACCAGTTCCGCCCTCCCGACCGGGCTGCAGAGGAGTGTTTCCAGAGTGCCGCGCTCTTTTTCGCCCGCCGTCAGATCCATGGCGGGATACATGGCGCCCGTGAAGCAGAGCAGAATGATCACGTAAGGAATGACTCCGCCGATGAGATTGCCTCCGACCTTCTCCGGCGGCGCCACGTTGACCGTTCGAGTCTTAAAGGGCTTCACGAGATCGGCGGAGAGCCCCCTCGCTTCCAGGCGCGAGGCGATCGTGCGGTCCCGCAGGTCGTCGAGGAAATGGACGATCTGCTGCGCCGCGAGGCCGGACTTCAGCTCGCCGCGGTACTCGTAAACGGACACCGCCGACGATGCGCCGGAGCCGAGACCCGCCTCGAAGCCCGCGGGAATCTCCACCGCCGCGCGCACCTTCTTGTCGGAAATCAGACGCCGCCAATTAGGCGAAGGCGGGATCACGTGGAAATGCTCGGAGTGGCCGAGGCTCGCGCGGACCCCGGGGGAGTCCTCTCCGCCGAGCACCATGATCGAGGGAATTTCCTCGCGGGCGCGCGCGACCACCCCGGCGGCGATACGTCCGGCTCCAAACATCAGGAGCGGCATGACGATGGTCGGAATAAGAAGGGTCGATAGAATCGTGCGCCGGTCGCGAAGCGTGTCCGTCAACTCCTTCACGTAGACCGTGGCGATCGCCCGGCCGTTCATGACGCGACGCCCTCCGGCCGTGAAACGATTCCAACAAAGATCTCCTCGAGGTCGGTCTCGCGGTACTCGGCTCGCAGGGCGGCGAGCGAGCCATGCGCGCGAAGCCTTCCTCCGTGGATGATGCCGATCACATCGCAGAGCTTCTCCACCTCGGCCATGACGTGCGTCGAATAGATGACCGCCTTGCCGCGAGTCCGGCAGTCGCGCACGAAGGAGAGCACCGCGCGTGCCGCGATCACATCGAGGCCCAGCGTCGGTTCGTCGAGTATCATGACGGCAGGATCGTGGATCAGCGTGCGCGCAATCGAGGTCTTCTGCTTCATTCCGGTCGAGAGCCGGTCGCAGCGCCGGTCGAGGAATTCGCCCATGTCGAGCTCCGCGGCCAAAGAGGCCGTCCTCGCGCGGATGAGGGAGTCTTCCATGCCGTTAAGGCGCCCGAAGTAGGCGATCATTTCACGCGCCGTCAGCCGGCCGTAGAGAGCCGTGCTTGCAGCGAGGAATCCAACAGAGGCGCGGACCAGGCCGGGCTCGCGCACAATATCATGACCGGCCACAAGGGCTGTTCCCGCCGAGGGCCGCAGAAGCGTCGCCAGCATTCGAAGCGTGGTCGTCTTGCCCGCCCCGTTCGCGCCGAGGAGACCGTATACCTGCCCGGCTTCAACCTTGAACGAAACGTCATCCACCGCGCGGATAGGACCGCGCTTCCGGTCGGAGAACTGCTTGACCAGGCCGTGCGCCTCAATCATCGCCGTCGCAGGTTCGTAGGTCACAGGCTCATCCTTTCTCGAAATTCCTGGGCCTGACGGCGGCTGAGCTCGACCTGGCCGCCTCCTCTGAGGTGAACCAGCAGGCCGCCGCTGAACCAAGGCTCGATCCGGTCGATCCACGCCAGGTTGAGAATCTGACGGCGATTCGCCCGGAAGAAGCTTCGCGGATCCAGGCGCTCCTCCATCGCGTTCAGCGAGCGGAAAAGCTGGGGCTGGGCGTCCCCGAAATGCACGCGCGTATAATTGCCTTCGCTTTCCAGGAGTCGGATCTGTCCGAGCTCGACAAACCAGCAGCGCTCACCTTCGCGGACGAACACCTTGTCCTCGGGAGACAGCCGCTGCCGCAATCCCGGGCACTTGCCCTCCATATCTCCGTCGGAGGCAACTCCGTCCGGCCAAGAAGGCTCTCCGCCACTCGCGGCACTCGCGGGAATCTCGGTTCGCGCGACAACCGCCGCGCGCCGGCTTGCCGTTCGCGCCACGGCATCCGCCAAGCGCGCGGGATCGACCGGTTTGAGGAGGTAGTCGAGGGCGTTCAATTCGAACGCCTTTACCGCGTGCTCGTCGTAGGCGGTGGTGAAGATCACCGCGGGAATAGGCGGCTCGATCGACTCAAGCAGTTCGATGCCCGACTCTCCCGGCATCTGGATATCCAGGAAAACCAGATCGGGAGAAAGCGCCGTGAGCTGGCTTCGCGCCTGGGAAGCGTTCGCCGCTTCGCCGACGACGGCGACGGAAGGAAACGCCGCGAGCAGCCGCTTCAGCTCCGAGCGGGCGAGGCGTTCGTCGTCGACGACCAGCGCCTTCATGCGGGTGCCGTTGCCAAGGGTATGAGCGCTTCAGCGATGACCTCAGCCGCCCCGGCGGACCGAAGGCGGATGCTCGCCCCGGATCCAAAAATCAGCCTCAGGCGTTCGCCGGCATTTCGCAGGCCCAGGCCCGTTGAAGCGCCCTCGCCCGTGCCAAGGTCGCCCGGATTGACCACGCACACCCGCAGCATGCCGCCTTCGCGGTGCGCGCTGATCGCGATCTCCCCACCCTGTGGCAACGCCGAGATCCCATACTTGATCGCGTTCTCGACAAGGGTCTGGAGGAGCATCGGCGGAACCGGCAAGGCCAGCGTATCCGGGTCGATGTCCAGCCGCACCCGCAGGCGTTCCTCGTGGCGCACCTGTTCGAGGGCGAGATAGTCCTTCACGATGCGCAGCTCGTCCTCGAACGGCACGGTCTCCTGCTGTCCGCTCTGGAGTGAATAGCGCAGGAGGTTCGCCAGCTGGGTGACGGCATGACGGGCGCGCTGCGGATCCTCTCCGATCAGGGCCCGAAGCGAATTGAGCGAGTTGAAAATGAAGTGCGGATTGACCTGCGACTTAAGCGCCCGCAGCTCGGCCTCCTTCACGCTGCTCATCATGGCGAAGCGCTCGACCTCCGAGCGGCTGAGGCTCTCGGTCAAGTGGTAGAAATAATAGCATCCGAGCCAGGCCCCAAAAAGAAGAGATCCGTTCAGCCAACTGCAGGCCATCAGCAGCATCCAGGGCCATTCCAGCGGCCACGGCTCGCGCAGGATTCCGTGGAGGTAGCCGGAGACCGCCGCGGTCCAAAAGAAGGAGGCCGTCAGCGAAAGAACGGCAATCCTTGGAATCAGCATCCGCCAGCTCATGTGTTTCCAGCCCCAGCGCCGCATCATGGGGCGGAATCCGTGGGTGAGGAGCAGGCCCGTCGTCACGAGAATGACTTGCGCGCAGGCGAGGTCCGCCGCGCTCCGCGCCGATTCCGTCGCGGAAATCACATGCGAATAGGTCAGCTGTACCGTCAGCTGGATCAGCATGAACGATCCCCACCCTCCCAGCTGGCAGAGGACATACAGGCGGCCGCGGGCGCGTTCCCTGCGGGTCGTGTCTCGGACAAGCGAAAGCGAGTTGGCGACGATGTCCATCGGGCCTGGAGCCTATCACGAAACGACCCCACCAAGGCAAACCTTGGACGGACGGTCCAGCGACACGGACAGACGGATCAGGAAGCCGGGAAAGCCGTGCTTAATCCAGAGCGTGAAATCGCGCAATGGCGACAGACCCTGGCCAATGACCGCAAGATCCGGCTGCAATCATCCCAAGAGTCAACGGTTGCTCTCCCTGCGCCGGCTCGCGCACACTCGCCATCCTCTCATGGCCGGCTCCCCGCCCCCTTCCGTCGTGGTCATCGGCAGTTACAACCAGGACCTTACCTGGAGGTGCGAATCATTCCCGGTCCCGGGTGAGACGATCTTCGGCCGATTCGTCACCGGCCCGGGAGGCAAGGGATCCAACCAGGCGGTCGCCGCGGCGCGGGCCGGCGCGGCCACGCGCTTCATCGGGGCCGTCGGCAACGATGTCTTCGGCGCACAGGCGGCGGCGTTCCACCGGACGGAGGGCATAGACTCCCATTTCATCGTCAAGGCCCGGCATCCCACGGGTACCGCCGGAATCCTTGTGAACAGACCCGGGCAGAATGAGATCGTGGTTGCGCCCGGCGCCAACGCAGCGATCCGGCCCGCCGATGTGCCCGAACGGCTCATTCGGGGCGCCCGCGTCGTTGTCTGTCAGAATGAGACGACTCTTGAGATGAACGCCCGTGCCTTCGCCTTGGCGCGCGCTGTCGGAGCGCTCACCGTGCTGAATCCCGCACCGATGAGGGCGGATTTCGACCGCCGGTTACTGGCCACGACCGATGTCCTCATACCCAACGAGACCGAATTTTCGGCGCTCACCCGACTGCTGCCCGCCTGCCGGATCATCGCGCGAGCTGGATCTCCGGTGGCGCACAATCCGGCTGCACGTCAGCCGGCCGCGGAGGAGTGGATGCAGAAGCTGCCCGACCCGGTCCTGCATGCGCTCGCGCGGGCGATGGGTCCGGCGACCGTGATCGTCACGCTGGGCGAGCGCGGTTGCCTAGTGTCCCAGGCAGACGGATACTTCTGTGTTCCCGCCTTCAAGGGAATACGCGTGGTCGACACCACCGGCGCCGGCGACGCCTTTGTCGGCGGCTTTGCGGCCGGCCTCGTGCGCTTCGACGGCGACATGCGCCGCGCGGCCCATTTCGCCAACGCGGTCGCCGCTCTCTCCGTCACCAAGGCCGGCACGGCCCCCTCGATGCCCTCGGCACCCGCCATCGCGCGTTTCCTCAAACGCCACCCGGCAATCTGACCGCCGGGAACTTCCACCGGTCCTCCGCATGCCCGCCTTCGCCGCCCGCATCCGCAAGATCTCGATCCAACGCTGTGTGAGCGTCCCGGCCGCAACGATGAAGGTTCTGGGCGCCTCGATCACGCCCCGATCGGGTGCCAGGTGGTCTTGAATTCGATGAAGTCCCGGACCGCGTATAAACTCTGCGCCTCGTCGCCGAACCAGTCCAACTCAGGCTCGGTGAAATGGGTCCGCTTCACACTTTCCGCGGCGCCGGTCCGGATCGCCTTCCGCTCCTCAGGGGTGGCCGACGCGGAGATCGCGCGCAGATGCGTGTGGGTCGCAAAGGTCGGGAGCATCTCCTTGCGGAAGCCTGTGAGCAGATTGACCACCCCGCCCGGCAGATCGCTGGTGGCCAGCATTTCTCCCAGAAGGATCGACGGGAAAGGCCGCGCCTCTGACACAAGCGCGACGACGGTGTTGCCGCTCACGATCACGGGCGCGATCAGAGTGATCAGTCCCAGCAGTGCGGGCGCCTCCGGAGCGAGGACGCCGATGACGCCCATCGGCTCGGTCACCGTAAAATTGAAATGGGGCGAAGCGACCGGGTTCACATTGCCGAGCACCTGCTCGTATTTGTCGGCCCAGCCCGCATAGTAGATCAGCCGGTCAACGGTGGCCGCGACTTCGCGCGCGGCCGCTTTGGAACCGCCCGCCTTACCCCCCGTGCGCGCTCCGTTCGAGCCGTGGGTGCCGGCAACCGCGGCGCCCGCCTCGAGGCTCTCTGCGAGTTCGGCCGCCCGTGCTTCAATCATTTCACCCATCCGGTAGAGAATCTGCCCCCGATTGTAGGCCGTCCGCCGGGCCCAGCCCGGGCCCGCCTTGGCCGCCGCCTCCACCGCATTGCGCAGGTCCTTGCGTGTGCACTGCGGCACGTTGCCCAGGAGCGCCCCAGCCCCGTCGCGGACCGGAAGGGTGCGCCCGCTTTCCGAGCGGATGAATGCGCCGCCGACAAAGACCTTGGGTGTTTTGGTGACGGGAAGGCGTTTCATGGCAGGCATGGATGGAAGTCTGTACTTAAAGTAAAAGGACGCGGTTTGAGCGGAAAGTTCAAAATCGGCTTGGCAGAGCATGCGTTAACTCTGGGTCGCCGCGCTACGCAACCGGAACGGCGTCGGGAACAGCGGGCAGCCCCTCATCCTGCAGCACGGTCTTCTCCTTGTAGAATCCGGCGAAGCAGGCAAATACGCCCGCCGCGACAATCGACAGCAGAGCGTAGAATAAATAATAAGTGGGGCCGTTGATGCGCAGCGAACCGTCGGGCCGCTCGATGAACACATGGACCAGCGCCGTGAATGCATCCCCCGCGCTGATCGCCAGGAGATAGACGGCCATCAGGATCGACTTCATCGCCTTTGGCGCCTGCGTGTAGGCGAATTCAAGCGCGGTGATCGACACCATGATTTCCCCAGCGGTCAGCAGCGCGTAGGCGGGGAGCTGGAAGCCAATGCTCGGCTTAAGCCCGGCCCTCAGTTGGGTCTCAATCCACGCGCTGATGAAAAATGAGAACCCTGTCACCACCAGCCCCAAGCCGATCTTGCGCAGCGGGGTCAGGGGAAAGATCCGGTCGATTGCCGGATACACAACGTATTGAAACAGAGGAATAAACGTCAGGATCAGGATGGCGTTGACCGCCTGGATTTGGGACGGCAGCCAGGTGATTCCGAGGAAGTGAAGATCCATCTTGTTCGCCTGGAGCACCCATTCGCCGCCGCTTTGGTCCCACAGGGACCAGAAGACGGCCACAAAGACAAAAATGCCGCCAATCCACAGCAGGCCCTTAAACCCCTCACGCGTCAGGACCTCGTTCAGGAAGGCGCGGCCTCGCGGCGGAACGTGGACGAAGCGAGTCCGGCCCAGCGCGAACACAACGGTCGCGATCGCCATGAGGATGCCGGGGACGGCGAAGGCCACAGTGGAGCCGTAATGCTCCAGCAGATACGGGATCAGAAGGATCGAAAAGAAGGAGCCCGCGTTGATCGAAAAATAGAACCAGCCGAACGCCCTCGACACCAGGTGCTGGTTCGACGCGCCGAACTGGTCGCCGACGTTGGCGGAGACGCACGGCTTGATCCCGCCCGACCCGACCGCGATGAGGCCCAGGCCGAGCGCCAGCCCCAGACGCGTGTCGCTCATCGCCAGCGCGAAATGCCCAAAGCAATAAACGATCGAGAGCCAGAAGATCGTCCGGTATTTCCCCCAGAGGGAATCCGCCAGGAGCGCCCCGAAGATCGGGAAGAAATAGTTGGAAGCGACAAAGATGTGAAACCATTTGCCCGCATCGTTTTCGCTCATTGGCGCCAGCGTCCCGGCCGCATTGCGGAGGTACTGGGTCATGAACACCACCAGGATCGCCCGCATCCCGTAGAAACTGAAGCGCTCGGCCGCCTCGTTTCCGACGATGTACGGGATGCCCGGCGGCATCTTCGTCGAATTCAACGGGGCAGTGAGCAGCGGCGTGCTAGGCATCGGGCGGGAAAAGAGGCGGGTCCAGTCCGCTCAGGCCACGATCCGGCAGTAGTCGAGCAGGCCCTGCCGCCCGCCCTCGCGCCCGAATCCGCTTTCCTTGTATCCGCCAAAAGGTGACGTCGGATCGAACTTGTTGTAGGTGTTCGCCCAGACGACGCCGGCCTTGAGCTCCGTGGCTATCTTCA
>Ga0302326_10034507_pt1 | contig 10023 bp, 5 predicted proteins | sample Palsa_T0_3_FD_202264 | JGI IMG/M metagenome (GOLD analysis project Ga0302326, IMG submission 202264) | Peat permafrost microbial communities from Stordalen Mire near Abisko, Sweden - Palsa_T0_3 | ecosystem: Environmental > Terrestrial > Soil > Palsa > Peat permafrost | place: Sweden: Abisko...
GTCCCCGACGTGTTAGGCGCAGGAAACGCATTGAGGGACAACACGTGCGCGGCCACTGAGTCGATGGCGGTGATTTTGTTGCCCGGAATGGGTGTGCCGACCAGTATGGATTGGCCGGCATTGGCGCCGGTGGCGCACGTGGTTACCGTTTCCGTCGAGGGATAGAAAAGCTGGCCGGTATCGTAGTTAAAGCCGGCAGGACCGCCGTCCCCGCACAAGTTGGCAGTGGTTCCCGTGAGCAGGCCGCTGAGGTCTCCTGATTTTTGTGCCGCAGTGGGCACGAGGGAAGCGGAGGTCAGCCCTGCCACCTGGCGCAATCCCTCATAATTGCCGAAAAAGAAGAGTTTTTTCGCCCGCCAGATCGGGCCGCCGAGCGATGCACCGTACTGATTCCGGCGAAGCTCCGGCTTGAGGGGATTAAAGAAGTTGGAGGCGTCGAATATGTCGTTGCGAAGAAATTCGTAGGCGCTTCCGTGGAACGAGTTAGTCCCAGACTTGGTGACCAGGTTGATGGTTGAGCCGGCCGTCTGGCCAAACGCTGCATCGTAGATGTTGGTCTGTATCTTGAATTCCTGCACAGCATCCGGCGAAGGCTGAACGGCAAACCCGCCGAAGGTCAGATTCCTGGAGCCGACTCCATCGATGAGGGTATTGTTGCTGGAAGAGCGGGCGCCGTTGGCGGCGTAAGTGGATTCACTGAAGGGTGATCCAAAGCTGGAGTTTGCGAAGCCGCCACTGGTGTTGCCCACCTGAGCGTCTGGTACGGTGCCGGGCACCAGGATGGCGAGTGCGCCGAAGCGGCGCACATTCAGCGGGAGGTCGACTACGTCGCGCTGGCCGATCACCGTGCCAACACTGGCGCTGCTGGTGTCAACCATCGGCGCCTCCCCGGTTACTTCCACCTTGGTGTCGACCGAGCCCACCTGCAGTTTGACGTCCTCGCGCGCCTTCTGGTTCACCGCCAGGACGATGCCCTTGATGTCTTCGGTCTTGAAGCCGGGCGCTTCTACGGTGATGGAATATGCGGCCGGGGCCAAGCTGGGAAAGCTGTAGTTCCCAGCAGCATCGGACGTGGTCTTGGTAACTACGGACGTAGCGACGTCGGTCACCGTGACGTTGGCGCCAGGAATTGCGGCTCCACCGGCATCAGTCACCAAGCCATAGAGGTTCGCCGAGCTTTGCGCACTACAGGGAAGCGCCGCCAGGCAGCCCATCAGCATGACCAGCACGACATACGAAAGACGGGAATGAAAGAGTATTTGCGCCTTGAGTTTGTTCACCGCCAACTCCTCTATGTACTGATTCAGGTGAAATGAAAGCCGACCCTGCGAACGGCTGCGCACACACGCATCGCCGCGATCAAGGGTCTTATGAAAAACTTTTGTAGAGATGGCCGGTTTGTTTCGAAAAACTTCGTACCAGGACTGGCTGAACGCCCTAAGTTAGCTGAGGTACCCCAATCTTAGTGAGTGGTCAAATGCCAGTCAATTAAAAATGAGTGTCGCCGCGGTTAGATGGCTCTATTCAGCACCGCAGGCCCATTGCCAGGGCTACGCCCCATGGGGTAATTCGCATCATATCGCCTCCAAAAAACAAAACAGTATTTATTGGGCCCGGGCTTGCACGACCGCCGGCAATGTTCTATTGGCTGCTCTTCAGCGGACGAACTGATTTACTTTAGTGACCGTACTATATGCAGAGTTCGACTCCAAATGCAAGCAGAATGTCGAGGAAGTCGTTGTTTTCTTGGCATCCTGTTTCGGTTCTGGACGTTTTCCCGGCTCAACAGCCCGGTCAACCAGGCGGGCACCGGCCTCCGCAAGCGTGGTGGCGATATCCCCAATGTCAGGGTTTAAGCGTCTCGAGATACGCGAGGCTCTGCCTAAAACTGTCGAGGATAGGACTCGTCGACTTGTCATAGTCAAGAAAGGCGTAGCGGATACCCTGTTGCCCGGCTTGCCTCAGCAATGCCGGCCAGGCAATCGTTCCTTTGCCCAACTCAATCGAATGATCGGAGCCCGCGTCGGTCGTGTAGCTGGTCGGAAAGCCCGCAAGGCGGTCCTTAAGGTGAAGGAGCCCTATGCGCTCTTTATACTTCCCGACGAAGGAGGCTGGTTCCAACCCTGCCTGCGCGATCCAATAGACATCCACCTCGAGATGAACGAGCGCAGCATCGGTGTGTTTCATCAGCTCAGCGAAACCGGAGCTCCCCTGCTGCGGCATCAACTCGTGGTTGTGGAAGAGCAAAGCAAACTGCATGCCGTGGCTACGGACGCGGGCCCCTGCCTCATTTAAGCGGGCTGCGATAGCCCGGTATTCGTCCAGGCTTTCAGGCCTGGGCCGGGGCAGCATGGCGACCATGTAAGCAAGGCCAAGTTCGCGGGCGTAGTCGATATTTTTCTCTAAGTCGAGTAAGGAAAAGTGCCCGGCAGGCGCGCGGAGACCGGCATCCTCGATCATCCGGCGCAGCGTCGCCGCCGGATGATCGTAGACAATCGAATGCAGCTCTACCTCGGTGAAGCCTATGTGCTGCAGCGTGCGCAAAAGCGGGGGAAGGTCCCGCACACCTTCCTCGCCCACACCCGCAATTTGAACGCCGTAGTCCAACTTCGCATCCTTCGCCGCAGGCATCGCTAACGCATTTTTGCTAATACTTTGGTCCGGTGGGACCAGTTATGTGCGGCCATTCTTTGGCGGAATGGCCGCGTCGAGTTCAGTTCACTGGCCTACACCATTAGCAAAAATGCTCTAAGCGGGCGCACGCGCCGAGTTGATTGCCTGCGGAGTGAAGGTTAAATCATCGACAAAGGGATACGACGGTTTGCGAAATTGGTTCTGCGGTAGATGGATAATGTCCTGATCGACCGCTCCTTGAGAAAGAGCCATGAGGCTGGGATTGGCCAGCGGTGATAGTTCCGGAGAAAGGTAGCCCGATTTCACCACAATGATTTTGTACGAGGTTGGCTGCAGACCCAGCCGAGTGAAGTCGACTATATCGTGGTAGGGTCTCCGCTGAGCGGAGAGAACAAGAGTTATCCCTTCCATCTGCACTACCGCCTCGCGCAAGCGAGGCGTCTCCGCAGGCAGCAGAAAAATTACCTTTGCCATCGCTTTGACTGGCTTACTGCCGAGCGGATCGAGTGTTGCGCCTACGGAGAGTGGGATGGTAGCGCCTACTCCAGCCTTGTAGCACGCATCCGTGGCCGGTCTGTCGGCGATTCCAGCGAAGACAACATTTTGCGCCTTGTAATAGAGCAGCCGCTCCAGCACTTCAGCACGATCTCCGGCGCCGCCGGCGGTAGGATTATCCCCCGAATCCGCCAGAATCGCCGGATGGGTGGTTGCCTTCATCGCGCGTTCAATGCACTCGTCAATGGTCCCGGTCTCGGTGCCGAACTGAAACTCCTTGCGCGCGTCCCAGTACTGTTGCGCCAGATCGACAGCAATCTTCTTCTCCGTGGCCGGAGCAGTGCCGGTTACCACCGCCGCTGCGTTCGAGCGCGGTTCATCGGCCCATACATAGCCGACAAGCAAGGACACGTCCAGGATGCCCGGTTCCTCGTTCAACTTCGGCAATTGTGCCCAAAGCCGTTTTCCTGGCTGCCACTGCGTGCTGCTGCGTTCACCCGGCATCAGCACCGGTATGGGAGCCCATACCAGAGTGGGGCGAATCTTCTGATCGACACAGTGCAGGAGCATATTGCAGGCACGCTGCATGGTCTCTTCGTAATCGATATGCGGCGCGGTGCGAAAGGCGGAAAACATGTCGATGTTATCGATCACGCGCTGGCTCACATTGCCGTGAAGATCATAGGAAGCGGACAGGAGACAGTTTGAGCCAACCACCTTGCGCGCCGACTCCATCCAATCGCCCTCTGCGTCCTGCATGCCATCCACAAACATCGCGCCATGCATGGGAAGGAAAAGGCCGTCCAGAGGAAGCAGCGACTGGAGTCGATTCAAGAAGTCCGCCTTGATTGTGTCGTAGGTAGCCTTTTCGACTGGGCCCCCAGGTACAGCTTGTGCTACTAAGGTCGGCAGGAACGGCACGGGATAAGCTTTCAGAAATGCGAAGCGCTTGGAATCCGTGAGCTCCTTGTCTCTGAGAATAGTGAAGTCTTCCATGCGGGCTCGGATGCGGCCATAGGTACTGCATTCGATTCCGATACCGCCGTAGGCAATCCGTGGCTTCTGGGCATCCGAAAAAACGCCGGCGAGGCTGTATCGAGAGAGTGAGGCGCCGAGAGTGGCAGCGGATGCGCTCCTAAGAAAAGTTCTTCTTTGCATTGAAATCAACTCCGGTCAAAGATTTACAGCCATGGAAAATCTCTCTGAACTCAAATCTGTTAAAGAAGTCCAATTGCCACAAAAGCGGGTGTCCCATATCTCACAGCGGCTACATCACCGTTGATTTCAAAGAGAAGCGGGTTGGCTTTAGTGATTGCCTGTCAGCGTTCACGTGCGGTTCAGGTTCACCCAGGACTAACGTCCTGGGTCATTCTCAGTCGTCCCTTCGGGACTGGTCTTCGCTCTCACAAAACCCAGGACTACGTCCTGGGCTACTCTCAGCCGTCCCTTCGGGACTGGTTCCTATACACCCAATAGCTGACATCACATACTACCGTCAAAGACCTAGGTCAACCTTCCACTGCTTCAAACGAGAAATCCCGGTCTTGATATCCTCCAGCCTCTTCACCGCATCCGGCTCTTCCCGTTCAATGCTAAGCGCACCCTTATAACCGGCCTCTCGCAGTTCTTTCAGAAAAGCGGGAATATCGACTTCTCCATCGCCGAGTACACATTCAGAGCCGAGAAGACCAGTGCCCTCAACCGGGAAAAGCGCGTCCTTGCAGTGAACCGAGATCACATGAGGGCTTAGAACCGTGAGGGCCTTCAGCGGATCTCCCGACTGATACATGATCATGTTAGCCGGATCGAAGTTCACCTTGAGATTCTCTCTGTCTACGTCCTCGATGAATGAGAGCAAGACCGCCGCAGATTCCTGGCCTGTCTCGAGCACGAAGTTCTGATCATTTTTCCCGCAATGGTCACAAAGCGATCTAGTGAGGTCACGGAGGTCCGTGTAAAGGACCTCGCTCCGATCACCCGGAATGAAGCCGATGTGGCAGGACACTCCCGGAATACCCAGATCACGAGCGAAGTCGGACACTCTTTTCGTTCTCGCAATCCGCTCTGCCCGCAATCCTTCTGTCGTAAAGCCCACGGTTCTATGAACAGCTTCGAGGCTTGAATAGTCCTCGCCGAGATAGGAGCAAACAGCGCTGGTCGCTGTCACTTGGAATTCCTTCAGACCATTCTTCCATTCGTTCAGAGCCAAGTCGCAATCCAGCTCCGGAGGCACACCAAGTTGACCAACATGAAGATCAAGGTCGCGGACAGTTCCAAGAACTGTTTGCGCATCCTCGGTTGCCCAGAACATCAAGCCGATCTCCATCGGTTGTATCTCTCTCACGATCATTCCCCTTCGAGGTTCAGGAAAATTTCCATCCACACTTAATCTGTTCGTAGCGCTTCCAGCGGTTCGACGGAGGCCGCACGCCGCGCCGGCAGAGCACTCGCGACCACGGCAGATAGCAGCAACGCCGCCGCAGGCAATCCTAGGGATACAGGGTCGATCGTTCCTACCTTGTATAGCCTGGCGCTCAACAGCGTGGCGACGAGCACGGCGATCGGGAGCCCCAGGAGCAGACCAAGAAGGACCTGTGCGAACGCGCCGCGAAGGAAGTAAAGCGCAATTTGCAGGCGATTTGCGCCGATGGCCATGCGAATGCCAATCTCGTTCGTCCGCCGTGCGACGTTGTAGGCAGTTACGCCATAGAGGCCGATGGATGCCAGCAGCAACGCCAGGCCACCGAACAATCCGCTCAATCGCGCCAAAAGGCGTTGTTGGTCAAAGTTGACAGCCACCTGCTGCTGCATGGGCTGGATACTGGTGATCGCGAAATTCGGGTCGACTTGCTTGAACACTTCGCGGATCGGTGCCTCCATCTGACCCGCGTCGCCCCGGCTCCAGACCTGCGCGCCGGTGATGAAGTGACTCCACTTCTCATCGTCCCGCATAGCTGGATCTGTGTAGGCGATACGCTGGCCCAGAGTGCCGAAAACCATCGGACCTGCCGGCTGGTCAGGCTCAGCGTACTTGGCGTCCTGTACTACTCCGATGATCTGCAGGCTCGTACTATTCGCCGGGTTGGCAAAGCCGAATACCTTCCCCATCGCGTCCTCGCCCGGAAAGTACCGGCGGACAAATGCCTGGTTGACGATCGCTACGCCCCGGGTGGTGGAGTTGTCTCCTTCCGTGAAGTCTCGTCCCTCGACGATACGCTGGCCAATCGTCTTGAAGTATCCGGGGCTCACACGGTTCCAAAGCGCCGTCTGCGATCCATCGACACGCGGCATCCCCTCCCCGGGCTTTACGATCGTTTGCTTGAACTGGTGAGTCAGGGGACTGTACAGAGCGACACTCGCGCTGCGAACTCCGGGCAGGCGCTCCAGTCCCTGCCTGAGCTTACGATAGAGGTCGTCCAGATGATCGAAGCTGTAAGCCGCAAGCGGCTCTTCCATCGTCAGGCTGATGCGGTTTTCGGTCGAAAAGCCGAAGTCCTGCCGCTCGATATTGAGCAGGCTCCGGGTGAGAAGACTGGCCGCCGCGAGCAAGCCAATCGACACCGCCGTCTGAGCGACGACAAGCGCATTGCGCACATTGGCCGAGCTGTCTCGCGAGCCCCGGTTGACCCCACGCACCGTTTCAACCGGGTTGGCGCGCGCCAGCAACCACGCCGGGATGGTGCCGAACACCACCCCACTCACCAGCGCCAGCGTCAAACAAAAGCCGAGCATAGCCCAGGAAATGCCAACGTGCGCGCTAATCGCGTTGCTGGCGCCGAAGGCCAGGGTCACCACCAGCCGCGATCCGATCCACGCGATGCCGACTCCCACCATCCCACCCAATAATCCAAACAGCAGGCTCTCGGTGAGCGCCTGGCGGAAAAGGCGCCCTCGCGTCGCTCCCAGGGCGCTCATGATGGCGATCTGTCCTCGCCGCGACATGCCCCGTGCCAGCAGCAGGTTGGCGACATTCGCGCAGCCAATAAGAAGTACCAGTGTGCAGATCGCGAACAGGATGCCGAGACTGTTGCCGTACGTGTCCCGCATGGCGCCGATGCCGGTTGCGGCCGAGGCAATTTCGATCCGCTGTTGCGGCAGCTCGCGTTTCAGCTCCGACAGGTTATCGGGCATCATGGCGGCGTCGGCCATGAGCCAGTGCTGCAGAAATGCCGTGAGTTGTGAGGAGACGGCCCCTAAAGGCGTCTCGGGGCGGACGCGGCCGATCAGTCGCAGCCAGGCGCTCGATGGCACAAGGTTGAAGGAAGCCTTAGCATCGGTAAGGTATTCGGTCTGCAGTGGTATCCACAGAGCAGGCGGAGTACTCTTCAGCGTTTCGCCGTAAAAACCCGGCGGCGAAATCCCGACGATGGTAAAGGAGAAGCCTTCAATCGCGAATGTCGCACCGACGACCGAGGGGTCTCCACCATAGTGCTGCTGCCAGGTTTGGTAGCTCATGACGGCGACGGGCATCGCGCCCTTCACATCATCGGCAAATGTGAACATGCGCCCGGCGAACGGCTGGATCCCCAACGTCTGAAAATAGTTGCCGCTGATGTACTCCCCTAGCAACGCCCGCGCTTGCGCAGTGTCATTGCCATAGCGAACACTCAGGATGTTTGGTTCTGCCTGGAAGGCGGCTATCTGCTCGAACTCCGGCGTCGACCTGCGCAGGCGCTGATAGAAATCGTAAGAGAAAATCCCCCATTCTCCCTGAGGAGTGGTCGAGTAACAGCAGGTTTTACCGGTGCCGATGCGAAATAGACCCTCCGGATCCGAGACCGGCAATGACTGCAACATGACTGCGTGGATTAAGGAAAAGATAGCGGTGGTCGCGCCGATTCCAAGACCCAGGGTGAGTACGACCGTGATGGTCAAGACGGGGGCAAGACGCATCTGGCGCAGCGCATAGGAAAGGTCACCTATCGCCGAAGAGGCCATCGATCACACATCCTGCAACGCTAGTGGTTGCGGAGCCCTGGGCCCCGCTCGCTCAATCAGAAACTGATGTGCGGCAATGCTGGCTGCGCCGCGCACCATGAAGTCCTTTTCTACCGACTGAAATTCGAGGCGCGTGGTCGCCAGCAGGTGCGGCATGATGTTGTGCTCGATCGCCTGTCGGGCGCTGTTCATAAAAACCCCATTGCCGAAGCCCACGAGATCTGCAAATAGCACCAGTTCGGGATTGTTAAGCTGTATGGCATTCGCTACCGCGATCCCGAGAGCGAATCCGGCGTTGTGCAGCAGTTCAATAGCCTTCGCCACGCCCTTGGCAGCAAGCGCCTCGAGCTCACCGATTTCGCCCACCTCCAGTCCGAGTTCCGTAGCTCGCCTTAGCAGAGCTGAGCTGGAGGCAAACGCATCCACGCAGCCTTGCTTTCCGCATTCGCAACGTGGTCCTCCAGGGTTCATGGTGCTATGGCCAATCTCACCCGCAGCTCCGGTGTGCCCACGATACAGGCTCCCCTGCATGTGGCTGCCGCCGCCGATACTTTTGCCCAGCATGATGACGGTGAAGCTCTTGAGTTCTCGGGCCAGACCGAAGAGTTTTTCTCCTAGCGTCACGGCATGCGCGTCGTTATCGATATAGGTGGGTATTTGTGTCGCTCGCTCGACAATTCTGGCGATGGGCACATCGTGCCAACCGAGCAGGTTCGAATGCACACAGATGCCTTGCGCATGGTTGACATGCCCGGAGAGCGCGACCCCGATGCCCAATACCTGGTTGCGCGAAATGTTCGCTGCGCGCGTGAGGTGGGGAATGCCCCGGCTGATCGCTGCGGCCACCTCTTTCGGCTCCATCACCATCCTGATCTGGTGTTCCGCGAGCACGTTTCCATGGCAATCCGTCAGCGCCATCAGGGGAGGGTCTTCGGTGAGGCCAACGCCTACAAAGTATCCATACTTTGCGTTCAGGGAGAGCATGATGGAGGGCCGGCCCTTCCGCTGCTTGTCAGACACAGATGGCGATTCCTCGAGGAATCGATCTTGAATCAGACCCCGGCTGATCTCCGTGAGAGCAGAGCGGCTTAGGCCAACGGAATCTGCCAGCTCCGAACGAGACATAGACCCGTTCTCGAGCAGCGCCTCGATAATCCTCACGTACGAGGGGCTAGCCACGGCCGCTGGCCGCCGAACAGTCCCGTCCACCGTGTGCGATATCCCCTTAGTGGCACTCTCGCGCTTTCCATTTTGTCTTGCCATGAAACTAAAAGCTAACATGCCGGACCAGTGCAGTTTGTGCCGACCTCCGTAAACTGCAGAGTCTACGAGGGGCGTGCTCCCACCCCTGGACCGCTCAAACTTGCTCTCCAGACGTGGAAAAAGAAGGTCGTCCCGCTCGTCACGCCAACACTACGGTCTACGATTAAGTCTGGGCGATGGATGGATGGTATCCTCCGGAGCTTCGAGGGTATCCAGTACCCTTCGCATCGCGCGTACCTCGTCAGGCGACGTAGCATACCGAGCGTACTCATCAATACCGCTCATGCTCAAACTGGGGCGATGAGGCCGGTAGGTGACGGGACTTGTTGTCTTTTGCCGTAAGGAGGCATGGAATTCTCTTGCTCCCGTCGCAAGCGCGATCTGACGAATATTCGTTTTGCGGACGCGACCGCAAACCATCACCGAAATCCTCTGCCTGGAGTTCGCAATCATTTGCGCAAGGACCGTGGCTCCGTCAATTGCCGTCTGCTTTCCCCCCGAAGTCAACACTCGATCGGCGCCGGTCTCGATCACCTGTTCCAGCGATTCCTCGATCCGCGGCGACAAGTCGATCGCGCGATGGAAGGTAACCTGCATGGGCCGGGATTTGTCGACGAGTTCCCGAGTCCGCTCCACATCGATTTTGCCGTCCGGCAATAGCAGGCCCAGCACCACGCCGTCGGCGCCAGACGA
>Ga0302326_10034509_pt1 | contig 10023 bp, 8 predicted proteins | sample Palsa_T0_3_FD_202264 | JGI IMG/M metagenome (GOLD analysis project Ga0302326, IMG submission 202264) | Peat permafrost microbial communities from Stordalen Mire near Abisko, Sweden - Palsa_T0_3 | ecosystem: Environmental > Terrestrial > Soil > Palsa > Peat permafrost | place: Sweden: Abisko...
GATCCATGTCGATGGACTGTTTGATCTGGGCGATCTTCTTGGGCTCCAGTGAAGTCTCCTCCCCGCCCTGGAAGACATAGAAATAGGGGCTAGTGAGGGTCCATAGGCCATTCTCGTAGCTGCCCTCGTGGGCCCGGATAATAGTTGTCTGGTTCGGGCCGCTGCGGTCGATCAAGATTAGGTCGTGAATGACGAGCCGACTGCCCTCTTTGGTGACGAGCCCAAGCGACGCCGCATATTTGTCGATCGTAATCAGCGCGTTGCTGCGCATCAGGGCGGTCTCTCCCAACCGCTCATTCTTGAGAAAGAGCTCGTTAGCCTTGCGGGCGGCAATCGGCATCAGTTTCTCCACCACGTAGTAGTTTCCGGCACTTACCAGAGCGCCGAAAAGGAATACGGGAAAAACGATCCTGGTGATCCTGGTACCGGCTGCTCGCAACGCAGTGATCTCACTTTCTCGGGTCAGCCGAGTCATCGCGAGCGCCGCCGCCAGGGAAATGCCCGCCGGCATCACCATTTTGAGGTAGCTCGGGGTCTGGTACATGATCCACTGGAACTGCGCCACCATCGGCACGTTGTCCAAATTGAACTGTTTGGCGATGAAAATGTAGGAATTGGCCTGAAACAGCAGCGTCAGGATCAAGGAGCCGGCCAGAAACGGGACGAACATCTCCCGCATGACATACCGGTCGAGACGCATCAGACGATTCTCTCTTTAGGAGGCTGCAATGCAAGCAGCCAAACGCCGCCTACCAGCAGGACGATCGCACACAGTACGCCCACCTCCGCAAATATTGGCAAGGCAAGTGAGATCGGAACACCAAGGCAAATCGCCACCGCGCTCATCCATATCGCTAGTATCTTGCGAGATATTCCGGTTGGGAACATATGACCCTTGGCCCGGTCCAGCAGGAACTGCGCTCCACAATGACGGCAGTGGGTCCAACCCGGAGGACAAGGCGTGTGACACTCTACGCACGTAATCGGCTTTAAAGTGTCCGGCGGTATGCCTGCGCTCTTCCATCGCCGCAGCAAGCGATGCTCCTCAAGGGCGGTTCGTTCCGGTATGTACGCGAGGGCATCCTGCGCAATTGCGACAGCATGCCCAACCATGCCTAGCCGGTAGATGCTCTCGGCAAGTTTCGCCTTCGCGAGGGGGCTGTCTGGCCGCTGTCCAATCAGGCGGTACGCCTTCGCCACGTTCTCAACGTCGAGTTCCTTAAGCTGATGCCGGTTGAACACGCCCGACGCAACCGGATAGAGGCAGACCGTCATGAGCGCCAGGAAAAATGAAATCTCGGAAAGGATCGGGATGGGTGGTTTGAGTGCGGTGTATCCCAGCCCGAACCCAAGACCGATACCGGCCACGCCGCTGATCGCGTCGACGTCCCCTTGAATCATCCAGTGGACGAGGGACAAGATCCAAACGATCAAGATGACCCAGGTCGCTCCAGCGAAGACGAGTTCCATTTGGCGGATTGCGCACTAGTTCCCGGCGCGCTCTACCTCCTCACCTGGGCTGGGTGGCTCCGGTTCGGTTGACTCCGGTTCCTTTCTGGTTTTGGCGAATTTGAATTTTGGCTCCGTACCGTCGACTAGCCGCTTGAAATTCTTGACGTGCCGCACGATCACAAATGCACTGAGCACCGCAAAAATTGGGATCAATTGGTGACTTTCACCGGGCAGAAGCAAGTTGAACAAGATCACCGACGAAACTCCGATCACGCTTGCCACCGCCATGTAGCGGGTGACCAGGAGCAAGACTCCGAAGAGCCCGAAGCATAGCAGAGCGCAAACCGGGCTTGCCCCGATAATGGCGCCCAAAGAAGTGCTGATCCCTTTGCCGCCCCGGAACCTCAAGAAAACACTCGCGCAGTGCCCCGCAATTGCGGCAGTGCCCACCAGGAACCAGAGCAATTCCGCATCCAGTCCCCACAGCGGGGCCTTGATGAGCGCGCGGGCAAGGAGCGTGGGCCCGAGCGACTTGAAGACGTCAAGGATGAAGCAAGCGACGCCCCAGGAGGGTCCCAAGTTGCGCATCACGTTGGTCATCCCGGGGTTGCCGCTTCCCTCCTTGAGGATGTCAACCCCTTTCAATCGACCAAAAATCACCGCGAACGGGATTGACCCGAGCAGGTATGCGAAGACGACCAAGTCAATGAAGGTCAGGGACACAGGCGCTCCAACGTCTCGATGAACAAGCGCCGGACCCAATTGACGATTGGTTCGTGGATGCGGAGGAAGTCGTTGGCGGTCTCAAGTCCACAGGCACGGGCGAGTCGCTCCAACCGGTCCGGATTTTCCGGCACCAGGTCGTTCTTGAGCTGTTGATAGAAGATGAGAGCCCTAACCCTCAGCAGATGTGTCCGAGCCTCCAGCAGCGCCTCTACCTCGAAAGCGTTCAGCAGAGCCTGCTTACCCAGTGCCCTAATCCGGTCCGGCATAGCAGAAGTTCGCCCCGCTTCCAACTGCTCCGGATACTTCATTTCAATAAGGTGGACGATCCACTCAATGTCGTTAAGCCCGCCATGGCCCAACTTGACATCCCTCATCAAATGCTCCGGCTTGATGCGCTCGGATTCGATTCGGCGCTTCATTTCCACCAACTCCTGCAGATTGGCGGGCGTCAGCGGCAATGCATAAGCGGCATGACGAACAAGGTCGAGGGTTTCCGGGGAACCTTTGAGCAACCTTGCATGTCCGAGTGCGAACCGCTCCCACATCGCCATTCCCTCGACTTCGTAGGCTCCAAATCCGTCGTATGTCCGGACCAGAAGGCCTTTGCCACCGTCCGGCCGGAGCCGGAGGTCCAGATTGAGGGGAGCGTCGTAGCGCTTCAACTGGGCAAGGAAACCAAGGAACTCCTGAGCTGCCCGCTCGGCGCGGGGATGCTCCTTATCAGTCAGAAGCAGGAGGTCCGCGTCGGAGTCCGGCCCCGGCTCGTTGCAGCCATAGCTCCCTAGCGCCACGATGTCGAACGCGTCCCCAAACCTCCGCGAGGCGTACTCGATGACCGCGTCCATCAAGCCCGCGATATGCTCCTCCAGGCTAAAACCCTTATCGAGGATCCACTCGGTTCCGATTAAAAGTCGAGCGTGCCCGTACGTCTCAGCAACCATCCGAACGGGCGCGTCCAGCGGCAGAGCCGCCAACTTCGATGCGGGCGTGGTTTCCGTGACCTGCGGCTCAAATTCACCGCTCAGTAGCAGCTCGGTCATCTGTAGAGAGGCGCGAAATTGAGAGACCAGCGCGGGAGCCGCAATGAGAGTTCGGCGTACCCGATCGAGGCTCTCAGGGTCGGTGAGCAGGATCCGATAGTAAGCGCCCGGCTCGGGAAAGGCGTTAAACCAGTGCCACAGGCTCTCTGCCAAGCTGCCCAGTTCCTTGCCAAGGGCCTCTCGGTCCTGGTCAGGCTCGGCCTCTATTTTAAGGTTGCGCTGGTAGAGGTGCTTAATGGCCGCCCGGTGACGCATGAGGGAACTCTCGAGGGCGGGCCACGAACCCATGTCCATCAACCGGGCAAGCTTGCTGCGGACGTCCGGCGACTCCGGGATCGTATGAGTCTGACGGTCGTCGAGGAGCTGAATCCGATGCTCCAACTTGCGCAGGAACGTGTACGACTGGATGAGCGACTGAGCGAAGGTCGTATCAAGCAGATGTTCATCGGATAACGCGCGGAGCGCATCGCAGGTGGCGCCGAGTTGTATCGAAGGATGCGCATTTCCATGCACCATCTGAAGGGCTTGTGTCACAAACTCGACGTCTCGTATGCCGCCCGGCCCACGTTTGAGGTCGTCGCCTTTTGCGATCTCCTCAACCCGCTTACGCGTCGCCAGCATCTCCGCAAGTGTCGCATCGGAGATTTTCGGCTGATAGACGCGTCCGTGGACCAAGTCGCTCCAGCGTCCGGCGATCGGCGCACCCGCGATAACTCTGGACTTGAGCAGCGCCTGGATCTCCCATGGCTCCGCGTACAACCGGTAGTAGCCCTCAACACTGCCGATGCTCCGAATAATCGGACCTGCCGCGCCGTACGGTCGTAGTCGAAGATCGACTCGATACAAGAAGCCCCTGCCGAACTTGTCTGAAAGAGCTCGACCCAAGCTCTCACAGAACCGGCTGGTGTCCCGCTCGATCTTCTCGTCCAGACCGTCGGCGGCCACGTAGACCAGGTCCACGTCCGACGAATAGTTGATCTCGCGGCCGCCCAACTTCCCAAATGCGACGATCGAGAAAGGAGGCTCGGGAGGGAGGCCCTTGCTGGCCGCGTAGGCGCCCCAGGATTGTTCAAGGGTGAGTTGGATAATCGTGTCGGCAAGATCGGAAAGTGCCCGCCAAACCGTCTCTTGCTCCCAGGTACCGAACAAGTCGCCAGCCACTATGGGCAGGTTGTATCGCTGCTTGAGATACCTCAGACGATCAAGCGCGTGAGCCTGGCTGGTGGCAGTCGACAGGAGCCGGCGGCCCTCCGCAAGGATCACCTTCGGCGGGGGGATGTTTGCGATCTCGCTAGGCTCCAAAACCAGGCTCGCCAACTCCGGATTCTTGATCAGGGTGTCCGCGATCGGCTGGCTGGCACCCAAGAGGAACGCCAACTGTTTTGCTGCCCCCAAATGGTTCGAGAGTTGTTCGAGGAACAGGCGTGGATTCCCGGTCGCCTGGACCCACTTCTCCAGGTTCAAGAGAGAGGCGAGCGGATCGGGATTGTCGCTGAGAACCGCTTCCGTGAGTGAATGCAAGGACAGACCGGCTGCTGCCTCCAATCGAGCCCGCGATTCGTGAATCGCTTGAACGGTCAACGCCTGATTGATCACCTGCAGCAAGAGTTTAGTCCTTCTTGCCGACGGAGGCTGATTTGAACCAGCGGCACATGTCTCTCACGGAGCATTCGGGGCACGACGGCCGCGGTGCGCGGCAAACGGTGCGCCCATGTTGAATGAGCGCGACATGAAATCGAAAGGCGAGATCCTTGGGAACCAGATCCAAAAGCACGTCGTGGGATTTCTTCTCGTCGACCGTTTCCGGGAGGATTCCAAGACGCTTGGCGACCCGGAAAACATGGGTGTCGACCGGGATTGTCTCGCGGCCGAACGAGAAACAAAGCACGATGCTCGCCGTCTTTGGTCCAACTCCCGGAAGCTCCATCAGCCAGTCGCGCGCCTCAAGGGTCGGCACTTCGCGGAGAAACTCCAGCGAGTAACCGCCCGTCTTCTCTTCGATTGCGCGAAGGCAGCCGATGATGCTCTTCGCCTTTTGGTTGGCCAACCCGGCTCGCGCGATCACCTTGGCCACGTCTGCCGGTTCGGCAGTGGCAATGTCGGCCCAGTCATCGTAACTCTCCCGAAGTCTGGTGAAGGCAGGAAAGGAGCTTGCGTCCGTCGTGTGCTGGCTCAAAATGCAGCTCACCAGTTCCTCCATCGGATCGAATCGGGCTATCCTGCGCGGTCGGCCCAGGACCTCCTCCAGCCGCTCCACGAGCCGTCGAATCTCTCCGGGACTACAGATCCCGATTCGACGTAGGCCCATTACGAGGAGATTACTTGAGAGGGGATCGTATTAAAATGTGCAGTGTTGAGACGATCTCTAACAGCTCTTGCGGGTCTGCTCGTTGTGGCTGGATGCAGTACGGGCCCGTCGATCGTTGGAAAGTGGGTCGGAAACCTGCCGAACGAGCCGGCGGTGAGCTTGGAATTCAAAGACGACAAGACGGTCACCCTCTCGTCCAAACAGGGGCAGTATGGGGCAAGCCTGTCGGGGAAGTATGAGTTGGACGCCAAGAACCTTACCTATACCTTCAGCAAAGGATCGATTTCTGGATTTGATCCAGCGTTCAAAGCCGAAGGCGACGAGGTCATCAAGCAAAGGTTAAACAAGCCGATCAAGCTGGCCTACCACTTCAACAGCGCAAACGAAATCGCCCTAACGTACGGCGGCAAGACGGACGTGATCACTCGGGTCGTGGAAGCCACACCGTAGGGCTATACGGTCTGAGGCTGGGGCTCGGACGTATCGAACGGAGCGATTGCCTGCAGCTTGTCGGTGAGTCGATCGGTCTGATTGATCAAGGTGTCGATCTCCGCGATGGTTTGCTCCGGGCTCCGGGCTCTAACCTCGTCGCTGACGAGGCCAAACGTATCCTCCATGAGCTGGAGCTGCTGTCCTATGTTGCTGAGGATGTCTCCGATCCGGTCGATGTACTGACTGCGGCGACCAACCACCTCCTTCCGCTTTTCGAGGAGAGCCTGGTTGTGGGGGTCACGCTCGGTTGCCAGCGATGAGTCGATTTTGTCGATGGCACTTTGATAGCCGGCTTTGATGCCGGCGACAACTGTACGAAGTCCCTCCTCGTCAACGATGAGCCTGGCCGCCGGGTCGCCCGGAGATTTGGCGGTGCTTGGAGGCAGAACCCCTGCCTCTTTCCGAATTGAATCTAGGTAGCTGGCAAACTGCGCCTGCTTGGCGCCAAGCAACAGGAACTGCTCAAGCAGGTAGTCGAGCTTCTGGACGATCTCCTGGTACCAAGACTTGCCGGCTTCGCTCTGGGATGCAATCGACTTGCGCAGCATCTCGAGGTGACCGAATCGCGATCGCGCTTCAAAGGCAAGGCTGCTGAGATGCTTTGCCTTGAGTGCCTCCAGCCTTTGGGACGCCTCCCGTTCATGCCTCTGGGCAAGGACGTGGGCATACCATCCGCTTTTAGGCAAGGCTGCGAGATAGACCCCCTCAACCACGAGAACCGCAACCAGCCCGATATAAAAGTGAGCGGCCGCAAACGTCCCGATGAAGAGCAGGAGAGCGGCCAAGTTGGGCCACTCCAGGAACGCGCGGGCAGGCAAACTAAGCGGCTTGGACGTGCTTTTCACTGGACTTGGCTCGATTATCTATCATATGGCGCGAACGCCGAGGCAGCCTAGCCTGCCCACGTCGGTCCGCTTAGGCTAGGATGGAGTATGACTCCCTGGACGGCGCTGCCCATTTTGGCCGCTTTCGGAATCATTCCTACTCCAAGACCCCATCCGCCCGCGCCGCGTTTTGAACTCGCAACTCCGTGCCCAGGCGTGCCGGGCGTGATGATCGACACGTATGGTACAGGGCTCGGTTTGGCTTCTGAAACGGCCAAAGCAAAGTCGTGGCAGGCCCGCATTATGTGGATCGACGCCACTGCCAACATCGACCGGTATAACACGGTCGAGAAGATCCAGAGCCTGGCCAAAACGATTCACGGGGCCGGGTTCAACACCGTCGTGCTCGACGTAAAGCCGATCTCCGGCCAGACAATTTATCCATCCAAGTTCGCTCCCAAATTGACCGAGTGGCGCAACCAAACCTTGCCCGAGTCTTTCGACCCGGTCCCGCCGATGATCGAGGCCTGTCATTCCGAGGGTCTGAGCCTGATGGTGAGCATGAACGCCTTTAGCGAAGGCCACCGGCTGTTCAAGGTCGGCCCCGGCTACGCGGAGACTCAGCACCAAACGACGCTTTACGTTCCGCAGACCATCGTCTCCACACCCACAGGAGATTTCCCGGTTGCGGAAGTTGGCTCGCCGGCGACCCCGGAGATGCTTGGCTGGACAGCGCCAACGACCGCTGGGAGGGGCGAGGCCGTCTACGGCCTTGGGCTCAAGAATCAGGTCGTGATGTCCTCCGGCTCGTCGCTCGCGGAGTTGCAACGGACCGGGGTCCGAACCCTATTCGGTCTAGGACCGGGGGCCGGGTTTCTTAAGCAGCACTTCCCCGTCGGGAGCACGGTGAGCCTCGACACCAGACCCGAATACATCCCGATCAGCGCCCAGACAGGCGGCCAGGTGCCTTTGATGATGGATCCGAACGACCCAGAGGTTCAGGCCCACGCGCTGGAAATGATCAATGAGGTCGCTAGCAAATATCCGGTGGACGGGATCATTTACGACGACCGGCTCCGCTACAGCGGGCTCAACGGCGATTTCTCGGAGACCTCTCGAGCCAAGTTCGAGGCATCGCTGGGGGTCAAGGTCAGTTGGCCGGACGACGTCTTCAAGTACACGATCACGCCGGCTCTCGGTCACGGGGTTCGGCCGGGCAAGTATTACGATGCCTGGATGGCTTGGCGAGCCAAGCAGATTCAAGACTACGTGGCCAAGGTTCGCATCACCATAAAGGCGGCCCGGCCAGCCGCCCAATTTGGCGTCTATGTTGGCTCATGGTATGGGGATTACCCGGCGCTGGGTCATAACTACGCTTCCCCCGAGACAGAGGCCGGCTTTTGGTTCCTCACTCCCAGCTACCGAGCCACCGGGACGGCGCCTCTGCTCGACTTCCTGATTTGCGGCTGCTACTACCCCACGCCCACGATTTACGAGGCCATGTCCAACGGGACTGGGATTGGCTCGACAATCGAGGCAGCAGGAGGGCTGTGCAACCGATTGGTGGGCGGCGAAACCTGGACTTACGCAGGAATTGACTGTGGAGATTTTGCGGAGGATCCTGCCGGGTTGGCCCGCGCCGTCCAAGCGGCCTGCGCCAGCACCCAGGGGGTGATGGTGTTCGATCTATCTCACGACATGGACAAACAGTGGGCGACGTTTGCCCACATATTCCTTCAGAAGCGCATCGCCCCCCACCAAGTACTCGGTTCCTCAGACGCGTTGCGGGCGCATCACAAGCTGGTGGAATCGTTCCACTTGCCCCGGCGCCCGATCATCATTGCGGCGGGCACCAGCGGCACAGGTCAATAGGCCGGTTATGAGCCGAAGGCGCAGCCGGCGGTTTTGACCTTCGGCGCGTATTGCGGGTCAAAGTATGTCTCCTTGACACCCGCCTCCTCTGAAAGGAGTTCGTTCATTTGCGCGAGCATCTCGATGTTGTAGCCGGGCCACATCTTCACAATGTGGCCGTTGCGAGCCACCAGTGCGGTGAAGATGGCGCCCAACGCCTTGAAGCCATGAATTAGTCTCAAGCTCGGATCAGGAATCACCGGAAAGGCGCACAAGAATTGGGTGGCGTAGGATTTCGCCCCTGCTGAATCGACATCGATCACGCCCACGAACTCGATTTTCCCTTTGAACTTTCGGGCAAGCCGGTTGTAGAAAGGCTGGGCGTCCACGCTGCATGGGCAGCCCTGCTTGATGAAGAGCACGAACTGAGGCCGGGCTCCGTTGCCCGGGGCGATATGGAAGGTGGCGCCGAGGTTGGTTGGAACAGTCGCCTCAGGGGCACGGCGGTTCTTCTCCGCCGCTGCCTCAAGTTCCATGGCTGGCGTCACGAAGTGCCGGACGTCGACGTAATCGATGCCTGGCGGGCCACCGGTCACGGATCTGGAGTGCACCAGAGCCAACGCGGCAACCGAGAGTCCCAGCACGACGCTGGGCAGCAGAAAGACAATCCGCGGAACAGCCAACATCTCTATTGTGAACGGATTCAGACCGCGTGCGCGGTGCGCGTAAGAGTAGAGTTCAGTCGGTCAAGGGAAGTTTCCGATTGCTTGGTCCTACTTGTTTCGTTCTAATCTGGCTGCAAAATCCAAGGGTTGCGTTCCGCCGGCACGAAAAGACATAGCACTGCTTGGGCCGGTCTGGGACGCCTCTGGCTTCACGGACCCAGGCTGGAAAGCCGAACACCCTCACGGCGTGGGATATCAGAGTTTAGCCTTCGACGGAGGTCTGGCCTTGTTTAAACAATCGGTCATCAACCGCTCATAAGCGATATGCTATATCCTGTAGAAGCGGCGTGAGTGGGTCTATTTCGACGTGGAGGTCATCACGCGGGAGTTTGCGGAGTTGCCGACCAAGGACAGGGCCAAGCTGCTTTCGCTGATGGAGCATTACCGAACGGTAGGAACAGGCAACCCTTCCCCGGCGCAGGTAGACGACTACGGGGACGGCATCAAACGGTTGCGCCACATCAAGGCCGCCTATTAGGGACGCTTGCTCTATTTCGCCGTGGAACGCGCGGCGGGATTTGAGAGACTGGTGGCACTGACGGTCTACAAAAAACAAAGTCAGGACGTACCTCAACAGGTTATCGAGCGTGCCAAGGCATGCAAAG
>Ga0302326_10034510_pt1 | contig 10023 bp, 6 predicted proteins | sample Palsa_T0_3_FD_202264 | JGI IMG/M metagenome (GOLD analysis project Ga0302326, IMG submission 202264) | Peat permafrost microbial communities from Stordalen Mire near Abisko, Sweden - Palsa_T0_3 | ecosystem: Environmental > Terrestrial > Soil > Palsa > Peat permafrost | place: Sweden: Abisko...
CGTGCACGTGCCGAAGCGAAACGCGCAGATCGCGAACGAGCGCTCGGGCGCGTGCGCGGTCCGTTGCACGGCATTCCGTACGGCGCGAAAGACATGCTCGAGACCGTCGGCGCACCGACGACGTGGGGTGCGACGCCGTACCGCAAACAGCGCCTCGATTTCGATGCTACGGTCGTGAAACGTTTGAAGGACGCGGGCGCGGTGCTGCTCGCGAAGCTCGCGATGATCGAACTTGCGGGCGGCTTTGGCTACAACGAGGCGGACGCGTCGTTCACGGGGCCCGGACGCACGCCGTGGGATCGAAACTTTTGGAGCGGCGGTTCGTCGAGTGGTTCGGGCGCCGCGCTAGCCGCGGGCCTCGTCGCTTTTGCGATCGGCTCGGAAACCTCGGGCTCGATCCTCTATCCGGCGACGTTCTGCGGGGTAACGGGTTTGCGTCCGACGTTCGGGCGCGTCAGCCGCCACGGCGCGATGGCGTTGTGCTGGACGCTCGACAAGCTCGGTCCGCTCGCGCACAGCGCCGCCGACGCGGACGCGGTCTTGCGCGCGATCGCCGGCAGCGATCCGCAGGATGCGGCTGCCGTCGACGCTCCGTTTCCCGTCGCGCGACGCCGCCCGCGGCTCGGCATCCTCGCGAAGGGCACGCAAAAGACGATGCCGGCCGTCAAGAGGAATTTTGAGGCCTCGCTGCGCGTGCTCGCGGAGTTCTGCGACATCGCGGGTGAGGTCGCGCTGCCGGACCTCCCGTACGAGGTCGCGGTCGGAACGATCGTGCGGGCTGAAGGTGCGGCCGCATTTCGCGAACTGATCGAGAGCGGGCGCTCGCGGGAATTGCGCAACGTCAACGACCGCACGGGCGGCTATATCGGGTATGCGACGCTTGCGATCGACTACATCGACGCACAACGCCAACGTACGCTGATGCGCGCCGCATTTGAAAAAGCGTTCGGGCCCTACGATGCGATCGTCTCGCCGACGCTCCCGACGGTCGCCTACCCGATCGGCGTCCCGTTCGACGAGGCGTACCCAAAGTATCCGGGCGTCGCAAACCTCATCGCCGCGGGCAACCTCACAGGCTGGCCCGCCATCGGCATCCCCAACGGTTTTGGCCACAGCGGCCTACCGACGGGACTCTCGCTCCTCGGCCGTCCGTTTGCCGAAGCGAAGCTGGCGCAAATCGCGCGCGGTTACGAGGCGCGCACGGACTTCCACACGCGGCGGCCGCCGGAGCTATAACGATGCCCAGATGTCCAGTTTCGACTTCACCTTATCGATAACGGCGGTCGTGAATTCGCTCGTCGATGCGTGACCGCCGAGGTCACTCGTCGCGATGCCACCGTTAACCGTTTCGAGGACCGACTCGTAGATTGCGCGCGAGGCACTGGTCGCGCGGTGGTCCTCCACGTGCGCGAGCAGCGCGGCGCAGGCGAGGATCATCGCCATCGGATTCGCGACGTTCTTACCGAAGAGGCGGGGAGCCGTGCCGTGCGGCGCTTCCGCCATCACGCACTGCGGCCGCAAGGACTCATCGAACGACAAGAGGATGCTCTCCGCGCCCGCGATCGAGCCGAAGAGCTGCATGACCAAGTCCGAGAGACAATCGCCGTCGCGGTTGAGTGAGGGGATGGTCAACGGATCGCCCGCGCTCGAGATCAGCAGCGCGTAGGTTGCGTCGATCAGTTGCGGCTCGTAGGGAACGTCGGGGTAGCGCGCGGCCGCATCGTCCATCTCTTCCTTGAGCATGCCTTCATAAATCGGGCTGACCGTGTACTTCGGGCCGCCGAAGACCTTCGAACGGTTCTTGCGCGCGTGGTAGAACGCGTACTCGGCGACCACGCGGCACACGCTGCGTTCGATGCGCTCGGTACGAAAGGCGATCTCGTCGCCGTCGTCGGTTCGCTCGCGCCATTCGGTTGCACCGTATGCGTCGCCGACGGCCATGCGCACGATCGAGATCGGCGAGTGGATGCCGCCGATCGGGCGGATCCCCGGGAGCCGGCGACCCGTGCGCACGATGACCTTGCCGTCGATCTCGCGCCGCAATATGGCGTTTGGGGAGCCCACGTCGCCTTTGATCTCGGGCGTGATCGTCGCGGCCTTGAGTCCGAATCCCGTCCGTTTCATCGCGGCCGCGGCCTCGTGCACGATCTTGTTCTTGGTCGCACGGCGCGTGGGAAGGGAGAGGTCGTACGTCTCGAAATCGAGCGGGAAGCCGACGACGCCGGGTTCGAGGACGCGCAGCGCTTCGACGAGTAACTCCTGTCCCGTTTCGTCGCCTTCGAGCACCACGATCGTCGGTGTCGCCATCGGCCCTCCCTCCGCGTTCCGAAGGCGCGAGGCCTGCTGCGCGCGAACCGAGAGAACCTAATGGCACGCGTACGCCGCAAGGCTCGTGCGACGATGCGGATGCGGCTGAACCTCGAGATCGCGGGGATAGGGGCGTTCGTCTTCGCGCTCCTATCAGGGATCGCTCTCGCGGCTCCGGCGCGCTCCGGCGCCTTCGGTGCGGTGGTCGCGCACGCGCTCGGGGCGGCGTTCGGCAGCGCCGCCTGGCTCGTGCCTCCGCTGATCGCGCTGATCGGCGGCATCGTGTTTCTCGAGATAAACGTCCCGCGGATGATCGCGACGCTCGGGTTCGCCGCGTTCTGTTATTTCGCAATCGCCGATGCGTTCTACGGAACCTCGGGCGGCGGGTTCGGCACGATCTTACAGACGGGCTTGCGCGCGTACGTCGGTCCGATCGGGGCGACGCTCGTTCTGATCTTTTTCGCACTCGCCGTCACGGTGTGGATCAGCAACCTCTCGGTGAAGCGCGCGATCGGATTCGCGATCGTCGCGTTCGCGCGGCTCCGCGCGTTCGTGTCGCCGCACCTCGAACGGGTGCGCGAACGAGTGCCGGGTCCTGCGTCGCTCCGCGAGGCCTTCGCGCTCCCGAGCCAGCTGCCGAAAGCGCCTCCCTCCGTCAAACGCACCGAGGCGGCCGCCTCGTTTGTGCTCGCTCCGCTCGCGCCGGTGGACGCCCGCACGTTCATCACGCAAGAGACCAAACCGGCTTCGGAAGAGACCGTCTACGACGGCGAGGATGAAGACGAGCTGGACGACGAGGACGAGGACGACGAACTCGAAGACGACGAGGACGAAGACGAAGAATTAGGCGAAGAAGAAGACGAGGCGCAGGGCGAGCTCGAGCCGGCTTCGGTTGCAGTCGGCGAATACGAACCTCCGAGCGCGCTCGACGATGCCAAGCGCACGTATCGTTTGCCGGACATCTCCCTGTTCGATCCGCCGCAAGCGCAGATCGTCGACGAATCGCATCGGTCGACACTTCTCGAGGATACGCTAGCGTCGTTCGGCGTGGGCGCTAAGGTGACGCACATCGAGCGCGGGCCGTCGATCACCCGCTACGAGTTGCGCCCCGAACGCGGCGTCAAAATCTCGCGCATCTCGGCCCTCGCCGACGACATCGCGCTGGCACTCGCCGCAACGTCCGTCCGCATTGAGGCGCCGATCCCCGGCAAGTCGGCCGTGGGCATCGAAGTCCCGAACGCTCAGACCGCGATCGTCACGATCTCGGAAATCTTAAACTCCCTGCCCGCGAGAGGCACGGGGCCGCCGCTGCAGGTCGCGCTCGGCAAAGACATTACGGGCCGCCCCGTCTTCGGAGATCTCGGCAAGATGCCGCACTTGCTCGTCGCGGGCGCTACCGGCAGCGGTAAGAGCGTGTGTCTCAACGGCATCATCGCCTCGCTCCTCTTCACCGCGACGCCGGATCAAGTCCAGATGCTCTTGATCGATCCCAAGCGCGTGGAGCTGACGGTCTACAACGGCATCCCGCACCTCATCAAAGAAGTCATCACCGACCCGCGGCTTGCGGCGGGCGCGCTCTACGAGATGACGCGCGAGATGGACTCGCGCTACGAGCGCTTCGCGAAGGCGAGCGTACGTAAGATCGAAGAGTACAATGCGAAGTTTCCGGATGAGAAACTGCCGTTCATCGTCGTCGTGATCGACGAGCTGGCGGACCTCATGATGATCGCGCCGGCGAAGGTCGAGATCACGATTTGCCGGCTCGCGCAACTGGCACGCGCCACGGGCATTCACCTCGTCGTGGCGACTCAACGGCCCTCCGTCGACGTCATCACCGGAATCATCAAGGCGAACATTCCCTCGCGCATCGCGTTTGCGGTCAGCTCGCAGGTCGATTCGCGAACGATCCTCGACATGGTGGGCGCGGAGCGTTTGCTCGGACGCGGCGACATGCTCTTTCTCCCGATCGACGCCCCGAAACCCGTGCGCGCGCAGGGCGCGCTCATCACGGGAAGCGAGGTCTCGCGGCTGGTGGACTTCTGGGCGCGTCAAGCGCGGCCCGACAATTTGCTCGACGTCGAGTTCGTGCCGATCGAAGACGACGAGCGCAGCAAACGCGACGTCGACCCATTGTGCTACGAAGCGGCGCGCTTCATCATCGAATCGAAGTTCGCGTCGACCGCGCAATTGCAGCAGCGCTTTTCGATCGGTCATCCACGCGCGGTGCGCGTCATGAAGCAGCTGGAAGACGTGGGCATCGTAGGCCCTCATGAGGGCACGAAGGCGCGGCAAATCAACATCGGCCTGCCCGAACTCGAGCGTATGAGTCAACGGCTCGGCCGAACCGATCAGACGGAGTTGTTCGCGCACGGTGCCTAGGCGTTCCGGGCCCGACCAAGTTTCGCACCTCCACGAAATGCCGGTGGAGGACTCGAGCCGCATCCGCGACCGGCTTTGGTTCTCGGCGTACTACGCGATCGCGTTCGTAATACTCGGCATCGTCGTCGCGCGACGCGATCCTTCGGTGATCGATATCGCCGCGCGACCGCTCACCGGATACGGCGTTCCGATCGCGCGGCTGCTGACCGATGCAGGGCTGTTCCCCGTGTACGCGACCATCTCGGTCGTCTTGCTGATCGCCGGCTTTATCGAGCGAAAATGGCTCCGCTCGATCCTAGTCTCGATCGTTGGATTGCTTGCCGCATGGCAGATCAGCGACGCCTGCAAGGCACTGTTCCATCGCGAACGCCCCAAATATTTCGTCCCAGGCGCCCACGAATCGTCCCTTTCCTACCCGAGCGGTCACGCGACCCTCGCGATCGCGTTCTACGGGTTCTGGACGGCCATTGCGTGGGAGAGCACCCTGCCGATCGCGGCCAAGCGCTGGATCCGTATCGTCTTCGCGCTCTGGGTGCTCGCGATCGGCTGGTCCCGGCTTGCCCTCGGCGCACACTACCTGACCGACGTCGTCGGCGGCTACCTGCTCGGTGCGGCCGTGGCATCAGCCGCCATATTAGTCAACCGGCTGCTCGGGGAACCGGAAGCGTAAGGGGGCCTCGGAGCCGGTTTTACCAAAAAGAACCCCATGGCCGTTAGCGATCCCGCCCTCCACTCGATCGAGGAAAAAATCTCCGCCGGCGTCTCCCTTTCTAAGGAAGACGGCGTCACGTTATTCCGCACCGGAGACCTCCACACGCTCGGACGCCTCGCCAAAGCAGCGAAGGAGCGCAAGAGCGGAAAGAACGTCTATTACGTCCTGAACCGCTACATCAACTCGACCAACATCTGCTACGCGAACTGCCGCTTCTGTTCGTTCGCAGTCGACGAGTTCAAAGAGCGCGACCGCGTCGTCCGCATGCCCTCCGACGAAGTCTTCGCAAAAGCGCTCGAAACCGGCACGAACTTCAACCAGATCCACATCGTCGGCGGCCACGACCCGAAGCAACTCTCGCTCGATTATTGGCTGCCGCTGATGCGCCGCTTCAAGGAAGCGCTCCCGCACGTCCAACTCTCGCTCTTCACCGCAGCCGAACTAGACTACATGGCGCGCCGTCACCGCATGACGTACGACGAACTGCTCGCTTCCCTGCGCGGCGCCGGACTCGACAACATCAACGGCGGCGGCGCCGAAGTTTTCTCCGAGCGCTTCCGCAAGCTCGTATGCCCGAACAAAGTCGATGCCGCGCATTGGCTCGAGGTGCACGAGGTCGCGCACCGTCACGGCATCGCTTCGAACGCCACGATGCTCTACGGTACGATCGAAACGCTCGAGGAACGCGTCGAGCACCTGATCATGCTGCGCGAATCTCAGAAGCGCTCGCCCGGCTTCAACGCCTTCATCCCCCTCGCGTTCCACCCCGACGGCAACGAGCTAAGCTCCCACGGCTGGACGAGCGGCCTCGACGACATCCGCATGTTTGCCACGGCCCGCCTGATGCTCGATAACTTCGATCACATCAAGGCCTACTGGATGATCCAAGGCCTCAAGGTCTGCCAAGTCGCGCTGCAATTCGGCGCCGACGACATGGACGGCACTCACGGCTCGACCGACGAGGAACGCATCTACCACAGCGCCGGCACATCGTCCGGCCAATACGTCGACGACCGCGAGTTCCGCCGCCTGATCGAAGAGTCCGGCTACGTCGCGGTGCGCCGCAACTCAACCTACGAAACATTCCCGCACGACTGGACCCCCGGCGACAACACCGAATCGCGCGAGCCGGCGCTTGTCTAAGGCGCGCCCAGTAGCGCGGCAGAGACTAGCGGCCGAGGGAACGCGGGAGGGGCCGCTGTGCGGAGGGCCCCGTGTTCCCTCGGTCGCGGGCGCTATGTCGTGGCCGCCGCGCCCGACAGAACACGGGGCCCTCCGCGGGGCGGCCCCTCCCGCGTTCTGTCGGGCGCTACCTGCGATGGGGCGGTAGGCGTGTTGCGGTCGGGGCGGATTATCTACACGAACGATCTTCCGATTTATACTGCGTTCGATGTCGGCGCCGTGCGGTACCCGGGGGCGCTTGTTGCGGACGTGCCGGCTAATCTCAATGCGATGCTGCTCGATGGACGGCTTGATCTTAGTCCGGTGAGCGCGTTTGCGTGGGCCCAGCATGTGGATCAGTTGGCGTTGTTGCCCGAACTCTGCATTGGTGCGCGCAATGAGGTGTGGTCGGTCGTGTGCGTGAGTCGCACGCCGCTGGCGGAGTTGAACGGCGCGACGATTGCGGTGACCTCGGAGTCGGCGAGCGGGCGCAACTTGCTGCGGGTGCTGCTCGAGCGGCGGTATGGCGTGCACGCTAGGTTTGTTGAGAGCGAGGATCCGTTTGCGCAGGCTGCGGCGGGGCGGCCGGCGCTGCTGATTGGGGATCGGGCGATCGATGCGCAGCAGACGTTTGCGCCGGGGCTCGTGCACGATCTTGGGAAGTATTGGCACGATTGGACGGGGCTCGACATGGTGTTTGCGGTGTGGGCGGTGCGTCGTGACGTGCTTGCGCGGCATCCGGTTGAGGTGCAGGGCGCGCTCGATGCGTTGGTTGCGGCGCAGCGTTGGGGGTCGGCTCATATGGATGTCGTTGTGGCGACGGCGCAGGCGACGCGTGCTCGGGCGGCGGGGTATTACGCTGCGTATTACGACACGTTGAATTTCGTGCTCGACGAGCGCGCGCGGGCTGGGCTCGCTCGGTATTGTGAAGAGGTGTTCGCTCTCGGCGCGATTCCCGCGTTGCCCTCGGTTGAGCCGGAGGTGTTGGTTGTCCATCGTTAGTTTGCTGGAGAAGGCGGCGGCCGGCGGCCGTTTGAGCTTCGACGAAGGCGTGTTGCTGTATAAAGAAGCACCGCTGCACGAGCTGGGTGCGGCCGCGCACGCTCGGCGCATGGCGCTGTATCCGACGACCGACGTGACGTATGTGATCGATACGACGATCAACTACACGAACGTGTGTAACGTGCACTGTTCGTTTTGCGCGTTTTTCCGGCCTGAGAAGCACGGCGAAGGCTATACGATGTCGCATGACGATGTGATTGCGCGCGTGCAGTGGGCGGCGGATCAAGGCGCAACGCAGATCATGATTCAGGGGGGCGTCAATCCGGAGTTGCGGATTGAGTGGTTCGAGCAGTTGTTCGAGCGTGTTCGGCGCGAGTTTCCGCGGGTCGACATTCATTCGCTCTCGGTTTCGGAGATCAATGGGCTCGCGAAGGTCGAGGGGATGACACCGCGTGAGGTGTTGATTCGTCTCAAGGCCGCGGGGCTCAAGTCGCTTCCGGGTGCGGGGGCGGAGATTCTCGTGGAGCGCGTGCGCAAGCGGATCAGCGCGCGCAAGATCGTGCCCGACGAGTGGCTCGATATCATGCGTCAGGCGCAGTTGCTCGATATGCCGACGACGGCAACGATGATGTTCGGGTCGATCGAGACGCTCGAGGAGCGTATCGAACACCTTGACGTGATGCGCCGTCTGCAAGACGAGACGCATGGCTTCACGGCGTTCATCCCATGGTATTACGTGCCGTTCAAGACGCCGCTGCGCGGGCAGGAGTCGACGGGGCTCGACTATTTGCGCGTGCTCGCGATCTCGCGGCTCTACCTCGACAACTTCCCGCACTTGCAAGCGTCGTGGTTGACGCCGGGCCTCAAGATGGGGCAACTCGCCTTGTTCTACGGCTGCGACGACATGGGCGGAACGATCCTCGAAGAACGCGTCGTTCACGATGCGGGCTCCACGAACGAAGCGACGCGCAAGCAGCTCGAGGAACTAGTTATCGGTGCAGGCTTCAGGCCGGTCGTACGGGATACGTACTGGAACCTGCGGCCCGAAATGGCGTTGGCAACGGCGAGTTGAAGGTTTGACGTGCCCGTAGGAGACGCCGATGGCTGAGCCGACAACGAACCGCGAGTGGGTGTCGATGGTGCTCACCGACTTGGGCGCGCCGGACTCGAAAAAAAATCAAGACAACATGCTGCGCTGGATGGCCAACGAGCACGGCTCGGAGACCTGGAGCGGTGCGCGCGGCCAATACAACCCGTGGAACAACGGGCAAGGCTCCGGCGGCGGATCGGGACTGGGGTCGTATCCGGACCTCGAGACGTCCGCAAAGTATGCAGCGCAACTGCTCAAAGCAAACGCTCACGGGTATCCGGCGATCAAAGAAGCGCTCACGAACGAGCACTCGACGGACGCCGACTTTTCCAAGGCCGTCGTGCATTCGGACTGGGCCAGCGGCCACTACGGCGTCGCGTCGGCCGGCGCGCCCAAAGAGTACGTCGTGCCGGGCCGTACCGAGGATTTCCTCGCATCGGTTCGGGTCCCGCCGGATATCACCGTCGAGGCGAGTCAACGCAAGGTCGCCGAGTTGCATCGCAAAGAGGCGGCCGTCATGGAGGTGCAGGGGCAGCTCGGCGTTACGATCGACGGCGACGCTCCCAAAGGCGGGCACTCGGATCAAGCCCTCAAAGATTTTCAGGCGAAGCACGGCATAAAACCCACCGGCTTCGATCACTCCGACCCCGACGGCATCCCGAAACTCGACGATAAGACGCGCGCCGCGCTTGCTGCCGAGCACCCGGATTTTCACGTACAAGGTGAGGGCCCGGTCACGCTGTCGCACAACAAAAACGGCGACCCGATGATCAAACAAAAGTCCGGGGATCAGGAGCGCGAGTACAACCTCCACCTCATCGCGACGTCGGCGAAAGACCCGGTAGCCTTCATTGCTACGGCGCAAAAAGCTGCGAAAGAGGGGCATCCGCTGCGAATCGAGATCAGCGGCGGTACCGCCAGCATCGCCGATCTGACTCTGGAAAAAACGCAGCCCGACCTTGGAAAAACGACGCCGGCCGCTACGCCCGCCACACCGGCCGTCGCGCAGGCGCCGGCGCCCGGCAAAGTCATCACGATACCGGAAGTCACGATCGTCGGCCAAGTCCCGAAAGGGCCCACGGCTCCCGGCGTGCCGGCGCAAACGCCGGGCGTCATCACGATGCCCGAAGTCACGATCGTCGGCGAGCGTCCGCAGAACGGCCAGAGGGAGATGGACCCGCGGTCCGTCGTCGTCGACGGGGTTGCCAAGGGGCCGAACACGCCGGTGGACGTTAAAGGAAACGTTAAGGGCATGAGCTTTGATGCGAAGACGGGTATGACGACGATCGAAATCGAGGACAAGCGCGGCAACGCGCGCAGCATCGGTTTCAAGGATCCGGTGGGCGTTGGCCCCGACGGTGAGCCGATTCGT
>Ga0302326_10034511_pt1 | contig 10023 bp, 7 predicted proteins | sample Palsa_T0_3_FD_202264 | JGI IMG/M metagenome (GOLD analysis project Ga0302326, IMG submission 202264) | Peat permafrost microbial communities from Stordalen Mire near Abisko, Sweden - Palsa_T0_3 | ecosystem: Environmental > Terrestrial > Soil > Palsa > Peat permafrost | place: Sweden: Abisko...
GCCAAACCCGCTGAAAAGTGCCATGCCTCAGAGAACTTTGTTAGGCTGAGGGGCGCCCGTGGGAATCCGGGCTAGTTCCGCCCTGATCCGCCCGTAGGCTTCGGAAGCGGCGTCATCGAATACCAGGGAAGGGAACAGCGAAAGGAACGCCCTCTGCGTCGCCAAGGTGCGCGCCGGATCGCTGCTTCTGGCGGAACCGTAATACATTTCGGCCTTCACCACCGAGCAAACCAGCAGCTCGCCTGGTTGGCGAGCACTGATTCGCTGCTTAAGCTTCGGCGCTCGACCGTTCAGATACCGGATGCAGGCGTTTGTATCCAGCAGCCAATTCATTCCACTCGCTCGCGCATCTCGAATTGGCGCTGCTCGGGGCGTTCAAGGCCGAGTCCAATACACGAGCCGTAGGATTCGCTTACCAAGTGGCGCCACTCCGCCGGATCGGCAGTGACCGGCTGGGGTTGGCTTTGAACACGCCGGATCGTAACCACGACGTCTGCGCCAGCGCCCATTTCCCCGAGAGGAACATGGAACTCAAGCACCCCATCTTCGCCGACACGCGACTGAAATTCGATGGTCTGGGTCATGATCGATATTCTATCAACTAGGAGCACGAATTGCTTCCCATGCGCATGGCTACTGCGGCATTCGTCTTCTGCCTTCTTACTCCTAACTTCTAACTCCTTCCTTTCCCGTCTACTTTCTACTTTCCACGCCTCTACTCTCTCGCGGAGCGCGCCAGATAGAACAATAACCGCGATGGGCGCAAACCGTGCACCGGAAGGGCCGCATCAGCCGAGGCAGGAACAGCAGATCGACCCAGTGGAACCGCGATGCGAAAGGCCGATCATCACTGCATACGGGACATTGCATCAAAAGCCCGGTTCGGGAGAAGCCAGGATCCAGAAGTAAGGAGCCAGAAGGAAAACGGGAGAAGCCGGGACCGCTGTTCTTGTTCTTACTTCCGGCTTCAGGCTCCCGCATTTTCCCTTCTACTCTCTCCTGTCACCTGCTCTACTGTCTCGCGCTAGCGCCGCCGCCTTCGCCGGTTCATCAGCATCGGAACCGCCCCGCCGAGAACCAGCATCGCCGTTCCCGGCTCGGGGGAGGCGGTGTAGGAAATCTCGAGGTCGGAGCCGCCGCCGGCGGCGAGCGCCACTAACTGAAATCCGGTGTTGGCGTAGGGGGTGCTGTTGTTGTTGGTGAAATTGCTGGTGTTCAGAACGAAATCGCCACTGGCAATGTCGGCACTCAAGGTGCTCTGCGTGACGTTGGCTAGCGTCGCGACGATGAGGTTGAAGGGAGTGCTGCTGCTGAATCCCGGCGTCGCGCCGGCAACGTTGTTGGCGGTCAGACCGTAAAGGTTGATGGTGGCGGCCGAAGTCACCGAGAGTGCGTACATCTGCACCTGATCCCAGTTGGTGCCGGCGACGGCGGCGCCGCCGCCGGTCCCGCCGGTACTGCCCACTCCGTTCACTTTCACGTCGAAGATCGAGCCGCTGGCGAGGGTGACGGTCGTTGATGTGGTATTCGCGTTGAGGATACCCGGCGCCCCGGTGGTGGCGCCGGCTCCGGCGGTGAGGATTCTGCCGCTGTTCACCGTGATGCCCCCCTTGACGACCCCTGCCGTGGTTCCCGCGCCTCCACCCAGAATGCCGCCGCTCTTAACGGTCACCAACCCGGATCCCGTCGAACCGTTGGTCGTATCGCTGCTGTTTGCCAGCAGCGTTCCGCTTGAGACAGTCGTTCCGCCGGTATACGTATTTGCGGCGGTCAATTGCAGGAGTCCGTTGCCGGTAACGGCTAAGGCGCCGTCAGTAATGACTCCGCTCAGTTGCCCGTCATAGGTACCCGTGCCGCGGACCACATCGATCGTCTGGGTCGTGCCGGCAAGGTCAAGACCGTTTTGGAAAATCGTGGCGCCGTTGGCGCCGGCCGCGCCGAGAATCAGCTGGCTGCCGCTGGACAGCCAGTATTGCGTCGAGCCGTATATGAGCGTCGCGCTGCTGCCACCGATATTGATGGTTTGCGTGGCGCTGTATGGGCCATTGTAGTTGGCAAACCCGCCATTTGCGCCGGACGTGAACTGCACCTGCGAAGTACCGGTGCCGAGGGCACGGGTAAAGGTGTTGTTGTTGTACCCCATACCCAGCACACCGCCGGCAAAGACGATGTTGCTGGTACCGGTGGTGTTTGAGGCGAAACCACCCGCTAAGACGCCAGTGTGTCCCGCTACTAAGACGCCCGAGGTAAGCTGGGTAGCGCCGGAGTAAGGGCTGTTTGCCGCCGAATTACCAAAGATAGTCGTTCCAGCTCCGGTTTGGTTGAATCCACCCGTGCCGCTAATCGTGCTCGTGAGGGTATTCATGATGCCAGCCCCCTCGGCACCCACGACCGTACCATTATCCGTGATCGTACTGCTACTAATTGTCGAGCCGGTCGACTCATCGAAAGCGAGCGTAGCGCCCGAAGCCACCGTCAGGGTGCCGGCACTGTTGATCGATCCGGACGTACCGTTGCCGATCTGCAGCGTGCCGCTGCTGACAGTAGTCCCGCCCGTATAACTATTTGCGCCCGTCAGTTGAAGGGTTCCGTTTCCGACAACTGCTAACGCTCCATCAGAAACGACCCCGCTCAACTGTCCGTCAACGCCGGTGGTGTTCGCCGCGCCGTGGACAACGTTGATCGTCTGTGTGGTGCCGTCAAGGTCAAGATTGTTCTCGAAATTCGTGTTACTAGTGTCGACACTTGCTCCGAGGATCAACTGGCTGCCACTGGACAGCCAGTACGGCGTCACGCCGAACTCCAGTGCCGTGCCGTTGCCGATGTCGACAGTTTCCGTGCCTGAACCATTACAGGCGGCAAACCCGCGTTGTTGTTGGCAAGAAATTGTACCTGCGAAACGCCGGTTCCCAGCCCGCGGGCGAATGCCGGGCTGTTGTACCCGATCGCAAGAACGCCACCGCCGCCGAACCCCTCCCCCCTGCATTTTGCAATTTGCAATTTGCAATTTGCAATATTTGCAATCCCCAATGTTTGAAATTTGCCTTTGTTTCGAGCCCCCCATCGGCAGCCTCAAAGGGGAGCGCGGGGAATGGGGACTGCAAATTGCAAATTGGAATGCCAGGACAGGGAAGAACAATTCGCCACGGAGACACGGAGGCGCGTTCGACTCTGATGTCTGCTTGGTAAGCGCAGACGACGCCTTCCACCCGGCGGAGGACATGGTAAACTGTGTTTGACGCACTTGGAGTTCCAATGCAGGCAGTTGATTTATTGCCGGCGGGAGAAGTTCTGCCGGAAGCGATGATCCAACGCTGGGTGGCCGCCGCGTTGACCGAGGCCGCCGCCTTGAGGGATCTGGACAACCAACTGTACCCCGCCGCCGACGATCCTGTGCAGTTGGAACGCGCGCACCGGCTTCATGCCATGTGGGTGCAGTGGGCGGACCAAACAGAGGGCTTGCTGCAACGCATTTCTTCCCATGGTGCGCCGGCTCACGCCAGGCAAGATGTATTACAGCTTCGCCAGGAGAATACCTGGGCACGGGCGCTGCTGCGGCGAACCCCGGAAATGATCCTCGAACGGCTGAACAAGGCACGGGAGGGCGACGTCGTGACCATCAAGGAGGCACGGCGTGAGCTACGCACTCATCATCACCCGTGACGCCCTGTCTGAACTGCAACGTCTCGACGTCTAGCTGCAAGAGGAGGTCCTCGATGAATTGGAAGAATTGGCTGACGACCCTTCCGAATTCTCGGGGATCCGGCCCTACAGAATGATTCGTCTTCGTGGCGACAGCGTTGAAATGGTCTTTCTTCACCTATGGGTCGATTCGGCAGCGGCCGCGATCACAGTGCTCGGCGTGGACACGGATCGTCCTGCGATATAATCCCTGCAGCGGGCCGCTGAAGGGCAGTGTAAAGGCCTCGCCTTCGCCAACCCGCATTGCCGCAACAGAAGAATCCTCAATGTTTGAAATTTGTCTTCGTTACGAGTTCCCGTCGGCAGCCTCAAAGAGGAACGGGGGGAATTGGGGATTGGTCGCTGCGGCGACAAAAATGAAAATTGGAAATTTGAATGCGAGGACGGCGGGAGATCGCGCGTTGTCCCTCCCCCATTTTGCTCCCGGCGCGCCGGGATTCATTTTGCAATCCCCAATGTTTGAAATTTGCCCTTGTTACGAGACCCCCGCCGCCAGCCTCAAAGGCGGAGCGGAGGGAATTGGGGGTTGCAAATTGAAAAATGAAAATTGCAAATTGGGACCTTAACAGCTTTCACCTTAACAGCTTCCCCGTCGGTTGCGCGCTACCATAAACAGATGCAGCCACACGCCCGACTCCGACTCGTTCCGGGGAGATGATCAGGCACGTCACGCGGGGAACGTTGGCTTCACGGCATTGGTTTTCCTGACGCTCTCAGTGCTTGACCTTGCTCGTCTGGAGGTACTCCATCACGTTCGCCAGACCATCCAATCCGAGCGATTCAAAGCCTTCCGGCATGAGCGTCCTGTTGGAGGAGCGCAGAAGTTTCAGATCGCTGCGCTGGATGACATGATGGCCCTGTGCATCGATCAGCTCCACCGACGTGAGGCTCTCTGTCGCAAGCCTGCCCACGAACGTATCTCCATTCTTCGTCTCAGCAGTCCAGGCTTTGTAGGTGCCCTCGACAGAACGATTCGGATCCAGAATCTTGATGATCAACTCGGTCTTGGGTCGCATGCCAATACCGGTGAGTTCCGGACCCACCTGTGCACCCCTGCCCTCAAACGTGTGACAGACCATGCAATTCTTCTCAAAGATCACCTTGCCGGCGGCGATGTCGCCGGTCTTTTCGGTGACGGACTGGAATTGATCGATTACCTTCTGCCGGTCGGGGTTCGACGCCATGCCGGCGTCCTTCTCGATCTTCTTCGCGCGTTCGGCGATGGTCGCATCAGAATTCTGCGTGAGAAGCTGGAGGTCCTGCGGATTCAGATCGCCGAGCTGAATCTTGCGCGATTCAAGCGCGTCGAGCAAAGCGCCGGTCCAATGCGGCTTGCGCAGCAGCAGGCCAACGGCCTTGCGCTGGGCGCCGGGGCTGAAATGCGTCCAGTTCGCCGTCAGCAGAGCACCGACGCCGGCGTTGGTGCTGCTCCCAATCGCCTCCACCAAACCCTCTTGCAAATCGGGCGCGCTCTGGGCAGTGATTTGCTTGAGAATAAACTTCGGCGCGGCATCGGTGTCATCCAAACCGACGAGGTTCTCGGCCGCGTCCACGCGCTTTGCTGGATCGAGCGACGCATCGGCAACCGTTGTCCGCAACCCTTCCAGGATCTGCGCCATCTCCGCCGCGAAGATGTCGCCGCGGCCCCATCGCTTCGTCAGGGCCACCAGGCGCGTCCGGTCGTTGGCGGGCAATGCGCCCATCAAGCCGTGCAGCGCGGTCAGGTCGTCCGCACCCAATTGGGGTGCGATTCCCTGCGGCCACCCGTCGGCGAGGCTGTCGATCACGACACTCGCGAGCTGAGGGTCCGCGTTCTGAACCGCCGTGAGCGTGGAGACCACGGAATCCACGGGGCCACGGCGGGCGTAGTGATGAATCACCGCCGACGCCACTGTTCCGACCAGGCCCGGCAGTGCTCCCGGTGCCGACTTCACTTCCTCAAAGGATCCGTTCGGCACGAGGTTTTGCGGAGCCGCGGGAAGAGTTGTTGCACTCGAGGCCTTGTAGCTCGCGAACAGCGCCTTCTGAAAACCAGCGTCGTTCCGGCAGGCGGCGATGGTCGCCGCGTCGGGAATCCACCTATCGTCGGCATTTTCCTTTCTCGAGAGGATGTCAAGAATCGCCGCAGCGGCCTTGTCTGAGGGCGGCAGTTCTGAGAGCGCGAGCAATGCCGTCCTGCGCACCTGCGGGTCTTTGTCCTCCAGCAGCTTTGCGTCGAGGATCGCATCCGAAGCGGCGGACGTCGGCGGCAGCACCAGCGCCGCATTCCGACGAACTGCCGCGCAAGGGTGCTCGAGCGCCGCGACCGCCGCGGCAAACGCATCCGCGTTGCTTCCGTCCAGCACGCCAAGACCATGCATCGTCCACAACGCGTGAATGGCTGCGGTGTTCAATCCGATCGCGTCAAGACCCGGGTCTGCCGTCAGCTTGATCAGTTCCGGCACAACGGACTTGTCCCCTTTTTCGATCAACAGCCGCTGCGCCGTCAGGCGCCAGAAGAGGTTGTCATTCTTCAAGGCTTCGACAAGCTGAGCCGCGGTCGCGTCGTGGAGATCCATTGGCTTATGCGGCGCCGCCGCGTCCCAGACGATCCGGTAGATGCGGCCATGTGATTTGTCGCGGAGTTCGGTTTCGTACGCCCCTCCCTTACCCCCCTGGAACCCTTCGGGGATCGGGTTGTGCTGAATGATGTAGTTGTACCAGTCGATCATCCAGACGGCGCCGTCCGGCCCCACTTCGCCCGCGATCGGAGCAGTCCATTCATCGTCGCTCGCAAGCAGATTGAAATCGTTGATGGCACGAACGGCGCTTCCGACATTGTTCAGGATGAACTTTCCAAGCAGATGTCCCGTCGGCTCGGCCACAAACTGAATCCGGTTCCAATACTCCCGTGGAAAGCTGCGTGCCGTGTAGAGATCGCTCCCCGCGCCGGCAGTATAAGCGCCGAAGTTATCCACCTGGCGGATCTTGTCGGTCATGGGATAGAAGGCCGGCGTGTCCGCAATGGTCTCAGTGCCGCGCGCGCTGAGACCTTCAGCCCGCTCGTAGTAGCGGTTTGGAATGGCCAGATCGAAGCTGGGATTGCCGTTGGCGGTCGACGCGAAGATATGATTGTCTTCGCTGACGCCCAGTCCCCACGTGTTGTTGTTGGTCGAGCCGAGGAACTCCAATTTGCTTCCGTCAGGCTTGAAGCGGAAGAAGCCCTGGCCAAAGTGAACCTGCTCGCCGCCAACCGTTCCCTCAAAGCCGCTGTAGCCGACCGTCCCGTAGATCCACCCATCAAATCCCCAGCGAAGATTGCTGCACTCCGCGTGCGTGTCGCGCGTCCCAAATCCGGTCAAAAGAACCTGTTTCACATCGGCCTTGTCGTCTCCCTTGGTGCTCTTGAGGAACAGAATGTCCGGAGCCTGCGCGACAATGATGCCGGCATTGGCGAAACAGATGCTCGTTGGAATGCTCAGTTGATCCGCAAAGACGGTGACCTTGTCCGCAACGCCTTTTCCCGTCGAGTCTTCGATGATGATGATCCGGTCATGCCCCTTGCCGGGTTCCTGCATTTGATTGGGATAATCCACCGTCTCGCTCACCCACAACCGGCCGCGCTCGTCCCAGGCCATGCAGACCGGCTTATAGATCAATGGATCCCCGGCGAAATATTTCACCGAGAATCCCTGCGGCGCCACCATGTGTTTGATCGATTCTTCGGACGGCAGCGGCAACTGCATCGGCTGCATCCCGGTGGCATTTACGCCCCACTTTTGAACGTGCAGATACTTGGGCTGTTTTTTCTGAACGTACTCGAAAGCGGAAAGCTGTGTCTGGGGCCCCATCGCCCAGTCGCCTGCCGCCCAGCGAATGCCGCGTTCGACCAGGTCCTGGAAGCCGGGATTGCCCCACGTCCGCTCGTCATGCCCCCAGGCCGTGTAGAAGACGCGCCCTTTCCCCTGGGCGCGCACCCATGTATACGGCTCGGTGTCGCGCATCTCCAAAACCGTGCGGTTCTCCGTGTTGTGTTTGGCGTGAACGTAAGATTCGTCCCAGCTCTCAAACCCTACGAATCCCTTCATGATCGGATGATCAGGGGCGACGATCGTGGTGCGAAAGACGCCGGTGTCGTGATGGGCGAACTGAGCCCCCACCAGCGCGATGTATTTCGGCGAATTCTGGAAGCAGAACGACGCGCAGTGCAGCGCCACCAGTCCATGCCCGCTCTCCACGTAATCCAGCAGGGCCTTCTCGTGCTCCGGCGAAATCTGATCGATGTTGGCATAGATCAGCAGACAGTCGAATTGATTCAGCTTCGCCCCGTTCAGATCGTTGACATCCTGCGTGTATTCGATGTCGATCCCGTTCTGGGAGGCGATGGGGATGAGTTGCCGTGCGCGCAGCAGCGGAACATGGTGGCCCTCGTCACCGAGGAACAGCACCTTGACGCGCCGAACCGGGTGGTTGTCGGCGCCGCGGGCGCTGTCCATGGCCCCCAGGCACACGAAGAGAATCATCGCCAATGCGCAGGCCTCGCGCGGCAGCCGACCCAAAAAGCTCAGTATCACAAAGACTCCTTCACCAAGAATGACACGGGCGGGGACCAGAGACTCAGTTCGACAGGTCCATTTTGATCTGCAACGGCTTCGCGGGGTTGGTCCACTCCACCCATTCGCCCTCGGGTGATTGCCGCAGCGAGCGGCCGTTCGTGGGGCCGCCGGCCAACCTGCGGTTTCGCACGCACAGCCGCAGCGGGCCGGTCAGGCCGGCGCTTTCGAGCGTCAACGACGCGCCTTCGGCCCGCAGTGAGACCGTCGCCGACTTGCCGTCGCTGCCGGGCACGGTCAGCGAGAGCTTCGCGTCCGGCTTCGGCTCGAACAGGTGCAGGTTCAGCGCGTCGGCCGGCGTCCACTGCGGCCGCTGGTCATTCTGACTCATCGGCAGCAGCGTGTCCTCCCGGACGAACAACGGCATCTCGAAGAACGTCTGCGTTTCGCTCCGCCACGCCCCGCCGCTGACGGCTTGACCGCTCAGCAGGTTCGTCCACTTGCCGGCCGGCAGGTAGTACTCGGCTACATCGTCCTGGCGGAACACCGGGGCGACCAGCAGCGCGTCGCCCAACATGTATTGCGTGTCCAGATACCGGCAGGCCGGGTCGCGGGGGAACTCCAGGAACATCGTCCGCAAAGCCGGCGTGCCATGGTCGCGGGCCGTGTGGGCGGTGGCGAACAGGTACGGGAAAAGGCGGTTTTTCAGCAGCGTGAACTGCCGCATCACGTCGACCGACTCTTCGTCGAACAGCCACGGCACGCGATAGCTGCCGGCGCCGTGCAGGCGGCTGTGCGTGGACATGAGTCCGAAGGCAACCCAGCGCTTGTAGTTTGCGGGGTTGGCCGTGCCCTCGAAGCCGCCGATGTCATGGCTCCAGAACGCCGGGCCGCAGCTGCAGAAGCTCAGGCCGCCGCGCAAATCTTCGGCCATCGCCTCGAACGTCGCCCAGCAGTCACCCCCCCAGTGAACAGGAAACTTCTGACTGCCGGCGGTGCCGCTCCGGGCGAAGACCATGCCCTCGCCGGGCCGCTCGCGCTCGACGACCTCGAAGACGGCCTTGTTGTAGAGATACGAATACAGGTTGTGCATGCGCTCCGGGTCCGACCCGTCGTGGTAGACCACGTCCAGCGGGATCAATTCGGCGAAGTCGGTCTTGAAGCAGTCGACGCCCATGTCCATCAGGCGCTTGAGGTGCCCTTGGTACCAGGCGACGGCGTCGGGGTTCGTGAAGTCGACCAGGGCCATGCCCGGCTGCCACGCGTCGCGCTGATAGACGCTGCCGTCGGCCCGCTTCAGGAAGTAGCCCTTGGCGCGTCCCTCGGGGAACAAGCGGCTCATGCCGGCGATGTAGCTGTTGATCCAGACGCAGACTTTCAGGCCGCGCGCCTTGAGGCGCTTCAGCATGCCCTGAGGATCGGGGAAGGCGACCGGGTCCCACTCGAAATCGCACCAGTGCCGTTCGCGCATCCAGAAGCAGTCGAAGTGGAAGACCGACAGCGGGATGCCCCGGTCGGCCATCCCGGTGACAAACTCTTCAACGGTCTGCTGGTTGTACGTCGTCGTGAACGACGTGCTGAGCCACAGCCCAAAGCTCCAGGGCGGCGGCAGCGCGGGGCGGCCGCTGAGGCGGGTGTACTTTTCGAGCACGTCTTTCGGTTCGCCGAGGAAGACGTAATAGTCCAGCTCCTCGCCGGGCACGCTGAACTGCAGTTTGCTGACGCGCTCGGTGCCGTCCTCGAATTCGACCTGTGCGGGGTGATTCACGAGGAGGCCGTACCCGCGGCT
>Ga0302326_10034514_pt1 | contig 10022 bp, 10 predicted proteins | sample Palsa_T0_3_FD_202264 | JGI IMG/M metagenome (GOLD analysis project Ga0302326, IMG submission 202264) | Peat permafrost microbial communities from Stordalen Mire near Abisko, Sweden - Palsa_T0_3 | ecosystem: Environmental > Terrestrial > Soil > Palsa > Peat permafrost | place: Sweden: Abisko...
TTTGAGCGCAGCATTTGCGGCTCGTTCCTGCGCCAGAATTTCCTCCAATAAAGCCGCCGCCTCAGAATTGTCCAATAGTTCGGCCCAGGCATGGAGGAAGCCGTAGGAAGCCATCTCGTACCCACCGTTTCATGCAGCCACATCTTGGCGTGCAGAGGAGAGAGAATGGTGCAAAACAAGAAGCCCACAGGACGGGATGGGACTTGCGCCGTGCCGGTGCCAGGGGTATCGGATGCACGCGTGTGACTTCCTGAAATCTCCATTGGGGTCAACACCCCATGGCACACGCCCTGCGCTCCACGTATTGTCTGTTATGAAAGATGACTTAAAGGTCGCCACATTTGATGGAGGTGCGATAGTGGACGCCGCCACGCTCGAACGATGCGAAAGGGAGGACCGGGGATTTGTACCCTCCGACACCGAGGTGAAGACATCGAAGCCGATGGTATCTCTGCGAGCATCCGAAATTCGTTATCGCCGCTTATTTGAAGCGGCCCGGGACGGCATACTCATCCTTGACCCCGACACACGAAAAATAGTCGACGCCAATCCGTTTATGTCAGAGTTTTTGGGGTATCCGCATAAGGAATTGCTGGGCAAAGAACTCTGGGAGATCGGCTTGCTCAAAGATGAAGAAGCCAATCGGGCGGCATTTCGGGAGTTGCAGGAGAAACACTTTATCCGATACGAAAACCTGCCGCTTCAAACCAAAGTGGGTCAGCGGCGTGAAGTGGAGTTCGTCAGTAATATCTACGCGGAAGATGGACAGAACGTCATTCAGTGCAACGTCCGCGACATCACCGAGCGCAAACAGGTGGCCGATGCCTTGCGGCAAGCCAAAGACCAACTGGCCGATCAAGCCGCCAAACTGGAAGGCTTGGTGGTGGAGCGCACGGCCAAGCTTCAGGAAACGATCGCCGAACTGCAGGCCTTTTCCTACAGTGTATCACACGACCTGCGCGCCCCGTTGCGGTCGATGCAAGGCTTCGCGAAAATTCTTGTGGCTGACTACAGCAGTAAACTGGATGAACAAGCAGTCAGTTACCTCCAGCAGATTATACGTTCATCCTCGCGTCTCAGTCGCCTGATCCAGGATGTCTTGAGCTACTCTAGGGTCCTCCATGCGCAAGACCGGGCGCAACCGGTGGATTTGGACGGGCTCGTGCGCGACATCATCGCGACCTACCCGAACGGACACAACGCGGAGTTTCACGTTCAAGGAAAGCTACCGCAGGTCTTGGGGAATGAAGCGTTCCTTACACAATGCTTTTCGAACCTGTTGGGCAATGCTTCAAAATTTGTTCCGGCGGGGACCATCCCGCGCGTCGAGATTGGAGCAGAAGACCAAGGGCCAAGCGTAGTTCGCGTGTGGATCAAAGACAATGGGATTGGGATTGCCCCCGAAAACCATGAGCGCATTTTCCGCATGTTCGAGCAGATCAACCTCGCCGCTGAATACGAAGGGACGGGCATTGGACTTACCATTGTACGCAAGGCGGCCGAGCGCATGGGAGCGCAAGTAGGATTCGAGTCGGAATTGGGTAAGGGAAGCAGATTTTGGATTCAACTCAAGAAAGGCTAGACTCGTGATAGGAACAATTTTATTGGTGGAAGACGAAGAGGGTGACGTGTTCTTCATGCGACAGGCCCTGAAGAAAGCGACTGTGCTGAATCCCCTGCAGGTAGTGAGCGATGGTCAGGCGGCCATTGACTATTTCAAAGGCACCGGCAAATTTTCCAACCGTGAAGAATTTCCGCTGCCGTGCCTGGTGCTGCTGGATTTAAAGTTGCCACGCGTGATGGGACTAAACGTCCTCAAATGGCTTCGCGAACAACCGGGCGTGCCAACGATTGTGGTCATTTTCACTTCATCCAGCGAGGAAGTGGACATTGTGACCGCCTATCGCCTAGGAGCCAACGGATATCTGGTCAAGCCACACGATGTGAGCACACTTACTGACATAACCAAATCCATCAAGGACTTCTGGCTGACGCAAAACACACCACCGCCGGAAGCTCATGCGGGAATGGCTGCGGGGTCGTTGGTATCTGCCTCACTGTAATCGAGAAGCACGGGCAGAATCTCGCGAAAGCTGTGCATCCACGAGGTCGCTGATTTCGTCTGCCCCGCAACCCGAGGTTTTCTTCGAAAGCAGCGTCCAGTCAATGATGCGCTGTCCGCCCTTCTAGCACATGGACGGCGCCCGCGTCGCCGGTCATCTGAAGAATATCATCATCCTTAAGCAAATAACGGTCCGTCACTTTACTGGCTGTTTGGAACGTGGTGCCTGGCACAAGCATGGTAGGGTTACACCGCATACAACAGTGCCAGTCCGCGTTGTACCGTTAACCAACATCTAACAAACCATCGTAACACTTTTGCCGTCATGGTGACGGCAAATGGAAACAAAAACCCAAAGGAACTGCTATGAACACACTGGAAATCAAAGGCGACTGGAACATCACCAAGGGTAAGTTGAAACAGAAATGGGCCAAGCTTACGGATAGTGATCTTCAATTCACCGAAGGCAAGCTCGAAGAAGTCTACGGCCGGATTCAAAAGCGCACCGGCGAAAACCGTGAAGCGGTGGAAAAGGCCGTCAAGGAAGCCTCCTCCCGCTCTTGATGTTATGCTGCCGCCGGCGCGGGCGAATTGATGAAGTGAGTCAAGGCTCCGCGTCGGCTGGCTCGTCCCTGCCGCTATCTCGAGCCGTTAGTGCCGCATCCTGCATCGCCGTATCGCTTCAGCAGTCCCAATACCCCTGCCTCTTCGCGGCTCAAAACAGTTTGGGTGGCGCGGGACTTTTGGTCGATGAACGACTGCGTGAGCGTGCCATCCAGATAGGCGTCCATGATGGCCGGGTGGATGTAATACTTGCGGCAGACTGCGCGCGTGTTGCCCAATGCCACGGCCACTTCGTCAATTGCCGCCACGAGTGCCGAAGCGGTGTATTCTTCGTTGTCATTGCCACCGAGGCGTTGCAGGATCTGCGCCGCCCGGATGGTACCGGCCCAGGTCCGAAAGTCTTTGGCGCTGAACTCTTCGCCGACGATGCCGTGTAGGTAATTGTTCACATCCTCGGAGGTCATGTTGCGGGTTTCGCCGGCGTCATCGATGTACTGAAACAAATCGTAGCCGGGCAATTCCTGGCAACGTTTGACGATGCGCGCGAGACGTTGGTTGGTGATGTCCACCTTATGAAACTTGCCGCTCTTGCCACGAAATCGAAATTCCATCCGTTGACCGCGCACCTGCACATGGCGGTTACGCATCGTGCTCAACCCAAAGGACTGATTCTCATCAGCGTATTCCGGGTTGCCGACACGGATGTGGGTTTGTTCCAGCAACCACACCACGGCCGCGATCACTTTCTCGCGAGGCAATCCGCGCAATCGCAAATCGCGTGCTACCCGCTTGCGAATCTTGGGTAGCGCACGGCCGAATTTGGTCAGGCGATGAAACTTGGTCTCCTTGCGAATGGCGTGCCATTGAGGATGGTAGAGATATTGCTTGCGACCTTTGGCGTCCCGGCCGGTGACCTGCAGGTGCCCGTTCTGATAAGGACAAATCCAGACCTGGTCCCAAGCCGGTGGGATGGTCAGTTCGCGAATGCGTTTTAACTCCACACGGTTCGCCCGTTTCCCATCGGCGGTGACGTAACGAAAGCCGGCTCCACAACGCTCTCGCTGGAAACCGGGCCGTCGGTCGGACACGTAGCGCAACCGACCATCTCGCGCAAAACCCACCCGGGTATTGTCGCGCGTGATTATTTGTTGGTTGTTTTCCAGACCATTTGAGATGTGTATCACAGAAGGTCTGACGGAGGACAAGCGCCCCGTTTCACGATGTCATCGACGCTTCGTGAAGCCATACTTTATTGAGCGGACGTGTCTCTCGGCTTCACTTCGTTAATGCGGACGACACTGTTTTGTCCATCCTTCTCCTGGTAGCTGACTTTCACATCGTCGCCAACATGCACCCCGAGACGGTCCAGTCCGGTGGCGTTCTGGAAGGTATGGCTGATGAGTAGCTTCTTGATGGTGACCGTGTTGTTGGTCGTATCAATCTCCGTCACTTCGCCTTCATACTCAGAAACGGAATTTGTGCCGGAAAGGCCCGTCTCATTGCCGGATAGCGGCTTGATGATGAGATTGTTCTCGACATGGGTCACCCCCGCTACCTTCTCGGCCAATTGTCCAGCCCTCTTCTTGGCGTAGTCATTATCGACAAAGCCGCTCAACTGGACGACACCCTTGTACGTTTCGACGCCCACTTCCATTGCGCTGACAACCTTATCGCCGGCGTAGGTCGTCTTAATCTTAGCCGTGATGGTACTATCATCAATGGCCTCGCCTGTGCTTTCGTGCGTGGGCGTACTGGCGCACCCCGTCAATGTGACCGCGATTGCGCAGCCGCTGATTCCGATCAGCGAACTTAAAACAATTGCCTTCATTCTGATCTCCTTTCTGCTCCTATTTATTTTGGTGTCGGAGAAAACATTAAGCTAGTCAACTTTGCGGATGCCATGGGGTGTTTACCCCATAGAGAACAGACCGGCTCCTGGCGTAGCCGTGTCAGGGAATTTGGAGTCTTCCAAGGGATCGGAGAGACAGGCGGGAGGCATTTCGAAGCTCCGATAAATATAAATCAAGCTATGGAGCAAAGCGGAGTGGTCAGGTCGTTCGTATGCGGCTGAATGGAGCAGGCCTCGTTTCCGGAACTGGACTATACTGCTGGTCGTTGCGACCTCGGTGATCTTGGTCAGATTATCTGCGGGTGAAGGCCCTCGTGGTGGATGGGAATGAAGAACGACCCATGGGAATTCGCCTTTCGACGCTGGGCGGTTCAGCACCGGGTTTAATCGGCGCGTTCGGGGCCGTCCGCGTGACGCTCGGCGACTCATGTCGTCAGGGTGAGAAGAATGTCGGCATACCAAGCGCAATTCAGCCCCAGCGTCTCGTCGAGTTGCAGGTCACGGCTGCCCATATCCATGCGCGCGGAGTGCACACCGAGCAGCTTCCACGGCAGGTGCGCATCGGTGGACGGGCTGTGCATCACCACCGGCGCGCCGCTGGTGCCGCGATGGGTTCGCGCATCGGTGAGAAAGTAGCCCGAACCCTGAAAGCGCAGACCGAAGGACGAGGCGATCACCGCCTGCCGCACCACGGGAAGGTGGTGCAGCGCGTCGTGGAAACCGAGCGGGAAACCGACGATCAGCAGCGAGGTGCCGACCTGCACCTCACGGAGCGATTGCTGTAGATGCGCCGGCGTGAAGCACCGTAACACCACTGACTGCGGCAGCGCCGCGCGATCAAGTTCGATCACCCCCACATCGATCTCGCCACCGGCATCGTTGCCCTGGCGCCAGACACTCTTGCCATCGAGGTACAACGGCACCGACAGACCCGTCGAACGTGTGAGGTTCTTGGCATCGATGTGGAGTTCGATCTCGATGCGGTTGGGAAAGTGCTTGCTCGGCTTGTCGATTACGACGTGTCGGCTTGTTACGAGGAACAGCCGGCCCTCACGCTCGAAGAAGAAGCCACTCGCACCGGTGAGCGGACGCTTGCCGTCGAAGGTCGAGACCCGGGTGGCGGTCAGCAGCAGCGGCTCAATCATGGGTGTCTTCACTCATACAGACGGGAATTTGCTTTTTGGCACTGCGCATTTCAAGGAGAATTGCTTCTCGAGCGTGGAGGGGGCCGGGTGAGGGCGATCAAAAATCCAGGTTCAACGCGCACAACTTCAGCAGCCGCACCACCGCATGGTTCACGCCGAGGAACTGGTGATTCGTAACCAACTCACAGGCACGTTTTGACGTGTGGGCCGTGAAGGTGAAGCCGGGTTAATATTCGTTGAAACCAAAAATGTCAACTTGCCAAAGCGATGCATTTCTCCTTCGCTTTTGCTCTGGCCCATGCTCGCGTCGTGAGCCGTTTGATCTCTGCTTAAACAAGGATGGCAATGCTGAGCCCACTCGCTACCACCGCGTGCGATTGGTATCGTAAGTCGCTGCCTTGTTTACAGAACTCCCGTCTCCTGCCTTTTCTGACTCTTCGAATGGCCCTTGACTGTGTGGAAAATCCACCCACCCGCTATTACCGTGTGCGGCCGGTGCCGTAGCCGCTGAATCCCGCAAGGTCATTGCCAGAATGCGAACTTGGTGGCAATTGAGTCCCTTGCCGCTGGGTGGTAAAATTTACCACCGGCCGGCGATGTCCATGCCACTCCAGAACGCGCACCACATAAAAAGAAATCGAGCGTGAACTCACTTCTGGTTTGGGGTTGTTTGGCATGACGTCGCGTCCCGATGTTAACTATTCCCCGCACGGCGCTGTTCAGAGACCACCTCTTTCAGAGTCACTGCATCTGCGCCCGGCATCGGTTCGAAGTGCGACCCATACCGGTTGGAGTAAACTTCGGTGAACTTCGCACCGAAGAACAGAATCTGTGCCGAGTAATAAACCCACAGTAACACGACGACCAGCGAGCCGGCCGCTCCGTACACAGAAGTGACGCTGCTGCGCCCCAGGTAAAGGCCGAAAAGAAGCTTTCCCAAATTGAAAAGGAGGGCGGTGATAATCGCGCCAATCCAAACATCCCGCCAGGCGATCTTCACATCGGGCAGAACTTTGAAGATCATGGCAAACAGCAACGTGATGACGCCGAAGGAGACCACGAAATTAATCGCTTGCCAGATCGTCTCCTGAGCGGGCGGCAACCCAACCATAAAACTTCCCAGCGCGGAAAGCCCCGCGCTGAGAATCAAGGAGACCAACAAGAGGAATCCAATGCCCGCAATGAGTGCGAAGGAGAGAAGTCGATTTTTGATAAAATTCCGCACCCCGCGACCCGACACCCGCCGGACACCCCAAACTGAATTGAGCGCGTCTTGAAGCTCAACAAATACACCGGTTGCGCCTGCGAAAAGCGTGGCCACCGCAATAATCGTCGCCCAAGTGCCGCTCCTTGACCTGTGGGCGGCGCTTACGAGCGCCTGGATCGCTTCGCCCCCCTCGCTTCCGACCATACCAGAAACTTGACTGAACAATTCGCGACGGGCTGCTTCCTCCCCGAACCAGAGGCCGGCAATCCCCAGCACGATCACGAACAACGGAGCAATGGCGAAAAGGGTATAGAAGGCCAATGCCGCCCCTAACCTCGACACATCCTGGTGAATCCATTCAGACCCTGTCTGCTTTAACAACTCGAAGATGGATTTTAGAAATCGAGGCATAATTACTCGCGGGAGTTTCAGAGTTCGGCATAGTCGCCACTGAATCGGTGGGGGGTTTTCTTTCCGGTTTTGGTTGCTCCACATCATCCTTGAACAACGACTGCTTGGTCGTAACCCGTACGATATGCCCCACCCCGCCGTGGATCGCCCGCGCTTTGATCTGCAGCAGCCTGTAATTTTGGATCGGCTTATCGTCGTCTGGAATAGAAGAAGCCTCCGCCTCCGAACAATAGCACCAGAACCACGATGATGATGATAGTATCAGTAGACATGACTTGACTCTAGGGCTGCCGATGATTTCGCGCTATGGGGTGTTCGCCCTATGGTGCGGCCGCCGAGAAAGACCTACTGTCGCAGTGGAAAATCGAATTGAAAGACGCAGGCGTCACCAAACTGAAAGGGGAAATCTAAGTATGAACGCAATATTATCAAGTGCTATTCTGGCGTGGAGCATACACGGAGGCAACGATTGGGGTTATTTCGGGGGCGGCGCTGGATTGTTGGTGGTGATAGTAATAGTGGTGTTGGTCTTGAGGCGGTGAACGAAAGCGGGACGCCCAAGACAATACCCCTGCGCTGTAAATTTACGGAGGGTTCCGAGCCGGTAGGGAAATCATGACGCAGAACCAAGAGAACAAGCCAAAGAATCCGTCTCGCATCACTTCCGCACGGGCGCTCACAGCCCTGTTTCTTCTCGTCCTTTTCGTGTCGTGGTTCTTTGGCTGGTATCTCCGCCGCCGTTGAGGTCTATGCCTCGGCTCTCGTCATTCATGGTAGGGTTACACCCCATAGGAGCGGGCCAGTCTGTGTCGTACCGTCTAACAATATCCAAACCGACAAAACACTTTTGCCGTCACGGTGACGACAAAGGTAAATAAACGAGGGAGACTCTATGAACACACTCGAAATCAAAGGCGACTGGAACATCACCAAGGGCAAGTTGAAACAGAAGTGGGCCAAGCTTACGGATGACGATCTTCAATTCGCCGAAGGCAAGCTCGAAGAAGTATATGGCCGGATTCAAAAGCGCACCGGCGAAAGCCGTGAAGCGGTAGAAAAGGCCGTCAAGGAAGCCTCCTCCCGCTCCTGATGTTATGCTGCCGCCGGCGCGGGCGGATTCCCATCGCTGCCCTGCACTAGACCGGCGGGTATGTTTTTCCCATTAGTAGCGTCGCTGCCAAACTGCCATAGCGTCGTTAACGTGCCGTTCGTCGCGATCCGAAACACCGTGCCGTCGTTGTTCGTCCCGCCACGGTAGGTTGTTCCGTAGAAATTCCCGTCGCTGCCCAGCACCAGACCCGCCGAGGGGTTTTTGCCGTTGGTGCCGTTAAATTGCCAGAGGGAGGTTAACGTTCCTTGAGAGGTGATCTGGAAAACCGTGCCGTCGTTGTTCGTCCCGCCGAGATCGGTTGTGCCGTAGAAATTGCCATCATTGCCCTGCACCAGACCGGCTTCTGGAGTTGCCCCATCGTTAAGGACGCTTCCAAAGGAGTGAAGATTCGTCTCCGTCTGTGCATCCGCATTGAACGCTCGACACACCAAGACCAACGGAATAACTGCAATGACAAGGCGCAATTTTGACGCTGCCAGCCCGACCCGAATCCCTTTGTTCATACCCAATGTTCCTCTACCAACCATAAAACAACTCGCTTCTCAGTCGAGTAGACTAGCATTCCGCCCATGGCAAGTCGAGCCTTTCCGCATCCCCCGCCCCAATTCCCCTGCCTGATCTCCGCTCCAAAGCCGCCCCCGAAACTGCCCCCCGAAAAACTATCACCCTGACACTCACCCGATAGGGCATTTATGGCCATTTTGGGTGAGTGCAAGGAAATCCGAGCCGGAGCGTCCAGGGGGCGAAGCAATGTATGGGGCTGACGGACCACGCAGGTTGAGATTGGTTCCTGAGCGGCGGCTAAAATGAGGGTGGCAATGCTGAGCCCGCCCGCTACTACCGCGTGCGGCTGGTGCCGTAAGGCACTGAGTCCACAACCTTGCTCGGGGGGTGCCATGTTGCCAGATCGGACATAGAAACGGCATCCTCTCTGAGATGCGAGGCTTGGTCCTCGGCGATTCCGCCAGGGCAGCCGTCACCAACCCCAATGACACCCAATGACCAGCATGGGGTTTTCACCCCATTGTGCCTGCTCCCGAATCGGCTAAAGTCAAGTTGATCATCGGAAACAATGCTGGAAGAAAATCGTAAATAATCAGGAGTGCAAACTATGAAGTATTTCATCCCCGTAGTGCTCGCTGCGTTCGTCCTTGTGGGCTGCAACAAAGAGAAGTCGGCCATCGACGACAATAACAAGGCCGCCAAGACCGAGATCGACAATCAAAAAGCGGCTGTGGACGCCGCCGCGAAAGATGCCACGAAACAGGCTGAGGTGGACGCGGAGATCGAAAAAGCGAAGATCCAAGCCACGAAAGTCGCGGAACAGGCACAACTGGATGCAGACAAAGCGAAAGCCGACGCCCAGGCTGCGTTCGAAAAAGCCAAAGTGGACGCTGAAAAGAAGTGAGCCCAGTTCCGGTGAGCGAGACCAGTTTCCGGGGCCGTGGGGCCGTACCTGAACGATCTCGATGCCGGTCACAACTCTCCATTGAAGGCTTTGTCGAGGATGGAGGGGAGCAAGGCATCCAACTCGGCGGCGGTTTCTGACTGCAGCCGCTCCAGCGCCGCCAAGCCGTTCAGATACCCGCTATGCCATCGGCGCGGGAATCATCGAGAGCAGTGTCGAGTTGACGATCCGCTAGTTGCTTACTCTTAACCGGACCGCGCCCGGG
>Ga0302326_10034516_pt1 | contig 10022 bp, 9 predicted proteins | sample Palsa_T0_3_FD_202264 | JGI IMG/M metagenome (GOLD analysis project Ga0302326, IMG submission 202264) | Peat permafrost microbial communities from Stordalen Mire near Abisko, Sweden - Palsa_T0_3 | ecosystem: Environmental > Terrestrial > Soil > Palsa > Peat permafrost | place: Sweden: Abisko...
TCGTACTGCTTTCGCTCCGATGGCTGGCAAACGAGATGGGCGGCCTGAGTCAGATGGGGCGAATCAATGCTGAGAAGGCCCGTCTGGTCCGCGAGGCCTTGACCACCAGTCAGCCGTTCTACTCGCAGAATGTCGGTTCTGATTTTGCATCCGACATGAATGTCACGTTCCGTTGTCCGACCGAGGCCCTGGATGCCCTGTTCGTGGAGAGCGCCGAGCAGGCCGGCTTCGTCGGGACCCAGGGTCATCGCAGCCGCGGTGGGCTGCGCATCTCTCTCTACAACGGCACCACCCTCGAAGACGCCCGCGAGGTCGCCGACTTCCTTGCCGACTTTGCCAGGCAGCATGGCAACGAACGGCCTCGCAAGGATCCTTAGTGCTGGGCCCCGCCCTGCTCTTGATCCTCTTTGCCCAATCGTCATCCGACGCCGGCGAGGTTTGTGGGGACCTGGCGGCGGCAGTGATCGACGCGGTTGGGGGAAGGAATTGCTCCGCGGTCGAAGCCATTCGAGACTGTCTCGACCGGCGGCTGTCGCTCGAGCCGGCTGCCACCGACGAGTCGACCGAGGACGGCGGTCCCGGTTTGGGACCAGAAGCGCAAGCCAAGGCGCGCGAGCTCCAACCGCGCACGGAGCTCAGGCAGGCTCTCGACCAAGAGCGGGCAACCGCCGAGCGACTCTCGACGGTGTGCACCGAGGCCGCTCGCCGAACGATCGAGGAACGCGCCGCGGCGAACGCCGAGGTCTTGCGAGCCAGGGCGAACGCAGAGGCGGCCGAATTCTCGAGGGCCCATCCAGAGGTTCCGATTCAGGCCATCTCGGCCGTCCTGTGTCGGACGGAGACCTATCGCAAATGGGTCCTGGCCCAGCTCAAGCAGGCTCGGCGCGCAGGCCCGCGCATCGACTTGGCCAATCTGGCTGCCCGGAGAGACCTCCAGCAATTGGCGCGCTTCCTGGATGGCCGGGAGCACGCGGCGCGCCGCGCTCTCAAAGAGCGTTTCCAGGGACGACCCCTTTCCTGCGGGGACCGAGTCGTCAAGCTCCTGTCCGGCTGCGCTGACACCCCTACCCTGGTCGATGATGAGGATGACGAGTACGTCAAGGATCCGGAGCAGCCTTGCGGCTACGAATCCGCCGACTTGGAGCGGTACACGGCGGGGGGCTGGTATCTGGGGGTCGACTGGTTTCAGCCAACTCGCCTCGGCTCGTTGAAGAACGTGAATCGGTCCCTGGGGAGCGGGCTGTAGCGGGCCGTGCGAGCGGCTACTGGCAGCTCACGGCGTCGGTGAGGATGCAGGCGCCCTCGAAGCACTCTGCGAAGGCGTCGCAGGTCGATCGCGTCGTGCAGGATTGGCCGTCGGCGATGACGGTTGGACAGCTGCTCCACAGAAGACCGCCATCGTCGGCCTGGGTCGAAACGGGTGGGTTCTCATCGAAGCAAGAACCGACGAGGCAGCGCACGGCGAGGCTGCAAGGCTGACCGGGAGCGGCCCAGGCGATGGGTAGGCACGCGCCGGACGAGGCGCAGCCAACCACCTGGTTGTCCGAGCAGGGGCCGGAGGGCAGGCAGCCGAGGCCGGGCGCACAGTCGAAATCGCCCTGGCAACTGCCGCCGTCGCTGGTGCTCTCGCACACCGAGGCGACGTCAGAGCAATTCTCGCAAGCCGAAGCGGGGTCATCACAGGAGGCAGGCGCGGCGCACCCTCCAGGGTCGCCCATGTCGCCGCAGTGCTGGCCGAGTTGTGCGAGCGGCTGGCACGAGCCACTGGAGCAATACAAGCCCGGCTGGCAATAGGTATCGAGGTCATTGCAGCTGGTGCCCTGCGTGCCGAAACTCATGGCGTGGCAGTGAACAGTGGCGGGGCTCATGGAGGGGTCGTCAGTGAGACAGATGGAGCCCGCGGGGCAACCGGCCTGGCCGCAGAGTTGCCCCACGCTGCTGACGTCGTCGCAGGTGCCGCAGGTCGCGGGGGCGATGGGACCCTCCGGGCTGTAATTCTGAGTGCCGGCGCAGTAGCCACCCTGACACTGGATGCCGTCGGCGCAGGGGCTGCCGCCGGGGAGTGTGCCGTAAAACAAGCACCCCTCGGGCGGGCCGGCGGGGAGCTCGCACGGCGAGAGGTCGAGCGCCTCCGCGCAGGCCTCGAGGGTGGCGGCGCTGATGCCGCTCCCGGGGAGCACGGCCTCGTTCTGGCAGACTTGCTCGAAGCGCGAGAGCTGGCGCGCGGCCTCGGCCGCGGGGAGCTGCGGCCCCCCGCACCGGGTGAGCTGCGCGGCGTAGTAATGGTCGCAGGCGGCGAGGCCGGCATCGCCGAGGCTCACGCCCGCGGTAGCGCCGCCGGCGATGTGAACGCCGGAGGAGCACCCGAGGGCGGCGAGAAGGATCAACCAGGTTCTCATGGGACGACCTTGCGAACCGCGTCGTCGTCGTTGGCGTAGAGATTTCCATTCCCGTCGAGGATCAGCTCGCTCAACTCGAAGAACCCCGCCGTCCCGGTTGGTCCCAGCGTCCCGTCCATGGATTGCGATTGCCCGCCAGCCAGCGTGGTGACGTTCCCCGCGCCATCGATCCTCCGGATGCGGCGGTTGCCGGTGTCGGCCACGTAGACGGTGCCGTCCCATTGGGCGGCGAGGCCGGTGGGACCTGAGAACCTCGCCGCCCCAGCTGGCCCGCCCGTGCCATCCTGGTAGCCGCCGGCACGAGCTCCAGCTCCCCCGGCGAGGGTCGTCACGTTGCCGCTCGAGTCGATCTTGCAGATCCGTTGGTTGAGAGTGTCGGCGACATAGACATTCCCGATTCCGTCGACGGCGACGCCGGCCGGCCCGAAGAACTCGGCGGAGCCGGTTGGGCCGGCCGTTCCGTCCTGCGGTCCATACTTCCCATTGCCTGCGAAGGTGGTCACATTGCCGGAGGTGTCGATCCTCCGGATGCGGCTGTTGGTGGAGTCGGCCACGTAGACGTTGCCATCGGGATCCACGGCCACGGCCACCGGATTGTTGAAGCTCGACGATCCATTGGGGCCTCCGGTCCCGTCCGCGAACCCGGGCTGCCCGTTTCCGGCGAGCGTCGTGAGGTTTCCTCGCCGGTCCAGCTTGCAAATTCGATCGTTGGAGGGGTCGGCGATGTAGAGGTTCCCGGTCGCGTCGATGGCCAGCCACCCGGGATTGATGGCGTTGATGTCATCCGTCGGCGTGGTCGAGCTTGCAACCACCGTCGTCACATTGCCGGCGGGGTCGACGCGCCGGATCTCCGTGCTGTCTGCGACGTAGAGCGAGCAGTCCGCGCCGAGCGCGAGGCCAGCCGGGTCATCCGACGGCGCCATCGATTGCGACAGGACGCCGGGGTAGAGCGTCGTGACCCCCGGCGAGGCTGCGCCCAGCGAGCAGTCAGGGAGGTACGAGCCTGGTTCGTCGGAAACCACCTGCAGGCAGCCCGAGGCCAGAAGCATCGAAACGCTCAGGGTCGTCCCGGCCCGCCGAGGGGTCAGACGACGCGCCCGCCTTTGTTCACTCATCTTCGATCACGGCGATACCGCAGCGACCGGCCTCGCGGGCCAGCGCAACGTCGATTGTCCAGAGTTGGCACGGCGTCAGCAGGGCCGACGCGATGAGGTGAGCATCCGTCCAGCCCAATCCGCGGCCACGCAATCGATTCTGCTCGATGCACGCCAGGGCTTCGTCCTCGGTTGCCAGCGTGGCCCGGGGCAGATCATGAAGCAACTGCAGCACCCCGCCACGGTTGCGAAGATTCCCGCAGGCCAGCTCCCCGATCACGTGGGGATGGGCGAGCACCTGGCCCGAGTCCAGCGCTCGCACCAGCGCAGGCGTCCCAACCCGAAGGTGCCCGACCCACACGGAAGTGTCGGTGAGAATCATTTGGGCCTGGCTCCGGTTCGCCGCCGACGCGGGCGATCGAGGCCTGGCTGGGAGCCTCCGAGAGCGGCCAGCCTCCGGCCCGCCTCCCGGGCGACGAGCGCCTCGAGTCCTGCGTGCACCAAGGCCGTCTTCTCGGCGATCCCGGTCAAGGCGGCAGCCTTGTCGACCAGATCATCCTTCAAGATAAGCGTAGTTCTCATGCATATAGATATGCATGTTGATTGCCCTGGCCGTCAATGACCAAGTCGGGGAGCGGCGCTCATTCAGCTCCCGGCGCAAGCGCGAGTCTATCGGCCTGTCGCGACGTCGCGGGGCGGGCTCGGTCTTGTGCCCATGTTCGCAGAGCCCTGATCTTCTCCTCGTATACCCGGTAGAGCGGAACGACAGTGTACATGGCGTTCCACAGGTCCTCCCCGAGTAGATCGCGGCCGTTCGAGAACGCCAGGTGTAGGGCTGCAACGATCAATTGCTCCAGCTCGGCGCCCGAGAATTTGTCGCTGCGCTTGGCGATCGCCGCGACCGGCAACGCTTCGGGATGCCGGCCACGCTGGCGCAGGTGGATGTTGAGGATTTCCGCCCGAGCAGCTTCATTGGGGAGATCGACGAAGAAGGTCTCGTCGAAGCGGCCCCTTCGGAGCAGCTCCGGCGGAAGGTGGGTGACATCGTTGGCCGTGGCAACCACGAAGACCGGGCTGCGCCGCTCCCCCAACCACATGATGAACCAGCCGAAAACGCGCATCAGCTCGGTGTCCCGGCCGCCTTCGAGCCCGGCGAACACCTTCTCGAGCTCGTCGATCCACAACACGATGGGGGCCATGGCCTCGACCGAGGCGATGGTGCGCCGCAACGTGGCTGAAGGTGACTCGCGTTGTGAAAAGAGGCCCGCCAGATCCAACCGGCACAGCGGCATGCGCCACTCGGCCGGGATGGCCTTGGCGGAGAGCGACTTGCCGCAACCCTGTACCCCCAGAAGCAGCAACCCTTTGGGGGGCGGGAGACCAAAGGCGCGGGCTTCCTCCGACAGTGACTTGCGCCGATCGGCCAGCCACTTCTTGAGGGCGTCGAGGCCTCCCACCATCGAAAGCCCCTGCAGCTCGTCGGCGCCCAGCTCGATGCAATCGATGGCCGAGTTGCGCATCAGGATGCGCCGCTTCTCTGCGACGATCGTCCGCGCCATCTCCCCCTTGGCGAGGAGTGCCAGGCGGAAGACGCGCCGAGCCTCCTCGAGCCCCAGCCCCCGCGCAGCAGCGACTGCCTCGGCAGCCGGAACCAGGTCCAGCTGCATGGACTTGGCGACCTCCTCCAGCGTCCGTTTCAGCTCGGCCTCGTCCGGCGGCGACAGCGACACGATCCCGGCTTCCCGCTCGAGCTCCTCGGGAAGATCTCCGATTGGCGCGATGGCCAGGATGTGCTGCCGCTTGCTCGGTCCTTCGACGACTGCCTCGGAGAGCAATCGTCGCTCGATTGGAGTGAGCGACGAAAGCTGAGGCCCCAACAGTGCCAGCAGACCAGGTTCGCCCTTCTGAGACCGCGCCGTCAGCGCGTCGGCCAAGGTCAGCCCCTTCGCCGGCGGCGTCATCCCGCGGCTCACCGACCAGGTCAGCAGCGGCAGCTTGGCCTTGTCCGCGGCGACCTGGGCCACGGCCAGACCACGCTTCTCCTCGAACGAATCGAGAACGAGGAGGCCGTATCCCGCTTCGACGAATCGGGCCAGCTCGGCTTCAGCTTCTGCGAACGTCACGTGCTGTCATCCCTTCGTGCGAAATCGTGGTGTATCGAGGATAGCGCCGGACTCTCCAAACAGCTCGTTCGAATCGTAAAGAGATGGTGAAGGACTGACTGCTGCTGCCCGTGGCCGTTTGGCTGGCTTCGGCCGCCGCCATTTCTTCCTCGGTCAAGCTGATGGGTGCGCCGAGCGCTTCGGGCGGCGCTGGACTTCCATCCACCTCCAGCAACCCAGCAGATGGTCGTTGACCAAGCCGCAGGCCTGCAGGTGCGCGTAGACAATTGTCGAACCGGCGAACTTGAAGCCCCGGCGCCCGAGCTCCTTCGCGATGGCATCCGACTCGCGCGAGGTCGCCGGAATCTGCTTGGTGCTTTCCCAGCGGTTCACCTTTGGCTTCCCGCCATAGAAGCCCCAGAGAAATGCGTCGAAGCTGCCCAACTCCGCCTGGAGTTCGAGAAAGGCGCGCGCGTTCGAGACCGCCGACGAGATCTTGAGCCGGTTTCGCACGATGCCCGGGTCTCCGAGCGCCTTCTCGATCTGCCGCGGCCCGAAGCCCGCGACCTTCGCGGGATCGAAGCTCGCGAAGACGCGCCGGTAGCCCTCGCGCTTGCGGAGGATCGTCGACCACGACAGCCCGGCCTGCGCGCCCTCGAGGATCAGGAACTCGAAGTGCTTGCGGTCGTCGTGCACCGGCACGCCCCATTCGAGGTCGTGGTAGCTCCACATCTCTTCGCTCGCCGCCCATGGGCAGCGCGTTCTGGGCTCGGTCATCGTCGACGGATGGTACAACAGGTCCGGGTGCGACCCCCGGTCGAGCCTTGACCGGCGCGCTGCCGGCTGCGATGTGGAGGCGATGGGGGCCTTCGACCGATTCAAGACTGGCCAGACGGTCCCGCTGGTCAGCTACGGCGGCGTTCATCGGTCGGAAGCAGAGCTGGCGCGGCCGCGATCGGTCGACGCGCTTCGCCAGGCTTTCGCCAAGGCATCCACCGAAGGACGCAAGGTCACGCTGCGCGGCGCTGGCCTCGCCTTTGACGACCAGTCGCTCGGGGACGACCAGCTGCTCTCGCTCGAGCGCTTCGGCGGCGTCGCCGTCAATCCCGCTGCGCAGACCGCGACCGTCGGGGCGGCCGCCACCTGGGGCGAGATCGCCCGCGCGAGCCTGGCGCACGACCTCTGGCCGGCAGTGGTGGTCAGCAGCAGCCAGGTCTCGGCCGGCGGCTCCCTCTCCGCCAACAGCTACTCGCGCTTCGTCGAGACCTACGGCAAGGAGAGCCACTGGATCGAACGCTTCTCGCTCGTGACGCCCGACGGCGAGGTGCTCGACTGCAACCGACGCGCCAACGCCGACCTGTTCCGTGCGACCATCGGCGGCCACGGTGGCATCGGCGCGGTCACCGAGATCACCTACCGGCTGGTGCCGCTGCACGGCGCCCGGCAGGCGCGCACCGAGGTTCACAAGGCCCACACCCACGAGGCCTTGATCGCCCTCATGCGCGAGGCCCCGGCAGCGCCCGGCGAGGCCGTTGCGGCCATCGTGGTCCCCGGCACCGAGCGCTCATTCCTGCTGCGCTCGCGCTACGTCGCCGGCGAGCGGCCCGACCCGCTGCCGGGGATGATGCACTCCACCAGCGGCTGGCGCGTGCCCCTCGATCTCGCCGGGCGATCCACCTTCGTGAGCGGACTCGTCTGGCGGCTGGCCCACGCCTGGGCGTTCAAGGAAGGGCGCAGCTACGTCGACGACCTCCTGGGCTTCACCTTCTTCATGGACCCCAACTCGCGCGCCAAGCGGCTCGGGCGCGGCGTCGGCTTCGCGCTGCGGCTCTCGCAGCAGAGCCATCTCGTGCCCCTCGAACGCGCTGCGCAGTTCCTCTATGCGGCGGACAGGACCGTGAAGGCGCACCGCATCCAGCCCATCCTGCAGGACATCCTCCTCGTCCCCGAGGATCCCGATTGCCTGCTCTCCTCGAGCCACGCGCTGCGCGGCTTCCTCGTGAACGTGGCCTTCGAGAAGTCCAGCCCCTCCGGGATGCGCCGCATCGAGCAGGGCTGCGCTGAGTTGGGTACCCTCTGCGCTGACTTCGGCGGCCGGGTCACCCTCTCCAAGAACGTACACGCCGAACACGCCGACCTCGAGCGGATGTACGGGCCCGAGCTCGACGCCTACTTCGCCCTCAAACGGCGCGTCGACCCGCTTGGCATCCTGAGCAACCGCTTCCTCGAGCGCCTCTTCCCCGAGCGCATGCGGGCCAGCCGTGCCCGGGCATGAGCGAGCGCCTGGTCGCCAACCCGAAGGCGCAGAAGGTTGTCACCACCCTGGAGCATCTTGATGCCGTGTGGGCGTGGGTTGTCCGCCAGGTCGCCGATCGCGCTCGAGATCCGCTACTGAACGTCCTTGGGCAGTCTTTTCAGGTCGCGGAGCGCGGCCGGCTTGAAGTCGATCGCGTACGCCAAGCCGCTACTTCAGTCCCAGTTCGGCCTTCACTCGCTCGAATGGAATGCGGCCAGGCTCCTTGAGTGCTTCTTGGGCGGCCTCGGTGTCGACGCGATCCTCAGCCGCCTCGCGCTCCTCGTGCGTCGGCTCGCGAGGAAGCGGTCGCGGTTCGGTGTGCTTGCGCTTGGGGGCACTCATGAGCAGGAGTGTACGGCGGGTTTGAAGGCCCGGCAACCCACCGTTGCCAGCGCCCTGCTATCGCCCCCAAAGCGGCAGTTCGATCGACAGAGCTACCCGTGGCTCTCGGATCGTTCGGCTTGCGCAACCGCCTGTCAGGCACCGATCCGTCGCAGAAGACTGCTTAGAACGAGGAGTTGTTGTTGGGCCGCGGCTTCGCCCTTCTGCGTGAGTGCGTCTCGATACAGCTTGGCCTGAAGCGCGAGCTCGTGAATCTGTACGTGCACCGGTCAACAGCTGCTCCGCCCGCGTGCGCATAGGCCTCGAGCAAATGCTCCAACCCCTGAGCGAGCTGGAAAGGCTTCCGAGCGCCGCGTGTGACGATCGCCAGCTCGTACGCCGGATCGCCGAGCTCGGCATACTCCCAGTCCACCACCGCGTCCGGTTCGTCCAAGCCCCGCAGGATGTTCTGGTCCAGCAAATCGCCGTGCACTGGGACGCAAGGTTCGGGTTCGGGAAGATGGTTCAAGATCCACGTCCGCGCAGCGTCGGCTTGCAGAGAGGGAGTATCGTCGAATGCCGCGAGCGAAGCCTGCGCGTGCTCCCGGCGGTCGCGATAGCGAGCGCGAAGTGACGACAGCGCGCTGGCCGGGAGGCGGTGGACGGCCGCTGCGATCGTGCCTACGATTTCCCAGGGCTTCACGGGCTGGCGCCCAGCTCGCAGGTCGAGCTCGATGCCGCGTTCGAAGCTCGCGACGAGCACCGGCGTCACGCCGTCGGGGCGCATCACGCCGTACACCTTCGGCACGCGAAACGGTAGCCGGAGCGCCCCAAGCTCGGCGAGGATCCGTGCCTCCCGGCCGGTGCGCTCGTTCAGCTCCGGGTCTTCCAGATCGAGCTCGTCCCGCCACGGCACCAGAGCCGCAACCTCCCGGGTTTCGCCTCCTTTGAAGGCGACTTCCGCGACAAAGACCCTGCGGGAAAGCCCCTGGGCTAGCCTCTTGACCCGGCCGACCTTCACGCCGGCGTCGGTCCATCCCCGCAGCGCGCGTTCGATGGCCTCTTCGGCGAGCACCCAATCGGGCTTCCACTCCACCGCGTTGGCCTCGGCCGCCGCCATCTGTTCCTCGGTCAAGCCGATGGGTGCGCCGCCCGCCGTGAAGTCGACCGCCCAGATTCGTTGCCCTCCCCATTCGACCCAGTCATCGAGCGAGGCCTCGGCTGGAAGGTCTCGGGTCTTCTGTTTCTTGTGACGCAAGCGGCCGAATCCTCGCGCTTTTATCACTCTCTTTTCCAGGCAATTCGAGCGGTGTGATGAGGGCGTCGTTAGACTTGGCTGGAGCGCACGAGCCTTGCCATGCCCTCGAAGAGCATCACTAGGGCGTTGGCCGTCTCTGGGGGCGCCTCGAGCCGCATTCCCCCGTCGGCCGTTCGCTCGAACCGCAGCTTCGCGAAGAGATCCGCGAGACCATTGGCAGGAGGCCCATCGCCCTGCGGTTTCGCAAGCGCTGCATCCGCTGCCCTTGATTCGGCCCCCTCGCCCTCGGAGCTTGGGAAACTGGGCTCGCCGCCGCTGACAGCCTCTGGGCCGCCGACCTCGTCTCGCTCCGCGTCGTCCCCCGCGGACTCCGATGGACCTGAGGGACGAGACCCGTCCGGATCGGCGACGAGCTGTTGTACGCGCGCCATGAATGAGGTTGCCCCCTCGAACCGCACGCCGTCGGTCGTACCGTCAAACAGTCCCGAGAAGAGCGCCTTCTTGTCCCCGAGAATCGACGCAATTCGCGCCTCGATGCCATACTCACTGACT